>ERZ795053.80-NODE-80-length-109394-cov-11.968374_pt1 | contig 109394 bp, 92 predicted proteins | sample MGYA00375137_ERZ795053 | MGnify/ENA primary metagenome ERZ795053 (study PRJEB30182, sample SAMN05720284) | activated sludge metagenome | isolation source: Anaerobic digester | place: Hong Kong | collected 2014-12-17 ... | reverse complement strand
CCGAAAAGCAACCCATTTATAACTATCAATATTTTTCCCCTTTTAAATATTTTCGCGTATCGTTGGAAAAAGAATGGGCGAAAAATTACCTCTTGTGTAAAAGCCGACCATATCGGGTAAAAAAGCATAATGGCCACCCATAGCTTTAAATTTTTCTTCGGCAAAAAGAACATTCTATCGGGCAACAGCAGAAAGGTCAACAACCATGTAACGCCAATAAAAAACAGGGTTCTTAATAAAATTCCCTTAAGCAAGTTTCTATTCTTAATTTTCCAACTTTGGTTAGTAAATCCTTTATTTCGAAGAAGAAAAATTAACGCATAAAAAAACGCAACAACCAATGGAATAAACTTTGGCACGGGAACTACTCCAAAATAGAACAATAGCGGAAACGCAATAAAAATTATTACCAGTTCGACTATTGCCATTCTTACTTACTCCTTAGGAATGCTAATGGTAAATTCGGAACCCTTACCCGACTCCGAGGTCACAAAGATTTCGCCGCCTAACAAAGATAAATACGTTTTAACTGTGGCAAGGCCAACTCCCGTTCCTTTTTCGTTTTGAGTTCCCCTACTCGATTCTAATCCTTTAAAGAGATTAGAAACCTGATTTACATCCATCCCCACACCCTGATCGGCAAAAGTTATATTGAAAGAATTTCCAACATGTTTCCCCGTAATTATAATTTTTCCTTTCGGATAAGAGAATTTAATGGCATTTGTAAGCAGGTTCCGCACCACGATTCCTAACAAATCGGGATCCGTACTTATCATATACTCATGTTCTATATCTTCGGAAAATTCCACTTCCTTTTTCATCCAAATAGCCCTTAGGGCATTAACTTGCTTCTGAATGAGAAAATCTATTGGAATTAATCGCTTGTTAACCTTTAACTCTTGTATATTACTCTGTGCCCAGTTTAACAAATTCTCAGTTAAATCGTAAAGATTATGAGACAGTTCATTTAAAAGTTGTAAGCGAGTTTTAAAATAACTTTTGTTCTCCAACTCCTCCTCAAAATTCAACAACATAAGGTCGGTTAGTCCCAAAAAAGCATTGAAAGGACTTTTTAAATCGTGAGATACTATGGAAAAAAGCTTTGCCATAGACTTATTTAAGCGCTGCAACCTTTCGTTTTGTTCTTCCAGTTCAAACTCTTTATTTGAGATTTCGGACTCCAAAAATTTATTCTTTTCTATAACAGCGCGTAGCGGAACGCTTTCTCCTTTACGCTGAATATTTACCGGCTGCGACCAATGTCCATGCAACAACTTCCATTCCCCGTCTTCCTTTACCATTATCGCCGTAGTCCGATTATTTAAATACTCAAAATCGCCATCCGATAAAGCACAGCGCATATCAACCAAAGCAACAAGGTATGCTAAGGATTCGCTAAGCGGAAAAACTATTAACTCTTTAAAGTTATAATCAATTGGATTCGGAGCCTGAGTAAATTCCCTCTGGAAAAGCCTTCTAACAATCTTAGAATCGTAGGCAACCTCATCAACACCAGTACCTACCATTGAAATCGACTTCGAAAAACATTTTACAGTATCGTCCCACTTACGTTTCGAGTAACTTTCGAAGTAATTGAGGTATGCACGTTTAACCTCTTCCTCAATTTCTTTTGTATTCATTTAGCTATTATTTCAAAATATCATACAAATAAACAGCATAAATCAATTCAAATCAAATTGCATTTTACGATAATAAACTTTTTTAGATACAAAAACGCCCTGCTCAAATTGAACAGGGCGCGTAAAGAATTTTTTATTTTAACCACTTATCGAGCCATCCAAAAAACTCACGTTGCCAAACAACTGCATCCTGAGGTTTCGAAACAAAGTGTGTTTCGTTAGGAAAGAATAAAAGTTTACTTGGTATCCCACGCAACTGCGCAGCACCAAAAGCCTCAAGGCTTTGCGTATATGGAATTCTATAGTCATGCTCTCCCACAACAATCATAATAGGCGTATCCCAGTTCTTAACAAATTTATGCGGCGAATTGGCATAGCTACGCTGAGCCACTTTATTATCGGTATCCCAAGGAGCACCGCCCAAATCGAATGTTGGGAAGAAGGTTTCTTCGGTTTGCGGATAAAACGATTCCAGATTATACATTCCACAATGGGCAATAAATGCTTTAAAGCGATGTTGGTGATGTCCGGCTAAGTAAAATACCGAATAACCGCCATAACTTGCACCTATACATCCTAACCTGTTTTCATCAACCCAAGGCTCCTTTTTAACATTATCGATAGCGCTTAAATAGTCCTTTATGTTTTGTCCGCTGTAATCGCCGGAAATTTGACGGTTCCATTCCTGTCCAAACGAAGGCAAACCCCGTCTGTTCGGAGCAACAATAACATAGCCGTTTGCAGCCATAATTTGGAAGTTCCAGCGATAACTCCAAAACTGGCTTACCGTGCTTTGCGGACCACCCTCGCAGTACAGCAAGGCAGGATATTTTTTACTTTCGTCGAAGTTAGGCGGTAATATTACCCACACTTGCATTTCCTTACCATCGGTGGTTTTTACCCAACGCTCACGAACCTCACCCATCTTGATATTACTATAAATATTCTTATTAATAAAGGTAAGTTGAGTCGCCTCCCCTGTATTTTCATCAATAGTAAAAAGTTCCGGAGCCATGCTCATGCTCATTTGCTCGGCAAGTAAAACGTCTCCCGCTTTTTGGCAAGCAATGTAATCGTGAACACCCTCGGTTAACTTGTTTATGGCAGTAGTTTCAACATTAATTTTGTAAAGTTGAACAGTAGCCTTTACTCCACTAACAAAGAAGATTGTGTTATTGTCTTCGCCCCAACTGTAAAAATCCACATCCTGATCGAACCCTTTTGTAAGATACGTTTTTTTGTTTGTATTGAGGTCTAACACAAAAAGTCGCTTTTGGTCGGATTCGTACAACGGAGTTTCCTGACTTACCCAACTAATTAAATCGCCTTTAGGAGAAAATTTCGGATAACGGTCGTAACCCTTGTTGTCCGTTGTTAGGTCAACTGTTGTTTTTTCGTTCAAATCGTACAGGTAAATATCAGCATTTGTACTTAAAGCGTACTCTTTACCGTATAACTTTTTGGATGCGTAAACAATTTTACTACCATCGGGGCTCCATTGAATTTCGGACATATCAAAAGATGTTGCCATTGGGGTATCCCACTTTTCACCTTCATTTATATCTATGGCATTGCCTATGTTCCCGTTGTTAAAGTCTGCAATAAACAAATGCCCGAACTTCCCATCTTCCCAGTAGTTCCAATGGCGATACATTAAATCGGTAATAATACGCACGTTTGCCTTTGGCATATCGGGATAAATATCGGAAGCCTGATCGACTTCCTTTACATCTTTAGAGTAAACCAACTTAGTACCATCGGGCGAAAAGTTGAAGCCGTTAACATCGCCATCGATGCTAGACAATTGAACCAACTCATCACCATTGGGCTTAATCTGCCAAATTTGCGACGAACCGCTTTTATCGGACAAGAAACGAATGTACTCTCCGTTATTCGACCATTGCGGAGCCGACTCCGAACTTGTTTCGTCGGTTAACTTCTTAGGCTCGCCACCTTTTGTTTCCATAACATAAAGGTTCGTAATACCTCTATCTTCCTGCAAGTTGTAATATGCTACCGTAAAAGCGACAAACTTTCCGTCGGGCGATAATGCAAAATCGCCAATTCTGCCAAACTTCCAAAGGATTTCCGGAGTAAGAATTCCTGCCGATTTTTCTGCATCGGTTAAGGAAACATCAATTTTTAAAGGCTCTTTAGCATTCGTAACCTTCTCGTGCTTACACGCACTGCTACCTGTTATGAGGATCATTAGTGCAACAATTTTTAAATACTGTAACGTTTTCATGGTATTTAAGTTAAATTGACAATCGGTATTTGCCTTTAAAAATAGCTAAAGCTTACCCGATTACCAACGATTTTTTTCATCTTATAAATTTTCGAAACTATTGCACGTTCTTAGGTTAATACAATTATACCCTATTATACCTAACCTATTGGAAAAGTTTGCTTACATTTGCTCTGACTAGCATAGGCTCTACTTTCCCTGCTGCTAGCACACAATATTTTCCAAAACATCGTTACTTATTTAAGGTACATAACAGCAAGCAATGAACTACAAATTATCGGTTATAATACCGGCATATAACGAGGGTTATACCATTACAAACATTCTAAACCAAGTTATTTCTGTTGAAATTAAAAACGTTAGCAAGGAACTAATTATAGTTAACGATTGTTCTAAGGACAATACCCGTGAGGTTATTGAAAACTTTATTGCATCGCACGGCAACTCCGACATACGACTTCTTAACCATAATGTTAACCAAGGCAAAGGGGCTGCTCTGCACACCGGAATAAAAGCGGCAAGTGGAGACTTCATTATTATTCAGGATGCCGATTTGGAATACGATCCAAGAGAGTATGTGGATTTGCTGAAACCCATAATTGAAGGAAATGCCGATGTTGTTTACGGTTCCCGGTTTATGGGAGGCAACCCTCATCGAATTCTATTTTTTTGGCATTCTATAGGAAATAAATTGCTCACGTTTCTCTCCAATATGTTTACCAACCTAAACCTTACCGACATGGAAACTTGCTATAAACTTTTCAAGTCGGAAATCATAAAAAATATAAACCTTAAAGAAAATCGTTTTGGCTTTGAACCTGAAATAACCGCTAAAATATCCAGGATTCCCAATATCAGAATATTTGAAGTAGGAATATCGTACTACGGAAGAACCTACGCCGAAGGCAAAAAAATTAATTGGAAGGATGGTTTTAGAGCACTTTGGTGCATTCTTAAATACAACATTTTTTGTAAAAAATGAGACATGCACTTGTGCTAGGAGTTCGAAAAAACATGTTCAATAGCATAATAAAACCAGATTATATTATTTTTACAGGTAATTTTAAACTACATATTTTGTATCAACTTATTATATGTAAATCGATTAATTATTTTCACAAGTTCTGTTTTATAAAGAATTAAACCAAATAACTAATCATGGACTTGAACAAACGAGTAAAAAACTTAGAAGTATTTTTTACCGAAAAAAGGCTTTTATTGCTACTCTTATTCGGCATACTGGGAATTGATATTACTATTTTAATCTTTAGCGAAGGCTTTTCGGGTGGACCAGCCAGTATTACGCATTATATTTTTTCACGATGGGCCTTTTCCAATCCAAAATTTCTACTAAACTTAGGAACCAACCCCACTTATACGCTCATTAGCGCACCAATGGCTTTACTAGGGTTTAAAGCTTTGCAATTCTTTAACATTCTTATTGGCATTGCCAGTGGATACATTGCTTTTTTGGTAGCAAAGGAATTAAAAATGAAAAGTCCTTTACTGGCTTTGGTTATTTGTAGTTTTACCCCAATCTTTATGCTAACGCTTTTTTCAGGTTTAAGCGAAATTTTATTTGCATTTGCAACCATTCTTGCTACATACCTGCTTATAAAAGACAAGTTCTCATGGGGTTCAATTATTGTATCTTTATTACCATTTATTAAGCCAGAGGGTTTTATTTTAATACCAATTTATGCGATTTACGTAGCAAACCGCAAGCAATATGCAAAAATGCTTTACCTGTTAACAGGAACATTCCTTTATAGCATTATTGGGTTTATTGCAGGAAAAGGCTTCTTTTGGATTTTCAATAGTATTCCACTTCACACCTTTCCAAATTCTGCCAATGAAGGCGGCTTTTTCGATTTTATTCTTAGAAGTCCCGGTTTCTTTGGAATTCCTAACGAAATATTTTTTATTACAGGTTTGGTTGCAGGATTATCCTTATACTTTAGGGAGAAAAAAGAATATTCCCGTGAATTTTTGCTTATTGTAATGCCATTTATTGTTTACTTCCTATTCCATTCTTTATCGTGGTGGCTTGGGATAGGTGGTTCTTTAGGATTGAAACGTTACATGGCAGCAATTGTTCCGCTTATGGCCGTAATGGCTACTCGAGGTCTTTACCTGTTTGCCAAAATGTTCCTTATTATATTCAAAAGGGAATGGATAAAAGTTGCTGCCTTGATTATAGCATTCCTTTCTGTTTTTCACATTCCATTTGCTGTTCAAAACTATCCTATTCCCCTTGGATTTCCCGAAAAAACTATTAAAAGTGCAGCAGATTGGATAAAAGTGAACACAAACGAAAACGAGAAAATTTTTTATTACGATCCTGCAATAATCTATTTCCTCGATATAAACCCATTAGACTCTACTAAATCCAAGCACAAAGTTTATAGCACAGCAATCCCTGCAAAAAAGTTAAACAATGGCGATATTGTTTTATACGACAGCTATTTATCGGAAGCAGATGGGTTAAAATTTACAACATTGCTACACAATCCGGAATTTGAATTGCTTGCTAAATTCGACCCCGAAGTTCCAACTTCGGTTAACGGACATCGTTTTTTTGTTGCACTATTTAAAAAAGTACCGACAAATAATGTAAACATCGAAAACAACAATGCAATACTCAATGCCGATTTAACTGCCTACAAACCCATTTTCACCTACGATTTCGACAAAAAAATTTATAAGCCAGAAAAAGGGTTGATTAGCACTTCATCTATAAACAAGTCAAAATACTTTAGAATAAAAAAGCATAAAGAATTCAGCCTAACCAACGAATTTTTAATAGATACACTTAACCCGAAACTTCCATTAAAGTTGAAAATAGACTTTACCCTTTTTAGCAAAACTCCCGACGACAACCTAATATACGTAATCGAAGCCAGCAAAGAAGGGAAAGCTATTACCTATAAAAAGTTCGATATTTACCTTCCCTCAAATTCAAACCCCGATGAATGGAATAACCAATCGTATATTGTTACAATTCCTGAAATTAATGAACCAAATGCAATTACAGTAAAATTGTATTTCTGGAACAAAAGAAAAGGAGAATATTTAATCGATAACTATTCGGTAAGCTACTTATCAAAATAGAAAAAGGCGGAAATTCCGCCTTTTTTATTTCAACCTTATTCCTAACAAGGTAACATCATCACGCTGGGGCTCTTCGCCTTTAAAATCGAAAAACTCTTTAGTTAAATGTTCCGCAATTTTATTCATCGGCTTATCCACGTCCGCCAGTAAATGTGTATGTAACCTACATGCCGTAAATTTTCTACGGAAAGTACTATTCTGATCCGTAAACCCATCGGTTGTAAGGAACAGCATATCGCCCACCCGTAAAGTAACCCTCCAGTTAGTAAATTCCGTATCAACATCGGGCAAAACACTACCTATCGACTTTCTGTTACCTTTTAATGTTTGTATTCTATCGTCGCCCTTAACATAATAGTACAAAGGTCTATTTGCTCCAGCAAATGTTAACACATACAAATCATCGGATTTACGCTCAAGCATAAGCAATGCAATATCCATTCCATCAAAACTTTCACTAACATCTTGCCTCAGCGCTTGATTTACGGATTGACTTAATTCTGTTAATATAGCCGCAGGATTATGAATTCTACGCTCATTTACTATTTCGCTCAAAAGCCTACTCCCTATCAACGACATAAATGCCCCTGGTACACCGTGTCCCGTACAATCCACAACCGCAATAAACAATTTATCGTTAGGTTTTCCCTTAGGCCCAGCATGAGATACCCAGTAAAAATCGCCAGAAACCAAATCTTTCGGCATATATATCAAGAAATACTCGAACAAATCGCCAAACGCAGTAGAAAGATCGGGTAGTATTGCCTGCTGAATAGTTTTTGCATACTGGATGCTATCGTTTATATGCCTGTTACGAATTTCAAGTTCATCTCTCTGTGCAAGAATTTCCTCTTTTTGATGTTGCAACTCAACATTTTTTTCAAGCAACATTTGTTCGGATTGCTGTAACTCCTTTGTCCTTTCATCGACCAACCCCTGCAACTTAATGTTAGAAACCCTTAACAAGCGGGTGTTAATTTTTACAACACCCCAAAAAATAATTGTTAACAATAGCGTATAAAAAACCACCGCGTACCATTTAAAAAATATTGGCTTATCTATATCAAAGTCAAACTCTGTTACTGGGCTTTCTTCACCCAAAAGATTTTTTGCTTTAACTAAAAACCTATAATGCCCATATGGCAAATTCGTGTATTCTTTAAATGTAATGTCCTTCCAGTTGCTCCAATCCTCGTCGTACCCTTCCAGCATGTAACTATACTTCAGCGATTGGTAAACTTCAAAGTAAGGAGAAGCAAATTCAAAATTTAACGAATTGGAACTATACGGTAAACATACAGTTGAAGTAGAATTTAACTGGGACTTTACTACTTTGAGATATTGATGTTCTTGGTAATACTCCCCGTTAAAAATAACCTCTCTCCGTTTTGTTGTAACTTTTCTTATAAGCACTTTAAATATTGGCTTACCCCCCATAAAAACTCTGTCGTTATATCGAAACAGCCCATCGGTAGATGCTATCCAAGTAACGCTATCGGGCTCTGTAAAGGTATCAAAGAATATTGTTTCGGGAATTGAACGGTACTGCGCAGCTACTCGTCTGTACTTTTTCCCTCCAACATGCTTTGCCCTCTCAACCCAACGATTAGCCGCATATTTATATGCTTCAAACCAAATATTTCCAAACATGTCTTGATTGAAAATTCTCAATCCCATTGAGCCATTTGCAAATTCCAACCCTAACGACGAATCCGGTTCAAAACAATTCAACTCAGAGACATACTTGGACAATCCTCTTTCCGTAGATGCAAGTATATTTCCATCGATAATGTTCAATCCCATTTCGTCGCATTTAGGATCGTAAGGCAATTTAAACAAAACAGGTTTTTCAAAAACTTGCTGGTAAGGGTTTACCATATCAATATAGCCAACACCATTATATCTGCACGAATACCATATATCTCCATTAGAATCCTCTACAATTCGATAAACATCGCCTTGCGTATCCAACATTTTTCCAACATACTTCAACTTTCCTGAAACGGTGCTTACTATACCTATTCCATTTTGAATTCCAACATATATAATATTTGGATAAAATTTGGATTCGCAGAAATTAAAAGAATGCAACTTCCCATTTTCAACTAACTTGGCATTTCCTTTTTCAATTGAAAAAATTCCTCCCGAAGAAGCCACTAGTAGCACTTTTTGGCCATTAGCGTGCACTTCCTTCATTCCCCATGACAAGTCGGATACTCCCTTAACTTGAACAAAAGAACTGTTCAACTTATTAAAAACTCCAATGTTCGAAGAGTAATATAAAACTCCGTTATGCCGTAAAACCGACTGTACCACCCCATCAACGCCTTCGTTCTCACCCCAAAATGTAAGTGGTGAATAAATGGGAGAAAAAGAAACCCCATTGTTCAAGGCCATCCAAAGGTTATTTTGATTATCCTTAAAAAGGAACCAAACAGAGTTATCCTGTAATCCATTTAACGTATTAATATATCTGATTACATGACCGGAAACATCAACCAAAGCAACACCTCCGGAGTATGTTCCTACAGCAAAAGTTGAATTATCGATTACCTCAGCAGAGTAAATCCTATTTTTTACAAAAAAAGCATCATTAGAGGTCTTAAATCTTATAAATGGATTTCCCTTGAAATTACTATCCGTAAGCGCTCTTTTATCCAATAAATAAAAACCATCGGACTGTGTTCCAACTAAAATATACTTCTCATTAAGCGGAAGCATTACATAAACGCTGGAAGAATCGAATAACTGCTCACTCTGAGGTATAGAAACTAGAGAATCTCCCTTTAAAAAGAAAATTCCCAAATTGTTTTGTGTAACAAAAAGCATATCATCAACATAGTATGCCCTATGAAACTTTGTTTTAGGAGTCCAAGCAGAAAATGTTTTGTTTGGATTATACCTAAGTAAAACATCGAAAGTTGAAAAGTAAACGCCCTCCGCAGTAGGATATACTTGCCGAACTAATCCAAAGGGTTTATATTGTTCCGGAACAAGCGATAAAAGTGAATTAAAAGACAAACTATTTGTTGAATCCGGGGCTAAAAACCCTAATTCATCCTGAGCTCCAACCCAAACATTTCCATACTTATCAGCATTAACGCAACGGCTTAAGGCTTTATTTATCGAAATATGACGCCATTCTTGACCGTCGTACTGAATTATACCAACATTATTTGCAATGTAAATCAGTCCATTTTTATCCTGCGTGATGCCCCAACTTTGCGAATGCCCGTTATACTGCCTATGGTGAAAATTAACAACCGGTAATCGTCCCATTTCGGACTCGTTAGTTTCTTCACCTAAAACGCCTAATGGCAATAGAAATACTAATAAAAAAAATTTACAAATCCATTTCACGCAAACTTCATTTGCAGTTAAAAATACATATTCTACAATAGAAAAAAGAAAAAAATGCGGGAAAAACCCGCATCTTTTAAAAATAGTTATTTCTACTAATAAAATTCATATTCATACTTATAAACGACCCTATAATTATAATCGGAATAAAAAGCGCTAACCTCGTTAACATTTCCTTTACTATCGAGTTTAAATTCTCTTTTGGAATAATCGTTTACGCCATCTTCGTACCATCTTTCCTCTAAAAGATTTCCATTGGAGTCGTATTTAAACGAGTTAAATAGCACCTTTTTCCCGTCGCTATCAGTCTTATACACCTCAACTAGTAGTCCTTTTGGGTCGTAAGTATAGTCATACTTTGCTTGCATGTTTGCTTTAAAGAACTCTGTTTTAACCTCAACCTTTCCACCCTTATCATATTCGGTATCGGTTTTACCAAGTTCACTTCCGTTGGCATTAAAATTTATCTCCTGAACAATGTTATTATCGGAATCGAACTCTCTATAGATAGATCTACTGAGTTTATCAACAGGCTTGTATATATTTATTTTTACACCTTCCCTTTGATTATCGAATACCCATTTTTCTTCCACCTGATTGGCCGAATTGTATTTTATAATTTCCTTTTGATTTCCATTGGAAAGGTAAGTATAAACAACTCTGTACGAAGATTTCCCATCAAATCCCAATTCGGTAATTTTTTGTCCGTCCTTATTGTATGAAAAAACCTGTTTGTACGACAAGCCAAATTTACCGCTTGGCAAATACTGAAACTGTTGGTACTCTATTTTTCTATCGTCGCTATCGTATTTATAAGTCAACTTTGAAGAAAGTTTCCCATTTTGCTTATAGTTTTCAACCTCAACAGGATTTCCCTTTTTATCGTATTTTGTTACAACTGATAAATATCCCTTAGGATCAACCTTATCGCCAACAAAACGATGGACATATTGTTTAATAACCAAAATTTTATTGTCCTTAATTCTCTCCTTTGGCATTAACTCGGAACGTGATTGAGCATTCACTGCAATAGTCCCAAACCCAATAGAGAACATAAATGCTAATACCTTAAACACATGGCTAATTTTTACCAACATAGTATAACTTTTAAGACAACTATTTACTACAAAGTTAGTAAATAAGTTACAAAAAACGTACCCTTAAATTTAAAACTAGCATTTAAAAGGAAAAACTATTGCTATTCTATATCCAAAAAATCCTCGCTTAACTCAAAAGGAATAGAAACCGCAAGAATAAAAAAATGCCGTCCTTTTTCAAAAGGAACAAAATGGTAGTATAATTTCCGACCCGATTTGCGAGCAATATCAATTAACCCAAGACCTGCGCCACCCTTTTCGTTTAACTCTCCTTTTATCATTTGGTCTAAAAACAGTTGCTTTAACTGTGATGGCGTTGCGCTATTCAACTTTAGTAAACGATCCTCCAGCACGCCCATTTTGGCATTGCTTACTAAATTTCCTGTAACAATATAAAAAGAGTCGCGTTCCTTACCAACAATAAAAAGGCCATTTCCAACCTGTTTTTCCTTTTCGTCGTAATCGTCGGAATGTTTGGTAATATTTTGTAAGCATTCTATCATTATATGGAAAACTCGCTTACGAATGGCCGTTGGCACGTTCATTTCGGAGATTTTCCTATTAGCCATAAAAGCAAACGAACGCATTATTTGATGATTCATTTCGCCTTTATAAATAAGGGGAAAACCACTCGAAGCGATTTCGTTGGTAAGAGTCGATTTTATGAAATATATTATATTATCCATTCAACCAAATGATTGTTGAAGATAAGAACTTTTTTCTTTTCAGAGATAAATTTCAATTATAAAATTATCGGGCATTTTTACAAACCTTAACTTTTTTATGATAAAAAGCAAAATTTATCCTACAAAGAACTAATCAACGTATGTCTCTAAAATAATGGTTTCGCCTTGTGGATATAAAGTAATATCGGAAAGTTCTGCCGGAATTAAAACGGTTTCGCCTTTTACAACTTCCACTTTTTGTTCCTGCCCATAATCGATATGAACAGAACCTGATACACATAAAAATATTACAAAAGAATCAAGCAGGGCATAATCCCTTTTTATAGGACTATTAAAACGAAGGCGATTTACAGTAAAATATGGGCAATGAACCAATTCCGATGTTTTGTTTAATAAATTTGGAGCCTTGTATTTTGGATTTTCGGTCTTTTTAAAATCTATAACATCCAGGGCTAAATCGGTATGTAACTCTCTGGGTTTTCCGTCCAAACCAACCCTATCCCAGTCGTAAATTCGATATGTTACATCGGAAGTTTGCTGAATTTCTGCCAACATAACACCTTTACCTATCGCATGAACCCGTCCTGCCGGAATGTAAAACACATCTCCGGTTTCAACCTTATCAGCGTTAAGCACATCTTTCAACGACTTAGAATCCAAGGCACTTTTATACTCTGCTGCTGTTAAATCGCGATTAAATCCACAATATATTTTCGCATCGGACTGTGCGCTAATTACATACCACATCTCTGTTTTACCGTACGCGTGGTGCCGTTCGGATGCAACCGCATCGTTCGGATGAACCTGTATGGAAAGGGTGTCGTTTGCATCTATCAATTTTATTAGCAAAGGGAACTCAACGCCAAACTTTTCGAACACCTTATCGCCGACAAGTTCTCCCATATATATTTCAATTAGCTCATCCAAAGCATTCCCTGCTAAGAAACCATTAGAAACAACGGACACATTCCCTTCCACTGCAGAAATCTCCCAACTCTCGCCACAGTTATGAATTTCGGATGGGATTTTTTTCCCAAGTCGCTTATTCAAGTTATCGGCCCCCCAAACCCTTTCCTTATAAATTGGGGAAAATTTCATAGGATATAACTCCGTGCTCATAAAAATTCTTTTAAATGGGTTCAAAAAAATCTTGTAACTTAGTACAGCTTATGGTTACATTTGCAAAGTTAATATAAATTCACAGGAACAATGCTTATAATAGGAATTGCAGGGGGAACCGGCTCCGGAAAAACAACGGTTGTAAATAAAATCATTCAACTTTTACCTCAAGGCGAGGTTGTAGTTATCCCACAGGATGCTTACTACAAAGACCAATCGCACTTGCCTTTGGAACAACGACAAGAAATGAACTTTGACCACCCCGATTCTATAGAATTCGACTTACTGGTTGAAAATGTAAAAAAACTGAAAAATGGAGAAACCATAGAGCAGCCCATTTACTCGTACTTAACATGTTCCCGAGCTAAGGAAACGGTAACCATCCAACCACGCCATGTAATAATTATCGAAGGTATTTTGGTTTTTACCTGCGAGGAATTGAGAAACTTAATGGACATCAAGGTTTTTGTTGATGCCGATGCCGACGACAGACTTTCAAGGGTTATTGCTCGCGACATAGTTGAACGCGGCAGATCGGTAAACAAAGTTCTCGACAGATACGAAAAAACCGTTAAACCGATGCACCTTCAATTTATTGAACCCACAAAACGTTATGCCGATATTATTGTACCTCAAGGTGGAAATAATAACGTTGCCATAAATATTCTCACATCTATAATTGAAAAAACGCTTCGTAGCCATAATTTACTATAGCCATGCTTATAGACGCCAAACCCGAAGACATACTGTTCCTAGACATTGAAACAGTACCCCAGTTTGAAAACTACAAACAACTTCCTGAGGTTGACAAGTTGCTTTGGGATAAAAAGGCAAAAAATATTGATAAAGAAGCGGAAAATGGCGAAAATATTTATGAAAGAGCCGGAATATATGCAGAGTTTGGTAAAATAATCTGTATAAGTTCCGGATTAATTGTGAATAAAAACGGAGAGAGATTTTTCAGGGTAAAATCCTTTTACGGCGACAACGAAAAGGAGCTTTTGGAAAGTTTCGCAGATATGCTAAAACTATTTGGCAACAGAAAAAACGTGTCGCTTTGCGCACACAATGGGAAAGAGTTCGATTTTCCGTACATCGCACGAAGAATGCTAATTAATGGTATAGAACTGCCAAACATACTTAACGTAGCAGGGAAAAAGCCCTGGGAAGTCCCATTTCTTGATACAATGGAATTATGGAAGTTTGGCGATTTTAAGCATTACACCTCGCTAAATCTGCTTACACATGTTTTTAACATTCCCTCGCCAAAGGATGACATTGACGGAAGTCAGGTAGCCGAATGCTACTATGTACAAAAGGATTTACAACGTATTGCAACGTACTGCGAAAAGGATACGCTTGCAGTTGCCCAACTTTTTTTGCGTTACAACGGACTTCCAACCGTTAATGTCGGTAATATCGAACGAGTTGGTTAAATATCCTTACGCACACTCAAGAATTTTTCTACTTCACTTACAAAAGCATTAGGTTGTTCCGAATGCAGCCAATGTCCTGCATGACGAATTGTTACGCATTCGCAATTAGGGTAGTATTTTTTTAACAAATCTATTTGTTCTTTAGGAATATAATTTGATTCTTCACCTTTTAAAAAAAGCACGGGAACTCTACTTGCCGATATAGAATTTATACTAATACCCAACAGTAAATTTTCAAGATTTTTTTCCAACACTTTTAAATTTAAACCCCAGTAAAACTTACTACCATCTCGCTTCAAATTTTTAAGCAAAAACTGTCTTAGCGTAATCGAAGGTAAAAATTGCGCCAGTTGGTTATCTGCATCCATCCTACTGGTTATGGATTCAAGATTCAAGGATAATAGCGCATCAATAATTCGAACATGCTCGCTATAAGAAAATCTAAACCATTCGTCCTCGGGATGATACGACCACGGAGCAACATCAACCACAATCAACTTTTCAACCATTTCAGGGTAAGTAGATTGGAACAGCATTGCAGTTCGCCCTCCCATAGAATGTCCCATTAAGTAAAAATGTTCTATTTTTAACGCTTTAACAAATTCGTACAGGTCAGCAACCATATCGGCATAAGTATGCGAATTGCTGTGAGGGCTTTGTCCATGATTTCGCTGATCCACAAGATACAGATGAAAACAACATGACAATTTTTTAGCAATACTCATCCAGTTATCGGACGAACCGTAAAGCCCATGAAGAATTACCAGCGGTTTTCCAGCACCTACTTCTCTGTAAAATAATTTCATTCGGCTTACCGAAGTTGCTTTAAGTACATTTGAATGGTGTTCTCTAAGCCAAAGTACAACGCATCGCTAATAAGGGCATGTCCAATGGACACCTCAAGTAATCCCGAAATGTTCTTTGCAAAATATTTTAAATTGTCAAGGTCGAGATCGTGACCGGCATTCAAACCCAACCCAACCTCTTTTGCCGCTAAAGCAGCCTTAACAAATGGTTCTATTGCCTTCTCCCTGTTTTCATGAAACATGGTAGCATACGGTTCGGTATAAAGTTCCACCCTATCGGTTCCAGAATCTGCCGCATGTTTCACCAACTCGGGGTCTGCGTTTACAAAAATTGAAGTTCTAATACCTTTCGCTTTAAATATTGCCACAATATTTTTTAAAACATCCTTATTTTTAATAGTATCCCAACCTGTACTCGAAGTCAACGCTTCCGGTGGGTCGGGAACCAACGTAACCTGATTCGGTAAAATCTCCAACACTAAATCGATAAACGGTTGCGAAGGATACCCTTCTATATTAAACTCCGTTGTTATTATCGGCTTAATATCCCTAACATCCTGATAACGGATATGCCTTTCATCAGGTCTGGGATGAACGGTTATTCCTTCTGCACCAAACCGTTGGCAATTAATGGCAGCCTTAAGTACGTTTGGAACATTTCCACCACGAGCATTGCGTAACGTGGCAATTTTATTTATATTTACACTTAACCTGGTCATTTTGGAAAGAATTAAATTAACTTTGTACAAAGGTACTAAAAATTAAAGTTTGCTGTATGCTTGCAAAGGAGATGATTTCGGACGTAATTCCTCCATTAAAAACATCCGACACGGGGTTAACGGCTCTTAACTGGATGGATGTTTTTAAGGTTTCGCATCTGCCAATTGTTAACGACAAGGAATTCTTAGGGCTAATCTCCGAAAACGACATTTACGACCTTAACATTCCAGAGGAGCCCCTTGGCAACCATCAACTTTCGCTATTGCGCCCATACGTTATTGAACATCAGCATATTTTTGAAGTAATGGAAGTTCTTTCGCGCTTACAATTATCGCTAATGCCTGTGCTCGATGTAAATAAAAACTATCTTGGCGTAATTACGCAAATGGAACTTCTACATTACTTTGCAGATTTATCTGCCTTTAAAAATCCCGGAGGCATTATTGTGCTGGAAATGAACTCTAATAACTATTCCCTAACACAAATTTCACAAATTGTAGAAGGAAATAATGCAAAAATTCTAGCAGCATACGTAACAACACACCCAAACACAACTAAAATTGAAGTAACGCTAAAATTAAACGTAACCGACCTTACCTCAATTAAACAAACTTTTAATCGTTACAACTACACCGTTTCAGGAGCTTTTTTAAGACAAGACGACGAATCCGATCTGCTAAATGACAGGCTAAACTTTCTCTTTAAATATTTAGACATTTAATTAACACACTTGTATGAGAGTCGCAATATTTGGGAAATACATCGAAGCAGAATTTTTGAACACCGTAAAGGAACTTTTCATAAAACTCGAACATTACAAGGTTGAAGTTTGTATATACGAGCCATTTTACAACATGTTGAAGAACAACTACTCGTACACTCCCAACGTTTTTAACATGTTTACATCTATAAAAGATTGCAGTTCAGAAATCGATATTTTATTTAGCCTTGGTGGCGACGGCACGTTTTTGGATTCCGTTGCGCACGTTGAACGAACGAATATTCCGATAGCCGGCATCAATTTTGGTCGATTAGGCTTTCTCGCTAATATTTCTATTCCCGAAATGAGCGGAGCACTTGAACAAATTGTTGCAGGAAAATACCAAGTAGAAAAGCGGAGCATGTTACAAGTTGAATCCGACGCAAAGTATTTTGCTCCATTTCCGTTTGGTCTTAACGACTTCACCATTCAAAAATCGGGGGCAGGGCTACTAAAAATAAATACGTTTATTAACGATGAATACATGAGCACCTACTGGACAGATGGACTTATAGTGGCTACCCCTACAGGTTCTACTGCTTACTCTTTAAGCGTTGGAGGCCCTATAATAACACCTTCCCTATCAACCTTTATAATTTCAGCCATTGCTCCACATAACCTTACGGTACGACCATTAGTAATCCCCGATAGCAGTACTATTCGGTTTGAAGCCAGTGGACGAAATGGGAAAGTTCTGCTCACCATAGATTCCCGTGACATAGTTTCAGATTCGCCTATCGTTGTAACGGTAAAAAAAGCACCTTTTAGCGCGAATGTCGTTTCCCTTGAAAGCACTGCGTTTTATAAAACATTGAGGAGCAAACTATATTGGGGAATTGATAAACGAAACTAAAACTGAAAAACAAATTGGGGCAAAAAAACGTTTATATAATGCTATTTTAATTTGTTTAAGTAAATTTGCATTAATTGGAAGTTAATGGCAAGATTATTTTACATATTCCTTATTGCAATGCTTTCTCCCTACCTTGCGTTTTCGCAAGTTTGGAAGCAACATAGAGTGGAGGTAAATATTGGACTACCCATTACCCACTTTTTTGGAGATATTGGAGGATCTTCAACGACTAACAATGCCTTGGGACTTAAAGATATTAGCTATAGATCTATAAGAGGAGGATTTTCAGGAGGTATTTCATACCGGCTAACTAACAAGTTTTACGCAAGAACTTCTCTATTCGTCGGATATTTTGGAAGCAGTGACAAGGGATCCGTAAATGAGGCTCGTAACTACGGTTTTTCTACATTTGGAACAGAAGTTTCCGTCTTAGGACAGTACTATTTAATTCCTGAAAGCGATCAAAACTACTTTTACAATGTAATGCAACTTCGAGGCGGGCTTAGCCATATTAATAGACCATTTAGTTTATATATTTTTGGAGGATGGGGATTTTTATTCTATAAAGACACTCCCCTTTATAACCTGGCCACTACAGACTTATACAGGTTTGACGATTCACAAAACACTGCACTTGTTATTCCTTTTGGAATTGGCATTAAATATCAAATTTTACCCCAAATACTTCTTGGTGCCGAATTAGGCGGTCGGTATGCTTTTTCCGACGTTGTCGATGGTTTTTCCCCAGCGGCATCAAAATACAACGATATGTACTATATTTTAAATTTCAACGTTTACTATAGAATACCTTACCAAAGAATTTTTAAGAAGTTCAAATGGAATTTTTAGCAAATTTGATTAAGCCCACTCTTCCTTATATAACATCTGCCATACTATTAATTTCGTTTTTACCTGAAGCAAAGGCTCAGGATAAACGGGATTTTGGAATTCAGGCTGGTTCATCGTATTATTACGGAGATTTTAACGAAACAATGCCTTTTTACCAACCATCCTTTGGTTTTGGAGTGATTTTTCGTTATAATTTTAATCCGAATTACTCCATTCGAACTTCTGCTATATACACTGCCGTTAAAGGTTCGTTCCCCTCAGATTACTTTCTTCCAACATTGCAAGGTGCATCCTTTTCGAAAACAATAATTAGCACCGAAGTTATGGGCGAGTTTAACTTTATTCCGTTTAATCCTATTAATAACCGTTCGAAAAAATTCTCACCATACGTCAATTTAGGAATTGGGCTGGCTCAGGTGGGAGGAAATTACATACCTCATATTCCATTCAGTCTTGGTATAAAATATACACCGGGAATGCGTCACACTTTTGCACTGGAATGGCGTTTTCATAAAACTTTTACTGATAAAATAGACGATTACGCCGCTCCAAATGACGGAAAAATACCATATTTGCATAATAATGATTGGTTTTCGTTTTTTGGATTAATTTATACTTATCGTTTATTCAACCAAGGCAATTTGTGCCCGGCTTATAAAGACTAAAAATGAGTTTAGCAGAACAGATTGATAAAAGCAAAGTTCCTGAACATGTTGCCATCATAATGGATGGGAATGGGCGTTGGGCTAAACAACGGGGAAATCAACGTATTTTTGGACATCAAAACGGAGTGAATCCGGTTAGAGAAGTTACCGAAGCGGCTGTAGAAGTTGGAGTTAAATACCTTACGCTATACGCATTTTCAACAGAAAATTGGAACAGGCCCCAGTCTGAAGTTGATGCTCTAATGGAACTCCTGGTAAATACTATTAACGGTGAAGTTCCCGCATTACTAAAAAATGGCATTCGCCTACAAACCATTGGCGATACAAATTCGCTACCCAATAAGGTACAAGCAAAACTTCAGGATGGAATAAAACAAACTTCAAAATGTAAAACGCTAACCCTGATACTGGCATTAAGTTATGGGTCCAGATTTGAAATTTGTGAAGCTGTAAATAAAATTTTAACTGATTTTAAGAATAAAAAAGTAAATGAAGGCGAAATTACTCCAGCAATTTTCCAAAGTTACTTACAAACCGCGAATTTCCCTGATCCCGCCTTACTTATAAGAACTAGCGGAGAAGAACGCCTAAGCAACTTCCTATTATGGCAACTTGCATATGCCGAATTTCTATTTACCCCTGTATTATGGCCCGATTTCACCAAAGAAGAGTTTTTTAAAGCAATCATCAATTACCAATCGCGCGAAAGACGTTTTGGGAAAATTAGTGAACAACTATAAAGTAATAGTTTAAACTATTTAGCTCAGAAATACCATTCAATTACTTATTTTTGAACCGAAGGAAAAAGCCCCTTCGGTTTCTTATTGAAATTATTCTATTTTTACAATTTGAAATTAAGTAAATTAACCACTATGTTAAAAGCATTTGCTGCAACAACTTTTTCATTGTTACTATTTTTTTCCGTTTACGCACAGGAAGATCAATTTGACTATGAAACTCCAAAAAAATACCTTGTAAAAGACATACAAGTATCTGGAATAAACTATCTTAATCCGGATGTGCTCATATCTGTTTCGGGAATAGCAAAAGGTGATTCCATATTGGTCCCGGGAGAAAAAATCACAAATGCCATAAACAAACTATGGTCGCAAGGATTATTTTCCGACGTAAAAATATCGGCATACAAAATAGAAGGTTCTGATATCTACTTAAAAATACACCTACAAGAACAGCCGAGAATAAGTTCCCTAAACTTTACCGGAATCCGAAAAGGGGAAGTAACAGATTTAAAAGATAAGTTAAAACTCCGTAGAGGAAGCCAACTTACTCAGAGCATTTTAGAAAATAGCATAATTATTATAAAAAAACATTACCGCGCCAAAGGTTTCCTAAATATTGATGTAACACCTATTCAAGAAGCCGACACCTCCATTGCACACGGAATAAAACTTACATTCGAAATTAACAAAAATCACAGGGTTAAAATTGGAGCAATTAACTTCAAGGGAAACACCGCCTTTACAGATAAACGACTTAGAAGGGCTTTAAAGAAAATACACCGAAGAGATATTAACATTTTTAAGTCGGCAAAGTTCATTCAAGCCGATTACGATGAAAGTCAGGATAATCTCATTACGTTTTATAACGAGAACGGTTATAGAGACGCAAAAATCTTAAAAGATTCAATTTATACAATCAACGAAAAACGTATAGGCATAGCATTCACCGTTTACGAAGGGCCACAGTATCATATACGAAATATTGAATGGATTGGAAACACAAAAATGCCAGGAAATGCATTAACTGGTGTTCTTGGTATGAACAAAGGAGACGTTTACGATAGAAGTTTACTTGACAAGCGATTATTTACAGACGATAACTCCATATCGACTATGTACATGGACGATGGCTACCTTTTCTTTAACATAGAGCCTGTAGAAACTCGTATCGAAAATGACTCGGTTGACTTAGAAATGAGAATTTACGAAGGAGAACAAGCCACAATTAATCGTGTAAGAATAGCGGGTAATACAAAAACCAACGAACATGTTATACGAAGGGAAGTTATCTCCCGACCCGGTTACTTATTTAGCAAATCGGACATTACTCGAACCATTAGGGAACTTGGACAAATGGGACACTTCGATCCGGAAAAGTTAGATGTTAAACCCATTCCAAATCCATCGGAAAATACCGTTGATTTAAATTATTCTGTTGAAGAAAGAGCTAATGACCAATTCCAAATATCCGGGGGATGGGGAAATAATATGTTCGTAGGAACTGTAGGCATTAAATTTTCCAATTTCTCAATTGGTAGAATTTTTAAGAAAGAAGCATGGCGTCCTGTACCTTCGGGCGACAGCCAAGCCCTATCGCTTCAAGCATCAACCAATGGAACCTACTATAAAGCATTCAGTCTGTCATTTACAGAACCTTGGTTGGGAGGCAAAAAACCTACTAATTTAACGGTTTCGCTATATCACACTATCCAAAGCGGAAACGTAAGTTATTTCTATGAGTCTAGCGATAAGTATTTTAAAGTCTCAGGGGTATCACTTGGTATTGGAACAAGGTTGAAATGGCCTGACGATTATTTTACCATTTACAATGAAGTAAGTTTGCAAAATTATAACCTAAAAAACTGGACTGGCTATTTCATTTTCGACGATGGGCAATCTAACAACCTTAGTTACAAAATCACCCTTGCGCGAAATTCTACCGATCAAATTATATATCCCCGTGTAGGTTCTAACATGTCGCTATCCTTACAGATAACTCCTCCTTATTCGCTTTTCTCCAACAAAGACTATTCATCATTAACAGGCGCAGATAAATATCATTGGATTGAGTACCATAAATGGACAGGGCGAATACAATGGTACATGACCTTAGTGCAAAACTTAGTGCTTTACACTAATTACCAACTCGGGGTTATGGGATATTTTAATAAGGATATAGGACATTCACCTTTCGAAGGGTTCGACTTAGGTGGCGATGGTATGTCAGGATACAACCTTTATGGCAAAGAAACCATCGGATTAAGAGGCTACTCCAACAGTTCCCTTACTCCTTCTTATTCATATATTGGGAATACTGCAGTTGGTGATGCCCATTTGTATGACAAATATACCGTTGAACTGAGGTATCCAATTAGTTTAAAACCTCAAGCAGCTATTTACGTTCTAGGATTCTTAGAAGCAGGAAATGCATGGAGAAATGGAAATGAGTTCAACCCATTTAATGTTTATCGTTCTGCAGGTATAGGTGTAAAAATGTTTTTACCAATGCTTGGGATGCTTGGCGTTGATTGGGGATATGGTTTCGATGAAGTTCCTGGTAATTCTGGCGCAAATGGAGGTCAAATCCACTTCACTATAGGTATGCCTATGTAATAAAAATTGATTATGTTTGTTTAATCATTACCTATGGCAGGATAATTGAGACCTAAACTCTAAACCAAATATTAAATGTTATGAAAAAAATAACACTACTGCTATTTTCCCTTTTATTTAGCACGGGATTATGGGCACAAAAATTTGCGTATATCGATTCCGAATACATTCTCGGTAAAATTCCGTCTTATAAATCAGCTCAAGAGCAACTAGACAAGTTATCGGAACAGTACCAAAAAGAAATAGAAGAACGTTATGCCGAAATAGACAAAATGTATAACGACTATCAAGCCGAAAAAGTTCTTCTTACAGAAGAAATGCAAAAGAAACGGGAAGATGAAATCATAAGCAAAGAACGAGCAACCAAAGATTTACAAATGAAATATTTTGGCAAAGATGGTTTGCTATTCAAAAAACGCGAAGAACTCGTAAAACCAATACAAGACCAAATTTTTAATGCTGTAAAAGAAATTGCAACCGATGGCGGTTATGCGATTATTTTCGATTCGGCTTCTTCCACCAACATGATTTATACAAATCCTCGTTATGACAAGAGCGACGAAGTATTACAAAAGTTAGGATATAAATAATAATTCATATATTTGCTTAAATTTAACACTCAACAAACATGAGAAAACTAGTTACACTTGCACTAACTGCCATGTTTTTTCTTAGTGGCAGTACATTAATGGCTCAAAATTATAAGTTTGGACATATTAACAGCCAAGAATTGCTAAAAGCAATGCCCGATATGGATAGCGCTCAGGTTAAAGTTCAAAATTATGGTAAAACCCTTCAGGATCAGATTGAAGAACTTCAAGTTGAATTCAACAAAAAATATCAGGATTACTTACAAAAACGTAACACGCTTACACCTGCAATTCTTGAAATGAAAGAAAAGGAACTTACCCAAATGCAACAAAACGTTCAGGAATTTCAACAAAAATCGGAGCAGGAATATCAAGATTTTCAATCTCAAGTAATGAAGCCCGTTATTGACAAGGCAAACAACGCCATTAAAAAAGTGGCAAAAGACAATGGGTTCACCTACGTTTTCGACACAAGCAGCGGAGTTTTACTATATTTTTCGGATCAAAGCATAGACATAACTCCATTAGTAAAAAAAGAGTTAGGTATAACGAAATAACTTTCTTTGAATAACCACATGGGGATTTACTGATAGTCAGTTTATCCCCATTTTGTTTATTATGAATACAACCGTACAACCCATTGGCATTTTCGATTCTGGAGCAGGAGGCTTATCTGTGTTAAAGGAATTGGTAAAACTTCTACCTAAGGAATCTTTCATATACTTTGCCGATTCGGCAAACTGCCCTTATGGTCAAAAGAATCAAAGCGAAATTATAAAACTGTCCAACGCTATTGTTCAGTTTCTTATTGGCAATAACGTTAAACTAATAGTAGTAGCCTGCAATACCGCAACTGCTGCCGCTATCGATTTCTTAAGAGAAAGGTATAGCATTCCTTTTATTGGAATGGAACCGGCAATAAAACCAGCCTCGCTTAACACCAAAACCAAGAGCATAGGAGTTCTTGCTACAGCAGGAACTTTCAAAGGCCGCCTATATGCCGAAACAAGCAAAAAATACGCATCGAATATTAAAATTTGCTATAAAGTTGGCGAAGGGCTAGTAGAACTTGTAGAAAACGGGCGTCCAGATTCTCCTGAAGCAGTCAAATTATTACATAAATATGTAGATCCAATGCTAGCATGTAAGATTGACCATTTAGTTCTCGGTTGCACCCATTACCCTTTTTTAATTAATGCAATTAAGCAAATTGCACCACCTAACCTAACTATTATAGATCCAGCCCCAGCCGTAGCAAAACAAACGAAAAAAATTCTTGAAGAGCGTGGCTTAATCAACAAAAATATTCCTGCTTCTATAAATTTTTACTCCAGTGGAAAAACCGATGTAATTAAAAACATCATAAATTTATTTGAAGTTGTTCCGAATGGCATCCCCATGAAATTTGCAGACAATATAACTTTATAAAAAACATGCGCAAAGAAATAGAAATTGTTATTGAAAATACTAACCAAAAGGCAATAGTAACTCCAGGGCTGTCGCTTAAGGAAATTGCCCACATTTTCAACATAAAACTAAAATACTGCGTATTGGGAGCAATGGTAAATAATCAACTAAAAGAACTTGACTACGAAGTCTTTTCTCCCAAAACAATACGGTATATCGATATTACACATCCGGCAGGAACACGAATGTACCACCGCTCGCTCTTCTTTCTGCTCCAAAAAGCCGTTCGCGATATATTGCCAACTTCGAAAGTTCGTATTGAGCATTCCGTTTCCAAAGGTTATTACTGTGAAATTGACGGGTACAATCTTCCAATTGAACTTCCTTTGGTATTTTCAATTGTAGATAAAATGCGCGAAATAGTTGCAGCCGATTTATCATTTCGTCGTGATAAAATGTTAACCGCCGATGCTATAAAACTTTTCGAGAAAGCAGGATACACCGACAAAGCAAAATTGTTTATTACACGCCCCCAACTATATACTTCCGTTTACCATTTAGGCGACATGTCCGATTACTTTTTTGGCAGTTTAGTTCCCTCTACCGGATACTTAAAAGTTTTCGACTTAGTAAAATACTATAACGGGATGCTCCTACGTGTACCAAAACGCTTTGATCCTGAAGAACTGGAAGACGTGGTGATACAAAACAAAATGTTCGAAATTTTCCAGGAATTTAAGGATTGGGGCGACATTTTGGGAGTAGGAAATGTTGCAGCAGTTAACGAAGAAATTAAAAATGGAAGGGCCAGTGAACTAATAAAAGTGTCCGAAGCGCTTCAGGAAAAAAAAGTTGCCAATATTGCCGATCAAATCAACACACGTTCCAAGCAAGTAAAATTGGTACTTATTTCAGGCCCATCATCTTCGGGAAAAACAACATTTGCAAAACGCTTATCTATTCAACTAAAAGTTAACGGGTTAAATCCTCACACCATATCACTGGATAACTATTTTGTTGAAAGAGATAAAACGCCGCACGACGAGAATGGACATTTAGACTTTGAAGCGTTAAACGCGCTAGACATAGAGTACTTTAACAACGACTTAATTAAATTACTTAACGGCGAAGAGGTAGAACTACCAAAATTCTCTTTCGAAAAGGGCTGTAGGTATTTCGATAATACAAAAATGAAAATTGATGAAAATGGAATTATCGTTATAGAAGGCATACATGCTCTTAATCCAAAACTAACGCCATTAATTCCCGACGAAAAAAAGTTTAAGGTATATGTTTCTGCACTAACTTCCTTGTCGTTCGATGGAATAAACAGGATTCCAACCACCGATAACCGGCTTGTTCGAAGAATAATTAGAGATTTCCGGTATAGAGGCTATAACGCAAAGGATACCATTGCCCGATGGGAGAGCGTTCGTAAAGGCGAAGAACGCAACATTTTCCCTTTTCAGGAAGAAGCTGATGTTATGTTTAACTCTGCCCTTATATTTGAAATTAGCGTTTTAAAGCGCTTCGCAGAACCAATACTTCAAGAAGTTCCACCTAACACATCCGAATACAATGAAGCAAAAAGATTGCTTAAATTCCTCGGCTATTTTTGTTCTGTTCCGGAAATGGAACTTCCACCCACTTCAATTTTAAGGGAGTTTTTAGGAGGTAGCACCTTCTCGTATAAATAAGGCCTCCATTAAAATATTTAACACATTTATCTATATATCAATAGTTTAATATTTTTAGAGAAGAAACTTTTTAAAAGCCGAACAATTGCAGCGTTACAATTTTTACAACTTCTATTGCAAAGTATTGCAATTATTTACTATTATTGTAATTAATTAACCTAAACGTAACCAAGAATCCAGCACATAATTCAAATGCTAAAGTTTTTTACAATTTTAGTAAATACAATTGCCTTAACCATTTTCAGTATTTTTTTTGGAAATGAGGTGTCGCTAACCGTTAGCACACCACGCAATGTAAGTGCTGGGACTTCATTCGATGTTGAAGTTATTTTAAACAAATCTACTGTCAACGGCTTTGCCCGTTTTCAACAAACGCTTCCTCTTGGGCTTACCGCAGAATTAGTTGAGGCATCGAATGCCGATTTTTCGTTCGACGATCAAAATATAAAACTAGTCTGGTTACGACTACCTGACCAAAAACAAATTAAGATAATTTATCGGGTTAAGGTTGACGAACGATTAAAAGGAAATTTTACCCTAAATGGATTATTTTCGTATATTGATAACAACGAACGAAAAAGCACTTCAACCAAAACCGAAAATATTACCATTACACCTTCTTCCAGAATCGATCCTAACTTAATAGTTGACATTAATGAATTCCAAAACATAGTTCCTGTTCAGGCTCCAGTATCCTTGCTGGCTTCAAATGTTCGTTGCATAAGGCAAACACCAGTACCCATAGGCGAGGCCAACGATCAACTTGTAGAATTACTCGTTAACAAAGGAAACGCACAAAAATTTGCCAAAATAGAAGAAAACATTCCAACGGGATACTCTGCCGAAGCAATTGAAACTAAAGACGCAATATTCTCCTTTAAAGACCAAAAGGCAAAATTTCTCTGGATGAATCTTCCTCAGGAACCTCGCTTTATGGTTTCGTATAGGCTAATTCCCGAAAATGGGCAAGGCGAGGCAACCGTTACTATTACAGGTACGTTTTCGTATGTCATTGGCGATGCTACACGTACACTTAACATCATTCAAAAAGATGTTGAACTTAAAAATTTAGATTCTAAAGAAATTGAATCGCTACTTGCAACTACAATAACTTCATACGAAAACCCTGAAGGTATTAGCAGTACGTTTACTCAAGTAAATAACGATGGCGGCATAGATATTCCTGTTAAATATCAAAAAATAGAAGATAAGCCCAAAAAGATTGTAAAAAAACAACCAGACATGTTAGCCTACATGCTAACGCCGGAAAAGGGTATTTATTACAGAATTCAAATTGCAGCAGGACATCACTCAATTAACATAAAGAAATACTTTGAACGGCTAAATGTAAGTTACGATGTGCGTACCGAAAAACACGAAGGCTGGTATAAATACTCAATTGGATCGTTCAAAGAATACAAAGGCGCAAGGGATTTTAGAATTCTCATATGGAATACAACAAAGATTAACGATGCTTTTGTTGCAGCATATAACAACGGACGACGAATAACCGTTCAGGAAGCATTAATGATTACAAACCAGCAATGGTACAGGTAGATTTATGAAATATAGTCGTAAAAATAAAATATTAGTTTTCGCATTCATTCTTTTAGGAATTATTTTTATTAATCCTAAAAACCTTTCTGCGCAGGAAGATTACGACGAAAAATACTATGAAAGTTTACTGGATACAATTGTTGAAGTGCAAAACCCCGTTTATAAGCCAGTTGTTACCTTTAGTACAGGCGCTTTAAGTTTTTGGGGAGACGTGCAAAACGAAGGAAATTCCCTACTTACAAATAATTTTGGATATAAAATTGGAATTAGCACCCTAATCGGCAAAAAGCATTTCTTTAAAGCAAACCTATTTGCACTATATGGCACAACAAAGGCACATAACTTCCATTTAACATGGCAAATGCAAAACGCAGGAAGTTTACCCATTGATGATAACAGTAACACTATTTACCCAAATTCTGCTTTTTCTACCGATATTCTTATGTTAGGAGGATCGTTTGAATATGGATTTGGGCACATATTTGGAGCGGCCAAGCGTTTTAAACCTTTTATTTCCATAGGAATTGGAACTTTTTTTTATTCCCCGAAAGGAAATCTAAAACTTAACGATAACGGTTATTACTATGCTTGGTCCGACGGAACTTTAAGAGATTTTAATGAACAAGGTCCTAACGCATATAACGCCAGAATTGTTAGACTCGACAACAAGTACGAAACCGACCTTTCCTCTGCAAATATATACGGCACAGAAAAATATGGGCAAAATTCATTTGCTATTCCCGTTGACTTTGGCTTCGACTTTTACTTATCCGACAGAGTAAACCTGCGAACAGGTATTTCGATAAATTATACGTTTACCGACTTATTGGATAATTACGACAATAAGATTGCCGATAATTGGGGGTATCCAAAAGAAAACAACTACAACGACATATTCACCTTCACTTACTTCAGCTTAAATCTCGACTTATTCTCCGATCCTAAATCCCTTTTAGTTGAACGAGTTTTTGCCGAATATGCTGGAGATTTCGACTACGAAATTCTTTTTGCTGACCAGGATAAAGACGGAGTATTAGACCGCCTAGACCTTTGCCCTGATACACCGGAAGGTGTTGCTGTTAATGATTCCACAGGCTGTCCGTTCGATACAGACGACGATGGCGTTTACGACTATGAAGATCAAGAACCAAACACTCCTGCAGGCGCCATTGTTGATAATAATGGAGTTCAACTAACCCCTGAAGTTTTAAATGGGATGTTCAACAAGATTAAAAACGCAACTAAGCGCAAAGACGCTCAGGTAATTCCACTTGCTTACATTTGGACTAAGAACAGAAGTTTTACAAAAGGCGTTATTCCTGATAAGTTTAAAAATGTTGATACAGATCAGGATGGATACATATCGTTCCAAGAACTTTTAAAGGCCATTAATGACTACTTCGATGAAAAGAATAACTTTACACCTAATGATATTAACGAGTTGAATGACTATTTCTTCTCGCAATAAACAAGTTACCCAACACAACCTATATACCTAAACCTAATTGGTTCAGCCCCCAAAGGGGGCTTTTTTATTTGTTCAACCTCAGCAAGAACAATGCGAGTTATACTACCTTATAACAAAAAAGAATACTTCACTTCAAAACACGAACTACACACATATCTATTTATCAACACACTACATCAATATTTGATAATATCAACAAAAAAGAAAAGTGTTCATAATTTCTATGAACACTTTTGCCAAAATTGCATTACTATCATGTAAACTTATTAACTTTACAAAACGATTAATTATGGAAAAAATAATTTTAAAGGTTGGCGATAAGGCTCCTGATTTTAAAGCAATTGATCAGGACGGTAAAGAAATGAACCTTTCTGATTACAAAAGTAAAAAGGTAATACTGTACTTTTATCCAAAGGATAATACTTCAGGATGTACAGCAGAGGCTTGCAGTTTACGCGATGGATACGAAGACTTACAAAGAATGGGGCTAGAAGTAATCGGCGTAAGTCCTGATGGGGCAAAATCGCACCAGTCTTTTATCTCGAAGCATAACTTGCCTTTTAGATTAATAGCAGACACGGAAAAAGAGGTTGCTCAACGTTACGGTGTTTGGGGTGAAAAGAAAATGTATGGTAGAACATATATGGGCATATTAAGAACGACCTTCATTATTGATGCAAACGGAGTTATTTCGCACATCTTCAATAAGGTAAACACTAAAGACCATGTTCACCAAATACTAGATGAATTAGGAAAAACTAACTAACAAAACAATAAATGGAAAAGAACCAAACCGTGGACCGGAAAGAAGTTAGCAAGGAAAAGTTAAAGGCACTCCAATCGACTCTGGATAAAATTGAAAAAGACTTTGGGAAAGGATCTATAATGAAAATGGGCGACAAGGCCATTGCCGAAGTAGCGTCCATTTCGTCAGGATCAATTGCATTGGATACAGCCCTCGGGATTGGCGGTTATCCAAGAGGAAGGGTTGTCGAAATCTTTGGACCAGAATCATCAGGAAAAACAACTTTAGCCATCCATGCCATTGCCGAAGCACAAAAGAGTGGTGGTATTGCAGCAATAATCGATGCAGAACACGCTTTTGACAGAACTTATGCTGAAAAACTTGGCGTTGATGTAGAAACTCTACTTATATCCCAACCTGATAACGGAGAACAAGCATTAGAAATTGCCGATAATTTAATTCGCTCTGGAGCCATAGATATAATAGTAATCGACTCTGTAGCGGCACTAACTCCAAAAGCCGAAATTGAAGGCGAAATGGGCGACAGCAAAATGGGACTTCAAGCCAGGTTAATGTCGCAAGCCTTACGCAAACTTACCGCAACAATAAGTAAAACAAATACATGCTGCATTTTCATCAACCAACTTCGCGATAAAATCGGCATTATGTTTGGAAATCCTGAAACAACAACAGGAGGAAATGCTCTTAAATTTTACTCTTCGGTAAGGGTTGATATTCGAAAACTTAACCAATTAAAGGACGGAGACGAATCAAAAGGAAATAGAGTAAGGGTTAAGATTGTAAAGAATAAAATGGCTCCGCCATTTAAAAAAGCCGAATTCGATATTATGTACGGTGAAGGTATTTCGAGAGTCGGCGAAATTATTGACCTCGGGGTTGAAATGAATATCATAAAGAAAAGCGGATCGTGGTACAGCTATGGTGAAACAAAACTTGGTCAAGGGCGCGATGCCGTTATTCAACTTCTTAAAGACAACCCGGAACTTGCCAGTGAACTTGAAACAAAAATTCGAGAACAACTAAAGACCCAATAAATTTAACTACTAATAAAAAAATGCGTGCTTTTAAAGAAGCACGCATTTTTACTATCCAAGGTGAACAAAAGTTTGGGTGAACGCAAAAAAGACGTATCTTTATTTTGGAAAAATAAATACTTTCGATAATGAAGAAACTGTTAGTCTTCAACCTAATGTTATTGCTTATTGGCCTTTGTTCCTGCCAATACATTTTCGATCGTCATCTTATTGACTCAAAACAATCGAGAGAAGAAATACATAAGCGTTTCCAAGACAGAATTAATTTGATAGAAAATTACGATTCTACCATTAAGCATACTCTTTCGTTGGATTTGTCCACAAAAGAACGCGAAGGCTTGGAATTTTTATACGCTTACATGCCGCTAAACGATTTGTCAAGACACAATAGCACGTATGTGCTAAAGCAAGTACAAACAGCACTAGAAACTCGTAGTCAATTCAAATGGGCACATAAAACTCCCAGTAACATATACCTACACTTTGTTCTTCCTTTCCGAGTAAATAACGAATATTGTGATACTGCCCGACAACAATTCTACCAGGAACTTAGAAGCCGTATTGACGGCATGAACGAGTATGATGCAGCATTGGAGGTTAACTACTGGTGTCATGAAAAAGTAACCTATAAGCCTACCAATTCCCGCACTTGCGGTCCTTTAACAACGGTAAAATCGACATTTGGACGTTGCGGAGAAGAATCGACATTTACCGTTGCTGCTTACCGTTCCGTAGGCATTCCTGCTCGTCAGGTATATACGCCAAGGTGGGCACATACCGACGATAATCATGCCTGGGTTGAAGTTTATGTTAACGGGAAATGGCACTTTTTAGGTGCCTGCGAACCTGAACCCGAACTGGACAGAGGCTGGTTTGCCGGCCCCGCTAAAAGGGCTATGATGACCAGAACCTTTGTTTATGGGAAATATGAAGGGCCAGAAGAAATTCTCAAGCAAACAGATTGGTACACCGAAATAAACTTACTTCCTAACTATGCCCCGACAAAAAAACTCAACGTTAAGGTAGTTGATTCCGACGGAAAACCGGTACAAAACGCAAAAGTTGAATTTCAACTTTATAACTACGCTGAATTCTACCCCATTGCTACCAAACAAACGGACAAAGACGGAAACTGTAGCGTAACAACGGGATTTGGAGACCTTATGGTTTGGGCAGAACACAATGAAGAAACAGGATGGGTAAAAGCTAATAAAAACGCAACCGACATAAGCATATCCATTTCGAATACAGGAAATTACGACAATACGGATTTAACATTGACACCACCCGTTGAACAACCAGTTCCTTCCTTAGATGCTGAAAAAGGCAAGCAAAATGCTAAACGAATAAAAGAAGGAGACGAAATACGAAATAAGTATATCGCTACTTTTATAGACTCCGCATCGGCTGCAAATTTAGCAATGGAAAAAGGCACCTCTATTAGTAATACGTGGAAATACTTATCGCTTAGTAAAGGAAACTGGGAAGAAATTTATACGTTTATCAAAGGCTTGGAAAGTAAGGATATTACTGTTGGCATGGCAATGCTCAATACCCTAAACGAAAAAGACCTAAGGGATATTAGCGCAAAAACGTTAATGGATCATTTGTCCTCGGTCGATTCCTTTCCGTCTCTTTTAGACAATAAACAATTTAACCTGTTCGATAAGTATATTTTATCGCCAGGTATAGGATTAGAGTTGATAACTCCATGGAGAGGGTTAATTCAGAGTTTGTTTACTTTCGACGAAATCGGTTATTTCCGTAACGATCCCATAAACATCATAAAATGGATTAACAAGAATATTACCATTGACAATGAAAGCAACTACTACCATGTTCCTATTTGTCCCGATAATGCAATTAAATTTAAAATAGTTGATCCTGCTTCGCGCGATATTCTTTTTGTTGCCATGTGCCGGAGTTTTGGGATACCAGCCCGACTAAACCCTGCAACAAAAAAGCCGGAATATTTAATGAAAGAAACATGGTTTTCTGCAAATTTCGAAAACATTTCTACTCAACAAATTCCTCAGGGTACCTTAATAATAAATCTAGCACCAAATCAACCGGTATTGCAACCTTTATATTACTCTCACTTTACCATTGCAAAACTCGAAAACGGACAATACAGAACGTTGGATTACGAAGAATCTCCGATAATGAAGCATTTTCCCATAAAAGTCGATTTAGATGAAGGAAAATACAGGTTAATTACCGGAAATCGTGAAAGTAACGGAGAAGTGCTTGTAAGAGTTATGTACTTCGATATAAAAGCAGAAGATACAACACCTATCGCCTTGTCGTTTTTAGAAAAAGCATCCGACGTGCAAGATTTAGGAAGTCTTGACAATATTATTTTCCCAGATCAGATGGGAAACTACAACGCTAAACTGGAAGATGCCACAAACAACGGAGATGTTATAATAGCCATTGTTACTCCACAAAATGAACCGAGCATTCATATTCTAAACGATTTGGCAAAAATTAAAAGCAACATTGAAAATTGGAATGGTTTCCTATACATCGTTACGGATAACTCCTACCAAAATGCACCGGAAGAACTAGGCGAATACTACAAAAAATTCGCACTACCTTCTAATACTCGTTTCTGTTTCGATAAAAAAGGGACCTTCGTACAAGATGTTATAAACGGATGTAGGCTGGAAGCAAAAACTACTCCGCCAATTGTTATTGTTGTCAAGCAAAATGGAGAAATACTAATGAACTCTACCGGATATAAGGTTGGGCTCGATAGCCAAATTGCCAAAGCGCTTAGCATTTAACCCATGAAACAATATGTGCTTGAAGTTTGTGCAAACTCCGTTGAAAGTTGTATTATAGCCCAAGAAGCAGGGGCCAATAGGGTTGAACTGTGCGAAAACCTGTCTGTAGGAGGAACAACACCCTCCTATGGGTGCATAAAGTTAAGCAGGCAAAAATTATCAATCCCAATAAATGTACTTATTCGCCCTCGCCCGGGCGATTTTCTTTATTCATCAATGGAATTCAAGCAAATAAAGGAAGATATTGCTATTGCAAAAGAACTTGGAGCAAACGGAATTGTTTGTGGAATGCTTCTTCCCAATGGTAAAATTGACGAAGAAAGAACTGCCGAATTGGTTGAATGCTCAAAACCATTGACCTTTACCTTTCATCGTGCTTTCGATTTTACGCCAAACCCCATTGAAGCACTTGAAACGGTAATTAAAGTCGGTTCAACAAACTTACTAACATCGGGACAACATAAAACGGCCATAGACGGTATAGCCCTACTAAAAAAACTTGTAACACTAGCCGGAAATCGTTTGAATATTATTGCAGGAGGAGGGATTAACGCACAAAATGTTGAAATTCTGAAAGGTTCAGAAATTAAACAATTTCACATGAGCGGATCCGTTCAAGTTAAAAGTAAAATGGGTAACTTTGATAGAAATTTTACGTTAAATTCAACCTTACCCGATAATGTAATTCAAACTTCAGACTTTGAAAGCATAAAAAATGTTGTTTTAAAACTTGGTTAGAAAAACTAAATAAAATGGAAAAACAAGAACTTTTTAAATCGGTAAAATTTCTTCAACGTGAAGAACTAACAGGGTATAAAACATATAGTACGTTGGCTAAATTGGAAAAGAATCCTGATAACAAAAAAGTTTTGGCACGTATCGCCGGCGACGAATACAAGCATTACCAATTTTTTAAAAACATATCAGGAAAGGACTTTCCTCCTTTTAGAATACAAAGAATTTTATATGCGCTAATGGGCAGATTCTTGGGTTTAACGTTTGCCATAAAGTTAATGGAGCGAAAAGAAGAAAAAGCTCAAAAAGCTTATACACACTTAAGTAAGCACATGCCAGAAGCAACTGAACTCATAAAAGCGGAAGAAGAACACGAGTCCACATTAATAAACATGCTTCACGAAGAAAAGTTAAACTATGCCGGCTCCATAGTATTGGGACTTAACGATGCCTTAGTCGAATTAACAGGGGCTCTTGCCGGATTAAGTTTGGCTTTACAAAACACCAAATTAATTGCAATGGCCGGTGCTATAACCGGAGTTGCAGCATCCTTATCCATGGCCGCTTCGCAGTATCTATCGGTAAAAACAGGACAGGAAAACGAAAATGCCGCAAAATCTGCCCTATACACAGGAATAGCATACGTTATAACAGTAGTCCTGCTTATTTTACCGTTTTTATTTCATAACTCATACATTGGAGCGCTTATTATATGCTTGCTAATAGCCATTTTAATCATTTTTGCCTTTAATTTCTACATATCAGTAGCTAAATCGCTTAACTTTAAAAGACGGTTTTTAGAGATGCTTATAATAAGCCTTGGCGTTTCCGCCATAACTTTTGGTATTGGTTACCTTATTCGTTATCAATTTGGAATAAATATTTAACAAACAGCATGACAAACAACTTCACATCAATTTCGCCTTATAAATTAAAGGACAACTTTTTCGACGCATTGGATAATGGGTGGATGCTAATTACAGCAGGCAATATCGATAAATTAAACACCATGACCGCTTCGTGGGGCGGTTTTGGAATACTTTGGAACAAACCCGTTTCTTTTATATTTATCAGACCCCAGCGTTACACCTTCGAATTTGTTGAAAAAAACGACTATTACACATTATGTTTTTTTGACGAAGAATGGCGTTCCGCCCTTAAATTTTGCGGTAGTAAATCGGGAAGAGACTACGATAAAGTAAAAGAAACAGGGCTTACTCCCATTAAAACACCAAATGGCATTGCATTTAAGCAAGCACGATTAATTATCGAGTGTAAAAAGTTATACGCTGACAATTTAAACGAAAATAACTTTTTAGACATGTCGGTTGCTTTAAAAAATTACCCTACAAAAGATTATCATAAATTTGCCATTGGTGAAATTATGAATGTTTTCGTTAGAAATGAAAAGTAGAATACTAACTAAAAACGTTGTACTATGTCGTTAGAAGAAAAAATAAACCAGGGCATCAAAGCCGCAATGCTAGCAAAGGAAAAGGTTAAACTTGAAGCCTTAAGAGCCGTTAAAAGCGCAATTTTACTGGCAAAAACCGATAGCGAACATAAAGACGCTCTTAGCGCCGACGCCGAAATGAAAATCCTTTCGAAGCAGGTTAAACAACGCAAAGATGCTGCCGAAGTTTACCAACAAGGTGGCCGAAACGACTTGGCCGAAAAAGAACTTGCCGAAGCAGTTTTTATCGAAGAGTATTTACCCAAAATGCTCACCTCCGACGAACTGAAAATCGAATTAAAGAAAATTGTTGAGCAAGTAGGCGCAAAAACTCCTGCCGAAATGGGAAAAGTAATGGGCGTTGCCACTAAAACATTGGCAGGCAAAGCCGACGGTAAAGCAATATCGGAAATGGTAAAAAAAATACTTTCGGGCGAAGTTTAATCCTGAACCGGTTGAAATTTGTCGGTGCCGCTTACTCGTTCCAATTCGGCACCGATTTTTGTTTTTAAATAAGGCACTATAGTCGGATCGCAATTGGCTATGTAGTTCAAATCGAACATCATGAAATGGTATTCATCTTCCACATACTCTTCCGTTTCGGTGCCCGAATAGAATCGCCAACCGCTGTCGTCTTCATCCTCAGGTTTTTCCCTATACATATAGCCAACGGGCAAACCATCGACCGAAACCCTATCGGAAGCATAGCAATACCTAGTTCCTGCAACAATCTCTTTAACATCTTCCGGTTTAATCTTGTACTTGAATGCCATCTCTGAAAAGTTGTATAATTAGAAAATAAGCTAACCAATATAATTTGATTTCAGCTCAAATTTGGGGTAAATTTGTTAAAAACTCAACATCTTTTAAACGTTGATGAAAATAAAATTTTCGAAAGCAGCCATAAAAGCACTTTCCCTGTTTATAATTATAGCCATGAATAACTCTTGTAACGGACAAAACAACCAATCCAACTTGTCAAACAGGAAACCGGTAGTAGCAGGATCGTTTTACCCTGCATCAAAAGGAGAACTTACCAAAGTGCTGGAAGAATACTTTTCCCGGGCAAATAAAACCCTTAAAAACGACCCTATTGCCTTAATTGTACCACATGCCGGATACGTTTTTTCGGGGCAAGTTGCCGCATCTGCCTTTAAACAACTCGATAGAGATAAGCCTTACAAACATATATTTTTGATTGGGTCCAGTCACACCATGTATTTTTCAGGAGCGTCAATATACACACAAGGAAACTTTGAAACTCCGTTAGGATCTGTACCTATTGATTCGTTGGCAAAGGAATTGGTAATGCAAAACGACATTATTACCGACAATCCTCAACCCCACGCACAAGAACACGGATTAGAAGTTCAATTACCCTTTTTGCAATACTGGCTAAAGAAACCTTTTAGCATCGTACCCATAATAGTTGGTGGAGAATCTCAATCTACACCTAAATTACTTGCCCAAATACTTGCACCTTACTTTACGTCCGACAACCTGTTTATAATCAGCTCCGATTTTTCGCATTATCCAAGTTATAATGATGCTTCCGCATCCGATAGCGAAATGGAACAAGCCATTGTATCCAACTCAGCAACAAACTTCATGGCAATTAAACATAAATTAGAAGGTTCCGGTATTAATAACTTAGCCACAGCCATGTGCGGATGGACATCGGCATTAACCTTATTAAATATTACCGAAAACATAAGCGATATTGCGTACTTTCCCATCTTATACCACAACTCCGGAGACTCACCTTACGGGGAAAAAGACAGAGTAGTCGGTTATTGGACTATTGCTGCTGTTAAAAAAACAACCGATAAACAAGAATTCAATTTAACCGATAAGGATAAAATATTCTTGCTATCGTTGGCACGCAACTCTATAACGAATTTATTAACCAATAAAGAAGCAAAAGAACCTGATCAATCGGAACTTTCCCAAAACCTTTTAGCCAATGCCGGAGCATTTGTTACCTTAAAAGAGAACAGACAACTAAGAGGTTGCATTGGAAATTTTTCAACAAATACACCTCTTTACAGAGTAGTTATGTCCATGGCAAAAGCTGCAGCAACAGAAGACTATAGGTTCTCCCCGGTTACTGCTAACGAATTAAAAAACATAGAAATAGAAATTTCTGTGCTTACTCCTTTAAAAAAAATCGACAATATAAGTGAGATTGTTTTGGGTAAACACGGAATATACATCAAAAAAGGAATGCACACCGGAACTTTTTTGCCTCAAGTGGCAAAAGAAACAGGATGGAATATCGAGGAATTTGTTGGGCATTGCTCGCGCGATAAAGCATTTATTGGATGGGATGGCTGGCGAAATGCCGACTTATACACCTACGAAGCAATTATTTTCGATGAAAATGAATTTATAAAGTAAAACTAATCTTCGTCCCAATCGAACCAATCGTCAATCATTTCATCAAGCATACGACGATCCTTTTTAGTAGGACGCCCAGTACCCGGGTCTCTATGCACGTTAAACGCCATAAAATTTGGATCGAGTTTTTGCAACTCCTCTTCGGGAGTTAAATTTTCCATATAATCGCTCACAAGTTTTGCACCCAACCTGCTCTTAGGAAGACCCTTAATCCTAAACGTATATGCCACCGGAGGTTTACGAACGGTTACCGTATCGCCTTCCTGCACCTCGCGAGCCGGTTTTACCAACGAACCATTAACGCTTACCCGCCCTTTTCGAATATACTCGGTTGCAATGGAACGGGTTTTAAAAATTCTAACAAACCAAAGCCACTTATCAATGCGCTGAGTCATGTTAAATGTTATTGTAAAAATTCATGGTACGTTCAAGGCCAATTGTACCAAAACTGAAAATGGCCTCCGATACCTTTTCCATTCTTTCGGGTAAAACCTTCAACTCTTCATCGCTCAACTCGCCTAACACATAATCTATTTGATGTCCTTTGGAAAAATTATTTCCCACACCAAATCGAAGCCTTGCATACTCCTGTGTTCCTAAAACGGCATCAATATTCTTTAATCCATTATGCCCCCCGTCGCTTCCTCTGGCACGTATCCGAATTTTACCAAACGGCAAGGCAATATCGTCAAGGACTACCAATAAGTTTTCTACCGGAATTTTTTCTTTTTGAAGCCAATAATTCACCGCTTTACCGCTAAGATTTACGTATGTTGAAGGTTTAAGCAACACGAAAGTACGTCCCTTATGTTTCAAATTGGTTACAAAACCATAACGGGAATCGGTAAAAGTAACGTTGGACGCCTTTGCAAGGGCGTCCAACATCATAAATCCTACATTGTGACGGGTATTAGAATATTCCTCTCCAATATTTCCTAACCCTGTAACTAAATATTTCACAAATTATTAATATTATGCTTCAGTAGCAGTTCCTGTTGCTGCAGCGCCTGTACTTGCAGCTGCTTCTTCGGCTGGTTTAGCATCACGAGTTACACGGGTTACCTTAACTGTAGCAATAACCAAACTACCACTTTCAGCAACAGTTAACTTGTCTAACGACAAATCGCTAACCATAATGCTCTTACCAAGCGTTAAACTTGTAACGTCAATGTCAATACTTTCTGGCATATCCTTTACAAAACCATGAACTCTAACTTTACGAACAACCTGTAAAAGTTTACCACCTTGCTTAACACCTTCGGCATGTCCAAAAAGGTTAATAGGTAAAGCAACAGTTACTTTTTTCTTATCGGTTACTTCCAAAAAATCAACATGTAAAACCTTGTCGGTTACCGGATGAAACTGTACCTCTTTAATAATGGTATCAACAAACTTACCATCAATGTTAAGTTTAACGGTGTAAACATGATGGCTATTAATAATTTTACCAAATTCCTTTGCTCCGACAGCAACCATTTGATTTTTATCGCCACCGTAAATGTTAGCAGGAATGAGTTCCGATTTACGAGCGCTGCGAGCGGCTTTTTTACCTGTTTCGGTTCTAACCACAGCACTTAATTCTACTGTTTTCATTTTAACTGTAATTTGTATGTTAATAATCGACGCTACTCAGAGTTGACCCTCATTCAATATTCAACCCCCCATCGCGCCATAATTGAGGGCAATTTTGGGTTGCAAAGGTAATTAACTTAAAAAACTTTGCAAAAATTACACAATAAATTTTTCACTAATCGACTGATAGTTATACACTTTATCAATTACGTCGGCAAAAAGGCTGGCAACCGATAAAACTTTAATTTTCGAGGTATCCCTATCAGCCTTTAAGGGAATAGTATCGGTAACAACCAATTCGGTAATTTTGGAATCGCGAATACGCTCGTATGCCGAACCGGAAAGAACAGGGTGAGTTGCAAAGGCCCTAACCGATAAAGCACCTTTCTCCATCATTAAATCGGCTGCCATAGTGAGAGTTCCCGCCGTATCGACCATATCGTCTAAAATAACAACGTGCTTATCTTTAACATTTCCAATGACAGTCATTTCTCCAACCTGATTGGCTTTTTCGCGATTTTTATGACAAACTACCAACGAAGATTTTAAAAAACGGCTGTAGGCATTTGCCCGTTTAGCTCCGCCCATATCGGGAGCGGCAATGGCAACGTTTTCCAAATTTAAACTTTTGATGTAAGGTACAAAAATAGATGAAGCATACAAATGATCGACAGGAACATCGAAAAATCCCTGAATTTGATCGGCATGTAAATCCATAGTTACGACCCTATCGACACCTGATGCTTTAAGCATGTTGGCAACAAGTTTAGCGCCAATAGCCACTCTTGGCTTGTCCTTTCTGTCTTGTCGAGCCCAGCCAAAATATGGCATAACTGCCACTACTTTATAAGCAGAAGCCCTATGAGCCGCATCAATCATCAATAGCAACTCAAATAGATTATCGACAGGAGGAAATGTCGATTGAATAATAAATACTGTACATCCCCTAACCGATTCGTCGAACGAAGGCTGAAATTCGCCATCGCTAAAAACGGTTACATTCGATTTTCCTAGGGTAGTGCCAAACTCCGTGGCAATTTTTTCGGATAGATAACGTGACCCGCGTCCGGTAAAGAATTTTATTTGGTGTTTGCTGTGCATTTTAGGAGATTTTTCCTGTTAATGCCCACAAAAATACAAAATTTAGCAAACCTGTTCTGCATCAATTAACAGGTTTACATTAAAATTTTCGCAAACCTCCTCTATATAGTTTAAAATGTCCTCTCTACCAGTTCTTGTGATTACCGATGAAGTAAATATTGGTGGAATTTCTTCCCATGTTTTAAGCATTTCCTGCTTAAAGGCTTCGATATTTTCATTTAATATCGACCCGGAAACCTTATCGGTTTTGGTAAATATCAAACTAAAAGGAATTCCGTTAACACCAAGCCAATTAACAAAATCCATATCGATGGACTGAGGTTCCAGCCTAGAATCGATTAACACAAAAAGCATTGTAAGTGTTTCTCTTTTCTGAATGTAGTTGGAAATAATTTCGGAAAAGGCTTTCCTATTAGATTTTGAAACCTTTGCATAACCATAACCTGGTAAATCAACCAAATGCCAATTATTATTAATTAAGTAATAATTAATAAGTTGCGTTTTCCCCGGCGTTTGTGAAACTTTGGCTAAAGTTTTTGTACAGGTAAGCATGTTTATTAAGGAAGATTTGCCAACATTAGAACGGCCAATAAATGCAAATTCCGGCAATTCTGATTTTGGGCATTTATCTACGTTAGGGTAACTAGCCACAAACTTAGCACTACGTATTACCATAGCATTGAAATTTTAGTTAGAAAAAATTTTGTCCCAGATTCCACTTCAAATATACAACGTGAAACTGAAAAAAAACAAAATTACACCAATAACTTTCTGATTGTCACACACAAACAATTAATATGCCACTTACCTTATCAGGCTAATTTTATGGCATATAGAACTAAATCCACATTAACTTTTTTTGACGAACGGAAAAAGGGTTGATGGAAAACCTCAACCCTTTAACTGAAACATACCTAAAAAACTATTTTTCTGCTTTACTTATAACTTCTCTGAAAACTCTTAAAAAGTTTTCGCCCCAAATTTTACGAATATCTCTTTCGGAATAACCTCGCTTTAGCAACTCCGCTGTAATGTTGTACATCTGCGAAACATCCTTACACCCCTCAACTCCTCCACCGCCATCGAAATCGGTTCCAATACCAACATGATCGATTCCCATTACTTTTACCATATGATCGATATGATCGACAACATCGGAAACGGTTGCCAATTTCCGAGGGTACTTCGCTTCCAGCGCAAACCAATCGGCTGTAGATTGTTTATCCTGTTCCGGAGTTAATCCCTGAAAATTATTATACTTTTCCCTTAAAGCATGATAAGCGCTATCGCGAGCAGGATTGCGTTCGCCCTTTTTTACATAATCGCTTAGTATGCACATTTGTACCACACCTCCTTTTTTTGCAATAGCCCTTAACATAGAATCGGTAAGATTTCGTGGATTGTCGCATATTGCCCTTGCGCAACTATGCGATGCTATTACAGGAGCCTTTGATAGGCTAAGAACATCAAAAAAAGATTTGTCGGATATGTGTGAAACGTCCACCATCATTCCCAACCTGTTCATTTCGGCAACAACCTTTTTACCAAAATCGCTTAGTCCATTGTATTGTGGACCATCGGGATCGGTTGACGAATCGCAAATCTGATTGTTACGAGTATGGCACAACGTTACGTAACGTGCTCCTAAATCGTAAAAAACTTTCAACTGTGATAAATCTTCTCCAATTGGATACCCATTTTCCACACCTATGTAAATAGCACGTTTCCCTTCTTTTTTCAACTGGTAAACATCGTCGGGTTGTGTTGCAATAGCCGCCATATCGGAATATTTATCTATAGTTTGATGAATCGCATTAAAAATACTCAACGCCTTTGCATTAACCTCGGCATACTTTTCCGGAGTACACTCGTGCTGCCCAATAAAAACAGCAAAAAATGCAGCATCGAGCATTCCCTCTTTCATTTTCGCTAAATCTACCTTACTTCCTATGGCTGTATTATGTTCCCCGCTAAAATCGAAGCCGTCGCGAAGAAAATTCAAAGGTGTATCGTTGTGCGTATCTATTGTAACAATTTTTGCATGCAACTCCTTTGCCTTTTCAACCCAGTCTGCCTCTTTATTTGTACTTCCATTTGAACAAGCAACTACTACAAGCGCACTGGTAACTATGTAAATTAAATTTCTCATTGAAATTAGTTTTATGAACATTGGAAAATTGTTAATAAGAAAGGTTTAAACAGGAATTTTATTTTTTCTATTTTGAATTTACGATTCTCGCAAACATTTGTTTTTAAAATGGGAACTATTCTCGAAATAATTTAAACGTATCGTAAACTCTTATAATTTCAAACTTTTTTTTCTAAAAAACAGTTGCAAAAAAAGCGGTAATAAAAATTACCGCTTTCCTCTTTCCTTTCTTTTTACTCTTCCGCTTCCTGATCCTCAAAAGTGTAATCTGTCAGGCTAAACCTTTCCAATATAGACTTATCATTTATTTCCTTTGAAAGAGATGTAATGGTTTCAACTGGAACTCGGAATAAATCGAGAATAAGCAGTCCATCGAGCGAATTATTAAACTTAGGATCAACGTTAAATCCTATAATTTTCCCGTTTAACTTAACGTACTTTTTAAGCAACACCGGCATTCTGTAGTCAAAAGGTTCAACCTCCTGAATAAACTTATCGAGTTTTGCTAAATCGTTGGAATTATCGAAAATGATGTTGAAATCTTCTTCGTTAATGGGGATATTAAATTTATTGCGCGACTTTATAAATCTGGCAAAATTATGATCGAAATAATTCGACTTCATAAAACTAATTATCACCCCCTTAGAAAAATCCGAGAAACGATTGGATATACTAACCGGCCCGATTAAATACCTGTATTCCGGATTCTTAATTAAAAAGTACAATATTCCTTTCCACAACAAGAATAAGGGCAATGGTTTCCGCTGATAATCGGGAACAACAAAGGAGCGTCCCAACTCGATACACTGCTCTAAAACAGGCAAAAACCGTTTGTCTATTTTAAACAACGATTGAATATAAAATCCATTTACCCCAAAACGCTCAACAATTTCCTTTCCTTTGCCAGCACGATATGCACCAACTATGCGCTTTTCGTCCTCGTCCCAAATAAACAGCTGCCAAAAGTACAGGTCAAATTCATCAACATCAATTTTACGGTTTGTTCCCTCTCCCACACCTCTAAACGTTAACTCACGCAACCTGCCAATTTCGGTCATGAGATTAGGCATTTCTACCGAAGGCGCACAAACTACTGCATAATTCTTGCTGCGGAACAACAGGTAATTTTCAATAAGTTTTCCAACTTCGGTCTCTATAACCTCCTGTGGAACCGGTGGTATTATAGGCTCTGGCTCTGGTTCTGCTTTTAACTTGTAATTGAAAAACTTATCGACGTCCAACGAAGAACCCAGTGCGTATGTTTTCAACCTTAAAAACCTGCCATACTTTTCAATGTCGGTAAAAGTTTCCTGTTCTTTAACACTTATAGGATATCCGATACGGACACGAATAGTTTGATTTTTCTTATTCAGTAACTCCGAAGGTAACTTTGCCGTTCTCAACAAAGGATGAATTAAACCAAGTAAATGGAAAAGCCTGCTATTCTCCCCTTGAAAATAAATAGGAACAACAGGCACCTTAGCATTTTTTATAAACTTTATCATAGAAAGTTGCCAATGCTTATCGGCAACACGCGATTCGTCGATGTTATCGTAATACGTCGAAACTTCACCGGCAGGGAAAAGGCCTAAAGGTTTTCCTGCTTCCAGCTGCTGATATGCCATTTTAAGCCCGACTACGTTAGAACCTCGGTGACTTCCCCCTTCAAAAGGATCAACGGCAATAACATATTTCCCTATTTGCGGAACCTTCTTAATTAGAAAGTTAGAAAGAATTTTAATGTCGTCCTTTCCGGTTTCCAGCATAAGTTTAAGCAAAATCATGCCATCTACTCCTCCAAACGGGTGATTTGACACCGTTATAAACGGCCCGTTTTGCGGTAAACGTTTCAACTCCTCAGGAATAACCTCGTGCTTAACTTCCAATACATCCAAGCTGGCTTTAAGAAAGTCTAGTCCCTGCAATTCCGAAACTTCAGCATACTTCTTATTAATCTTGTTGAAGCGTAATACATACATTATAAGCCTAGCTAAACCATCGCCAACAATTGGCCCTAAGTTTAAACCCTTTTTAATTTCTTCAACATCAACAATTTTTTTGCTCATCAGTTTTAAATTTAATAGCCATAAGGGAAAACAACTCCACCACGGTTACAATCAAGAAGCAACCTAAAATCCACCTTTGGCAAATATAAAACATATTACGTATTGTAAGTACCTGCTTCTCGGGAATTAACTAAAGAAAATTTTAACACTTGCTATCCTTCTAAAATAAATGCAAACTTTACAAATGGTTTTCAGGTTGAAGCAAACTAAATAATTATTTTGAAAAAAGGTTGTAAATTTGTGTTAGTCATTTTTACCTTTAAACTCGATAAAAAATAATTACTTATAAAATTTATCAATATGAAAAAGTTTATAGTACTTTTTGCCGTAGCCATTTGTGCAACTGCAAGTTATGCGCAGCGCAACTTGGTTAGACCTGAAGATGTACAAGAGTTCTTAAAATCGAAAACCTATGTTGTGTTGGAAGAAAATCCGACCTCGACATATAACATGGAAATTCGCGACGCGGTTGAACGTTCATGGAAAATTACCTCTTACGAATTTATTTCGGCTAAACAATTCGAAGATATGCGTAAGGATATTGACAAATCGTTCTTAGTTCTTATACAAATGCGCTTCGATAACGATAAAGTTGCTCCTATATATAACTTTCTCAGCGTTTCGATGGGTGCTGCTGTAAAAAAGATTACCGACATGCCCGATATTTGCTCTGTTCCATTGAGCTACAAAGACGTATCGGAAGACAGCTATAACTATAAACTTGAAGGGTTGATTCTTTTTATCCAGAAGTATATAAACGATATTAATCAGGATTCTAAGTTGATAAAAAAAGACGCATTTAACTTTTATAACAAAAATTCCTCGGAAATAAAGAACAAGGAATTGTGGGTAACCGAATCGAGTTTGGATAAAGAAACCAGATCGCTAAGCGATATCAGAAAAAATTACAAGCACAACATAAAAGTTGTTACCCCCGAGGACATTCAAAAGGCTGTAGAGGAAAAGAATCCGAACGTTGTATTCTTACACAAAGTTGGCCCTGAAGGCGGACGGTTACAATGGCGTGTATGGAAAATGATAATTGGAGCAGCCGACGGACAATTGTACTATTACGACACCCATACCATTTCGAAATCGAATGGTGACGGATTTCTCGCTAAAGACTTCAAAAAAATAAATAAGTAACCTGTTTTTAAAATATCATACTGTTCCGCTGTCGGCATTTTCGTCAGCGGAATTTTTGTAGAAGACTAAAAATATCTGTATGGCCGACGAAAAAATTATTTTTTCCATGGTAGGGGTAAGCAAAACATTTCCCCCTCATAAAAAAGTTCTAAATAACATTTACCTCTCCTTTTTTTACGGAGCTAAAATTGGTATAATCGGATTAAACGGCTCCGGAAAGTCCACCTTACTAAAAATTATTGCAGGTATCGAAAAATCCTACGAAGGTGAAGTTGTGTTTTCGCCGGGTTATACCGTTGGATACTTGGAACAAGATCCCCATCTCGACGAAAATAAAACGGTTAAAGAAGTTGTTGAAGAAGGAGTAAAAGAGGTTGTTGACCTTTTAAAACAGTACGAAGAGGTAAACGCAAAGTTTGCAGAGCCAATGGACGACAATGAGATGAACAAGCTCATTGAACTTCAGGGAACGCTGACTGAAAAAATAGACCATGCCGATGCCTGGAATTTGGACTCCAAGCTTAAACGTGCCATGGATGCCTTGCGTTGCCCTGCTGGAGAAACTTCGGTAAAAGTTTTATCGGGAGGAGAACGACGCAGAGTTGCCCTTTGCAGGCTGTTACTACAAGAACCCGATGTTTTGCTGCTTGATGAGCCTACAAACCATCTGGATGCAGAATCGGTTGACTGGCTCGAAATGCACCTTCAACAATATAAGGGAACGGTAATTGCCATAACCCACGACCGCTATTTTCTGGATAATGTTGCCGAATGGATTTTGGAACTCGACCGAGGCGAAGGAATTCCTTGGAAAGGAAACTATTCGTCGTGGTTAGAGCAAAAATCGCAAAGGTTAGCACAAGAAGAAAAACAAGAAAGTAAGCGGCGAAAAACTCTTGAGCGTGAGTTGGAATGGGTACGCATGTCGCCTAAAGCCCGTCATGCAAAATCTAGAGCCCGTTTATCGGCATACGATAAATTGCTTAACGAAGATGTAAAGCAAAAGGAAGAAAAGTTGGAAATATTTATTCCCAACGGCCCGCGACTTGGCAATATGGTTATTGAAGCAAAAGATGTGGCCAAGGCTTACGACAATAAACTCCTATTCGAAAATTTAAATTTCAACTTACCGCCCAACGGCATTGTGGGAGTAATTGGACCAAATGGCGCAGGAAAGACTACGCTATTCAGGCTCATTATGGGACAAGAGCAAGCCGACAAGGGCGAGTTTAAAATCGGTGATACCGTAAAAATAGCCTATGTTGATCAGCAACACAAGGCTATTGATCCTGAAAAAACGGTCTTCGAAGTAATTTCAGGAGGACTTGACAATATTATACTCGGCGGTCGCCAAATTAATGCCCGTGCATACGTTGCCCGTTTCAACTTTACCGGAGCCGACCAAGAAAAGAAATGCGGAATGCTATCGGGCGGTGAACGAAACAGGCTCCATTTAGCACTAGCATTAAAGGAAGAAGGAAACGTAATTTTGCTTGATGAGCCTACAAACGACATCGACGTAAACACGCTAAGAGCACTCGAAGAAGGCTTGGACGACTTTGCAGGATGCGCTGTTGTTGTTTCGCACGACCGATGGTTCCTCGACCGAATTGCCACTCATATTCTTGCTTTCGAAGGCAATTCGCAAGTTTACTTTTTCGAAGGGTCATACTCCGAATACGAAGAAAACAGGCGAAAACGACTTGGTGACGAAGAACCCAAAACCATAAAGTATCGCAAATTGATGGAATAGTTTTTGCAGCATGGACACATTAAATATCGTCTTTCAAATAAAAAAATCATGGAACAAATAAATTACCTTAACAACGAAGAAAGAACATTCTCCATGCTTTGTCACTTGTCCGCATTGGCGGGCATTATTATACCATTTGGGAACATTATTGGTCCGCTAATTTTTTGGCTACTCAAAAGGGACATTTATCCTGAAGTTGACAGACAAGGAAAAGAAGCCATGAACTTTCAACTGTCTATCCTAATATACTCCCTTATTGCCGGACTTCTGGTAATTCTGGTTATAGGATTTTTACTATTAGCCGCCATTGGCGTTTTTATGCTTGTGGTAACAATAATTGCAGCCGTAAAATCGTCGAATGGAGAGCGTTTCGAGTATCCGCTAAGCCTTAAACTAATATCGTAACATTCAATACGCTTCAATTTTAACCCTGCGTTTAATTACGCGGGGTTTTTTAATATATTTGCCAAAAGACAATAGAACAACCATGTCGATAAAAAAAATCATTTTTCTCGCGTTACTTTCATTCTTGGCATTAAGCGCCAGTTCGCAGGTTAACGAATATTACTTTCGTTTTACCGAAAGTAATAAGGAGAAGGTAAACACTATTATTACTCAAATTGTTTCCATCGATAATGTTAAAGGCGATACCATATACGCGTATGCCAATTCCAACGAATTAGAAAAGATACGGCAACTCGGGTACAAACCCGAAATGCTAACGCGTCCATCGTTAAAAATGGCTAAAACGCTGGATATGGCTACGGATATTAGCCAAATGAGCAGTTGGGATAAATACCCTACATACAAAGTTTACAGGGAAATGATGAAAAATTTTGAGCAAAATTACCCGACAATTTGTAAACTCGACTCATTGGGAGAAACTCCGGACGGACACAAAATATACGTGGTAAAGATTTCGGACAACGTTGCAACCGACGAGGCCGAGCCGGAAATGTTCTACACAAGTACAATACACGGCGATGAAACTACAGGGTACGTATTAATGCTCAGGTTAATCGATTACCTTTTAAGCGAATATGCAACCAACAGTCGAATAAAGCAATTAATAAATAACGCTGCCATTTTTATAAACCCTAATGCAAACCCCGACGGAACATACAATAGTGGAGATAATACAATTGTTGGTGCAACAAGATACAATGCCAATAGCATAGACCTTAACCGGAACTTTCCCGATCCCAGAACAGGGTATCATCCCGATGGAAATCAGTGGCAACCGGAAACTGAAATTATGATGAATTTTGCAAAGCAGAGGCACTTCGTAATTTCGGCCAATTTTCACGGAGGAACAGAGGTCGCAAATTATCCATGGGACACGTGGATTTCCTCGCAAAACACACATGCCGACAATAGCTGGTTCTACACAATAAGCCGTGCTTACGCCGATACAATTCACCTCTACAGTCCTTCAACCTATTTTAACGACCTCAATAATGGCATAACCTTTGGCGGCGATTGGTATGTAATAACAGGCGGCCGTCAGGATTACATGAACTACTGGCATGGCTGCCGTGAAATTACCATAGAACTATCGGATACCAAAGAAATAAGTGCAGATCAACTACCCGCTCATTGGAATTATAACTATAGATCGCTTATTAACTTTTTAGAGAATGCGCTGACAGGATTCTATGGAACAGTCAAAAACAGTAATGGAGAACCCCTTGACGCAACTATCTATATTGTAAATCACGACAAACTCAACTCACAGGTAAGCACAAATCCTGCTTTTGGAAATTACTATAGAATGATAGAACCCGGCACATACGACATGCTAGTAGTAGCCAATGGTTACGAGCCTAAAATACTAAAAGATGAAACCATTGGCAGTAACGAACGGAAGGAAATAAACATAACTCTCTCTGACAACACCGAAAACCCTTTGTCGGAAAGTTTTGAAAACGAAGTTCCCGACAGGTTTTCGTTTTACGAAGGAGATTGGACAAAAAGTAGCTCAAATGTGAACACCGGAAGCTACAGTTTAAAATCGCCAGCAATTAGCGATAACAAAAGCACTTCGGCAACCCTATCGTTAAATGTTCGCGATACGGGAATTGTTTCGTTTGCATACTTAATCTCGTCGGAGTTAGGCTACGATTACTTTCGATTTTATATTGATGATGTTGCCCAGGGACAATGGAGTGGCACGACCGACTGGGAAACGGTTCATTTTGTAGTAACTCCCGGAAATCACACCTTTAAATGGGAGTATAAAAAAGACGACGGAAGATCATCCGGTTCCGATTGTGTATGGATAGACGATATTATTCTCCCTAAATGTAAAGGAAACGTAAACCTAACAACTAGCGTAAACAGTAACCTTTTCGACGGTCTCTCGGTAAATTTCGGAGATAGCACTAAAGTAACAAATGATCAAGGAGTTATATCGTTAACCAACGTTACCTTGGATTCACTTTATTCTGTTAGTGTTTTTTCCGAAAATCAGAAATTGGGAGAAGCACAACTGCAAACCAAGTGGCAAACGCAAAATTACACATTAGACCTAACGGCACTATTTAATGCAACCTTTGAAGTTACATCCGACGGAAATGCACTCAGCGGAGCAACGGTAAACTTTAACAGCGAACAAAAGCAAACCGACGAAAATGGTAACGCAACTTTTAACGGAATTCCCTTTTCGCCATACCATTCGTTTACGGTAAGCATGGACAATTTTGAAACGGCAGAGGGAACGCTCCGGTTAGCAAGCGATTCAACATACAAAATAACCTTATTTCCAACAGGTATTTCAACGCCAACCAACATTGACGCACTGAAAGTTTACCCGAATCCTTTTTCCGATTACTTTTGGATAACCTTCAACCTAAAAGAAACTTCTAGCGTAAACGTGTTTATTTCTGACATATCAGGAAGAAAATTGGCAACACTCTATTCCGGACAAATGCAACCCGGCGAAATTAAGATTAAGGGGTCATCTGGAAGTATTGGTATTAAAAACCTAACTGGCAATTTAATTTTGGTAATAAAAACCGACAACGCTATAGTTCACAAAAAACTCATTCATTTTTAATAAAAAAATATCTATGCGCCTTTACAAATTACTGTCCTTAGTACTTATTTGCTTATACACAACCGGGAATGCCCAAGGGCTTCGTTCAATTCCTTCCGAAAAGCCAAAACTAATAATCGAAATAGTGGTAAGCCAAATGCGGTTCGACTACATTTCGCGTTATTGGGATAAATTCTCCGACGGAGGAATTAAGCAAATTGCCACCGACGGAACTTACTGTAAAAATGCTCGTTACAACTATATGCTAACCCAGGCATATCCCGGCATTGCTACAATTGCTACCGGAACTAATCCATCTGTACACGGTATTATATCGGATAAATGGTACTCCAGAACAAACGGTGAAGAAATTTTTGCCGTTACCGACGACAAGGTATCAACAGTGGGCGGAAGTTTTTTCAGCGGAAAGGCATCACCTAAAAATTTAATAACCAGCACTATTGCAGATGAGCTAATGCTTAACAGTCCAAAATCGAAAGTAGTTAGCATTGCTCTCGATGCCGGGTCGGCAGTACTGCTTGCAGGGCACAATGCCAAAGGCGTTTACTGGCTCGATGCAGAGAAAGGAAGTTGGGTTAGCAGCAGTTACTATGTCGATACGCTTCCTTCGTGGGTTGACACACTCAATAGTAAAGGCTTTGCAAAACTATACGCCGAAAAGGAATGGAAAGCACAAAACCCCATTGAACAATACGAAGAAGCCGACACTGCCAGCGTTAAATCGCCTGAGGTAAAACAGCGTTTAGTTGATAAGTTGAAAAGAATTATCGACGGAATTCTTGGCAAGCCGGTACAGAAAAACAACTTTAAACAGCTAACGGAAACCCCTTACGGAAACCTCTTTACCAAGGATATGGCCATTGCCGCCATCGATGGCGAGCAGTTGGGAAAGGACGATGCCCCCGACTTACTATGCGTTACCTTTAGCGCCAACCGACAAATCAGCCAAAAGTACGGTCCTCATTCCGTTGAGATGGAAGACACCTACCTGAAACTGGACAAGGACATTGAACATTTTTTAAAGTATGTGAACAGCACGATTGGAAGAGAAAACACGCTTATTATATTCACCGCAGACCAAGGAGTTGCCTCTACACCCGAATTTTTGGAAAAATCGAAAATCCCCGGGGGATACTTCGACCCTAAAAAAGCAACCATTCTTTTGGGAACTTATCTTAACGCCGTTTACGGGCAAGGCAGTTGGGTTACGGCTTATCACGAAAAACAAATTTACCTTAACCGAAGGCTTATTGAGGACTCTAACTTAAACCTGGCAGAGTTTCAACAACGGGTTGCCGATTTCATGGTTGAATTCTCGGGAGTTGCCAGCAGCGTTTCGGCTCATACGCTCCAAACAAGTTTCTTTAGCAACGGAGCAATGGTCAAGTTTCAGAACAGCTACAATCAACGCCGCTCCGGCGATGTTATTATCAACTTGGAACCGGGTTGGATAGAACGAAATGGAACCACTACTTCGGCAAACTCCCCGTACGATTACGACACCCATGTTCCTTTAATTTGGTACGGATGGAAAATGAAACGCAAATCGGTTTACCAGGTTGTAAACATGAACGACATTGCACCGACCATTTCCACCATTTTAGGCATTACATGGCCAAACGGATCGTTAGGGTTACCACTAAAAGACATAGTGGAGCCATAGGTTTTAATAAGTGCTTAAATCTATATAAACATAAGGGAAATAATGGCTACCTTAACCGAAGTAACAAATCGGGATTATTTTCGATACTGTTTCCCAATACTACCAAGTTAGCCCCGGCATCGAAATAATCGGAGATTTGTTGCGGAGTTTTAATTCCTCCCCCAACCACAATCGGAAGGGATATTTCCTGTTGAACGGCTTTTACTACGTCTATCGGAACCGGATTTGCCGCACCGCTTCCCGCTTCCAAATATATCAACTTCAACCCTAACTGCTCACCGGCCAACGCGGTGGCAACAATAATTTCGGTTTTATCGCGAGGAATTGGGGAAGTATTGCTCATATACTGAACCGAAGTCTGTGCTCCGCCGTCTATTAAAATATAGCCCGTTGGAATAATTTCAACGCCACTGTTTTTCAACCTGAAGGCTACTTGTACATGATTTCCTATAAGGAAATCGGCATTCCTGCCCGAAAGCAACGAGAGCAGCAAAATTGCATCGGCGTTGGGAGCAAACTGCGTAGAACTACCGGGAAAAAGCACCACAGGCAACGAAGTTTCTCGTTTCACCTTATCAATAAAATCCGGTACGTGATTTCGCACCAAACTTCCACCAACAAAAACTACGTCTATTCCTCCTTTTTGAGCCTGATTTAAGATAGAAGGCACATCAACCCTATCCTCCTTATCGGGGTCGAGAAGCAATGCAATGTTTCGTTTTCCGTTTTCAATTATGCTATATACGCTCTTCATTTACTCAACTATTTTTAAAACCCAAACCAAACAGTACTCATCGAAAAAAGTAAAATTAGCCTTTAACTTCACCCATTCGCCAAGTTCTTTTATCTCAACGTAACACCAACCTTGCTGTATGGTATTTGAATTTATTTTCACTTCTATATCACTCGAAAAGACTTTGCTATTCTCCTTCCACGGCAACTTGTAAACAGCTTCCTTTACACACCATATCAAGGCCATTTGTCTTTTATCGTTCTCGTTTACACAAGCACGTTCCTTTTCGGTTAAATACTTTTTGGCAACATACAAAAAATTACGATTAACCGACTCTATATCAATTCCAATGGGAATGCCATTGCTTATGCCAACAGCAACCATTGTTTTGGTATGGCTAACTGTAATCAGATTACTGGAATTTGGTAAAACAGGCCTTCCAAAATTATCGTATGAATATCCAAACTTAAAGCCTAAAACATTTAAAAGCGCATACGTTGCAAGTCGCTCCGTGTATCTCCGATTACTAACGGGCTTTTCACCCGAATAGTTTGCCATTCGTGCAAGCTCCTCAACACTTTCGGTAACATTCCAAACAACAACTTGCCAACCGTTTCCTTTGATATTTTTATAAACCGGCATAAGGAAATTTTACTTCCACCTTAACGACTCAATCATATAAACAATGTCCTTCGAAAAGAAATCGATAACAGGCGCTAAGGAATCCTTATTCGGTTCGCATCGAAAATACAACGCACCCCGAATGTAATGCTTAACGGAATCGGTAACATAAAACTGAAGAGAACTTGCGGAATTTCCCCTTATATCATAAATAATTCCATAGACCCTGTTATCCTTGTTTGCAAAAACCTGCTCATCAATAGCATCGGCTTTCATGGTATGCTTGTAAGCAAACTTTCGGGCATCCTCGGTAAGCACATTCAAATTTCCCCGAACATCCTTATAACTAAGGTGAATTTTTGCCTTATATTTCGGAAATTCAATGTTTAGCCATGCCCCATCGGTAGAATTTTCAGGAATTTCTTTAGGAATAACCCTTCCATATACGGGATATTTAAATTTGAAAGGGTAAACAGAATCGAATAACCGATAACTCTTTTCGGGAAAATCGATACGATAGTACCCCCGTGGTTTAGGAACAGGCGTACTACCACAACTAACAATTGTAAAGAAAACCGTTACAACCACAAAAAAACTAATAATCGAGTTCCTCTTCATCTGCCGGATTCTCATTTAAAACCTCCACCTTTACACTTTTAATACGCTTATTGTCCAACGCCTCAATCGTAAAATTGAAGTTTTTGCACTTTATCTCATCGTTTTTGGAAGGGAACTGCCCGGTAATTTCCAGTATTAGACCGGCCAACGTTTCGGAATCGCCCCGAACATCATCGAATACATCATCCTCACAATTCATTATTTTATAAAAATCGTTGAGAAGTACCTTCCCCTCAAAAACAAAATGTTTATCGTCAACTTTAACATACATAGGCTTTTCCTCATCGGACTCATCCGAAATTTCACCTACAATTTCTTCAAGAACATCCTCGAGGGTTACAATGCCGCTTGTACCTCCATACTCATCGACAACAACGGCTAAATGAATGCGCTTCTTCTGAAACTCGCTGAGCAAATCGTTTATTCGTTTGCTTTCCGGAACAAAGTAAGGCTCACGCATAAGGTTTTGCCAGGAAAATGTGTCATCGTTTTCGATAAACGGAATTAAATCCTTTACATAAAGCACCCCTTTTATAGTGTCGAGGTCTTCGTCAAAAACAGGAATCCTGCTGTAACCCGACTTTATTACAACCTCCTTTAACTGCGTGTAAGGAGTGGTATAATCAACGGCAACAATATCGAGACGAGGTTTCATAATTTCGCTAGCAATCGTAGTTCCAAACGAAACAATACCCTTCAATATCTTCTTTTCATCGGTCAGGTTTTCGTTGGCTATATCAAGAGCATCGCTAAGCTCATCCATCGATATGGTTTGATGTTTCGATAACTTTTTGCTTATTATCGATGTTGACTTTATTAAGAGTGTATTAAAAGGCCAAAATAACTTTGACAGTATATTTATTGGGGCTGCCATAAACACAGCAAATTTTAACGCCCTGTTGGCGGCTATTATTTTTGGCATTATTTCGCCAAATAGTAACAGAATAAACGTAATTACTATTACCTGAATAACAAAGCCTGCTATGGGAGCCAAGGTAAAGTCGAAAATATGATCGGTTAAATACGCTGCCAGTATTACAATTCCAACATTAATAAGATTGTTCCCAATTAAAATTGTGGCTAAAAGACGTTCCGGGTTGTCCAGGTTTACCTTGACATACTTGTGAATGGGATGTTTTTTTTCGTTTATATGGGCAACTTCCGACGGCGTTAACGAAAAATAAGCCACCTCTGTTCCACTCATTAATGCAGAAAGGAACAGCAGTAGAGCTAAAACAAACAAACCAAGTACCAAGCCAGCAGTTAAAGAATGAACAACAACATTCTGAAATGTATTGGTAAAAAAGTTGACTATAGCATCCAACCTAAAAAGTATTAGTTAATAAATATAAATCTAACAGTTTAATGTACCAAAATGCTGCTTAAAACACTTTACCCTTCATCCTTTTTAAGCATAAAGAATCTTAACACACATTTATTGCACAACCATCGTTGGTGTAAAAATAGTAATTTATGGCGATATTAAGATTATAAACTTATAGTCGGCATTATTACTGCAACCTTTACATGGTAAAAATTCTTGTTCAACATAGATTTTCCCTAACAAGAAAAAAGGCTACCGAAAATTGGCAGCCTTTGTTTAATATAGAATCGACTAAAAGGGCAAATCGTCGAAATCGGGTGTTTGAGGTGCTCCCGCCTCGTTATTCGAGTTGTTTGAAGGTTCGGCAATTGGAGCCGAGGAAGCCGAAGGTCTAGAACCTTGTTGCTCCGTATTAGGCCCTAAAAAGCGGAAATTATCACACAAAATTTCAGTGTTATAACGTTTTATACCATCCTTATCCTCATACGAGTTTGTCCGAATTCTACCTTCAACGTAAAGCAACTTTCCGCTTTTTACATACTTTTCGGCAATTTCGGCCAACCCACGCCAAACAACAATATTGTGCCATTCGGTTTGAGTAACTTTTTTTCCCGATTTATCGGTAAAAGTTTCGTTAGTTGCCAAAGGGAAGCGTGCAACCGTTGCACCGTTTTCCAGATGCCTAACTTCGGGGTCTTTACCTACATTACCAACAAGAATTACTTTGTTTACTGACATACTTCTAACGTTTAATTTGACTTAATCTAAATTTACACAATTTTACTATAAAACAGCTCATTACCTTTTATTTTTTCAAAAAATATTTTGCCGTTTGCTCCGCAGCCATATACGAATCAATCAAGCGTGGAACCGAGAATTTTTCGAGTTCGTCAATTTTTACCTGCCGATACTTCGATTTAACCAGATAAGGAACGCTATCTACCGAAACAATAACAAACTGCGCCCAAATTGTCAAATGACTCAATTGATGCTTTATGGGATCGGAAATGCTATGTATTTTAACATCTACATTACCAAACAACTCGGTAAAAAAAGGATGAACCAAAATTTCTTCGTGCGACAATTGACCTTTAGTTTCAAGAACCGGAAATTCATAAAGCGAATGCCATATATCGTTCTCCTCCCTTCGGCGAACAAAGGTATAATTTCCCTTGCGAATCATAAAGTAGCACAAAAACCTATCCTTAGGCGGAACCTTCTTTTGTTTTACCGGTAATTTATACACAATATTATTGCTGAAAGCATAGCAAAATCCAGACATAGGACATGTCTCGCACCGGGCATTTCTGGGAGTACAAACAAGCGCCCCAAAATCGATAATTGCCTGATTAAACGCAGCCGGGTTCTCCTTTGATATTAACTCCTGAGCCAAACTAAAAAATTCTTTTCGCGCCGAGGTACTCCCTATCGGCGTAAAAATTCCAAAAACTCTGGACAAAATTCGAAATACATTTCCATCGACAGCCGGAACAACCTTATTAAATGCAAAAGAGGCAACTGCCGCTGCTGCATAATATCCCAGGCTTTTTATTTTCAACAATTCCTCATACGTTTCGGGTAATTTGCCTCCATAGTCCGACACAACCTGCCTTGCTCCAGCCTGCAGATTTCGGGCTCGGGAATAATAACCCAATCCCTGCCAAACTTTCATTAATTCATCGATTGGAGCGTTTGCCAGACTTTCGATATCAGGGAACTTACCAATAAACCTAAAGTAATACTCCATTCCTTGGTTTACCCTTGTTTGCTGGAGAATTACTTCCGACACCCATATAAAATATGGAGTGGATATTCCCCTCCAGGGGAGTTCTCGTCCATTTTTTTTATACCAATCCAGCAAAACTTCTTTAAAATCCATATTATCAATTTATAGCAAAAAAATTTATCGTCAAAATTAACTCTATCTGTTTCAATTATCGGTATAAATGATTTATATTTGCAGTCCGAAAAAATTTATCAGCGTATAACTAACTGACAATTAAATATTTTTAAAAATGACAAAAGCAGATATTGTTAACGAGATTTCCAAAAGCACCGGAATTGAAAAAATAACGGTACAGAAAACTGTTGAAGCTTTCATGGAAACAGTTAAAGACTCTCTGGTTAAAGAAAAAAATGTTTACCTAAGAGGCTTTGGTAGTTTTATTGTTAAAAAGCGTGCAAAGAAAACCGCTCGTAACATCTCGAAAAACACCACCATCATTATTCCCGAACACTTCATACCTGCTTTCAAACCGGCTAAATCGTTTGTAAATAAGGTAAAGAGTCACGTTAAAAAGTAATACTAACTTATAAATTTTACTATCATGCCAAGCGGAAAGAAGAGAAAAAGGCATAAAATGGCCACCCATAAACGCAAAAAACGTTTACGGAAAAATCGTCACAAAAAAAAGAAATAACAAGTAGCCTTTGCTACTTTTAGAAAAATGAAGCATCAACCTAAAGCACGGTACAGTGTTTTAGGTTGCTGTGTTTGTACAACTTATACAATTAAAACATTTTACAGTGAATACCGAGTTAGTTATTGATGTAGGTGAAACTGAAATTGCTATTGCGCTGCTAGAAAATAAACAACTGGTAGAGTTAAACAAAGAAAAAAGCAACGTTCAGTTTTCGGTTGGCGACATTTATCTCGGTAAAGTAAAAAAAATTATGCCAGGCCTTAACGCAGCTTTTGTTGATGTAGGCTACGAAAAGGATGCATTTCTTCACTATCTGGATCTCGGGCCGCAATTCAAAACATTGCAACAGTACGCCCAAGGGCATTACGCCCGTAAAACAAAAACCACCCCAATGTCCAAAATAAAGTTGGAATCGGACATTGATAAGGATGGAAAAATATCGCAGGTACTTTCGTCGGGACAAGCAGTTATGGTGCAAATTGCCAAAGAGCCAATTTCCACCAAAGGTCCAAGGTTAACATCGGAAATATCCATTGCCGGTAGAAATCTTGTGCTAATTCCCTTTGCCGACAAGGTTTCCATTTCGCAAAAAATCACTTCGCAGGAGGAGCGAAAACGCCTAAAAAGGTTAATGGAAAGCATTATTCCTAAAAATTATGGCATAATTGTTCGAACCGCCGCCGAAGGTAAAAAAGTTGCCGTACTCGATGCAGAGCTTCGCAGCCTTATAAAAAAATGGGAAAATACCGTTGAAAAGTTAAAAACAGCTCAACTCCCATCTCAACTGGCCAGCGAATTAAAACGCACATCTGCCATACTACGCGACATGCTCAACGGTTCGTTTAACAGCATTCATGTAAACGACGAAAATGTTTACAACGAAATTAAAGAGTACATCGAAAGCATTGCTCCCGAAAAGGAAAAAATAGTTAAACTGTACGATGGGAATGTTCCCATTTTCGACCAGTTCAGTATTGAAAAGCAGATTAAATCGCTTTTTGGCAAAACTGTTTCCTTTAAAAGCGGGGCCTATTTAATTGTTGAACACACCGAAGCACTTCATGTAATTGACGTAAATAGTGGCAACAGGTCGAAATCGGCAAGCGACCAGGAAACAAACGCATTGGATGTAAACCTTTCGGCTGCAGAGGAAATTGCCCGCCAGTTACGCCTTCGCGATATGGGCGGAATTATTGTGGTGGACTTTATCGACATGCACGAAGGAGAAAACCGACAAATGCTGTTCGATCGCATGAAAGAACTTATGGAAAAGGATAGGGCCAAGCACAACATCCTTCCATTAAGCAAGTTTGGGCTAATGCAAATTACCCGTCAGCGCGTTCGTCCCGAAATGCACGTCCATACCAGTGAAAAATGTCCCACCTGCAACGGAACAGGCGAAGTAAGCCCAAGCATTCTACTCGACGATCGAATAGAAAGCAAACTTTCCATTATTGTTAAAAATACCAATGCAAAAAGCATAACAATAAAAATGCACCTTTTCATTGCGGCTTATTTAACAAAAGGAATATTCTCGAAAAGGTTTAAATGGGCTTTACGCTATAAATGCAGAATAAACATTGTTCCGATTTCGTCGTACCATTTTTTGGAGTACCACTTTTACGACAAAAACGATATAGAGATAGAAACGCCAACCACATAACCGCTGCAATGCAGCGGTTTTTTTATAAAACCACTACATCATACTTTTTTCAAAGTACAGCCATAAAATCTTCAAAAATATAAAGGAAAATTAAACGAGCTTAGCAACTCTCAATATGCTCCAACGCCTGCATAGCGGCCTGTTGCTCTGCCTCTTTTTTGGAATGGCCCTTACCCGTTGCCACCTCTTTTTGCTCCCAAAACAAAGTGGAAACAAACAACTGCTGGCAATTGTTATCGTGTTCTTCGGCCTCCTGAGTTTGGAAATGTGCTTCGTATTTGCCTTTTTGAGCCAGTTCAAGAACCTTACTCTTATAGTCGGTCTCGGTCTGCTGCAAATCTTCCAAATCGATAAACTTTTTCAGCATGTTTTTAATTACAACATTGCTGGTAAATTGATATCCCCTATCTAGAAATATTGCACCAATAAGCGCCTCTAAAGCATTCCCGTAAATATTTTTTTGGAGAAGTGTAACGCCGTTGCTCACCTTTACAAACTTATCGAGCCCCATGCTAAACGCAATTTGATTCAAACTGTTACGGCTTACAATTTTAGCCCGCATTTTTGTAAGAAAACCTTCGCGTTTTCTAGGATAATACTCAAAAAGATAGTCGGCAACAATGGCATCCAGTATAGCATCGCCAAGATACTCCAAACGCTCGTTATCGACCTTTCGACCACGAGGTAAAATAAACGAAGCTGACCTATGCGTCATGGCCAACTTGTATAGTTCGATGTTTTTAGGATAAAAACCCAACACTTCCTTTACATTTCGACCAAAAGACCTATCGGCAGCGGACGAATACCGGAAACCTGAAAGTTGGGATATTAAACTTGACACTTAACTTACTTCGAAATCTTGCGAAAAATAATTGATGCGTTATGACCTCCGAACCCAAAGGTGTTACTCAATGCGGCTCTAACTGTTCGCTTTTGTGCCTTGTTGGGGGTAAGATTTAAACGGCTATCAATTTCCGGATCAATAGTTTTTAAATTGATTGTAGGAGGAACCACATCCTTACATACTGCAAATACAGAAGCAATTGCTTCTATCGCACCCGCAGCGCCCAAAAGATGTCCAGTCATCGACTTGGTTGAACTTACATTAAGGTTATAAGCATGTTCGCCAAAAACTTTTGTAATAGCCTTAGCCTCCGCAACATCACCTAAAGGCGTTGCTGTTCCGTGAACATTGATATAATCTATATCTTCGGGGTTCATTTCTGCATCACGAAGGGTATTTTGCATAACCTTTATAGCACCTAGTCCTTCTGGATGCGGCGCAGTAAGGTGATATGCATCGGCAGACATTCCACCACCAGCCAATTCACAATAAATTTTTGCTCCACGAGCCTTGGCGTGCTCGTACTCTTCCAAAATAAGACAACCAGCACCTTCGCCCATTACAAAGCCATCGCGTGTAACATCGAAAGGACGAGAAGCAGTTTTGTACTCATCGTTATTAGTAGAAATAGCTTGCAACGCATTGAAACCGCCAACGCCAATTTCGTTAACCGACGCTTCCGACCCACCAGAAATAATAATGTTAGCCTTGCCGGTACGAATCACATCAAGTGCACAAATAATTCCATTTGTCGATGAAGCACAAGCAGATACCGTAGAAAAATTAGGGCCACGAAATCCGTACTTAATCGAAATATGGCCTGCTGCTATATCTGCAATCATGCGTGGAATAAAGAAAGGGCTAAATCGCGGATTCGAATCTCCCGCGAAGTAGCCTCTTAATTCCTCGGTGAGGGTTTGTAATCCCCCAATTCCCGATGCCCAAATAACGCCAGCCATATCGAGATCGATACTTTCGAGATTAATACCCGAATCCTTCATAGCTTCTTCTACGGCCACCAGCGCAAACTGAGAATACGGATCTAATTTTTTAACCTCTTTACGCTCGAAATGACTATTGGGATCGAAATTTTTTACCATGCAGGCAAACTTGGTTTTGAACTTTGAAGTGTCGAAACTGGTAATAAGCTCACATCCGCTTACACCATTCTCGAGGTTTGACCAGTACTCTTGAACATTATTGCCCAAAGGATTGATTGTGCCAATACCTGTAACTACTACACGCCTCGTTTCCATATAGAATGTTGTTTTATTAAACCAATGCCTACCTGTTGTTTTTTGTTGAGTTATTACTTGCTGTGCTCTTCGATGTACTTAATAGCATTATCAACTGTGCCAATTTTTTCAGCTTCGTCATCAGGAATAGATAGGTTAAATTCCTTTTCGAATTCCATGATTAACTCAACGGTATCAAGTGAATCAGCACCAAGATCGTTGGTAAAACTAGCTTCAGGAGTTACTTCGTTCTCATCTACTCCTAATTTGTCAACAATAATAGACTTAACTCTTGTTGCAATGTCCGACATAGTTCTAAATTTTAGTTAATAATTAGTTATTTTCTTTATCAAAAAAAATATTTCACCTGATAAACAACCAGATGACAATTCCAGCCGCAAAAGTAATTTTTTTGTTTATATTTTTGCCAAAGGAAAGCATTTTTTTTGACATTCGTTTAAATTTTAACTTATACTTATTTGTTTATGAACAATATAGCAATACTAGCCTCAGGGTCAGGCACTAATGCCGAAAACATTGTAAAATATTTTAAAGGACACCCAAACATCTCGATTCGATTGATTGCCACGGAAAACCCGAAGGCATACGTTATTGAACGAGCAAAAAAATTGAATATTGAACATTACATTTTCAGTATTTCTGAACTAAAAAATGGTTCTTTGTTGAATAAACTCAAATTGCTAAACATCGATTTTATTGTACTAGCAGGATTTCTTAAACTTGTTCCTAGCGACTTTGTTAACGCTTATAAAAACAGAATTGTAAATATTCATCCGGCGCTTTTACCAAAGTACGGTGGAAAAGGGATGTTTGGGATGAACGTACATAAAGCGGTAATTGAGAACCACGAAAAAGAAAGCGGAATAAGCATTCATTTTGTATCGTCAAACTACGATGAAGGCAATATTATTTTTCAAGCAAAATGTAAAGTTGATTTAAATGACACTCCGGATAGCTTGGCTAGTAAGGTTCACAAATTGGAATACCTACACTATCCTGCAATAATTGAAAAGGTTATTCTAAAACATCAGCAATAACCTTTACATCTAAATTTGAAATGGTTGCAAAAGTATTTTATGATGAATAATAAACACGAAAACCTTTTATACTCGAGAGTTAAATCTGCCCAAAAAGGGGAAAATAAAACAGTAATAATGAAAATGAAATCGGGATGGGCAGTTTTGGGTGATAATCAAATAATTCCAGGGTATTGCCTATTATTAGCCGATCCCATTGTAGATTCGTTAAATCTGTTAACCATTGAAAGAAGAACCCAATTCCTATCGGATATGACAGTTATTGGAGATGCTTTAATGAAGGTTTTAAAAGTAGAAATTATTAACTATTCTATACTGGGCAATGCGGACAAAGGATTACATGCCCATATACATCCAAGGTACGAATGGGAAAAAGACGAATTTAAAAAGGCTCCCCCTTGGAAATATAATTTTATGAAAGAAATCCCCGTACAATTTGACTATGAACGAGATAATAAGTTAATAGAGAAAATAAAAAAAGAAATAGAAAGAATCTATTTTCCAAAAAAGTAACTTGATTGCCCTTAATTTTTAACAACCACTATAATATAACAAACTATTCTTCTCCCTTATATTTACCTATTTTTAGATGTATGCCAATTGACATAAAAAAAGGGGCTTGATCCCATGTACGATTATCGTATTTGCTAAACGGAATACAAATACCCATTGTTCCAATAAACTTAACCCGTTTAAATCCTATCTTACTAATTACTGCCGGTTCGAAAAACCAGTTGGTTTCTCCGTTAATATTGATAGCCGAATATCGAGAAGCAACACTTAAATCTAGCCAATCGTTTACCATTCCAATTGCTGGCTGTATAAACACCTTATTAAGATGAGCGGTTTGCGTTCCATCGTAAGTATTGTCCCTAAAATCGGCAGGAACCATGCCTATTCCTCCTCCCGTAAAAATTTCGAAAATACCCCTATCGCTAAAACGTTCCGTGTAACCCAATCCAATTTCGCCCAAACTATACCTCTCGGTATAATCTGCTTCCTTTGTAATAAGATACTGCGCATTGGCAATAAGCCCAAATCGATCGGTAAACGCAATGGCACCCTGCCCTTCAATACCCGATGACCCAACAATTGCGTTAACCTGAACATCTCCCTTGTTCCTCAACATAGGAGAATTTATAGAATTAGGGACATAAGCAACATTGCAAGAAGTTAAAATAACTAACGAAAAATATATTATAATTTTATAGAGTTTCATGCTATGATTTTTGTGCAAGTTATTGCAAAATGAGAACCATGTCAACAGAAAAAAAATTTGAACCAAAGCAAACAAAAAAGGGCAGTGCTAAAACATACCCTTTCTACTTATTCTAATTTTCTACAGTTAATGCCTAATTATTTCAAATCCTCGTCCGAAAACACCCATTACCGATGAAACGGAAATGAAAGCATCGGGATCGACTTCCTTAATAATTTTATACACATCGCCTGCCTCATGCTTCCGAACCAAGGTGATAAGAACGCGCTGATTATCCTTACTGTACCATCCCTGTCCGTCAATAACGGTTACGCCACGCTTAATTTCACTGGTAATCCGATTAGCAATTTCTTCGTACTTCTTAGAGAAAATAAATACCTGCAACGATTGCTTACTTCCCGAAAGTACGGCATCTAAAGCATAGGCGGTAATTGCCATGGTCACGTATCCATACACAATAGTTTCAATACGTTTAGCCGGATCCAAATCGAGCAAAACCAGATAAGACGATCCAATAATAAAAACATCGCAAAACATTATAATTCGACCCGGACTAATATTCCGATACTTATTTATAATCATAGCGATTATATCGGTTCCCCCGGTACTGCCTCCTTGTGTAAAAATTATGCCTAATCCGACACCAGCCAGCGCCCCTCCAATAATTGTTGACATAAACTTATCTTCGAGAACCGGATTGGTAATGGTAAACTGCAATACCGAAAGCAAAATTGCTCCAACTGTTACGCCAAACACCGTTTTAACTCCAAAATTCGCCCCAAGGACTTTTATCGCCAATAAAATAAGGAATATGTTCAAAACAAAATAACTATACCCCATGGGTATGCCCGTTGCATAAAAAATCATTGCAGAAATACCCGATACTCCTCCACCTGTAATTTTGTGAGGAATAAGGAATCCTGTCCAGGAAATTGCATAAAGAAGCAGTCCGAACATTATAATAATATATGCGCGAACTGTTTTTACTATGGATTTAAACTTCATCCTAGGTATCAATAAATTTTAATTATCAGCCTTTTCCTCCTCTTTACGACGCTGAATAGATTTTACATACGAATTAAGCAAGTAACTAACTTCGCCTAAAGAATTTTCCAATTCATCCGCAGTAAAAGTGTCGAGCAAGTTAATATCAGCGCCTAACACAATGTAGTAACGGCATTCTTCCAATGCTTCCTGGGCCGTATAGAGGAATAGCAACTTTTCGTCACGATCTTTTTTCTTATAACCTCCAACAATGTTTGTTGAAATAGCAGTCGCACTTTCGCATAGCAACTCGCCAACAAGTGTTTCGGGGCCATCGGAAAAAGTTTTGGCATGTTGGAAAATGTTTACTACAAAAGCATGTGCTTTTTGCCAAACAACCAAATCGCGAAACGATTTAGTTTTGTTTTCAGACCTTTCCATATTCATTTCCTTAACGGTTAAAATGTATAAAATGTTTATTTAATGGGTTTTACTAAAGTTATTGTAAAATTTGATATCTAGCAAAAGTTAAACAACTATGTTCACAATTTTATTAGGAACAATTATAATTTTTTTTGGTTTACTATCCTGCAAATACTTTAAGGTATCCTCATTGGCAAACACTATTTTTTCAACTTCCTCCTTAGAAATATTTAAAGGCATTTCCACCGTGAATCGAGTTTTCCCATTAAACGAAATAGGACACGTAAATGTACTTTCCTTTGTATATGCCTCGACATACTCAGGCCATTTAGCATCGCATACCGTTGTTGAGTTGCCCAATAAATTCCATAATTCTTCGGCAATATGAGGGGCGTAAGGGGCAATAAGCACCGTTAACGATTCCAGTATTTCCTTTTTGTTGCATTTAAGGTCATTCAACTCGTTAACGCAAATCATAAATGCCGAAACCCCGGTATTGAAACTAAATTTCTCTATATCGTCGGTAATTTTACGAATGGTTTTGTGCAATACTTTTAATTCCTGTGCAGTAGGTTTTTCGGTAGAAATGCTAACATTCCCGTTTTCGTCGAAAAACAGCCTCCAAAACTTACGCAAAAATTTATGTACACCATCAATACCATTGGTATCCCAAGGCTTGCTTTGTTCCAATGGACCCAAAAACATTTCGTACATACGAAGAGTATCGGCTCCATAGTTTTCTACAATAGTATCGGGATTTACCACGTTCCACATGCTCTTGCTCATTTTCTCCACGGCCCAACCGCAAACATACTTGCCATCCTCTAAAATAAACTCGGCATTGTTGAATTCCGAACGCCAATTTTTGAATGCTTCTACATCAAGAATATCGTTACTTACAATATTTACATCAACGTGTATTGGCGTAACTTCGTACTGATCTTTTAAACCATTAGAAACGAACTTATTAGTTCCTTTAACTCGATAAACAAAGTTGGAACGACCTTGAATCATCCCTTGATTTATCAACTTTTTAAAAGGTTCGTTCTTACATACATAGCCAAGATCGAAAAGGAACTTATTCCAATAACGGGAATAAATAAGGTGACCTACAGCATGTTCGGTACCTCCAATGTATAAGTCAACGTTTTCCCAATACTTATTTGCCTCGTCCGACACCAACGCTTTGCTGTTTTTGGGATCCATATAGCGCAAGTAGTAAGCCGACGACCCTGCAAATCCAGGCATGGTACTTAACTCGTAAGGATACCCTTCGGGAGTGTTCCAGTTTTTAGCCCTTCCAAGGGGTGGTTCGCCCTTTTCAGTAGGCAGAAAAGCATCTACCTCGGGCAACTCCAATGGCAATTTATCTTCATCGATAGGGCAAGGAATCCCATCCTTATAATATATTGGAAATGGTTCGCCCCAATAACGTTGACGGCTAAAAATCGCATCACGAATACGATAGTTTATTTTCCGAGTACCTAATCCACGGGATTCTATTATATCACAAATTTTGGTAATAGCCTCTTTTACGGTTAACCCGTTTATAATTGGGCTGTTAATTACAACACCATCCTTTGCATCGTAGGATTCTACCCACGACAAAGGATCAGTTTGCTCTTCGCCCGGTTTAATTACCGTTTGAACTATTGGCAAATTAAACGTTTTGGCAAAAACAAAGTCGCGACTATCGTGCGCCGGCACAGCCATAATGGCTCCGGTTCCGTAACCGGCTAATACGTATTCGCTAACCCAAATAGGAATACGCTCGTTGGTAAATGGATTTACGGCATAACTGCCAATAAACTGACCTGAAGCCTTCTTTGCCTCAGCAATTCGCTCCCTTTCGGTTTTTAATTTTACTGCATTACGATACTCTTCTACCTTTTCGGCATATTCCGGGGTTGTTAACTCATCAACCAAATCGCTTTCCGGTGCAAGCACCATAAAAGTAACGCCACAAATAGTATCGGGACGAGTGGTAAAAACCAAAATTTTTCTATCGCTTCCATCTATTCGGAAATACACCTCAGCACCTTCGGAACGACCAATCCAGTTACGCTGAATCTCCTTTAGCGAATCCGTCCAGTCCAACTGCTCCAAATCGTTTAACAGCCTTTCGGCATAAGCCGAAACCCTAAGGCACCACTGCCTCATTTTACGCTGCTCTACCGGATAACCGCCACGTACGGATAAACCCTCCTTAACCTCATCGTTTGCCAACACAGTACCCAAGGCAGGACACCAGTTTACCATAACATCGGCCAAGTATGCCAGTCTATAAGAGAGCAACACCTCCTGCTGCTCTTTTTCTGACATATTCTTCCAATCGGAAGCACTAAATTCAGGGACATTCCCACAAGCAGCATTTATGTTTTTATTTCCATTTCGACTAAACTCTTCTACTAACCTTTCAATTGGCTCAGCCTTTTGGGTTTTATTATTGTACCAATGCTTAAACATTTGGATAAATGCCCACTGTGTCCACTTATAGTATGAAGGATCGCAAGTACGAAACTCGCGACTCCAATCGTAGCTAAAGCCTATTTTATCGAGTTGTTCACGATAACGCTTAATATTATTATCGGTAGTTATTGCAGGATGCTGACCCGTTTGAATTGCGTATTGCTCTGCAGGCAAGCCAAAGGCATCGTAGCCCATAGGGTGCAATACGTTATATCCTTGTAAACGCTTATAACGCGAGTATATATCCGAAGCAATGTAGCCCAGCGGATGCCCAACATGCAATCCTGCCCCCGACGGATATGGAAACATATCCAACACATAATACTTTGGCCTTGAATGGTCAACTTCAACTTTATAAGTTTTATTCTCCTTCCATTTTTTTTGCCATTTGGCTTCGATGTCACGAAAGTTGTAATCCATAAAACGTTGATTTTGCAAAGGTTATTTTCAGATTTGCAAAGATAGGAAAAAGCAGAATGTTTAATGTTTAATTTTATTAAAGATAAATAAAAGAAAAATAATCAACTTATAACCAGCGCGCTACATACAAAACAAGCATAATTGAAAACAAAAAATAACGCCGATAAGCAAAATTTACCAGCGCTATTTTATTCTAATAGAATCAAACTTTTACTTAACCATCTGTTGCATTAGCACATCAACTGCTTTTTCGAGCTGTAAATCTTTTCCCGAACTTACACTTTCAGGATTATTTTCGATCACATAATCGGGAGTTGTTTGAAGATTTTCCATCCAATCCCCATTCATGTCCTTGGAACTTATAGGAACCATTCCCCATAAAATTTCGTCATCCAACAACATCTCCCAACTGGAATAACTACAAGTTCCCGGAACCGGCATACCAACTAACTTTCCTATGCCCAATTGCTTGTAACCGCAAGCAAAACAACTAGCATCGCTGTAGTTGGCTTCGCAAACCAATGCTACCGTTGGTTTTGTCCATCGGAATGTTGGCTCATAGCCAAGCACCCGTTTATCCGTTTGATATTCGATATACTTTTTACCCGTGAAAAACATGGCAAGATCCGAAACCAAATCGCCACCCCCGTTAAACCGAGTATCGACAATTACGCCATCGCAACCAAAGAACTTTCCCATTATCTCGCCATAGGCATTGCGGTAAGGGCCATCGCTCATTCCCGGAATATGAACGTACCCTAACCGTCCTTCGCTTAAACGATCTACTTCATCCTGATTACGCTTTACCCAACGTTTATAAAGTAACTGGGATTCTTTTCCCAAACTAATTGGCTTAACCGTAAACTGCTTAACGCTTCCTGTTTGTGGGTTTTGCACTTCAATCAATGTTAACTTTCCCGCTTTCCGATTTAAATACTTAGCATAATCTACGTTGGCGTCTATTTCAACACCATCAATTTTTGTTATAATCATTCCCGGGGCAATATCAATATTGGCTTTGTCCAGCGGACCTTCTTTTAATAATTCCACAACTTTTAATCCTTTACCCGAATAATTTTCGTCGAAGAAAATTCCTAACGACGCCGTTTCGTCTCCATCGAGTGAAGATCCTCTATACCGAGCACCTGAATGCGAACTGTTTAACTCACCCAACAACTCGGAAAGCATTTCGGTCAACTCGAAACCATTTCCAATGTACGGCAAAAACTCGGCATAATGCTTAGACATGGCATCCCAATCGATTCCATGATACTTTTTAGAATAAAACCCTTGCCTAGTCCTAAGCACAACATGATTAAACATTTCGCAACGCTCGGCATAAGTATCAACACTCATCTCCGTATTAATTTCTACCGATTCCTGTTTCCCTTTATCCAAATCGAGTTTATATATTTTACCATCGGCAAGCAGAAATAAATTCTCCATTTTACCATCCCACTCAAACGAGCCATAATTCACACCAAGTGCCATTTCTTTCTTAATATCCTTGGAACTTAAATCGACACTCCATAAATCGTACTTATCCTCGAAACGAGCTAAATAGTATAACTTATTGGCATCCTTAGAAAGAACCGCGTCGGAAATAGAAGCAGAATGAATAGTAAACCTTGAAGTACGCTCGGTAATGCCATCCCAATCGAATTTAAGGGAACTGTCGGGCTTTGCTTCATCCTTTTTCTTTTTCGATTTCTTTTCTTCTTTCTTTTGCTTCTCTTTCTTAGCCGTTTCCTCTATTAACTTCTGCAAATCTTTCTCGTCCTTCGACAACTTAAATTCATCCCAAGCATCACGAGTAAAAAACATGCCATAAACATCGGATTGTCTAGTTCCACTGTTGGCATAACTTCTAAGCCCATCGCGTGTCGAAAACCAAATCATTCCTTTGCCCTTATTAACCCATTTGGGTTGATAATCCTCGTATCCGCTTTGAGTAAGATTAAAGAAAGGCCTACTGCCATCGATTGGCAATATAACTACTTCGCTATTCGACATTTCCGGAGAGTACTCCACCAAAAGCCATTTACTATCGGGGCTCCAGGTAAAATACTGATCGCCATCGCTCATGTAGTATAATTCGTTAGAAGTCATAAGCGTTTTCGTTTCCTTCGTTTCTAAATTCAAAACTTTTAAAGTAGTTCGATTTTCGATGAAAGCCAGCCACTTTCCATCGGGCGAAGGTACCGGTTGATAGTTATCGTTTTCGTTACTTACTACGGGCTCTTCCTTAAGTATTGTTGAAACAAAAAAATACGGTTCCTCGGAACGGATTCTCGAAGTTTTAAAAATTTGCCAGTGTCCATTGCGTTCGCTTGCATACACAATCGATTTTCCATCGGGCATAAAACTAACAAAGCGTTCCTGTTCGGGAGTGTTAGTAATACGCTTGGTAAAGTTCCCCTCGGCTGCCGAAACAAACACTTCGCCTCTTGCTATGTAAGCGACTTCCTTACCATCGGGAGAAACGGACATTTCGCTAACATGCCCATTTACAGGAAACAATTTTACCGGATTTTCCTGAAAATCGGAACGCACTTCAACCGCAAGTTTTCTAGGCTGTTCGCCCTGCTTCATAGTATATATTTCTCCATCAAAACCAAAGCATAGCAATCCGCTGTTGCTCATACTTAAAAACCTGACAGGGTTTGTTTCAAAATGGGTAATCTGTGTTCTACTATCAGGATTTTTAAGTGGAAACCTAAAAACATTAAAACTTCCAGATTCTTCACTTAAAAAGTAAACTATAGAATCTCCAGGAGCAAACACGGGATTTCGGTCTTCGCCTGCATAATTTGTTAACTTACTATGCTTTTTCGTTTCAAAATTATAGAGCCAAATATCCTTTGCCATGGACGATTTATGGTGTTTTCTCCACTCATTTTCCCCTCCTTTTTTATCCTGATACAACATGCTTTTGGAATCTGACGACATGGAAATCGACTCGGCAGGCGTAGTAAGCAGTAAACTCACTCTCCCTCCATTAACCGGAACAACATATAACTCAGGTTGAGAATGTGCCGGAAATTGTCTGTTTGAAGCCAAATCCTGACGCTGTGCTCCAAAAATAACCGCAGCATTATCGTTCGAAAACGAATATGGATACTCATCTTCAGAATGGTATGTTAACCGTTTAGGGGTTCCTCCCTCTGCGCTTACAACATACACATCGAAATTTCCATTCCGGTTCGAAGCAAAGGCTATTGTCTTTCCATCCTTACTCCAAACAGGCATAAAATCGTGCTCCGGATTCGATGTAATGGCTTTTGCGACTCCGCCTTCAATAGGAATAGTATAAATATCGCCCTTATACGTAAAAGCAATTTTTTCTCCATTAGGAGAAATGACAGGATAACGTAACCATTTAGGATTTACTTGCGAAAAAAGAGTTGAAGTTGCCAATAGCATGGTAAGCAACAAAACAATTGATTCTTTGCAGATTTTCATAGTTACAATTTTTTTAGATTTCTATTTCAATCAATTTTAAATAATCAATTTAACAAAAATACTCATATTACTATTCTTTAACTTTTTAAAAAGTAATAGGTTTAATTCATTTTATATTTTTCAAAGCATATAATGAAAAATAGCTGTAACTAGCGATTACAAAAAATATTACTTTTAGGGTTTATAATACAGATTATGCTTGCATTCGACAATACCAAAATTTCATACAAACACCTTTCCAATAAGGATTTAAGGCTAAAAAAGAGACTTTTTAAAATTTTAAAGTCAACTCCGTTTTCCGGCATGTGCTCTAAAACACTACTTCACTTTTTAACTCACAATTATCCAGTATTAGGATTTTACAAAGGATTGATACTGAAAAATTTTTGGGTGGGGAATAACATTGAAGACTTTAAGGAAAAGGCTGAAAAAATTTGGCAACAAGGTGTTTACTCCGCTCCTTTATACATGCCAAAAGCAAACGAGGATTCCAGCGAAGTTTACAATGAGTACCTTAGAATGATAAAGTTTGTATCAAAACTCCCTTACGTACCCATCATCCCCATTCAGTTTTCCCACTTAATATCGCCTCGAGTGCTAAAACTTGTTGCAGCTCAAACACTTTTAAATAAATCGGACCAAAAATTATGGGATACTTTTCAAGCACAAATTGACACGCTTTGCGAACTAATCATTGCTAAAGATATTAGGGTACTATTTGAAGCAGAAACTCCCGAAATTCAACCCGCAGTAGAAGCTATTGCTTTTAGGTTAATGAAACTTTACAATACCCATAGGTCAATGGTTAACTTAACCTATAGCTTTTTAAACAACATATCGTTTAACAAGTTAACACAAAACCACAGGACGTTGGTGCATGAAAAAATTACACCGGGTTATGGATTAGCTGGTGGAATTTTTTGGGAAACAGGGAATATAAACACATCGAGAAATGAAAGCCTTAGCGAACTTACCCACCAAAGCAAGGAAACAAATAGTGCCATAAAATACCTATTAACAAACATAGAATCCTGCTCGTTAATTTCATTAACCCATAATATCGATAGAGTTTTGTACCTTACATCATTAATGGATTCTCAGAAAATTGCAAAAAACGACAACCGTTCAATAACCATGCAATATATGGGACTGGCAGATCATATTAGCTTTAACCTTGCCAATTCGGGGTTCAATGTAGTTAAAATAATTCCCTATGGATGTCCAAAAGAAACTTCAATTTTAATTATCCGTCAATTTTTAGGAATTAGCTATCTTGATGAATTAATTCGCACCGAATTAAAATTAACCAAAAAGGAAATCGCCCGGAGGGCTAAAGAAATATAATTCATCGTAAATAAAAACTATCGCTGTGAAAATAGACAACGAAGATACAATTTCAGGGTTACACTCGTTTAAACTTGTTATGGCCGTGGTTGCCGTTCTCATAATACTACTTATGCTTTTTACCAATTTACCTAATTTTATAGACAGGACTATTGGTATTGGCAAAGACTGGGTTATAGCCATTATTGCATTTTTATACGTGTTATTTTTTGTCTATTTTATTATAAAAGGCACTGCTTACTTTCATTACAACGACGATGGGAATAAAATTATAATCCGATACTTTCTTGTTCGAACTTTTAATGCGCCAAAAATTTCAATAGAAATTTTAAAAAACGATTTCTATAAGTTTGAAATAGAAAAGAAAGGGCTACAAAAAAAACTTTATCTCTATATTGCTAAAGGGAAAAAAATATCAAAATATCCACCTTTATCAATTGTTTCTTTAACTTCAAGTCAGGAAAGCAACTTAATAAAATCTTTAGAGGCTTTATCTAAGGTTAAGGAATCATGACAAGCAACAACGATCCCGATCTTATATATAAAATTGGGATTGGGCTTATTCCCAAAATTGGAAGCATTTCGGCAAAAAAGTTAATTGCTTACTGTGGAAGCGCCCAAAAAGTTTTTGAACTCAGCAAAAAGGAATTAATGGGTGTACCGGGAATTGGGAAGATACTTGCCGACGAAATAGTGAAACAAAAAGTTCTGCCCATTGCCGAAAGAGAAATAAAATTCATTCAAAAGTATAACGTTAAAACCTACTATTTTACCGATCCCGAATACCCGAATCGATTAAAACACTGCGAAGACGGACCAATTATACTTTTTGTAAAAAGCAATATCAACATAAACTTTAATGCCGATAAAATACTTAGCGTTGTTGGAACCAGAAAAGCCACCGATTACGGCAAAAACATTTGCGAAGAAATTATCGGGGACCTTGCCAAAATGGGTCATAGCCCCATTATTATTAGCGGGTTAGCCTACGGAATAGATATTACCGCGCACAGGGCAGCGCTTAAAAACGGCCTGCAAACAATTGCCGTATTAGGTCATGGTTTTAGCACCATTTATCCATCGGCACATAAAAATACAGCCAAAGATATTGTTAACTCGGGAGCATTGGTAACCGATTTTGAATCGGAGGCTATTTTCGACAGGAAAAACTTTTTGCAGCGGAACAGAATTATTGCCGGTTTATCCGATGCCACCGTGGTAGTTGAAAGCGCTCCCGAAGGTGGCGCTATGATTACGGCCGATATTGCCAACTCGTATAATCGCGAAGTGTTTGCCGTTCCCGGAAACGTTTGGAACAACTATTCCAAAGGATGTAATTTACTAATCAAGCAAAATAAAGCAGCATTAATCGAAAATGCAACCGATATAGAATACATGCTAGGATGGAAGATCAATGATGACACAAAACAAAAGCAGCTGATAATTAACTTCGATTCTTTTACTTCCGATGAGCAAAAAATAATTAATTTGCTAAAAGAAAAGGGAGAGGAAAGCATCGACGTTATTGCATTAATTACAGGAATTCCTGTATCGAAAGTATTATCATCGTTGCTTAACCTCGAATTTTCGGGTATTATTATAAGTAAACCGGGAAAAGTATTTGCACTAAAAAGTTAACCATGACAAAAAAGAAAGAAAGTTTTTCTATCAAAATAAAAAACAGGCTGATCAAGATTAGCAAGTTTATCACTCACGAACTTTGGAGTATCCACCTCGACGACCTCCCTCCGAAATTAAAGTTGCCATTTAAATACCTGCGAGTTGCTATTCTTGCATTAAGAGGATTTACCGAAGATAAAGTTGCCATTAAAGCCTCGGCACTAACGTATTACACGCTAATGTCGATTGTTCCAATTTTTGCCATGGCATTTGGAATTGCAAAGGGATTCGGATTTGAAAAATACCTTGAAAATCAAATAAAAATTAATTTTCAGGGACAAGAAGAGGTAATGAATCATGTAATAGATTTTGCCAACTCGCTTTTGCAACGAACGGGAGGTGGAATAATCGCAGGAATTGGCGTAATTGTCCTTTTTTGGTCGGTTATCAAAGTTTTATCAAGTATAGAAAATGCTTTTAACGATATTTGGCAGGTTGAGAAACCCCGTCCGTACATCCGTAAACTTACGGATTACCTTACCATCATGATTATTGCGCCAATTTTACTGCTTGCTTCGGGAAGCGTTCAAATATACTTGGCAACAAAACTTAACACAATTGCGGAAGAGTACGCCGTATTTGGCTACCTTACACCTGTTTTAAATGAAGTTTTCAGATTTCTTCCATTCATTTTTATTTGGACGCTATTTAGTATCATCTTTATAGCCATGCCAAATACAAGAGTTTCGCCCGCTTCCGGAATTATAGCCGGAATAATTTCCGGCACCGGATTTCTTATTATACAATGGGCTTATATCGGATTACAAATTGGGGTTTCGAAGTATAATGCTATTTACGGTAGTTTTGCAGCATTACCGTTATTTCTGGTTTGGCTTCAAACCAGCTGGCTTATTGTATTATTTGGAGCAGAAGTGTCGTTTGCATACCAAAACGTCGATATGTACGAGTTTGAACAGGAAACAAAATTTATTTCGCCCTATCACCAAAAATTACTTTCCATTTTAATTCTTAGCACCGTTGTAAAACGTTTTATAAATGGCGAAAAACCTCTGACCAGCCTTGAACTATCAAAAGGATTAAAACTTCCACAACGACTTATGCGGCACTTATTAACGTTAATGGTAGATTGTAACCTACTGAATGAGGTTATTTCCGATGAACCTAGAAATCCGGCATACCAACCAGCAATTGATGTCAACAAACTTTCCCTCGATTTTGTGGAAGGAAAATTGGATAATCACGGCCATAGTATAGAGCCCGATATTCCAGAAACGAAAAAGATAAAACACATCTTGGACACTTTTCATAAGGAATACCAAGGCATTACCAAAAACACTTACGTCGGAGAACTTTAACTACCAACTATCCTTACGAATATTCTCTTTTTTGAACTTATCCTTTGGACTATGTTCCCCTTTTGGGTATCCAATAGGAATAACATTTAACGGAATAACGTGATCCGGCAAGTTCAACTCTTCACTTACCACATTCATCCTCTCGGCACGAGGGAATACACCTGTCCACACAGCACCTAACCCAATTGCCTCCGCAGCAAGTAAAATATTTTGCGAAGCAGCGGAGCAGTCCTGAACCCAGTAACCTTCCGGGCTATCACCTGCTTTACTAAGGTTACCACATACAATAATGGCAGCTTGTGCTTCGTATAGCATTTTTGCATAAGGAAGCCTCTCGGCCAACTTCTTCAATATTTGCCTATTAGTTACTTCTACAAACATCCAAGGTTGTAAATTACGCGCCGAAGGTGCCGCCATTCCTGCTTTAAGAAGCAACACTAAATCGTCTTCAGAAACTGGTTTGTCGGTAAAACTCCGAACACTTTTCCTGTTAAGAATCAACGAAATCAAACTTTTTTCCATAATTGTAATTTTTACGGTAACAACCCTACTTTTAACAAAAGTACCAATTTATTTAACAAGCATTCGGTTTTAACTATACAGAATCCTTTTTTGCACAATTAGTCCATTTTTCATCCGCACAAATATTTTACATGCTGATATTAAGCATATTATCATTAAATTCTCATACTCTTTAACCAGATGGATGGAACACCCGTATTTTATTCATTCGTGTTTGCCTAATCCATATCTCATAAAAACAAAGCAATTGCTTTTATTCATGGGAAATTAGCAAAACGACCTACTCCCTGTTTTCATTCTTTAACTAAAAAATCGGGTTGAAACATAAAAAAGTTTGTAAATTCGCCTCCACGTACTAAGACAAAATGCTGCAACCCATTAAAAATAAAACCATTAATTACAAATGGATTATTTTACTTGCCATTATACTTGTCCCTTTGGCTTTTAGCAACTGCAATCGAAAAGCCAGCCCCAAAAAGTACAAACCAACCCGAAAGTATAAATGCAAATGCAGTAAGCCAAAAATTCCAAGAAACAGCGTTAACTATTATTATGGCAGTAATGCAAATGGCAACATTAATCAGTAAAAAATTTTAACCGTTTTTTCCACAATACTTCAGAGCAAATGTCAATTTCAAAAAAAAGAATTTCAGTAATAGGCAGTGGCAGCTGGGCAACTGCTATTGTAAAAATACTGCACGATACGCAAGAAGAAGTTGGATGGTACGTTCGTGAAAAAAAAATTATTGAGTACATTCTCGAGCATAAGCACAATCCATCCTACACAAGTTCTGTTTCCTTTGATGTATCGAAGTTAAAACTGAGCAATAATATTAACGATGTTGTAGAAAATTCGGATATTTTAATCTTTGTAATCCCTTCTACTTACCTTAAATCATGGCTTTCTCCGCTTACCGTATCGTTAAACAACAAGTTGGTGGTATCGGCAATTAAGGGTATTGTTCCTCAGGATGATTGCACTATTGCCGAATTCTTCAACAAAAATTATAACGTACCATTCGACAGAATTGGCGTTATTAGCGGACCTTCGCACGCCGAAGAGGTTGCGCTGGAGCGCCTTTCCTACTTAACCTTTACATGCAAAACAGCGGATAATGCTACGGAACTGGCAACGTTTTTTGACACTCACTACATTAAAACAAACATATCGACCGACATTTACGGAGTTGAGTATGCTGCCGTTCTTAAAAATATTTATGCCATAGCAACGGGCATTGCGCACGGACTTAACTATGGCGACAACTTTCTATCGGTACTTGTTTGTAACTCCCAGTACGAAATCGAAAAGTTTTTGAATAAAACATACCCCGATAAACGCAAGCAAAGTACCTCCCCATACTTGGGCGATTTACTGGTTACAACGTATTCGCAGTTTAGCCGCAACCGAACATTTGGCACAATGATAGGTAAGGGATACAGCGTAAAATCGGCATTACTGGAAATGAACATGGTTGCCGAAGGTTACAACGCTTCCAAATGTATTAGGGAAATAAATCGAAACTTTAACGTTGATATGCCTATAGCCGAGGCCGTTTATAACATTTTATACGAAAACATTTCGCCGGCTATCGAAATGAAATTGCTTACCAGCAAGTTGCAGTAAATTGTTTATTAATCAATAATATAATTACTATGGACAATTTAAAAATTAACCTCAACAACATTTATGGATTTGTGAAGAAGGATGAGGTTTACGCCCTTTCCAAAACCATTACCAACAACCAAAGTAAACTAGAAACCAAATCGGGAAAAGGAAACGATTTTTTGGGTTGGTTAACGTTACCCAAAGACATTACCGAAAGTCATTTAAAAGATATTCAGGCTGTGGCTAACGATTTGCGTTCTAAAAGCGACATTGTTGTTGTAATTGGAATTGGAGGTTCGTACCTTGGCGCTAAAGCCGTAATAGAAGCGCTAAACAACAGTTTTAGTCCATTACTTGGTAAAAAACCTCAAATAATTTTTGCAGGAAACAGTATTTGCGAAGACTATCATTCAGAATTGCTAGAACTACTCGAAGGTAAAAAATATTCACTTGTAGTAATTTCAAAATCGGGAACAACAACCGAACCTGCCGTTGCCTTTCGTTTATTAAAACAACACTTGGAACAAAGCGTTGGAAAAACCGAAGCAGCAAAACGTATTGTAGCCATTACCGACGAATCGAAAGGTGCTTTAAGAAAATTAGCCAATACCGAAGGGTATAAAACATTCATAATCCCCGACAACGTTGGTGGTCGCTATTCGGTTCTAACTCCCGTAGGATTGCTCCCCATTGCAATTGCCGGATTCAACATTGTTGAATTGGTAAAAGGAGCCAAAGATTCGCAGGAAAATTCTTCGAACCAATTCGAACAAAACCCTGCTTGTTTATATGCTGCTGCCCGCAACACCTTGTATTCATTGGGCAAAAAGGTTGAAATCATGGTTAACTTCACTCCTAAATTGCATTTCCTTACCGAATGGTGGAAGCAACTTTACGGAGAAAGCGAAGGAAAAGAGAATAAGGGTATTTTTCCAGCAGGTGTTGACTTTACAACCGATTTGCACTCAATGGGACAGTACATACAACAAGGCGAACGAATGATTTTCGAAACCATTATTTCCGTTGAAAATCCACAACATAAACTATCTATTCCAACCGATCCCGAGAATTTGGATCAACTCAACTTTTTGGCAGGAAAACGGATGAGCGAAGTAAACCGAATGGCCGAACTTGGAACAATCGCCGCTCACACTGACGGAGGTGTTCCATGTATTTCGATCAGCATTCCAAAAATTACCGAATACTGGATTGGATACCTAATGTACTTCTTTGAAAGAGCTTGCGCACTTAGCGGATATACATTGGATGTTAATCCTTTCGATCAGCCGGGTGTTGAGGCTTACAAGAAAAACATGTTTGCTCTTCTTGGCAAACCGGGGTATGAAGAAGATGGTAAAAAACTTCGAAAAAGAATGGGGATATAAAAAAAGAGGCCAATCGGCCTCTTTTTTATTTTTATCTAATGCTATTTTATACATTAAATCTAATATGTAAAATGTCACCATCTTCCACCATGTACGTTTTTCCTTCAATAAATAATTTTCCCTTTTCCTTGCAAGCCTGCTCGGATCCAAGAGTTATAAAATCGTTGTACTTCATAACTTCGGCTCTAATAAACCCGCGTTCCAAATCGGAGTGAATAACGCCGGCAACCTGAGGAGCCAACATTCCCTTTTTCATTGTCCACGCCCTAATTTCCTTTGGTCCAACTGTAAAGAAAGTTTCTAAATTTAATAACGAAAAAGCAGCCCTTATCAACTTGTTCACACCCGGCTCTTTTAATCCGACATCGTTAAGAAAATCCATTCTATCGCTTTCGCTTTCCAATTCAGCTATCTCAGCTTCCAACTTTCCTGCAATAATCAATACTTCCGTATTTTGATCCTTTAAAGACTCCTTGACCTTCTCAACGTACTTATTTCCCGTAATTGCCGATTCGTCATCAACATTACATACATAAATTACAGGTTTGGTAGAAAGTAAGAATAAGTCTTCCACATACTTTTTGTCTTTTTCATCGACCGGTGCAGTAGCCGCATTCTGAAACGATTCCAAATGATCCTTATAAACTTTCAGAACCTCAACGGCTTGCTTTGCATCCTTATCGCCAACCTTTGCAGCCTTTTCGACCCTTTGCAACTTTCTGTCAATTGATTCCAAATCGCGCACTTGCAATTCGAAGTTTACCGTTTCAATATCCCTAACAGGATCAACAGACCCGTCAACATGAGGTAAGTTCGGATCATCAAAACAACGAAGTACATGAATTAACGCATCGCAATTTCTTATATCTGCCAAAAACTTATTTCCAACACCTTCGCCTTTATTCGAACCTTTTGCCAATCCGGGTATATCAACAATTTCTACAGTAGTATGTACAATTTTTTCGGTAGGTTGAAACTTCTCAAGTTCGTATAGCCTACTATCGGGCACATTTATTATGCTGATATTCGATTTGTTTGCACTAAAAGCAAAACTGCTTGCCTGCGCCTTTGTATTCGACATGCAGTTGAAAATGGTAGTTTTACCTACATTCGTTATGCCTATAATTCCGCACTGTAAACCCATGACTTTTCAGTTAATATTTTGTTTTCAAAATTACTTTATTTGCCTAAAATAGCAAAGGCGGGTTAATATCCCGCCATAATATTTTACTTTGATTTTTCTTAGTTCGACTCCAATAACTTAAGCACTTCGTCCATTTTGGGAGTTAAAATAATTTCCGTCCTTCTATTTTTTTGACGAGCCTCGGAAGTTTTTGCCTTATCAATGGGCAAGTATTGGCTACGTCCTGCGGCTGTTACCCTTACGGGATCTATTTTTGACCCTTTCAAAAGTAACCGCACTATTGTAGTAGCACGCTTTGTACTCAAATCCCAATTATCTAGCAAATCTCCCGAGCCACGATAAGGAACATCATCGGTATGTCCCTCTACCGTAATGTTTATGTTGGGATTCTGCTCCAATACGGGAATTAACTGTTTTATTGCCGAAGCCCCTTTTGCATCAATTTCGTATTTCCCGGATTTAAACATAAGTTTTTCTTCCAACGAAACGTAAACTTTCCCGTTTTGCATTGATACCGACAAGCCTTTTCCCTCGAAACCAAACAGTGCGTTGGCAACTGTACTCCGCAATGCCTGCATTACAGAATCTTTTCGATTAAGCATATTTTCCAACTCGATTAAGCGGGCATTACGTGCTTCCAACTCCTCTTTCATTGCATTAAGATTTGCCTGAACCTGATCGAGCCCGATTCTCCGCTGATACAATTTGCGCTCCAACTCCTTCAAGGCATCTTCTTTTTCCTGCAGTTCCAGTTGATTTTTTTGGATTTGTTCTAAAAGTCTGCGAGTTTCCTCCTTACTTCCCGAAATAACGTTTCCCTGAATACTTTGCAAACTGGAGTATCGCTCTTTTAACTGCACCAATTCATCGTTAATTAAATTAAACTGAACCATGCGGTTTACACTATCTGCCGTAAGCGCATCGGTTTTTATCTGTAGCAACCTATTTTTAGATTCCAGTTCCGAATTCTTTACCGTTAGCGATTCGTTTTCGGTTGATAGCCTGTCCCGTTCCTCCTCACATTTCATGTTTTTATCCTGTAACTCCTGAAATTCTTTTGCTGGGACACACGAAAGCATTGCTATAAGAGCCAACACACTAGCATTAACTAAAAAAAATTTTATGCGCATAACTTTCTTTATCTGGATTATGAACAAATATAGTAAAGAATTCGGTAACGAAATTCTTTTTAAGATTTCGTAAAAACCGAAAGACTTAAAGCAATTCTTAATGGAAACAGAATGCGATAATTAATAGTTGCTTGTGAATTTTTTACAATAAAAAAGGGAAACTCATCTACCTAAGCCTTTTTCCAGCACTTAACCCAATCTATTTCCAAAGTAGCAGGAAGTTTGGATTCATCTATTTTGGAATTAACCGCCGATGCAAAAACCAAATACAAAGGAGTTCCGGGATTTTGGTTAACTTCAACTTTAAATGGAGTACCATTTAAAGTCCAAATAACACTTTTACTATTCCACTCAACACCAACGATATAATACTTTTGCTGAAGTTTTAATCCACCTATTTTAGTTATGGATTTCTGTATTTTATTCCCGGAGTTTTGCCAAAAATAACTACCCAACAACGTACTTTGACTGGTATCGTTCTTTAAAAAAACATCTATTTCAGGTAGAACCTTTTCTCCAGTAAGATAAAAAACATGCGATACACCCGGGACACAACTCATTCGAACTTTTGCTTCAACCTTGCCTTCGTCCAAACGGAAAACATGTCCGGTGTTTATTGTAGGCGATGTATATTGAAAAGTTTTTGGGACAAACCCGTATTTGCGATCCCAAGCAACGCCTTCGCTTTGCTCCTTTTTAGTAATAAGTTTTGCAACGCTATTCTCAATTTCTATGTTACCTTTATCGGTGTAGTTATTTAGCACACCATTAGAGAAAGAGTAAGATTTATGAAGTATAACATCGCCCCAAAAGAATTTAGTCAGCCAATTATCCGCATTTAAACTTTTCTTTTCAAAATCATCATAAAAAGCAAGTTGCCATGCTTTTAACTCATCGAACTTGTTACCCTTTTTAACCGAAAAGAACCACTTAATTTTATCGGAATTGTGAAGAGTATTGTATTCCTGTTCCTTCAAGTATGCTTCCGAATTTTTATACTTATCCTTACGTTGCAAATAATCCTTACGTTCCTTAAACTCCGAAGAGTTTACATGCTCTTTCAACTCACCATAACGCTGTAACATTTCGGATTCAACAACCTGCAAAAACATAAGTAACGGCTTCCATTTTCCCAGTTTAAGGAATTTCTTCAGGTCAGCGTTCTTCTTTAGTTCGTTGTAGCGTAACTCTTTCTGGTACTCGTCGGTTTTATCCTTCTTATGATTTTTTCTATCCTTTTTATACTCTGTACTTTCGACAAATTCTTTTAATTGATTATACTCATCGATTACACCCGAAACTTTGAACTCATTATAAAACTTTGGGGTTTCGGTTTCTATTAACTTTAAGTAATTCTTGATTAATTTGTCGTTGTGTAACTTTTTAAATTCCTCTTCGAGTTTATGCTCGGAAGAACCATTATACACAAGGGCTTCGAGTTCCTTTTTAATTTTAATATGTTCACCAGAATCGATCCATTGCTTGAGTTCGGAATACCTAACATAATCTGGATTTTGCTCAAAACCTAAAAACTCTTCGTATTCATTCTCAAGATCTTTTCGAAACGTTTCTACGGCTTCTGTTTCCTTAAAACGTCCAAAAATACGATTAGCAAATGTGTTAAATTTAGAAGGAACAGCCATTGTTTTATTTGTAATAATGGGTTACAAACTAGTGTTGAATAGGAATTAACTTAAAAGGAATTTTCAGATGTTCGGCATAATCCTCGCCAGCCTCAATCATATCCTCATCATCATCCATATAATGCCAATTTACCTGAACCTCATATCCCTTCCGGTGAATTTCCCTGAATTTCTCCAAAATCTTTAAAATCATTTTTGAGGAAGACGTATTGTAATAATCGAACGACATATCGATAAGGGTTTTTGCATTGGGATTCTCAACGTAAGTATCAATCCACTCCAGTATAGGGTTATAAAAAGAGGTAACGTCTTCCGGTAAAGAATTTCCAGCAAATTCTATTATGGATTTTTCCTTATCCAACAGCACCTTGGGGGTTTCAGTCGTAGATTCTATCTCCAGTTTTTCCATCTTTATTCCTCGTTGAAAATTACTTATGTTAAAAGTAATATTTTCTGTCAAATTAAAAAAAAGTAATTGACAAACAAGTTATCTACAAATATAAATGTAAAATTCACAAAACTTTTATTGCAAGGCTAATAAATTAACTTAAAGCCTTTGCCCCTTACGTTGATTATTTCGATACTAGAATCCTCCGATAAATACTTACGCAACTTTGTTATGTAAACATCCATGCTACGAGCGTTAAAGTAACTATCGTCGGCCCAGATGGTTTTCAAGGCAAAGTTTCTGTCCAGTAACGAATTTTTATTAAGGCATAAATACTTTAGCAACTCACTTTCCTTTGTGGTTAACTTCCGAACATCATCGTTAATTGTTAACGTTTGCTTGGTTGCATCGAAGGAGTATTTTCCAACTGTAAATACGTTCTGCTCGTTGGCAGGAGAATCTTTCCGAGTACGACGTAAAATTGCCTCAATACGCATCAAAAGTTCTTCAATACTGAAAGGCTTTGTCATGTAATCGTCGGCGCCAATTGCAAAACCTTCTATTACATCTTCCTTAAGCGACTTTGCAGTTAAGAACAAAATAGGCATCGAAGGATTTACCATCCTAATATCCTTTGCCAAAGTAAAGCCATCCTTTACAGGCATCATTACATCGAGAATGCAGATGTCGTAATAGTTATTTTGAAATCCCTTATAAGCCTTTTCGCCATCTTTAAACAAATCAACTTGATATTCCTTTGCTTGTAGGTATTCCTTTAACAGAAAGCCAAGGTTTTCGTCATCCTCAGCAAGCAATACTCTAATTTTTCTGTTTTCCATGTCGTTGCTTTTTATTTGTTGAATAATTAACTTTTACTATTTGCTCCATTAAATGGTATAAATATCGAAAATTCGCTTCCCTGTCCAAGTTTACTCTCAACCCAAATACGACCTCCGTGAGCTTCTACAACTTTTTTAACATAACTCAGCCCCAAGCCAAACCCCTTAACATTATGTATATTTCCGCTTGGAACACGGTAAAACTGGTCGAATATTTTTCTAAGATTTTCCTTACTAATGCCAATTCCATTATCTTTTACGGTAACAATAACACCTTCGTTATTGTTTTTTGAAATAATACTTATTTCTGGTGTACCGTTTTTATACTTAAGCGCATTATCAAGTAAGTTGTTCACAACATTGGTAACATGAACTTCGTCGGCCTCAAGAATATGGTTGGTTGCATCCAATTCCATAAGCAGTACCCCTCCTTGAGATTCCAACTGTAAAGAAAAATTAGAAGCCACCTTTTGTATAATGCTGTGAATGTCTATTTCCTTAATTTTCAACTTCATTTTTGCCTTCTCGAAAATAGCCATCTGCAGCACCTTCTCAACCTGTAAACCCAAGCGTTTACTTTCGTCGGCAATTACGCCACCTAAGTATCCAAGATTTTTGCGTTCTACTGGTATAGTCTTATCGTTTAGCATTTGTGCCGCCAGCGATATGGTTGAAATTGGGGTTTTTAACTCATGAGTCATGTTACTCACAAAATCGTTTCTAATTTCGGATATCCGCTTTTGCCTAAAAATAATGAACAAGGTAAAGGTAAAGGTTGCAATAATCAACAGCGTAAGCAGTATCGACGAGATGGTCATCATCCCCAACGAGCCAATAATATAACCCTTTTGGTTTGGGAAGTACAGCGTTAGGAAAAATCGACGAGCAAAAAAATCGTTCGGAAAAAGCTTGTCTTTTAAAATCATTCCCTTGAAATCGTCCTTGTACTTATCGCTATGATATATAATACTATCCTTCTCGTTGGTTACCTTATACTCGTACCGCGCAAAAATACCCTTGCGGTTAAATTCATTACGAATTATAGAATCGAGTTGATTTTGCTTAATTCGTTCCTGAATCGGCAATTCTACTCTAACCAACTTATCGACTATACTTTCAACAAAAATGGTCTTGTTAATTAACTTTCCATCTAAGCCAAGCTGTAAATTCGAAAGGTTGCTAGGTGAACCCGTAGAACGTTTCAAATCAAACAAATTATTGGTTAGCATTGTATCGGCAAGGCTACCGGAAATAACCGACGGAATTTTAATGGAATCGAGCGAACTAAACGTAAATACCTGTTGATTTATTTGTTTCGAACGAATTCCTCCACGGGTTCTATCCAAAACTTTCTGTCGATATTGAAGTTTTGCACTACCGCTTGTGTTTACCGAATAGTAAGGTTTTATTTCGTCGATGACCTGAACAACCGTTTCGTGTTTTTCGATCTCTTCGATAATTTGCTCCATTGCCAAACTTGCCGTTTGGGTAAACTGCTCCTCCTTAACCTGAACTGCAATTCGAACCCATTTGGATTGAAGCATGATTAGGCTTATTGAAGCAATTGTAATAACCGCTGAAAGGATCCAAAGAATTTTTCTACTCATAAAACAAAGGTAGCCTTTAACATTTCGACTTAACTAAGGTTAACACAGTTTAACAGTGCATTTTAAGAAATATTCAGAATTGATTATTCCGGACATAATGGCTCTAAAATTTTCAAACTTTTAGGGTCAAGGGGAATTGCTGCTGTTACCCCTTGAATTTTTTTTAAGCAACTAAAAAAATTCGAAACCATACTTAAGTTATCCAAACCGTTAACTTCTATCAAAAAATCTACATTCGAAATTTTTTTAAACAGCGTTCCTTGGTTGTTCTTATTGGCTACCAACGAAATAATTGCTCCGATTTCATTTTCTCTATCCGTAAAAGCAGGGCTTTTCAGCCTTGTCTCCAATTCTTCGTTTCGTTTTAAACTAACATTACACTGCGTTTTAATGCTCCACAGCAACTTGTTTAATGTAAGAGAAGTAGATACAGCCATTAACTTGAATGTTCCCGACGAATCGGTTTCTAAAATCGACTTCTTTAACTTATTCATAGTTAATAAAGAAAAATTGGAAGTCGCAATTTAGAAAATATTGATTTGGGGTGCAACATGACCAAACTATTTTTCTGCAACAGAGCAAACTCGTTTTAAGCGCTTTGTAGTACCACCTAAATTGTAGTATTCTATGTAGATTATGTAAATGCCCAGCGACACTCGGTTATTCGATGAATCAACTCCATCCCAACGTATTGCCCCGGTAGTTCCCAGCGTTAAGTTATTTGCCAGACGTTTTATAAGAATACCATTAGCGCTATATACTGCTATATTGGCAATAAATCCGGGCTCTGGCAAATTATACGAAATAAGCAGGTAATCGTCCTTTCCATCACCATCAGGCGAGATGATGTCGGTTGAAAGGGTAAAATTCTCGGTTTTACTTTCCAAATCGGAATACTGAGAGTTCTTATAGGTTGGCGTTGCAAAACCCACATTTTGCGAGGCCGACTGCCAACTAGATTGGCTGGAAGATTGCATGTTCGGATTTATTCGTTCCAACGAAACGCCCTTGGGATCGTTTATAATTTTACTGTGCATACTCTCGGAATATTGCATCTCGTCAATAACCACAGAATCGGAAAGAAGCACAACATAGCCCAAATCGTTGCTGTAACTTGGCATTGAAGCAACATGCACAAATGCGCTCGGATTTTGGCAGTAGTAAAACTGTTGAATCAACTGAGGATTAACTGTGATTACAGCAAATTCTTCGGGAAATAAAAGCTTTGAAGTATCCGAAGCCGAAACAACGTCCTTTAATTCCAACGTTGTTGTATTCCGATTTGCCAACGACAACTGCTGCAAATCGATTATTTTAGACGAATTATTATACAATTCCACAAAATCGACACCACCCGAATACGGATTGAAAAGCACTTCGTTTATTACAATATCGCCTTCCAAAGGGTTTTCGGGAATACCAATTTTAACTTGTGTAGAAGGCATAACGTTTCCTGCAAAATCGAACATATTATTTAAACTTAACCAGTACGTTTCTCCTGCTTGCATGTTATCCGACAAGGATACATCCACCGCATCGAAGAGGGAACCGCTAACAACTATAACCTGTGGATTAATATCTTCATCATCAAAATAGTAATTTTGATTTAGCGTAATGCTTAATGTATCCATAGGTTCGCTAAACCCAATCCGGAGTTTGCCTGCACTTAGCACCTCAACGTAACTAACAAAAGGAATTGTTATATCAGGATTACTTCCAACTACCGAATTTACCTTACCGGGAGTACCGCCCTGCGAATCGGCGGAAACATGCCAATTTTGCTTCCCTTCCGCAATGTTTTGAGGATCTATTCGCTCCAAAGATGTTCCTCCAACAGTGGAGCCTTCAGGATACCAACTATCCAAATAGTTTACAAACGAAACTAAATTTCCTTCGGGGTCGAAAAGTTTAATCAGCATTCCGCTATTTAACAACGAAGGAAAAGAGCTAACCGCAATACACTTACCAAAACTATCAAATTCATTAACTGCCGATTGGCTCCCAATAATTACATACTCCTTGGGAAATATTGTGTCGTTTGGCAAACTAACTACCGTTGTGTTACATTGAAGTTTCCAGTTGTAAGTAAAAATTGTATCGTTAGTAGGATTATACAACTCAATATACTCATACTCCGGCAAACCTTTACTTGGCAGGGGATTTGGCATAACCTCGTTTATAACCAATCGTCCTAAACTTCCTTCGGTCGATAATCCGAATTTAATGCTATCTGCTACCGCATAGCCATTCTCGTCCTTTACGCCTTCAACCTTAAGCATTAACTCGCCAAAAGGCAAAGGGTCGGTTAGTAAAACAACCTCGTCTTTTTCATTTTCATTATAAACTACCTGCAATATGGGCTGTTCCGACTTATCGGATTTAAGAATTGAATAATGCTCAACATTCTGTGCACTTTCAGCATCAACATTTTTGCTAAATTTTAACCTCACTGCGCTTTGACTCAACGGTTTTGCCGATTTGATTAACGGAGGAAAACTTACCGTCTTCACCATAATGTTATCAAGCCAAATGGAACCCGCCCGAGTTGAAGTATAGTTAAATTCAAAGCCACAGTAACTTAAAGGAATAGCATCAACGTCAATAGTTCCTGCATTCAGAAAAACACCAATTTTATCCGGTTTATAGCGCAACTGCAATTTCCCGTTAGGCAGAAGCGTTACCCAAAACGAAATTTCGTTGTTCGAACTCCACTCGTATGGAACGCTAAGCAAAACTTCCTTTTCCGAAGGCTGAAAACTCCAAAGGGTAATCAGGTTACTATTAATTGAAGGGTTAACCCCTATTGCATAACCGCGACCCTCTTCAAAATTACTGCTAGTGCTTCCAAGCACAAAATAAAAATAGTTGGAAGCAGAAGGATCCCAACTTCCGTTCTTTATGGTAAACCTCCACTCTACCGCTTTTCCATCAGAATTTTCGTTCAGCGGAATTGAAAAATAGGATTTCCCAGCGTCCGGACTTCCGGCATGAACAAGCGAAGCATCTCCATCAATAGGATTTACCGACGATATTGACCAATCGGAAATTCCATCCCAATTTGGCAATTCTCCCTCAAACTGTTCATCAACATTAAGCACACTCGAATAGCCACAGTAAATTGGCTGTGTAAATCCATCGGCAAGGCTTCCGTAATAAGTTCTAAAACCATACCGTCCAACGCTATTGATGGAAACATTAGTCCACCCGGCCATTCCTCCGTTTAACGAGGAAAGAGGAGTCGGAATTGCAACTGCATTAGCATCTGAATTTGCAACAAGAGTAGCATAACCCGAAAAGTCCAAATCAACATTACTATGGTTATCCGAAGCGTAAGCCACTAAACCAAACGGTTCCGAAATCCCAACAGCCAAAGGATAATCGCTAAAAGATAAAGAATTTGCTTCAACGTTAATTTTAAAAGGTTGGCAATAAATACTTGACGGAAAATTGGAACTAAACGAAGTTCCATTGCTGTAAGTTTCCCAATCATGACCGGATGCCGGAATAAAAAATTGATTGAAAAGCCCGTCGGGCAAGCCATTTTGTTTCAGATACATTAAAACATAAACATTAGCAGAATCGCCATCGTTAACTAAAAGTTGTCCTTCGGAGAAATCGATAGTCAAACCATCTTCGTCTATCACAAAACTTTCAGGTGTAATATTTACCGTATCCTTTTTTACCAAAACGCCACCAATAATATTTCTTAACTGTCCAAGTGTTTCAGCATTGAACGGATGAAAAACGATTCTCTTTACATTGGTCGGCAAACTATCGGTAGAGCCGAAATCCTTCACCTTAAATCGCCCAATCTCCTTTGCGCTGTCCGTACTGCTACTCTCAACAGTAAAAACGACCGTATCAGCAGGCTGTGTTAACGGAAGCACAAACGCATCGTTATCGCTACAAGTGATTGCCGCTGACGTTACCGATAAAAGGCTATCGGAAACCGCCATTACACTAAAACTACCCACCTTATTATAACTTGCAGTAACGGTTGCCGTTCCCCCGTTAATATTGACTTCCGAGCCACCATCTACGCTTAATGCACCTTCGCCTGATGCTTTACCTATGAAAACCGTTCCGTTAAAATCGGCATCTGTATTACCATACCCATCAACAGCATTAACATTGAAAGTAAACGGAACGCTTACACCCACTTGGCTAGGAATATTTTCAAACTCTAAGGCACTTGCTTTATTGTTTATTGTAAAAACGGGAGAACTAAATGTTGTTGGAAATGTTCCCGTAAACGAGGTTCCTCCCGAAAAGGCCGAAAAAGCATGAGCATCACTTTCTACTTTAAACCCTATTGTTTGACCATCGATTAACCCAACGGTTTTAAGGTAAATCCAAATGTTTAAGGTTATGCTGGAATCGTCAAGCACAATTAGTTGTTCTGCAGGAAAAATAATCTTTAAAGAAGATGTAGTAAGACTTAAACTTGCAATGCCAACGTATGTAGAATTTATTTTGACAAGAACACCGCCAACTACCTTGCTTAACGAAGCAACATTGGTTCCACTCATTCGTTGAAATGTTAACGACTCAACATATGTGGAAGCCTCGTCACCACCAGCATCCGTAACCTTAACTCTAAAAGCCTCGAATGCACTTGCCGGAGAACTGTTTGCCGAAGAAACGTCTATAGCCACAGGTTGTGTTTCAGATTCGGTAGCGTATGATGTAGTATCGTAATGCACGGTAAATTCCTGGCTAACCGCCTCACTTAAACCATCGGATGTTGCACGCAAACTCACGGTCTCAGCCTTACTGTACGTTAAGAAATTCCATATAGCCTCACCATCAACCGCATTATGAACCAATCCGTCGTCGGATTGCAAACTTCCACTACCATTTACCAATTCCAGCGTTACCGCATCCGAGAAATCACTATCTACATTCCCTAAAGTGTCACAGGCAAATGCTTCTATTCCAAAATCTTTCCCGATTACCGGATACGCAGGGATACTTTTAAACCGTAAACTTGTAGCATTCACCTGAACTCTAAAAATGTTGGAAATTACCTTTTGCGGAAACACTTTGGCAAACCCCGAACCCGAAAGGGTAGATATGCACCCATGATTCACAGAATCAACGTAAAATTGTAAAGTGTCACCATCAACAACTCCTCCTTGTTTTAAGTAAACCGATAGAGTTACCTCTTTACTCTGTCCATCGGGGATTGACAATACCGTTGAATCTAAAAAGATCTCAATTTGGCTGTCGAAAATAACAACCTGATTCAATGGCAAATCGGCAATGCCGTCCTTCAATTTTACACCTGCTATCCGATGGCTCCAGGGAAATGAACTTGTCAAAAGGTTCTTAAAAGTAAGTTTTGTTACACTTGTTGGCAAATTATCGGCAGCGCCGTCGTCCGAAACTGCAATCTTAAAAACATCAACAGCCTGTTCCGAAGCAATATTCAACGACGATATATATCCTTCGGGAATTTGCGCTACAGGCAAGTCAACTATAGATGTGTTATCATTAGGATTTTGAGGTTGATACAAAAAACTCACATCATCAACCCAAAGTTTCATATCCTGAGTTGAAGAATAGTTGTAAAAAACGCCAAAGAACAAAAACTTAGAATAGATAACATCCATTACTTCCCCAAAATTCTGTAATTCGTTAAAACTACCCAAAGGAGATGCCTTCAAAGTAAAAGTTCCATCTGCCGTTCGGGTTACCTCAACTGCTCCCACTCCGGAAGTCCCAATTGATGTTTGCCAGTTTAAAGTTGAAGTTAAGATTACCTGAGGAACTCCATTGTCAACCCGCCAAAGTTTAAGCAAATCGTCGCTTCCGGTAAGATTAACCCCAACGGCATAACCAGAACACCCCGAAGTTTCCAGCAAAGACGAGTCCGCCATTAAGTAAACCCACCAACGGTTTGCTGATGAAGGATCGTAAGCATGCTTCAGCAAAAATTGCCAGGTAACATCGCCGTTCGAAATATTCCACTTCGGCAAGGCCGTGTAAATCGTATCGGTATATGCTACAGAATTATCGTAAACGTGCTTTAACGACCCGCTGCCCGATAATGGATTATCGGTACTTATACCCCACCGATTTTCCGGTTTCTGCGTCCATGCGCTCAAATCTCCGCTCTCGAAATCGTAAAGCACCTGAGCATTAGATACAATAGTAATTATTGTTAAAATAACGGTTAAGAACTTTTTCATCGAAAGTAATAACTAATTTTACAAGGAATTTACAAAAAAACTTAACTCGTTCATCTTTTGTAACTTCACTTACACTTTAATCTTTCTTTTTCAATTAAAATATACACTGAAATTCAACTAATTACAAATAATAAATTTACTCATCAATGAAAGTAGCGGTTGTAGGAGCCACAGGGCTTGTTGGAAGCGTAATGCTCAAAGTGCTGGAGGAAAGGAACTTTCCTGTTTCACAACTTATTCCGGCAGCATCGGAAAAATCGGTAGGTAAAACCATTAAATTTAAAGACAAAGATATAAAGGTTGTTTCGGTTGCCGATGCTGTAAAAATGCAACCAGCCGTTGCCATCTTTTCTGCCGGTGCTACGGCTTCCAAAGAATGGGCTCCCCAATTTGCAAAAGTTGGCACAACGGTAATCGACAACTCGTCGTGCTGGAGAATGTACCCCAATGTTCCACTTGTAGTACCCGAAGTAAACGCACACGTTTTAAAACGCGAGGACAAAATAATAGCCAATCCTAATTGTTCCACAATTCAAATGGTTGTTGCCATTAGCCCTTTACACAAAAAGTATAAAATAAAAAGAATTGTTGTGTCAACCTATCAATCGGTTACCGGAACTGGGGTTAAGGCTGTAAACCAACTATTTGCAGAACGAAAAGGAGAAAAGGCCGATATGGCATACCCTCACCCTATCGATTTGAACTGCTTCCCGCATGGAGGTTCATTTTTAGAGAATGGCTATACCTCCGAAGAGCAAAAGTTAATTGATGAAACACGAAAAATTCTTGAAGACCAATCCATTATGGTCTCCCCAACTGTTGCCAGAATTCCTGTTGTTGGCGGACACTCAGAATCGGTAAACATGGAATTTGCCAACGATTTCGATTTAAATGAAGTTGTAACGCTGCTGAAAAACTCGCAAGGAATTACCATTCAGGACAATCCTTCGCTAAACGAATACCCCATGCCTAAATTTGCCGAAGGTAAGGATGACGTATTTGTTGGCAGAATTCGTACCGATTTTTCGCAACCACGAAGTTTAAATTTATGGGTAGTATCCGACAACCTTCGCAAAGGAGCAGCAACCAATGCTATTCAAATTGCAGAATACCTAAACGCTAAAGGTTGGCTTCGGTAACATCGGGATACAGAAAGTTATCGTAAGGATAACGGCTAACGTGCACTTCGCGTACCATTTTGTAAAGCATTGTTCTGAATTCCTCGATGTTGATTCTTTCCTTTGCCGAAATAAAAATGGTATTTGTATCACGTTTAGCCATCCAACTTTTTCGTAAATCGTCAAGGCTTCTGTTTGCAGTGGTTTCCGGTGTTAAATCGTCGGCATCTTTCTGCTTCCACTTATAGGCATCTATTTTGTTGAATACAATAATGGTTGGTTTATCTCCTGCTCCAATTTCAAGCAGGGTTTGATTTACAACGTTTAACTGATCCTCGAAAACCGGATGCGAAATATCAACCACATGGAGAAGGATATCGGCTTCCCGAACCTCGTCCAGCGTTGACTTAAACGATTCTACCAATTGATAAGGTAACTTGCGAATAAAGCCTACGGTATCGGATAGTAAAAAAGGCAAATTTCCAAATACCACCTTTCTCACTGTGGTATCGAGCGTAGCAAACAACTTATTTTCGGCAAAAACGTCAGACTTACTAATTAGGTTCATCAATGTAGATTTTCCAACGTTCGTGTAACCGACCAAAGATACACGCACCATGTTTCCCCTATTCTTTCGCTGGGTTGCCATTTGTCTATCGATTTTACCTAACTCGTCTTTCAACTTTGCAATGCGATCGCGAATAATACGTCGGTCGGTTTCTATTTCCGTTTCACCTGGTCCACGCAATCCAATACCTCCACGTTGACGTTCAAGGTGAGTCCACATACCGGCTAACCTTGGCAACAAAAACTGGTACTGAGCTAATTCTACTTGTGTTTTTGCATACGCTGTTTTCGCCCGTTGGGCAAAAACGTCCAAAATTAAATTTGTTCGGTCAAGAATCTTTCTTTTTAACTCATTCTCCAAATTTCTTAACTGAGTAGGAGTTAACTCATCATCAAAAATAACAATGTTAACATCGTTCTCTTCCACATACTGCGCAATTTCTGCTACCTTACCCTTACCTATTAACGAACGAGGATTGGGGTTATCCAACTTTTGAATAAAACGTTTTACCGTAACGGCCCCCGCTGTATCAGCCAAAAATTCCAGTTCATCAAGATAATCCTGAATTTCATCGCTACTCTGGCCAGGAAGCATTATGCCAACTAAAACGGCCTTTTCTTCTTCCTTTTTAGTTACAAAAGGTTCTCTCATATGCTATACTGCTAAAAAAGGGCTGCCCAAAACAGACAGCCCACCAAATATTTCTATCCAAAATTTACTACTGAAGTACAAATATAATTGGAATTGTAAACTGTACACGTACAGGCTTTCCTCTTTGTTTACCAGGACGCCATCTTGGTGAAGCAGATACAACCCTAACAGCTTCTTTATCCAACGCCGGGTCAACACCGCGAACAACCTTAACATGGGTAACTCTACCGTCAGGTTCAACAACAAAGTTTACATAAACACGACCTTGAATTCCGTTTTCTGCTGCAACATCGGGATACTTAAGGTTTTTCTGTACATAGTTAATACGAAACTCGTTAATATCACCATCGCCAAAACCAGGCATTTCCTCTACAATTACAAAAGGAGGTTGTTCTTCAGCTTCTTCTTCCTCATCCGAGAATTGCATAATTTGAACGGAGGCGTCTTCTTTAAAATCGTTCTCAAAAATATCTGTATTGTCGTTGATGTTTACGTTATCAGCAACAACCTTAATCACATCCGAAACAGCCACAACCTTAGGTGGTTCCGGTTGCTTAACTTCATCCTGATTGGTAACAGGAACAATTTCTTGCTCAACCTTCGCTTCAGGGGCATTAACCATATCTACATTTACAGTATCAGTTGTTGTCCAATTAAAAGCAAGTAGCAAGACTCCTAATGTAATAGCCAGACCAACCTCTGCAAAAAGAAACTTTTTGTTTTCGAGATCGGCTTTGGGTGATTTCTTTACTTCCATGATTATTTAGTGTTTTCTCTAAAAACGGTTATGGGTTTCATTTTATTTTTAACGCGATACAAAACAACAAATTTTTTCTCGTTCTCGCAATATTAAAGATTGTTTTTTTAAGCCATCTTCAAAATTTACGCTCTTAAACAGTATTTATACGAAGTATTAATACCCTTTGTTACCTACTGCAAGGAGAAAGTAACAGGCATAGAAAAACTCACTCTAACTGGTTTATTCCATTGTTTTCCAGGCATCCATACAGGCGACAGTTTTACCACACGCATAACCTCCTCATCAAGTACAGGATCGGCCCCTTTTAATATTGAAACATGCGATACGCTTCCATTTGGTTCAACAACAAAACTCACATAAACACGACCCTGAATGAAGTTTTGAAGCGCTTTTTCCGGATACTTTACATTTTTTTGTACCCACTTATTAAACTCCTCGATGCCACCGTTTTGGAACTTAGGCATTTCCTCAACGCTGGTAAATGGCAAATCGTCAACAACATCATCTTCTTCAGGTGGATTAATGAGGGTTACCCGATAGTTTTCTTTATAATCCGGAGTAAATATATTTGGATCTGTTTTAATTGTAATTGTATTATCAACAATAACAATCTTATCGTTATATATGACTTTAGGGCAAGGCTGTGGCTGTGAAATTTCGTCCGGTTTAGTAATAGGAATTTCAACAATATCACCACCAAATGTGTTTGTTGTTAACTCTTCTATATTCAGGTTGATGGGAGTTTCCCATTCAAAGGCAAGCAACGCAAAAAGCATTGACATCGCCAGCCCAATTTCGAAAAAGATTGATTTTTTGAGCTCCAGATTGGCTTTTTCCGATTTTTTGGTTTCCATAGTCTTAATTTTTGAGGGTTGCTTATAATTAAAACGTATATACCTGACTACTTAGTGTACTGAATTATATTAAAAGTAAGCATACAATAGCATAAATCGATTTTTTTTATATTTTTGCAAGGCAATTAGGGGGGGGTATAGCTCAGTTGGCTAGAGCGCTTGCATGGCATGCAAGAGGTCAGGGGTTCGACTCCCCTTACCTCCACAAAGTAGAGAATTTTCAATATTGAAGGTTCTCTACTTTTTTTTGCTACAACCATGTAAAAAGACTTTATACCGAACAATAATTTTATAATTTGAGCCTACCTATTTGTAAATTTTAGAAAAACATTTACTTTTGCAGCCTAAATGTTCTACGCATAACGCCCGGGTGGCGGAATTGGTAGACGCGCTGGTCTCAAACACCAGTGGTAGCAATACCATGCCGGTTCGATCCCGGCCCCGGGTACAAAAACTCTCGACTAAAATTCGGGAGTTTTTTATTTTTACTATTCATATACAAGAAATTTTTCTCTAAAACAGATAAAGAATTGCTCTCGGATTAAAAATAATTGTACAATTTTGGGGTTAATTTTTCAGTCAAATCGGATAAAGCCATCTGCTACGCGGGCATGCTGTCCGTGTTCCGAAAAAGGCAGAATTGGTTGAAAATCTGCAATGCTACCTTTATAATTCGGCACGAAACTATGCGGAGGATATACCGATTACTATCCTTATGGAATGGTAATGCCCAATCGCCAGTATAAGTTTGGCAACCGCTACCGTTTCGGGTATCAGGGACAATTTGCCGAAAAGGATGAGGAAACCAGACTTGACCACTTTGAAGCCCGCGATTACGACAGCCGCCTAGGCCGCTGGCTGGCCTGACCCTGCAGGGCAGTTTTGGAATCCATACTTGGCTATGGGGAATAATCCAGTAAGTGGTGTAGATCCAGATGGAAGAGAATACCCAAATCCAACAAATTCATGGCAAAAGTTTTGGAATGATGTTACAGGATATGGATTTTTAAATAATACACATTATATAGAGCCTGTTAAATGTTTTCATACTAATAAAAAATCTTCTTTTTGGGATTGGTTCAATTGGCTCCCTGAAATTGCTTTTACAGGACATGGAGAAATAGATAATTCTATTGCGCCGAGAGCCAGAAGGAAACAAAAAATTTATAATGTAGACATAAATGGCTTCAATGAAATGTTAAGTTCTCTTAGTAAGGGAAAGGCTTTTACTCCTAATAATTTGGAAAATTATGTTATAAATCCCGGATCTCTAGGAAAAATGTTAAATAATGCATTAAATTCAAAATTTCAAAATAGTGTATCTTTAGACCCGAATAATGGAATTGTTTTATCAGACATCCATGAATTAAAAAACTTTATTAAGGCAAGTTCTTGGTTTGATAGTTTTAGAAACAAAACTGTAATTGATTCAGTTTTTAGTTATATGATACCAATGCAAGAGATACAAACCTATAGATACGAGTTTAGAAATGGAGTTTTGATAAACACTAAAAAGGCAAATTTCGTTGATGGATTTAAAGGTTGGACTGGAATGTAAAGATTATTAATATGGATAAAAAATTATTTTTGATTGCTATTTTTATTCAAGTTGTGACTAGTTGCCAAAAAGACACACCATTGCCTACTTTTGAAATGATTAATTATGCAACGGAATTAGCAGTAAATAGGATGAATGAGAATATTGATAAGGATTTTGAATTATGCGGACAGTTTTGTTCAACATGGGCTGATAGTACTTTAATAAATGCTATTAGACATGAAAATTTAAAAGATATTTTCTCTGATAAAGATTATAAGTATATGATAAAACAATACTATAATCTTAAGGATAAAAATATTGATAACTATTTACATAACATAAAGGGTTATACTATTGAAAATGATCAAAGGAAACATTTAGATGCACATATTTGCATAAGTCCACCGCTTTTTTCAATTTCTAAACGTAGTTGGGTTATATTTAATGCGATTTTTACTAGAAAAGGTTTTGATGAATTTTTTGTAGTTTATACCACAAATCCAAAGGATAATTCAATATTAGCAACTCTATATTCTAACGATAGGCTAAAACCTATAAAAGGGAAACAGCATTCTCACTCGTATTGGCTGAATTTTATAAAGCCACATGCCCATTAAACGAAAGCCAGTCAAGTCGGATATATAAAAGTAGTTGTTGAGCATTTGTTGATCCGGATATACTATCCGGTTTTTTGCTACTATAAGAATTTACAATCCGCAATAAATTTCAATAAAAGCCTCACTACAAAACTACTCCAATTCGACTATGGTTATAAAAGATAAATGAACAATAGGTTTGGCAACAGATTTATCATCTTTTTGCCCTGCCAAGGATAAAAACTCTCGATTAAAACTCGGGAACTTTTCTTTTTTACTTTCATATACAAGAAATTTTTCTCTAAAACAGATAAAGAATTGCTCTTGGATTAAAAATAATTGTACAATTTTGGGGTTAATTTTTCCTAAATTTCGGCATTGATATTCTACAAGTACACCGACATTATCTATCTTTAACACATGGACAAAAACAAATACCCTTACGGAAGTAAACAATCGCAGTTTGACAAACGCTACTTGGAAATGGCCAGTATTTGGGCCAAAAACTCGTACTGTAAACGTAGGCAAGTGGGAGCAATAATCGTTAAGGATAGAATGATTATATCCGACGGATATAATGGAACACCTGCCGGTTTCGAGAATGTTTGCGAAGATGAAGAGGGTAAAACCAAGCCTTACGTGTTACATGCCGAGGCTAATGCTATTACCAAAGTGGCCAAATCGAACAATAGTTCCGAAGGAGCAACGCTATACGTTACATCATCACCTTGCATGGAATGTTCCAAACTAATTATTCAGGCTGGCATAAAAAGGGTGGTTTTCTTCGATAAATACCACAACCTCGATGGCATAGAACTGCTTCAAAGGGCTGGAATCGAAGTTCAACAAATAGACATTGACGATCTTAAAAAAGATTAACTACTATTAAAATGGCTTATCAAAATTCAAAAAAGGACATACTTTACCCTATTGCGTTGGCAGTCGTTCTTGTTGTGGGAATCGCAATAGGACTTATTCTTCCTAAAAACAGGGAAAATACCAACCTACTTGTTTATCCCAAAACCGACAAGTTAAGTGGTGTAATAAACTATATTAAAGATGAGTACGTGGATTCCGTATCCATTCCTTCGATTGTAGAAAAGACTATTCCGGCCGTTCTAAAAAATCTTGACCCGCATTCTATTTATATTCCAGCGTCAGACCTCCAAGCAGTAAACGAACCCCTTGAGGGAGGCTTCGATGGGGTTGGAATCCAATTTAACATGATAAGTGACACCGCCATTGTAGTGAACACCATTCCGGGAGGTCCTTCGGAAAGATTAGGCATACTGGCCGGCGACAGAATTGTAACTGTTAATGGGAAAAATATTGCCGGAGTAAAATTTCCACTCGACAGCATTCCTAAGTTACTAAAGGGACACACAGGAACAAAGGTTAATGTAGGCATAAAAAGAAAAGGCTTAAAAGACCTTATCCAATTTGAAATTACCCGTGATAAAATTCCTATTTACAGCGTTGATATTGCTTACATGGTTGCTCCCAGCGTTGGCTACATTAAAATATCCACCTTTGCAAAAACTACCTATTTTGAATTTATACAGGCAATGCAAAAACTTCAGAAAAAAGGTCTTAGTAAACTAATTATCGATTTGCGTGGTAACAGCGGCGGATACATGGATGCTGCAACAAATATAGCCAATGAGTTTTTAGCCGAAAACCAGTTGATTGTTTACACTAAAGGACATAACCGGCCTCGCGAAAATGTTTATGCAAACGGAAAAGGAGAATTTCAGAATTTACCTCTTGAAATACTAATTGATGAATTTTCGGCTTCGGCAAGCGAAATTCTCGCGGGAGCTATTCAGGATAACGACCGTGGTAAAATTATTGGCCGACGCTCCTTTGGAAAGGGTCTGGTACAAGAACAAATATTCTTTTCGGACGGGTCGGGCATGAGGCTAACCATTGCCCGCTACTACACCCCTTCGGGCAGAAGCATTCAGAAACCATACAAACCCGGCGACGACGATTATTACAACGATATCAGCAGACGATACCTACATGGTGAATTTGAGGTTGCCGACAGCATTCAATTTGCCGACTCGTTAAAATACCAAACCATTGGCGGACGTGTTGTTTACGGCGGCGGTGGAATTATGCCCGACGTTTTTGTTCCGTTAGACACTACCGGCATAACCCCTTACCTGCAAAATGTTTCGCGTAGAAATCTGATTTACCGATTTGCTTTTAAGTTCACCGATCAACACCGAGAAAAAACCAGAAGCCTCAAAACCTTCGAAGAAGTTGACAAATATTTAAACCACTCCAACTTGATGGATGAGTTTGTTCAATTTGCCGAAAAGAACGGCGTTCCTAAAAATCAAAAAGAAATCAAAATATCGGGAGAAATCATCGAAGCCCAACTAAAGGCAACCATCGGCAGGAACATTATAGACAACGAGGGCTTTTATCCCTACATCCGAGAAATTGATGAAACATTACAAAGGGCCATACAGGAGTTTAACAACTCCAATTTAAGTTCATATTACCCTTCAAACCAAGTGGATGCGTTGCTAATGGTTGAAGCCTACATGAAAACTCATCTTACTACTGACCGAATTGCTTCGATAGCCTGATTTGGCTCTTCGATATATCCCATGTGGCCCGAGTTCTTCAAAATTAAGAACCGGGCTTTTTTAAACGAGGTTTTCATTTTTTCTACCAAATCCGGAGGAATAAGTTTATCGTACTTTCCTAGAATAAACGAAACGGGAACTTCCGTGTTAATAATAACATCGCTTCTGTCCGGACGGTTAGCCATCCCCTTTAAGGCTCCGATTACTCCGTCATTTGAAGTAGCACGGGCTATACTTTTTACCCTTTCTACTTCGCCAGAAAACTTTTGTAAATTTTGAGGAGCAAATAAATTTGGAATTGCCCTGTTTGCAAGATCCTCTTTCCCCCCGTTTAATATTGCATCGACATCGGCCAAACGGGAAGTTTTCTTTTCCGAAGAATCGGCATACGGATTGGAATGAAACAGACAAACTCCCGATAAAAGTTCCGGAAACATCTCGGTAAAAGCAAGGCTAACATAGCCTCCCATGGAATGTCCTATTAAGAAAATCTTTTTAATATTCAACTTATCGAGCAATTGCCTTACACAACCTGCCATAAACTCCATGCTAATTTCGCTTTCGCTACACTCCGACTTTCCATGCCCGGGTAAATCGACTCTTAGCACGGTAAAAGTCTTTTCCAAAGCAGGAGTTATTGTATCCCATACAAAAAGATTCTCCAAATAGCCGTGAAGTAAAACTATAACAGGCCCCGAACCGCTAACATTATAGCGTAAGCAACAATTTTTCAACTCGATATTTTGTTCCATGATACTTAGTAAAAGATGAAAATAACTACAATTTAACTGTGTAAAACTATAAAAACTTCATCATCATTTTGACATTAGAACTATCTATTCTCTTTTCAAATTATTGTTAGAATCTTAAAACAGTAAACTCAAATTTTTATTTCATACTTTATCAACTTAATCATTACAAATATTAATATATTTACATACATACAAATTATATTTAGACAAGTTCGCAGACTCAACTAATCAATCAAGATTTTTTTATATCTTGAAAATCAAAATAAACAATATAAACTATGGCAGGAATTTTCAACTCTTCAATTGGCAAAAAGTTGATTATGAGTATTACCGGTATCTTTTTAATGCTCTTTTTGGCCGTACACCTAAGTGTAAACCTAACATTGCTGATAGGCGACGGAGAAACGTTCAACCTTGCTGCACACTTCATGTCAACAAACCCATTGATTGAGATTATTGAACCGATATTGGCTATTGGATTGGTTGTTCACATTATTTATGCAACTTATCTAACGTTGCAAAATCGACACGCAAGACCAATTAAGTATTCAAAATCCGCTGCCAATGGGCTATCCACATGGTCAAGCAAAAACATGTACATTCTGGGCACAACCATTTTTCTTTTTATGGTAATTCACCTAGCCAACTTCTTTTGGAAAATAAAATTTGGAGCAATCGATACAATCACCTACAACGGAAACAGCATTTCCGACACCTATTCGCTGGTATCCGGCCTTTTTGTAAACTACTGGATATACGATGTAATTTACATAATTGGAGCAATATTTTTAGGATTGCATCTTAGCCACGGATTTTGGGCTGCATTTCAGACCATTGGGTGGAACGGAACAAAATGGATTAAACGTCTCGAAATTATAGCTTACGTCTATGCCATAATTATAGGTGTTGGATTTAGCATAATTCCTCTATATTTTCTGATTTTTAAATAGATAACCTGAAACACACAATATGAGTAAGTTAAACGCAAAAATTCCCGAAGGGCCACTTGCCGACAAGTGGACTAACCACAAAGCAAAGTTACGCTTGGTTAATCCGGCAAACCGTAAAAAACTCGATATAATTATTGTGGGAACAGGATTATCGGGGGCTTCGGCTGCATCTACGCTAGGGGAATTGGGATATAACGTAAAGGTATTTTGCTATCAGGACAGCCCTCGCCGAGCGCATTCCGTAGCGGCACAAGGAGGTATAAATGCAACAAAAAACTATAAAAACGATAACGATAGTGTTTACCGACTGTTTTACGATATGCTTAAGGGCGGCGATTTTCGTGCCCGCGAGGCTAACGTTTACCGCGCTGCCGAAGTCAGCAATCAGGTAATTGACCATTATACCGCGTTAGGTGTTCCATTTGCTAGGGATTACGGCGGATTAATCGAAAATCGATCGTTTGGAGGAGTTCAGGTTTCACGCACATTTTACGCAAAAGGACAAACCGGCCAACAATGCTTAATAGGAGCATACTCGGCACTGTCCCGTCAAATTGCGAAAGGAACGGTAACAATGTACCCTCGTCGGGAAATGATGGATTTAGTTATTGTCGAAGGAAAGGCCAGAGGAATAATTGCACGAAACCTTATTACAGGCGAAATTGAACGGCATTCCGCACATGCCGTTATTTTGGCAACCGGAGGTTACGGAACTATTTACTACCTTTCCACATTAGCCTTAAATTCCAATGGTTCCTCTGCATGGAGGGCATTCAAGCAAGGAGCGCTTTTTGCCAATCCCAGCTTTGTCCAAATTCACCCAACCAGCATTCCCGTACTAAACGACCACCAATGTAAGTTAACCCTGATGTCCGAATCGTTGCGAAACGACGGACGAGTTTGGGTTCCCAAGCAAAAGGGCGATAAGCGTAACCCAAACGATATTCCCGAAGATGAACGCGACTATTACTTGGAACGACGTTATCCGGCATTTGGAAATCTTGTTCCTCGCGATGTTGCATCCAGAGCAGCCAAGGAACGTTGCGACGCAGGTTACGGAGTTGGCCCTACCGGGTTATCGGTTTACCTCGATTTTCGAGATGCAATAAATAAGAAAGGTCGTAACGCGATAGAAGACAACTACGGCAATTTATTTGAGATGTACGAAAAAATTACCGGAGAATCGCCGTACGAAACCCCAATGAGAATTTACCCTGCCGGTCATTATACAATGGGCGGACTTTGGGTCGATTATAATTTAATGACTACCATTCCCGGGCTTTTTGCCATTGGCGAGGCTAACTTTAGCGATCACGGCGCCAACCGGCTTGGAGCCAGCTCCTTAATGCAAACTTCCGGCGACGGCTATTTTATTATACCCTACACCATAGCCGATTATCTTGCCGATGACATTAGAACTCCTAAAATTTCTGTCAACTCTCCCGAATTTGAGAATGCGGAAAATGGCGTAAAAGAAAGAATTGAGAAGTTGCTTTCCATCGGAGGAACCGAAACTGCTACATCGTTTCATAAACGTTTGGGAAAAATTATGTGGGACTACTGCGGAATGGTCCGCAACGAAGAGGGTTTAAAAAAGGCACTTATTCAACTTGATGAGTTAAAAGAAGAATTTTGGAAAAACCTTAAGGTTCCCGACACGGCAAATGAACTCAACCAAGAACTGGAAAAAGCCAATCGCGTAGCCGATTTTCTTGAACTTGGAAAACTGTTGGTTTTTGATGCATTAAACAGACGCGAAAGTTGCGGTGCTCATTTTCGGGAGGAAAGTCAAACGGAAAACGGCGAAGCAAAACGCGATGATGAACATTTTTCGTATGTAGCGGCATGGGAATTTGCCGGCGATGGCAAAGAACCAATTCTTCATAAAGAAGAGTTGAAATTTGAGTTCGTTAAACTTCAGGAGCGTAGCTACAAGTAGAAAAATAACTAATGAAAATTTTCAAGGAAGATGAAAATCACTTTAAAAATATGGCGACAGAAAGACGCCCGCTCTAAAGGAAAATTCGAAACTTATAAACTCGACAATGTTGCTCCCGACATGTCGTTTTTGGAAATGCTCGACTCGTTAAACCAGCAACTAATAGCAGAAGGAAAAAGTCCTGTGGCTTTCGACCACGATTGTAGAGAAGGGATTTGCGGGTCGTGCGGGATTTACATTAACGGCCGACCTCACGGAAACGACCGTAAAGTTACAACCTGCGAGTTACGCTTACGAAAGTTTAAAGACGGAGATACAATAACCGTAGAGCCCTGGCGCGCAAGAGCATTTCCCGTTGTTAAAGATTTAATTGTTGACCGTTCGGCTTTCGATAAAATAATACAAGCCGGAGGTTACATAAGCGTAAACGCAGGGGCCGCTCAGGATGCAAATGCCATTCCCGTTCCTAAACATAACGCCGATGTCGCTTTCGACACGGCATCGTGCATTGGCTGTGGAGCATGTGTGGCTGCTTGCAAAAATGCTTCGGCAATGCTGTTTATCGCTGCAAAAGTAACCCACCTAGCGCAATTTCCTCAGGGAAGGATTGAGGCTGCCGAGCGAGTAAAGCGAATGATTGCCAAGATGGACGAGTTAGGCTTTGGAAGTTGTACAAACACGCGTGCTTGTGAGGCTGAATGCCCGAAAGGCATTTCTATTAGTACAATTGCTAAACTTAATCGCGAATACTTTGTTGCAAAACTTAAAGACTAATATATTTGCTTCACTTTAAAAATTTAAAAATAAAAACCCGTGAAAGAACAACAAAGCACTATTCTTATTCCTGTTGATTTTAAGGACCATTTTAAACTTGCTGTTGAGTTTGGGAAAAAACTTGCACCAACCATTTCGGCAGAAATTCATCTTTTATACGTACTTGACCTTAATGAATGGTGGCTCGAGGATGTTAAACCCGAAAAAATAGTTAACGATGCCTTTAATAAACTGGTAAAAGTTTCGAAGGAATTCCAACTTCCCGAAAAAACTAAATACTCCGTACTTCAGGGTAAAAGGCACGAAAAGATAGTTTCCTACGCCAACGAAATTGGAGCAAGGTACATCTTAATGGTCGATAACTACCCCAACGCAAGAGGCGAGCAAAAACTTGGGGCTACACTATCCAACGTTATTATTTCGGCCAAACAGCCGGTAATTACCGTTAAAAGTGTAACTCCAACAATTTTAAAAAGAATTCTGGTTCCATTAGACCTTACAAAGGATTGTCGGCTAAAACTCTTTAACTCAATAGCCATTGCTTTAGCATTCGACTCCAGCTTGCACATAACATCAGTGGTTTTTGGCGATATTAAGCCTGAGGATAGCCGTATAAACGACAAAATGAACAAGTACCAACAGTTTTACAAGGAAAACAACATTTTGTACTCGACTAAAATTTTGCAGAAAGATGAGGATTTTGCCTATAGGGCAATTATTGAATATGCCCAGGACATAAAATGCGATGCAATTATTATAATGACACACCGCGAATCGGTAGGAATAGACAACTACCTAGGTGCCTTTGCCCATCATATTATAAACGAATCGCCTATTCCGGTAATTACGCTTAACAGCGCAGCATCGGGGGAACAACGGAATATTATTAAAAGTATTTTAGACCCGCTAAACTTATTTTAGCACACAAAACCCTGCTATTAAAAAAAATGTTTACTTTTGCTCAACAAAAGTAATGCGGGAATAGCTCAGTTGGTAGAGCATCAGCTTCCCAAGCTGAGGGTCGCGAGTTCGAGCCTCGTTTCCCGCTCCAAAAAAAGAAGGCTGCCAAAATTTGGCAGCCTTCTTTTTTATAATGGGATTGTCCATCAAGCATTCAACAGCGTGCGTAATACTTAAAAATCAATCTAAAAACGGGCTGTAGTGATTTTTCCTTTTACCTTGGCATACTTTTTTGCTGTTTGATAAATATTTTCGATATCGAACTGGCAATAGGTATAAAGTTGAGTTTGCGTTCCATGCTCAATAAACTGATCGGGAATACCTAAACGGACAACCTTTGTGTTATAGCCGTTATCGTTAAGCCACTCGATTACCGCACTCCCAAATCCTCCGGGCAAACAGCCATCCTCTACGGTAATTACCGTATTGAAATGTTGCCCGACATAAGCAAGAATATCCGTATCGATAGGTTTTACAAACCGCATATCGGCATGAAAAACAGATATACCGTCAACGGATAACTTTTCAACAGCAATTTCGGCCATATTGCCAACATGACCTATGGTTAAAATGGCAATATCGGAACCCTTTTGCAGTATTCGTCCTTTACCTACAGTAATCTCACGTAAAGGTTTGCGCCAATCTACCATAACACCACGGCCTCTAGGATAGCGAATGGAAAACGGCCCCATGCCATCCTTTTGCGCTGTAAACATCATATTTCGAAGTTCCTCCTCGTTCATTGGAGCAGAAACGGTAATATTCGGAATTAAACGCATATATGCTAAATCGAACGCTCCGTGATGAGTGGCACCATCGTCACCGACAAGGCCACCCCTATCCAAGCAAAAAACAACGTGCAAATTCTGAAGGGCTACATCGTGAATAACCTGGTCGAAAGCCCGTTGCATAAAGGTTGAGTATATATTGCAAAATGGGATTAATCCTTCGGCTGCCAATCCTGCCGAAAATGTAACTGCATGTTGTTCCGCAATTCCCACATCGAATGCCCTATCGGGCATCTTTTCCATCATTATGTTTAATGACGATCCCGTTGCCATGGCAGGAGTAATGCCTACAATCTTCGGATTTTTTTCGGCAAGTTCAACCAGCGTTTCTCCAAAAACATCCTGAAATTTAGGAGGTAACGGCTGTTCGGTATTTACAACTATTCGCTCGCCGGTCTCCCTATTAAACAAACCCGGAGCATGAAATGCCGTTTGACTTTTTTCGGCCGGGCTATAACCTTTTCCCTTAATTGTTACACAATGCAAAAGTTTAGGGCCCGGAATATTCTTTAAATCATTTAAAACCTTTGTAAGATAAACCACATCGTGACCGTCCACAGGGCCAAAATATCTAAAACCCAAGGACTCGAAAAGATTACTCTGCTTTAAAAGAGTCGCTTTTATCGCATTTTCAAACTTCTGAACAACCGACCGTGTTTTGGGACCAACACGCTCCACCTTGCCCAAAAACTCCCAAACATCCTCCTTCAACTTATTATAAGTTCTTGAGGTTGAAATATCCAGCAAGTATTCCTTTAACGCCCCAACGCTCGGGTCAATAGAAATATTATTATCGTTAAGAATTACTAGCAAGTTCGATTTCAGGCTGCCTCCATGGTTAAGACCTTCGAATGCCATTCCTCCTGTAAGGGCTCCATCGCCAATAACCGCCACTACCTGCCGAGGCTCCAACTTTAACGAAGATGCTACCGACATTCCAACTGCCGCAGAAATAGACGTAGAAGAGTGTCCAACACCAAAAGCATCGTAAGGGCTTTCGTCACGTCTGGGAAAACCGCTAATTCCACCATACTTCCTATTAGTATGAAATACATCGCGACGTCCTGTGAGAATTTTATGCCCGTATGCCTGATGCCCTACATCCCAAATTATTCTATCGTACGGAGTATTAAATACGTAATGTAAAGCTACCGTAAGTTC
>ERZ795053.79-NODE-79-length-109646-cov-16.826592_pt1 | contig 109646 bp, 95 predicted proteins | sample MGYA00375137_ERZ795053 | MGnify/ENA primary metagenome ERZ795053 (study PRJEB30182, sample SAMN05720284) | activated sludge metagenome | isolation source: Anaerobic digester | place: Hong Kong | collected 2014-12-17 ... | reverse complement strand
AAGCAGGTGCTGCTTCCAATGTACCATTTGATGGATCGCCATTCAGCCCAAGGGTTGTGAATACGAACATCAATTACATCATTGGGGAACCAATTAGTACAACTATCGACTTAGATTGTTCTAATCTTGGATTGAACGAGTTTGAAATTACCGTTACCGACGATTCTGGAAACACAGCAACGTGTACCGCTACCGTTGAGGTAATCGATGTGACTGATCCAATCCTTGTGTGTATGGATGCTACTGTAGAACTTGATGAAAACGGTGAGGCAGTTGTACTTCCAGAGTACTTTATCGATGAAGCCAACTCGTTTGATGCTTGTGGTATCACCATCACCGCAGTCGATGTTACCGACGTTACCTGTGATGATATAGGTACTCCTATTACAGTAACTGTATTTGCGAGTGATGCTGATGGAAACTTGGCTTCTTGTACCGCTACCTTGACTGTCGTGGATCTATTGCCACCAGTTATCGAAAACTGTCCTGCCGACATGACCGTAGATCCAGGACCATTGAACCTGTTCTATGAACTTCCTGATTATTGGACAACTGCAGGAGTCACTGCTACGGATAACTGTACTGATCCTGTTACCATTATATCTCAGGATCCAGTGGCTGGTACCTTGTTACCTGACGGTACTTACACCATCAGTCTCTGTGCAGAGGATGAGTATGGTAACGAAGCCTGTTGTACTTTCGAGTTAACGATCGAGAGCACACTTGGTGTTGGAGACACCAATCTTGACAGCGGTGTTGCCATTTATCCGAACCCTGCAACCAATGTGATGAACATTGATAACAGGACGAGCATCCAACTAGAAAAGGCTGCTATCTATGATATTCATGGTAGATTGGTTCAGAATATCGACCTGAGTCACATGACCACTGTTCAGCCAGTGGATGTATCTAAACTTTCTACTGGAGTGTACCTTGTACAGATTCAGGGAGAAGGTGCTCAAACTGTAAAAAGGCTTATTAAGGAATAATAATCCTTGATTTCCCAAAAAAGAAAACCCCTTCCAAACAGGAAGGGGTTCTTTTTTTTATTCAGGGCACCGTTAAATTTATTTTTTCTTTTTCGGTGATTTGATGTTTTCTACCTTTTTCTTTTTTCGAAGTCGTAGGTTACCATAAGTGCCTCTTACAATTTTACCGCGGCGTGATTTTTTGTCTCCTTTTCCCATAGATTATAATTTAGGTTATACTTAATGACCTGTGTAAATTATGAAATCTATTGTTGGATTCAAAACCGAATGTTTTTTATGAACGTGGAAATGCCTCCCATACCATCCTTTTCAAGCATATTAATAAATGCACTGCCCACAATGGCTCCTTTAGCGAATGTTGTTGCTGCAGTGAAGGTTTTTTTGTCGTGGATTCCAAAACCCACAATTTGAGGGTGTTTGAGATTCATATCCGCAATACGTTTAAAATAATTTTGCTGTATCCCGCCAAATGCTCCTTGCGAACCAGTAGTACTGGCACTGCTCACCATATAAATAAATGAGGTGCTGGATTGGTCGATTTCACGAATACGGCCTTCGGTTGTTTGGGGGGTAATCAAAAAAATGATGGGGAGGCTGTATTTCTCAAAAAGGGATTGGTAGTTTTTTCGATATTCCTGTAAAGGTAGGTCAGGAAGGATTAGCCCATCAATGCCTACTGCTTTGCACTGCTTGCAAAAGGAAGCTACACCAAATTGTAAGATTGGGTTAAAATAACCCATTAGGACAAGTGGAATATTTACATGATCCCGGATACCTTCCAATTGTTGGAACAATAGGGAAGTGGTCATCCCATTTTTAAGCGCTTTGGTGGAACTCTTCTGAATGGTAGGACCATCGGCCAATGGATCGCTGAAGGGCAATCCAATTTCAATAAAATCGACGCCACTTTCTTCTAAAGATTGTATGATGGGTACTGTATCTTCCAATTGGGGATATCCAGCTGTGAAATAAATGGAAAGTAATTTTTTATTTTCCTGAAGTTTTTGCTGAAGTCTGTTCATGATGCTAACGTTGCGTTAGGGATTGAGGCAGATACCAAGTATGGCCGAAAGCCCGGCCCCATTTTTGGGGCAACGCCCTACTAATTTATAAATTGAAATAATTGATGTATGTGTTTAGGTCTTTATCTCCACGTCCACTTAAATTTAAAACGACAATAGCTGAGGAACTGAACTGATGCTCTTTGAAGATGGCCAAAGCATGGCTGCTTTCTATGGCTGGGATGATGCCTTCCAGTTGGCATAATTCCAAGCCTGCATGCATGGCCTCATCGTCGGTAATAGATAGGAACTTGGCCCTTCCACTTGCATATAAATTGGCATGCATGGGGCCTACACCCGGATAGTCCAATCCGGCCGAAATGGAATACGGTTCGGTAATCTGCCCATCTTGAGTTTGCATCAATAAGGTTTTGCTGCCATGGATGATTCCTTCTTTTCCCAAAACCGAAGTAGCGGCGCTTTCCCCACTATCGATTCCTTTGCCTGCTGCTTCAACCGCAATAATGCCTACCTCTGGATTTTCCAAAAAATGGTAAAACAATCCCGCTGCATTACTGCCCCCACCCACGCAAGCCACCACATAATCGGGCTGCTTCCTACCTTCTTTTTCCAGTAATTGGGTTTGTACTTCTTCCGAAATCACGCTTTGAAAACGTGCTACCATATCGGGGTAAGGATGCGGTCCCACCACACTGCCGATGATGTAATGAGTGTTTACCGGGTTGTTAATCCAATCCCTGATGGCTTCGTTGGTGGCATCCTTAAGTGTTTTACTGCCAGAAGTAGCCGGTACAACTTGCGCCCCTAGCATTTTCATTCGTGCTACGTTGGGCGCTTGCCTATGAATATCGATTTCGCCCATATACACGATGCATTCCATCCCCATGAGCGCACAGACCGTTGCAGTAGCCACCCCGTGTTGTCCTGCTCCCGTTTCCGCAATGATGCGTGTTTTTCCCAAGCGTTGGGCCAATAGTATTTGTCCTATGGTATTGTTGATTTTATGGGCGCCGGTATGACAAAGGTCTTCTCGTTTCAAATAAATCTTGGTTTGGTATTTTTCGGAAAGGCGCTCGGCGAAATAAAGGGGGGTGGGACGCCCCACGTAGTCCCTTAAAAGCTTATGAAATGTTTCCTGAAACGCTTTTTCCCCAATAATTTTGAGGTATTGCTGGCGGAGCTCTTCTACATTGGGGTACAACATTTCGGGAATAAAAGCACCTCCAAAGGTTCCATAATATCCATTTTCATCAACTAGATAACTCATCGATTAATTGTTTTAAGGTCTGTGTATTTTTTAATCCGGGTTCAATTTCGAATTGACTGTTTACATCAATGGCATGGATGGGCAAGCCTGAACTTTGAATCCATTGTTTCAGTTTTGGGATGACCTTTAGGCTAATACCTCCACTCAAAATAAATGGCTTTTTGTAAGGATAGGAGACTAGTAGGTCCCAATTGAATGGAACACCATTTCCTCCACGCTCTTTACCCAGGGTATCGAAAAGAAATTTATTGGCAAGTTGCTCATAGGGCTTTAGTTTGTGAAAGTCAAAATCATTTCCAACAGAAAAAACCTTCCAAATCTCTTTAGTTTGCCCCAAACGGGCACGTAGATTTTCCATATATTCTGGAGATTCCCCGCCATGAAGTTGAATTACATCCAATCCATAAATGATGACTTTGGATGCTACAAATTCCGGTGAAGCATCCACAAAAACCCCCACTTTTTTTATAGGTTTTGCTACAACAGGAAGGGCGCCTTCAAAATGCCTCGGACTTTTTTTATGAAAGATGAAACCCAAATAATCGGGTTGCAGCGCAACAATTTCTGCTACATTGTGTTTCATCCCACATATTTTGATTTTCGGCTTCATGTTAATTGCTGAATAAACTGTTGGGCCATTGCTCCCGGTTGCATGCTTTTCATAAAATGTTCTCCCATCAAAAATCCTTTGAAACCGTACTTTTGTAGGGTTGTAATAGATTCAATAGTTCCAATACCACTTTCGGAGATTTTTACAAATTCAGCGGGAATTTTTTCGGAAAGTTGAATACTTTTTTCAATGGAAACTTCAAAAGTCTTCAGATTTCTATTGTTAACCCCTATGAGGTTTACAGTAGGGTGTATTGCCTTTTTCAGTTCGAGTTCGGCATGAATTTCTACCAGTACTTCCAAACCGATGGACTGGGCCAATGCTGAAAACTCCTTTATTTCTGTTTGGGATAAACTTGCGGCAATCAACAAAATTACATCGGCACCAAAAGCTTTGGCTTCAATAATTTGGTAGGGGTCTATGATAAAATCCTTCCTAAGAATAGGCAAAGGAACCATAGCCCTCGCAAGAGCTAAATCTGCTAGTGAACCTCCAAAATAAAACGTGTCTGTAAGTATTGATATACCCGAAGCACCAGCATTTTGATACACTTTCACTACTTCTGGAAGTGCTACTTTGTCATTAATAACCGACTTGCTGGGTGATTTCCGTTTGTGTTCTGCAATGATGCCGATCTCTTTTTTTTGAAGCGAGGCTACCAGTGAAAGTGGTTTTCTTCCAAAATGGTTGCTTTGTTCCAAAACCTTGATAGGGAGGGTATTTTTTTTTGCCTCCACTTCTTTTTTCTTGTATTGGTTTATTTGATCTAGTATGGTCATACCCTACTTAGTTTTTGGAGTTTTTGGAATGTTTTTAAAGCACTTCCTTCGTTCAATGATGTTTCCGCCTTAGTGAAACCTTCTTCCAGACTGCAGTTTTGAGCTGTTGCTACAGCTAGCCCTGCATTAACACAAACTACGTTATTTTGTGCTACGGTACCATTTCCTTTCAAGATATTCATAAAAATTTCAGCCGCAGTTTCCACGGTGTTGCCCCCATAAATGGCTTCAGGTAAAATTTGTCGAATGCCCAGATCGAATGGTTGTAACATACGTTCCGCGTTGCGGGAAATTATTTTTGAGGGCCCCGTTAGGGAAATTTCATCATACCCGTCCAATGCATGTACGACAGCAAAGTTTTTGGTTCCTTTTTGATAGAGGTATCCGTACATTCGTGCTAGTTCCAGACTGAATACCCCAACCAATTGATTTTTAGGAAATGCGGGATTTACCATAGGACCCAACATGTTGAAAAAGGTCTTGACCCCTAATTCCTTTCTGATAGGAGCCACATGCTTCATGGCAGGATGAAAAAGCGGAGCGTGCATGACGCAAATCCCAGCCTCGTCCAAACAGCGTTTTAAAAAATCGACATCCTTACTGAATTTGATGCCCAAAGCTTCCATCACGTTGCTGCTACCACTTGTGGAGGATACCCCATAATTGCCATGTTTGGAAACCAATACGCCCGCACCGGCAGTGACAAAGGAAGCCAATGTAGAAATATTGAACGTGTTTTTGGCATCGCCGCCGGTTCCACAAAGATCGATGGTATTGTACTCTTCAAAAGGGACCCTTACACACAATTCCAACAAGGCATCCCTAAAGCCCTCCAATTCCTCTAAGGAGACGCTTCGCATCATGAAAACGGTCATGAAGGCCGCAATCTCACTGGGATTGAAATGGCCTCTGGATATTTTCACCAAAACATTCTTGGCCTCCTCTTTGGTGAGTTGCTCGTGATTGATCAATCGGTTGAGAATTTCCTTCATTTTAGCTTTCGATCCAGTTTTTGATGATGCGTTTTCCTTTTGGGGTCAATACACTTTCCGGATGGAATTGCACTCCCCGCAGGTCGAATGTTCGATGCCGTAGCGACATAATTTGTCCCCTTTCGTCCACTGAGGTAATTTCCAGGCTTTCGGGAAAGGGATCTCTTCCTACCACCCACGAATGGTAACGCCCCACTTCAATCTCTTTACCTAAACCCCTGAACAATGGCTCGTCGGCTACCAAAATCTTGGCTTTAGTAGCAACTCCATGAAATACCTGTTCTAGGTTGATGAGTGTTCCACCAAAAACTTCACCAATTGCCTGTTGTCCCAAGCAAACACCCAGAATGGGCTTCTTGCCAGCATATTGCCGAATGAGGGGTTTTAAAAGCCCAGCCTCGTCCGGAATTCCAGGCCCAGGGGATAACAGGATTTTGTCGAAGGCCGCTACAGCTTCCAAGGCAAATTGGTCGTTCCGAACCACGGTGACCTCACAACCAAACTCTTCCAGATAATGAACGAGGTTGTAAACAAAACTGTCGTAATTATCGATGACTAGGATTTTCATGTTTAAAATGTTTCGGCGAGGTCCAATGCTTTGGTCAGTGCCCCTAGTTTATGATAGACTTCCTGTAATTCTTTTTCTTCGTTACTGTCGGAAACAATTCCTGCGCCCGCCTGGTAATGGAGGCAATGGTTTTTGCTCACAAACGAACGAATGATGATGGCATGATTGAAATTTCCTTGAAAATCCATAAACCCAATGGCACCTCCGTAAAAGTCCCGATTTATGTTTTCATATTTTTCCAGGAGTTCCATGGCCTTGTGTTTTGGAGCTCCACTTAAGGTCCCGGCCGGGAAAGTATCGGCAACCACCTGAAAGGTCTGGGTGTCGCGGAGGATGTTGGCCGTTACTTTGCTCACTAAGTGAATGACATGCGAAAAGTACTGTACTTCCTTAAAAGTTTCTACTGAAACGTGACGACCGTGCCTGCTTAAATCGTTTCGTGCCAGATCGACCAACATTACATGCTCCCTGTTTTCCTTGGTGTCTTCGGCCAATTGTTTTGCCAATTCGGCATCCCTTTCATCATTGCCGGTACGCTTGAAGGTCCCTGCTATGGGATGGATCTCTGCCTTTCCATTTTTAACCACCAACTGCGCTTCGGGAGAGCTTCCAAATATCTTGAAGTTTCCGTAATCAAAATAAAAGAGGTAAGGGGAGGGGTTGATGCTTCGCAAGGCCCTGTATACGTTAAATTCATCGCCTGTGAAATTTTGGGAAAACCGTTTGCTGGGTACAATTTGGAATACATCGCCTCGCCCACAGTGTTCCTTGCATTTTTTTACCAAAGATTTAAACGCATGGTCTTCCAGGTTGGATTGCACGGGGCCATTTTTTTGAAAAGGATATTCCGCAAAGTTCTTGGCTTTTAGTAACTGTTCAAGTTCGTTTAAATTATTTTCGTTTTCATAAGCATGTGAAAAGAGGTAGGCCTCATTGTTGAAATGATTGATGGCAATGACGTTTTGATATACCGCATAATGGGCATCCGGAATTTGGAGATGGCCTTCTTTTTTTGTGATGGAAATGGCTTCGAAATAACGAACCATGTCATAACTCATGTATCCAAACAATCCGTTGGTGACGAATTTAAAAGAAGTGGATTTTTCCGATTTAAAGGAAGCGGCGAATGACTGAATAATTGCTGGGACATCGGTTTCTGGGGTGATGGGAATCTCTTTGTAGGAACCATCTGGGAAACGTTGTGATAGGGTTTCATTGCAAACTTCTATACTAGCAATGGGATTGCAGCAAATGTAACTATAGCTGTTGTCGTTGGTATGGTAGTCGCTACTTTCCAACAGCAGGCTGTTCGGGAATTTATCCCGCAGGCGCAGATAGACCGACACAGGGGTTAGTGTATCTGCCAACAGCTTTTTGAATTCGGTTTTTAATACAAATGGTTTCATGGTCTTTAAAACAAAAAAGCCTGTCGTGAAAGACAGGCTTTTGTATGGTGACAATACAGGGGTCTAACTCACGACGGTTACTCGTAATTTATTCCACCACCAAGTATTGTTGTTATTTCGTTTCATTGTTTCAAATATACTAAGGTATTTGAAAAAACCAAGCGATAGGGTTAAAATTTTAGGGTTACGTCCAAATCAAAATCATCGTAGATGGTTTTATCTCCAAGATTGTCGAAGAAACTGCCGGACCCATAACGGATTCCAAATTTAGTACGATCGATTTTTAATGCAGTCGTACCAGTGCTTCCTTCCATTTTCAGGTCGAAGGTGATGGGTTCGGTTACTCCTTTGATGGTAATTTTTCCATTTACGCTGAACGTACTTTCACTTTTGGTAGCACTTTCAATGACTAACGTCGCGGTGGGATGGTTGGCAGTTCCGAAGAAATCATCGGAATTGAGGTGACCCTCCAATTTGTCCTTCCATTCGCCCGATAGGTCGGTTACTTGGATGGAGGTCATGTCCATCACAAAGGCGCCTCCAACAATGTTTTCGCCTTCCATTTCCAAATACCCTTCTTTCAGGTTAATGGTTCCGGTGTGTTTGCCAGTTACTTTTTTCCCTACCCAGCTAATGGTACTTTCCTTCACCTCCATGCGCTCCGTTACTGGATTGGTGAATGAACTGGCAGCAGTTGCTACTGTTAGGATTAGGGCATTTTTGATTGTCTTTTTCATAGTGGTACATTTAAATTAATCTTTGTTTCTCAATTTGTCCAACAGGACGTTTAAATTTTCTTTTTCATGGGTGGAGAGGTGCTCCACAATAGCTTGGTTGAGTTTTTCAATGGAAGGATCCAACCCCTGTAGTAAGTCCAACCCTTCTGAAGTAATGAAAACTTCAATCTTTCTACGGTTTTTTGCACAGATTTGACGCTTTACACATCCCTTGTCAATTAATTTATCGATGAGGCGCGTGGTATTGCTGCTCTTGTCGATCATTCGTTCCTGAATAGTAGCCAAGTTGGCGGGCTTTCCTTTTTGACCGCGAAGGATACGCAGCACATTGTACTGCTGTGGCGTTAGATCATTGCTTTTAAATAAAGAGGAGGCCAGTTCCTCTACAAAACGCGAAGTGTACATGATGTTGATCACGGTCTTAGCACTTAGGCTTAGCGGAGCGGTGTTCTTAATGGTTTCCTCGATATTCATATTTGTCATTACAATAATTGTAGATACAAATGTATAAATTAATTTCAACAAACGAAATACTTTAACAGGTTTTTTTGATTTGCAGCTATTCCGTTTGTATTAATCATACGTTAAATGACTTCAGAAAGCGCTTTAGAATTCATACTTTTAAGACATGTCAAGAATAGCAATTATCATAATAACTGCCCTATTGATGGGAGGCTGCAAGGACTCGGGATCCACAACGGAAATGGGCAGTGGTGATCATGCGCCGCCTACAGGATTTTCAGAAAGGATTCCCATTTATGATTTTGACAAACTCGAATCCAAGTACCTTAAAATAAATTCCTCCGAGACCTACATCATTAACTTTTGGGCCACTTGGTGTCAGCCCTGTGTAAAGGAATTGCCCGCATTTGAAAAACTGTATTCACAATACCAAAATCAAGGTGTCCACTTGGTTTTGGTGAGTTTGGATTTCCCTGACAAACTGGAAACTGGGGTCATTCCTTTTGTTGAAAAGCATGATTTGAAAGGAGAAGTAGTCCTTTTGGACGACCCCGATGCCAATACCTGGATTCCAAAGGTGAGTGAAAGCTGGAGTGGTGCCATTCCCGCAACCATTCTTCTTAAAAATGGGACTAGGCAATTTTATGAACAATCTTTCACTTACGAATCATTGGAAAAAGAAGTACAAAACCTGTTAAAACGATAATGCCATGAAAAAGAGTTTTCTAGTAACCACAATAGTCTTGATTGCCTTTTTAGGCTTTAACAGTTTCAAGTGTAACGAAGCAAACGAATCCGCGGGTTATTTGATTGGGGATGCCGTTTCCGATTTTAAACTTAAAAATGTGAATGATACATTCGTTTCCCTTTCCGATTTTCCAGATGCTAAAGGATTTATTGTGATTTTTTCCTGCAATACTTGCCCTTATGCCATGGCTAGCGAGGACCGTATCATCGCCCTAGATGCTGAGTTCAAGCCGAAGGGATTTCCAGTAATTGCCATTAACCCCAACAATCCCGAGGCACAACCAGCAGATTCCTTCGAAAAAATGAAGCAAAAGGCCTCCGAAAAGGGGTTTACCTTTCCGTACCTTTATGATGACACCCATTCTGTATATGCTACATTTGGAGCCAAAAAAACGCCCCATGTCTACCTACTCCATAAAGAGCAGGGTAAAAACATCGTTAAGTACATAGGGGCCATCGACGACAATGTTCGAGATGCCGATGGGGTGAAGGATCGTTTTTTGGCCAACGCCCTATACGAATTATTGGAAGGAAAAGAGGTCACTGTTAAGGAGACCAAAGCCATTGGCTGCGGCATCAAAAGTTAAAATTTGAATTAATTTCTCCTCTACCCGAAATGTTAGTAACGTTTCGGGTTTTTTGACGTCCATTGGGTAGTTTTCGTTATTTTTAAAAAAAAATATATGGCAGACCTTACACAAGCGCAATGGGTAGCACAATTGAATCAAGATGAGCATGCAGTGATCGTTGATGTTCGTACCGATATGGAAGTAGCACAAGGGATGATTCCCGACGCCATTCAGATCGATATTCAAAATGCAGCCTCCTTTATGGAAAAAGTCAAGAAATTGGACGCATCCAAAACTTATTACATCTATTGCCGTTCTGGGGGCCGAAGCGCCCAAGCTTGTATGATTATGAACTCTCTTGGGTTCCCTAATACCTATAATCTCTTGGGAGGGATGCTGGAATGGAAGGGCGAAATAGTTTGAAACTGGGATATATAAGACAGGCACTTGCAATTGGTCTCATGGCCCTATCCTTCGTTTCCTGCAAGCATGAAGGAAAAATCGAAATGATTTCTGCCCAGCAAGTGTATGACGCCATTTATGGAAGTGATTCCCTTCAACTCTTGGACGTGCGTGTTCCCGAAGCCTACCAAGTGAGCCATCTAAAAAGTGCGCAAAACATCTGTGTTTCCAATCCCGATTTCAAGGAAAAAGCAGCCCTTTTGGATAAATCAAAACCTGTTTATGTTTATTGCAAAGGAGGTGGGGAAAGCGCAGAGGCCGCAAAAATTTTGAAGAAAATGGGTTTTGTACAAGTGTATGACCTTCAGGGTGGTTTAACCAGTTGGCAAAAGGAGGCACTTCCCATGGACCCAGGTACTCCATAACATAATTATAAATAAGTTCAACAGCCTTCTTGATAGCACCTCCCAATAAAAAAACCATGCCTAAAGACATGGTTTCTTGAGTGTCGTGGAGCCGGAGGGATTGAATTTCACTCCATTCCAATGTTGCAAATAAGAAACCTAGCTACTTCGCAGCTTGATTTTCCATTTCACTCCAAAGCTCCAAACAAGTTTCGCTTTTTTGTAAAATTAAAAAACCATGCCTAAAGACATGGTTTCTTGAGTGTCGTGGAGCCGGAGGGATTCGAACCCTCGTCCAAACGTGCCGTTGCACCGCTTTCTACATGCTTAGTTTTTCTTAGGGTTTTCGTCCGATTGCTGGTGAAAAACAACCTGCGCACAGCTTAGCTCCGCTTAAGTTTCAAGACCCCATCAAAGCCCTAGGGTCCCTAGGTTTACTTTTACGAAGCCACTAAATCGAATGCCGCAAACCAAGGCTTTCGAGTGACTTCCTGCTTGCCCGCCTTGCGGGCCGAGGCACTATCCTACTATAATTCGGATTATGCAGCTAGGGCGTAGTTATTCTCGCCGTTTAAAAAAGTTGAAATATGAGATTTACGAGCTGTATCCCAGCGCTCGACATGCTTACCATACAATGAAACCCGCTGTCAAAACCAGTCGGCCCCATTTGCTTGCAAAGAACTTTTCCTGCTTTAATGATGCAGTTTAATCCTATTTGCGGGCTGCAAAGATACACCAAAAAGACTATCTTTGCAGCCTCATTGTAAAATCAAAAAGCATTCCAAATGCCCATAACGTTTGCCCTCATCAAAGAACGCAAAAATCCTCCCGACCGTCGTGTCGTTTTTTCACCCCAAGAGTGCCAAGAAGTCATTAAAAAATTTCCAGATGCCCGCATTATTGTAGAGGCCTCGGAGATTCGTGTTTTTCCCGATCAAGCTTACCGAGATGCTGGTTTTGTTGTAAAAGACGATGTTTCCGAAGCCGATGTGCTTATCGGGGTTAAGGAAGTTCCTGTGGATGCACTTATTCCGAATAAAAAATACTTTTTCTTCAGTCACACCATCAAAAAACAACCCTACAATCGCAAACTGTTGCAAGCCATTCTTGAAAAGAAAATCGAGCTCTTCGACCATGAAACCATTGTAAATGATCACCACCATCGATTGATTGGTTTTGGTTATTATGCTGGCCTGGTAGGGGCTTATAATGGTTTTAGGGGGCTGGGATTAAGGGATGGTTTGTATGATTTGCCTAAGGTTGAAACCCTTCATGATTTGGAAGCCGTAAAAAATGAATTGGACAAAATAAACTTGCCCACCCTAAAGATTATCCTTTCAGGAACCGGAAAAGTTGCCAGGGGCGCCAAGGAGATTTTGGATCATTTAAAAATTAGGGAAGTGACCGATGCCGAATACCTCTCCATGCAGTTCAATGAACCGGTATATTGTTTAATCGATGTTACAGAATACAACAAGCGTAGCGATGGGGGCGAATTTGACAAAGAAGGTTTTTACGAAAACCCTGAAGGCTACGAAAGCGATTTTATGAAATATGCCCAGGTAAGCGATATGTTTATTACGGGTCATTTTTATGGTAATGGCGCACCATACCTCTTCACAAAGGAAGATGCCAAAAAGCCAGAGTTTAAAATCAATTTCGTGGCCGATATTTCCTGTGATGTTAATGGGCCTATAGCCAGTACCCTGAGGGCATCGACCATCGCCGAACCCTTTTATGGATACGATGCCAAGAGAGAACAGGAAGTACCCTTTGGAACACCAAATAGTATTGGGGTTATGGCCGTGGACAATTTGCCATGTGAACTGCCCAAAGATTCGAGCGAAGGCTTTGGACAGATGTTTTTGGAACATGTGATTCCTGCTTTTTTTAATGGGGATGCAAACGGGATTTTAAGCAGGGCACAGATGACACAAAGTAATGGACAGCTTAGGGAACGGTTTCGCTATTTGCAAAGTTATGTGAACGGGGCCTAGTCTTTTAGGGCTTTATGGGGTCGTAATTGTATGGAATAATGCATTTTGTCGAATAAAACATGCGTTATATCTAATACTTACTAAACCATGTAGGATATTAGCTACATTTTTCTACTTTTGGTATATTAAATCCCCAAGCCCCCATGAAAAAGTCTATAACAAGCCTACTTATTTTTTGTTGCATAGCCCCGCTTTGGAGCCAAGTTGGAATTAACACTACCGATCCTCAAGCAACCCTCGACATTAACGGAACCATTCGCGTTCGCGATTTCAAGAATTCTATCGATAACGATGCCATTGCCGTAAAAATCATTGGTATTGATGAAGATGGCAATTTTGTGCAAGTTGATGTAGACGAAAATGTGATCTTGGAGGACAATAAGCTTCGTGTTGTAGAGAATCGCTACCGAATAGCTGAAACTACGACCATAACCGTTGGAACCGTGCACAACCTAAACCTGGTCATTCTTCCTGGAGAACCCAATGACGACAAAAAAGTTATTAAAATACGTACCAACGAAAGTTCGCTCGAAATAACCGGCATCAAAGCCGGGGAAGATGGGCAGACTTTGTTTCTCTTTGCCGTGGATGGAACGATCAAATTATTGGGTAATAACAATAATTCCGATCCCGAAAACCAATTTTTGATGTCTGCAAGTCTAGTGGTGAAACAATACGAAATGGTTCAATTGATGTACGATGCTACGTTGCAAAGGTGGCTTGTCATGGATAACTAGAGCCAAAATAAGAAGTAATAAGAGACCCGGGCATGTACCGGGTTTTTTTATAAGCTTTATTGACCTTGCGTTTTCGAAACAAATGGTTTTCTTGTTTTGAAGGAATTTTTACTTCAACCTTAATTTCCTTTACCTGCATCATGGCCGTTTTTGGTTTCTGTAAGGGGTTCTTTTGTGTTTTGATGGAGCATTGTATTTTGGGTGCTGTCTCATCGCTCCGAACAACTTTTTACCGCAATCACAATTGCAGACACTAGTAAGTCATTAAAGAGCTATAGGAATCCTACTATAAAGCAATCTAACAGTTAGAGAAATCCTACAAGGGAATGCTCTGGAAAATCGATTGTGGGTTTAATCTTTCCTAGGGGAGGATTTTTTTAGAAACTTTCTAGAATGGCTATTGAGAATGAATGCAACTGCTACACCTCAATAGCGACGTAGGAATTGAGCAAAGCGATAAAATCGACTTCCCTGTAAGGTTTAATGATAAAGCTATTGAACACCTCTTTTTTGCCACAGGCCACAATTTTTTCTTCTTCAACAGCGGTTAAGGCTATGATGGGTGTTTCTTGATCAAACTTCCGGATGCACTCTGTGGTTTCAAACCCGTTCATCTCTGGCATGTTGATGTCCATCAAGATCAAATCGGGCTTTTCGATTTTTGCCAATTCAATACCATCCTTTCCGTTATAGGCTACAATGACGTTTACTCCATGCTTTTCAAGGGTTTTCTTCGTGACCAAAACATTGATCTTGTTGTCGTCAACGACCAGAACTTTGCACCCTTTTAAGTGGTTTTCCCGGGGAATCTCTGGCAATGCTAGGTTGAAGGTAGCGTTGCGGCCTGGTTTTTTATAATAAAGTGTGAAGGATACCTCTGTGCCTTTACTAACCTTACTTCTTAGGGTAATCTTTGAATTCTGGGCATCCAATAGTTTTTTTACGATGGAAAGCCCAAGGCCGGTTCCTTCGTGTTCAAAATTGGTAATGGGGTCGGAGAATTCCGTGAAAAGATTTTTTCTGCGCTCCCTTGAAATCCCAACACCGGTATCCCTAATGGAAAAGTGAACTCCAATCTTTCCATTTTTATTTTCCTCTCGGTGCACCTCCACGGTAATAGTTCCATTTTTGGTAAATTTTGAAGCATTGCTCAAGAGGTTCATCAAGATTTGTGAAAGCTTGATATCGTCGCCAATCAGGAATTCGGGAATATCGGAATCTACATGAACATAATACCTATTAGGATTTTGGGTGTTGAGGTATTTGGCCGAGTCGATGACCTTTTCCAAAATCTTCCTTAAGTTGAACTTAACCTGTCTAAGCTTTTGTGGGGTTTCCTTGGGTTGGGTGTACTGCAGTACGTTGTTGATTAAGGACAGTAAGTAGTCTGCAGAAAATTTCAGGGAATCGATGTTTTCTTTTAAATGATTCAGGCTTTTGTCATCTTTAAGGAGGGATGAAATCCCAACAATCGCATACATAGGGGTCCTCAATTCGTGGGTGATGTTTGAGAACAGCTGGTTTTTGGCTTTTACCTGTGCTTCACTTATTTCCTTGGCTTTTTGGTATTGCTTGTTTTTAACTTGGAGGTGCCTAACCAAGTTTTTTCGTTTTAAGAACGATACATAAGCAAAAATGGAAAAAATCACTAACAAGGCACTCGCAATCTTGATCCAGAAAAAGGTGGTCTCACGTTTCAACTCTTGCTGAGCGATTTCGTTCTGCAATTTCTGGGCAACCAGATCCTGTTGGTATTGCTTGATCTTGAAATTGGCAGTGACCGATTCGACGGCCTTGAATTTTTCGGTTTTAAACTTATTATTCTTTAAAGAGTCGTTCTTGAGCAGCAATTGGGTAGCCTTTTCAAAATTTTTGAGATGCATATAGGTTCTTGCTGCTACTTCATTCGACTCCAAGAGGGCATCTTCATAGCCCGATTCTTTGGCTAGAGCCATGCTCTCTTCAAGAAAAGGAAGGGCTTCTTCGTATGCATCTTTTAAAACCAGAAGCCTAGCAGTTACCAACTTGGCTACTGCATGATAAGCCCCGGCCTTTTGGTTTTTCACATACTCGTTGACTTTTGCTACGTAGATTTCGGCCAAATCCGCACGCTCCATGTCCAATACTAACTCGGAAATGTTGTAGTTTAAGATAAAGAGGTGTGTGGTATCCTTAAGTTTTTCGGCCAACGGCAAGGCCTCCTTGTAGTTTTTGATGGCGAGCCACTTGTATTCCTGAAGGGCGTAGAGATTACCTAAATCAATTCGGGCAGTGGTAAGGCTACGGGTGGTATCTTTTAGCTCTTCGGCTTCTTTGATGGTTTTATCAAAAATGCGCTTTGCCTGTAGGGTATCATTCAACTGCAAAAATGCGTTTCCAATAAGGCTGGACAATCGATAAATGGCATTCCTGTTGTTGAGGGATCTGGCAAGTTTAAGCGTTTCGTCCCCTACTTGGATGGTTTCGCCAAAATTATTGCTGTAGTATTGCTTTCGAACGTATTTTACTAAAGTATCAAGACGCTCCGCATTTGACAGTACCACAGAATCTTGAGGAAATTCCTTTGTTTCCTGTGAGTGGCAATCGGGGGCGAATAAACTAATTATCAATAAAAAACTAACAAGTAGTTTCATTGAAATGCTGTTGATGGGCGAAATATAATAAAAAATGTAGGAAAATTCAACAAATGTTAAAATTATTCTACTGACTATCAAATGATAGGGACTTCTTGGTTAGGATTGAAATGATAGAAATTAGGATTTCAAGCATCCTTCCAGGGCTGATCCTAGAGGTCTAAAAGAGTTTAATTTTGATGAATGATGATGGGTTCGTTGGTTTTGGATTTCACTACCTGTGCAAAGAACTCTTTTAAGGTTGGGTACAACTCTGGGGCAAAATGTGTTTCATTGATTTGTATATTGAATCGCAAGTTGATTTTACCATTGGATTCTGAAAAAGCCACATTACAGGCGCCCATATTGTCGGGCAGTTTAAAAGCTTTGGAAGGGGGGAGGTAGCTAACAGACTGGGATGGTGCCAAATCGATAGCCATCAGGTAATTGATCACGAAGGGATATCCAAAATCTACTGGGTAATCCCGCTTTTCCATCTTAAAAGGATTTTCTTCCGGATAGCCTAGCATAAAGAAAGGATAAACATAGTAGTCGCCGTTTATTTCATCCATTTCTTTTTCCACATTAAAACGCTCTTTTATGGGTTGCTCCAGGTCGTTAAGGTTTTCATAGGTAAAATCCGAAATTTCATATTCCTTGGTTTTGTAGTCAAGGTATTTCTCCAAGGAACCATTTTTGACAATATTTCTAATAGTGGTGCCATAATACCCAGAAAATACCTGGTTGGTGGTTCCTTTTAGGACCCCTTGCTCATCCAGAGTTGTTTGGGTAGAAAAGTAAAGTTGGGTCTTTTGGGTAGGGACTATGGGTTGCCAATAACTGCCATTCTTGAAATCCATGATTCTGGCGGTATAGTTGAGGGCCCTATCAGGAATAAGGCCAAAAGGGGTATTTTTTTCAGTGGCATCCAGAAAGTAAGAATCCGCTCCAATTTTCAGAAAAGCAGTAGCATAATTAAACTCTCGGATTACTGGGTAAATTTGAGTTGGAATGCTGAAATCCTTGGTGGCACTTAAGGAAAGGTAGGCATCTAGGTTGGCCGATTGAAGTGCGCTAACTAGTGCTGCATTGATTTCGGCCACGCTTCCAGAGCCGTTTTCAAAGGCTTTTTTAACATCGCAATTTGAAAAAACATGGTAGTAGCCATTCCATGTAATTTTCTTTTGAATGTAATAATAGATGGCCTTCGCTTTTTCCAAAGGGTCTGAAATACTGTAGAGGCTTTCCGGAAGATTGCGGGTAAAAAACCCTTCATTGTTAAGTTCCTTCCCGATGTCCATATCATAGCGAACGTCCTTCTCAATATCTTTCCAGTCTTTGGTGTACCGTTCCTTTCTTCCCTGAAGATCCATGCTTTCTCTTAATTCATAACGTATTTGGGAAATATAATTTTCTTTGGAAAGCATGTTATCCTCCTCCTTGAATGCTGGAATGTCCTTCATGATGTATTGGTGGTAATAGCAATCTCCAGCGTCACCGTACCCTTCCAGGGAAAAACAATTTTTTTTGATGTAATAGTCGTGGCTATCAAATTCCAGATTTCCCCGAAGCCCAATGCTGTAATCGTAATTTCCTAAAATTTCAGTCACATACTCACTGTACAGTTTTGGATATTCTCCCTGAAAATCCCACTGCAACCAGCTAATATAGGGCGATTCCAATTGATACGTATACTCTAGCAGGCTCTGGTCTTTGATATTGGGGAACGTAAAGGAAACCGATTTCCAAGATTCACCTATATCTTTAGTAAAAACAGCGTCCGAGTTCAAATATACCTTAAAGTCTCCATTATGAGTGATGGCCTTGAGGTGGGTCACCTTTTGCCTGTCATTGTTGGGCGAATAAAGGTAAATTTTCTCAATCCCATCTCCATAGGCATTGGCATCCAGCACTTTAATTTTTCTATGGATTTCGGTCACCAAACTCAAATAGGTATGGTCGATGAGCTTTAACTTGGTGTATCCCTTTTCATAAAGGACTACAGCAGCTGCAGTACTGTCTTTTGGATATTCCATGGGTGCAAGTTCACTGGCCGATGGTTCCCCAAAAACCACTTTTGGGTCTTTTTGGGCATGGCCGGAGTAGGTACTGCTTAGCGTAATAAAGAGGATGAATGCTTTGAATAGATGCCTATTTTTCATGATCCCAAATTACACTAAAAATGAAATAAAGCATAATTATGTCCTGATTTTCGTAAGCAGGTCGATAAAAAATCTGGAGAGTAGCAGAAAAATCCCAAATCCAATCGAAAAGGACCAAGCAAAAAGATGATCTGTTGGATGTATCACATATAGGGCTATGGTTTTGGAGAGTTCCAGTGGGTGGGTTGCAAGGTTCCAGGAGTTCCAACGCTCAAACCTTCCAAGGTAAACACCCAACCCACAAAGAAATGGGATGCTTCCAAAAACGATAAAAATTGTCTTTTTCCGTAAAAATTGGGTGCCGAGTAGTTTCATATGCCTAAAGGAACAAGTATAAAGCCATAACCCAGTAACCGTAAAGCTGAACAACATTGCTATGTCCATACAATACAGTGATGTTTCCACTTTTTTAAGGTGAATGAAATCCGTGATGAGGTAGGGAGTATTGGGTAACCAAAGCAACCACAATAGCAAACCTAGTAGGTATTTCATTTTGGAAATTGGTTGAAGAACTGCTAACAAATGTGCGATGCACCAAGGAATCAGGGACAGTAGTAAGTTCCATCCCAAAAAAAGAAAAAACGAATCTTGGGTAATCTTAAGACGAAGGGCTAAGAGTACCATTGAAATAACCACCAGATAGCCGGTGAGAAGCGTTTCCTTTCGGTTTTTTTCAAGCAACCATTCAAACATGTTCTTTTTTTGAAATGAAAATTCGCATTATAAGAAAGCCAAGTGCATAGGCAAGGAAATCGAAACCATCGAAGGTAGTTCCCAAAAGGATTTTCAGAATTTTAAATGGGCCATTTGTTGGGTAACATAAACCGGACAATTGTAGGGTTTCGATGGCCATACATAGGCCCAATAGCCCCCAAAGCAGTTTTAAGCTAGAAACCCTAGCACTCCATTTTCCTAAAAACCAGAGCAACGGAACAACTAAAACATCCCCTACAAAATGGCGCACTATTTTATGAAAGTGGAATAGGGCGATGAGCGCTTCACAAACCAACAACAATAGGAAAATCCATCCATACCTTCGGAAGCGTTCAAAAAAATGGGGCCCCGCATTTTTTGCAAGGACCCCTTTGTGGGGAACATCATTCATTGTTCCAATCAATTTTCCGAGAAGCAAACATGACAATGGCCAGTATGATGAACAGTCCAATACTCCCTACCAAGAGGGCATAATTTTCCAGTTGAATAATAACATAGATAAAACCATACAGCGATCCCAACGAGGCACATACCAGTAATGGAAACTTGAAGCCCCTTAAAATGGCCCTCGAATAAACCGTGATAAGGCCCATAACGGCTGCTGAAGCTATTAAATAGGCCTTCAAAAAAGAACTGTGTTCCGAAATGGAGACCAATAGGGTATAGAACATTACCAAGGCCAGCCCAATCATTACATATTGGAAAGGGTGAATATAGATCCGGCTAGCCAATTGTATGAGCAAGAAAACCAGCAACGTAAGTCCAATGACCATAAAACCGTACTTTGAGGTACGCTCACTTTTTTGGTATTCGTCCACGGGAACAATCAGTTTCGTGCCAAAAGCAAAGGGAAGGAGGTCGGGGAGGGTATTAAAGAATTTCTGCTCAAACTGACGATTGATTTGAAGCACCTTCCATGATGCCTTAAAGCCATCGGGGTAATTTCCCGCGACCCATCCTCCGGTAGAAAATTACCATCAAAGCTAGGCGAATGCCAATTGGAGGTCATGCTGGCCAGGGTTTCCTTGCCAATAGGTATAAATTTTAGACTTTCGCTGCCATTTACTTTCATTTCAAAAGAAAAAGGAATGGGGCTTTGGTTTTCCATTTCAAATTGGGGTATTTTTTTAGTTTCGAGTACGTTAAGGTATTCCTGCGAATATTTAGGGGTCATGCTTAGTATGTTGCCCGCGATGTGCATTTCGGGAGTATTCCTAATTCCTTTTAAATTGGTGGTTTTTACCAGTACCGTAATTTTATCCCAAAGGATGTCTTGGGGTTTGATGTCTTTTTCCGAAAGGTCGAAGGCCGGAAAATTACCTGAAATTTTTAGGTCTGCAGTAAATACAACCGATTCATAGATGCTTCGTTTTAGGGGTTCCTTTTTACTGGTAACGTTCGAATTGATGTTCAGTTGGTCCGGGAACAGGTAGGCGTGATTGATGCGCTCTTCCAGGACCCGTTCGTTTTCTTTGGTGGCTTTGTTGAAAACAGTGTTTTCTTGATAGGTTTTGTACGGGATTTTCAGAATGGGTCCAGAAAGTATCACTTCATTTCCCCACTTTTCGTTGATTTCACGAACGACTTCCTGTTGTCTGTTGGAGCGTTCCAAGATGAGGCTCTTTACAAATTCCAATGGAATCAATAATACCATCATCAAAAAACCCACAATGAGCATTCGGGCTGTGATGGAAGTTTTTAACCAACTTGTAAATTTTGTTTTTTTAGGTTCCATAATAACTGTTTTAGGTTATAAATAATTGATGATTAGGTAACAATATGCGAAAGCTATCGGCGCATTGGCCAAGATCAAGCAAAGGCCAAAAAATGATTCTAAACGATTGTATTTAATGAGTTCAAAAAGAAGAATGAAAAAAGCCGTTGTATTGTATACAATCGCAAAAACCAAAAAAATGAAACCTAGAATGGCTACGGCAAAAAGATCTTGAACCACAAGAGCGATTAAGAAGATAAAAGTCCCGATCCCAAAAAAGGTAAACGCGGTATTACGTGCTGTTTTAAATGTCATGTTGCAATTGTTGGTTGTTACTAAAAATGATATGCCTGAAGTCGGAAAGCGGAACCTCCAGCATTTTTGAATAATCGTAGCCATGAAAATGATGGCAGTTTTTTCCTTTTTGAAAAGAATTCAGGTAATAGGGGAGGTAGTCCGGAAGAATCATGGTGCCCAAAAACATGACACCAAACAAGTAAAGGCTACGTTTTCCGTTCCCAAAACATAGGTACTGTAGTGCAATTTCATCTTCCACTCGGGTGCCGTAGCCTGTAATAACATGGTAAGCATCATGGCGTTCGACCTTCGGGATTAGTTCGAATCCGTGCTTTTGAAGGAAAAGACCCAAATGGTGCCCAAAACTTTCTTCTGGGTACAGGAGCAATTCTCTTTTGGTAATTCCCCAGGGCTTTTTGTTTTTTTTGAAATATCGGGTGTACCCTTTTTGGGTTTTCTCAAAAAGCCAGGCTATTAACTGTTTCCTCATATTTTAAAGTACTTTGAAATTCAAAGTAAATACATAAAAAAAATTATTTTTTGATCAATTTTTCAAGGGCGTCGATGTGCTTTTTAAATTCAATTTTTCCAAGCTTAGTGGCACTATAGCGGGTATTGGGCTTGCGCCCTATAAAGCTTTTTTCAATGGTGATGTATGCGGCATTTTCCAGTGCCTTCAAATGACTCGCCAAATTTCCATCAGTAACGTCCAATAGTTCTTTCAACTGATTGAAATCGGCATCTTCGTTCACCATCAAAACCGACATAATTCCGAGTCGGATCCTGTGGTCGAAGAGTTTGTTTATGTTTTCAATAATACCCAAGGGCTATCTTTTTTCATGAAGATACATCAAGCTTCCATAGATGATGTGCATCACACCAAAACCAATAACCCACAACCAAAACCCATAGCCAGGATAAAGGGCTGCGATCAATCCCAAGACGATTTCCACGAACCCCAAATAGCGAATGTGCCCAATGCTGTACTTGGAGGCATTGATAAGCGCTAAGCCATAGAAGATAAGCATGAGTGCCCCGGTTTGCCCGTATTTTTGTTGCGTTAGGATGATCAAGATGTACAATCCCCCTGAAACTAAAGGAATCAAAAAATTGATGATAAGCCTTCTGGAAGAGGCATCCCAAACCTTTACCCCTTCTTTTTTGGCCTTTTTGGTGGTGATAAAAATGGCGGTAAGCACACTGAAAAGTGCTATTAAGGCAAGATCCAATACAATTAATCGAAACACCACGCCATCCAAAATAAGGTAGTCCCGTCCCGATTGTGCAACCAACCAGTAGGCCACTGCAGCCCCGATGATGGCATAGATGCCTGCAAATATTCCAGACAGCCCGCTCAATGAAATGAATCGGGAAGAACGTTGCATCAGGTTTTTGATTTCCGTGATGTCCTTTAAATATTCTTGCTCACTCATATTAAAGTACTTTGAAAAACAAAGTAAATAAAAAATTTTCAAACCTGTTCGATTTTGGAAAAAAATTAACAGAATTTAAAAAATAGGAAAAACCCTGTCTAGAAAAGGGAAAAACCCTGTATGCGTTTTTGTAAGATAATCCTCATATTTGACCTATATAAAGCTATTGTCTTTAACCATTAACAACAAACAATAATCGTTTTTATAGACTAATTGGGGAGTTAATACTAGGTGCGATTATTATGAAAAGCTGCTCACTCGGGCAGCTTTTTTGTTTCTAGGGAGTAGAATTTCTAGAAGTGTAAAATTGTTTTTCGTAAGGCGGACAAATCGGTTAGCAATTTTTCCAGCAGACTAATATCGAGCATGTTAGCGCCATCACTTTTGGCATTTTTAGGGTCGAAATGAGTTTCTATAAATAGACCATCCACTCCTACGGCAATGCCAGCGCGGGCAATGGTTCCAATCATTTCGGGACGTCCTCCCGTAACTCCAATGCTTTGGTTGGGTTGTTGCAAGCTGTGGGTAACGTCCAAAACCGTCGGGGCAAATTGTCGCATGGTGGGGATGCCCCGAAAATCGACAATGAGGTCTTGGTACCCAAACATGGTTCCCCTATCGGTAATCATCACCTGCTCGTTGTGGCAGTCGGTTACTTTAGTGACCGCATGTTTCATACTTTCGGGGCTCATGAACTGTCCCTTTTTCAAATTGACCACTTTGCCGGTTTCCGCAGCAGCAACCAAAAGGTCGGTTTGGCGCACCAAAAAGGCAGGGATCTGCAAAACATCCACATACGCTGCGGCCAGGGCAGCATCGCTGGTTTCATGGATGTCGGTCACGGTAGGAACATCGAATGTCTCAGAAACTTTTTGAAGGATTTTCAGCGCTTTTTCATCACCAATGCCGGTAAAGCTATCGACACGGCTTCGGTTGGCTTTTTTGAAACTGCCTTTGAAAATGTAAGGGATTTCCAGCTTGTTGGTCATTTCAACAATCCGTTCCGCAATGCGGAAGGCCATGTCTTCGCCTTCAATGGCACAGGGTCCGGCCAACAAAAAGAAATTATTGGAGGAAGTATGTTTGATCTTTGGGATAAGTTCGAGTTTCATGAAAACCTTTTTGTAGGGCAAAGATAGTTGCTTTGAAAATATTATGTGTATTAGAACTTAAAATTCAAGAAAATAGCACTACTTTTGCGCCGCCTTAAACCAAGGGAGTCATGAACATCAAGAACATCGCCATCATTGCCCACGTAGACCACGGAAAAACCACATTGGTAGATAAAATCCTGCACCATTGCAACTTGTTCCGTGAAAACGAAAAAACCGGGGAACTGATCCTGGACAATAACGATTTGGAACGCGAACGCGGTATTACCATCGTGTCCAAGAACGTTTCAGTGGTGTATAAGGATACCAAGATCAACATCATCGATACCCCTGGCCACGCCGATTTTGGAGGTGAAGTAGAGCGGGTCTTGAACATGGCCGATGGGGTGCTCTTGTTGGTAGATGCTTTTGAAGGCCCCATGCCCCAAACGCGGTTTGTGTTGCAAAAAGCGCTCTCCCTTGGGAAAAAACCTTGTGTGGTCATTAACAAAGTGGACAAGGAAAATTGTACCCCCGAAGAGGTTCATGAAGCGGTATTTGATTTGATGTTCGAATTGGGAGCAGAGGAGTGGCAGTTGGATTTCCCCACCGTTTATGGTTCGGCAAAACACAACTGGATGAGCGACGATTGGAAGCATCCAACCCAGTCCATCGAACCCCTTTTGGATATGGTTTTGGAACACATCCCTTCACCCATAACCAAAGAAGGAAACCTGCAAATGCTCATTACCTCTTTGGACTATTCTTCGTTCACCGGTCGAATTGCCATTGGGCGTTTGGCAAGAGGAGTTATGAAGGAAAACATGCCTATTTCTTTAGTGAAAAGAAATGGAACCATCCAAAAATCCCGCATCAAGGAAGTACATGTTTTTGAAGGCTTGGGAAGGAAAAAAGTTTCGGAAGTACATGCCGGGGATTTATGTGCTTTGGTAGGTTTGGAAGGCTTTGAGATTGGCGATACCATTGCCGATGCCGAAAACCCCGAGGCATTGCAAACCATTGCCATTGACGAACCCACCATGAGCATGCTATTTGCCATCAACGATTCTCCATTTTTTGGTAAAGATGGCAAGTTTGTAACCTCACGCCATATTAAGGAACGTTTGCAGCGGGAATTGGAAAAAAACTTGGCTTTGCGGGTAGAAGAAACCGACAGTGCCGATAAGTTTATGGTGTATGGACGGGGCGTGTTGCACCTTTCCGTTTTGATTGAAACCATGCGAAGGGAAGGCTACGAACTTCAAATTGGACAGCCCCAAGTGATTATTAAGGAAATTAACGGTGTTCAACACGAACCGGTAGAGGAATTAACCATCGACCTTCCAGAGGATCTAAGTGGACGTGCGATCGATATGGTGACTCTACGAAAAGGGGAAATGCACAGTATGGATGCTAAGGGCGATCGCATGGTGTGCAAATTCATCATTCCCTCGAGGGGGATTATTGGATTGCGAAACCAATTGTTAACCGCAACGGCAGGGGAAGCCATCATGACCCATCGCTTTTTGGAATATCAACCCCTTAAGGGTACCATTCCCGGGCGTTTGAATGGAAGTTTGGTTTCCATGGAAAATGGAACCGCCATTCCGTATTCCATCGACAAATTGCAGGAACGCGGAAAGTTTTTCATCGATCCGGGAGAGGATATTTACGAAGGGCAGGTCATTGGAGAGAATTCGCGTCAGGACGACATGGTGGTTAATGTCACCAAAACCAAGAAATTGACGAACGTTAGGGCTTCGGGATCGGACGATAAGGCGCGTATTGTTCCAGCCATTAAATTCTCCTTGGAAGAAGCGTTGGAATACATCCAAAAGGATGAATACGTGGAAGTAACCCCAAATTATCTGCGCTTGCGTAAGATTTTATTGAAGGAAGTAGACCGAAAACGACTAAAACTTTAGGCAATTAACTCCTAAAACTGGTTGTTTTTTAGTTACTTTGTTACGGTTTTGTAAAATAAATGTTAGCATGCGCTTTTTTTTGATGATTCACCTGTACTTCGATCCTGGACTTGGGGCAATGATTGTTCAAGCCATAGTGGCTGCTGCCGCTGGGGTTTTGTTGTTTTCTAAAAATGTAATGTACAAGGTTAAAGCCTTTTTTGGATTGACCAAAAAGGCTGATGACACCTACGATTCCATAGACATTGAAGAGGACGAAACCCAAGAGCATGATTCAAAAAAATAAAGCACATCAAGCTTCTTTTAGGGACCCTTCTGGTTACGTTTTTAAGGATGGCGACACACTCCGTAGGTGCATTCAGCCCATTTATTTCAAACAGTATCGGCAATTAAAATCTTCTGGATTTTTCGAACAACTCATCAAAAAAGGATTGCTGATTCCTCACGAAGAAACTACTGTTTCAGAAGAAGAAATTGTCATTACCCCTGAACAAATTCCGTTCATTACACAACCTTACGAGTGGTCTTTTGAGCAATACAAACATGCGGCTCTATTAACACTGCAAATTCATAAATACGCACTTTCCAAAGGGTTTATATTGAAAGATGCCTCTGTGTACAATGTAACCTTCCATTGGGGAAAACCAATTTTTTTGGATACCCTCTCGTTCGATATTTATGAAGAAGGAACTCCTTGGAGAGCCTACAAACAGTTCATCATGCATTTCTTTGGCCCTTTGGTACTGGCCAAATACCATGGGACTGAAGTGTTTAAGATGATGCAAACCCATATTGACGGAATCCCAGTAAAATTGATTGCATCGCTACTTCCTAGAAAATCGAAATGGAACTCCACTTTGTTTACCAACATCCATCTTCTGGCTAAAATGGAACAAAAACACAGTGAAGATTATGAGGTGAAGACTCGAGTGGCGAAACTTTCAAAAAAATCCCAACAGAACATACTCGAAAATCTTTTTGACTTCATCAAAAACCTGAAGCTAAATGAGACCACCGAATGGGGAAATTACTATACCAAAACCAATTATGACGCCTCTGCATTTGATAAAAAAAAACAGATGGTACATACATGGGTAACAGCGCTTGCACCCCAGCGTTTAGTCGACATTGGCGGCAATGATGGGACCTTTGCCAGAACGGTCCTAAAAGATGTTTCGCATGTGATGGTTTCGGATATCGATAGTGCTGCTGTGGAACAAAACTATCTTGAATCGCGAAGGAATGGGGAAACCAATATGGTCCCTTTTGTATGTGACGTCCTTCAGCCTGCACCGGGTATAGGTTTCAATAATACTGAAAGGGATTCGCTTATCAATCGCTTAAAAGAATATGCCCCCGATGTTACCCTAGCATTGGCCCTTATCCATCATATCACACTCTCGGGAAACGTTCCTTTTGAAAAATCAGCCGAATTCTTTGCGAGTTTTTCCAAGTATTTGATTTTAGAATTTCCCAAAAGGGGAGACTCTTGGGTCGATTCACTATTAAAACGGAAACGGGAATTCATCCACCATTTTGATTTTTACAATGTAGAAAACTTTGAACAGGGCTACACCGCCTATTTTGACGTGCACAAAAAGGAAACCGTTCCGGGCACAAACAGGATTCTCTATCTATTGAAAAGAAAATAATTAATTGGTTTTGCTTTTGGAGAACAAGCTGCAACAACCGTTTTCAAAATCCCAAAAATTCAAGGTAGCTCTTGCCTCGGGATGGTATCCATTGTTGCATTATTACAATGGAAATTTCGACATTTCCGACTCTTGGGTTCAATTGGGCTTCATGTTGGCTGTCTTCATTTTATTACCAATACTGTCTATATTTATAGCCCCAATTTTAATTAAATTCATAAAGGTTCCTATTTTACAGGAGCGTTACCCGGCGATTGTTAACTTTCTTTACTTTTTTGGACTACTAGCTTTTTTCATTCTTCATTTCAAAAAAAAAGCTACAGCTCTGGTAGTGGTGTTGGCATTTGTTCTTGGGTTTTGGCTATATAATTACCTTAAAAAAATTGTTTTGCTCCAGTTCCTTCTGGCTTTCATGAGTTTGGTTTTGTTGGTTCCCAAACTTTACTTCATGTTCAATTATGACTCGGATTGGACTCATGTGGAGACGTCACTATTGGAAACTAAATTCGTAAAAACACCCAATATCTACTTAATTCAGCCGGATGGTTATGCCAATCGGGAAGCCTTGGGAGCGCCCCCCTATTCCTTCGATAACTCTGATTTCGAACGGTGGTTAAGCCAAAAGGGTTTTGTGTCCTATGATGGCTTCAGGAGTAATTATTACTCCACCCTCACTTCCAATGCGTCCATGTTTGCCATGAAGCACCATTACTACCAAAACACCTATCCCGGAAACCTAAAAACCTATGGTTCCCAAGCGGTTATTGTTGGACAAAACAACGTTTTGTCTATTTTAAAGGGCAATGGTTATTCCTCGCATTTGATTACTGATAATTCCTTCTTTTTGACCAATAGAAAGCTCGAGGCCTTCGATGATTGCAATATCCCTCAAGAAAGGGTGCTTCTTTACGATACGGGTGGTATTTATGGGATTGATATCGTAACCGATTTCCAAAAAATCATCGAAAAGCAAACAGGCAATAATTTTTATTTCATCGAGAAAACGCTTCCCAGCCATATCATGTATACGAATGCAGCATCAGAGGGTATTGAATTGGAGCGAGAACATTACCTCGAAAGATTGCAAGAGGCTAACGTATGGATTTCCGAGTTGGTGAAAATCATTGAAGCGCATGATGAAAACCCTCTAATCATCCTTGCCGCGGATCACGGGGGTTTTGTTGGTTTAAAATCTGTGAAGGAAGTCGAAACCAAAAAATTAAATACTGCTGAGGCGAAGTCTGTTTTTGAAAGTATGCTGAGCATCAAATGGCCTTATGGTGACGTGCCCAATAACCTGGATCTGAAAAGTACCGTTAATTTGTTCAGAAATGTTTTTTCGTATCTAAGCGAAGAACCAGAACTTTTGAAAAAACAGGAAATCAATACGAGTTATTTGCCACTTTATGAAGGGCTTTCTGCAAAATATTATCAAGTTTTGGATAATGGTTTTAACTTTGGTTACAAACCCTTAAAAGACCCTAATCCATAGCCGATGTCGAAATTATCCGATTTTTTGAAAAGCGAAAGGCAGTATCCTATTCTTTATGGATTGGCTGCTGGGCTCTATCCGGTGCTGTTTTATTTTTCGAATAACTATTCCTTAATTAATTCGGTAAGCCACTTTTGGTATTTCCTAATCGTATTTCTTTTGATCCCCATGGTGGGATTTTATGTAGCTAATCAAGTTTTCAAGCTTCCCAAATTGCAGAAATGGAAAAAGTATGTACTCCCTTTCCTGGGCGTATTTGTGTTTTTGTTCCTTTTGAAAATGTGCCTTTTTGGCGGACTCCAGAAAAAAATCATTGTTTTGATTATTGTGGTTTCAGGACTTACGAGCTATTTCTTGAACAAACATTTCAAAAAACTGCTAGTGTTTCAACTGTTGTTGGCAGCCACAGGGCTTTATACAGCGTCCAACACCCTGATAAGTCAGATGAACTTTACAGACCAATGGCAACACCTCGACGACGGGATATTGGAAGTTGATTTAAAACTTACCCCCAATTTCTACCTGATACAACCCGATGGCTATGTAAATTTCAGTGAACTTGGACGGGGCTACTATCAATTCCCCGATTCCACGATGAAGAACTTTCTTCGAGAAAAGGGCTTTGTCAATTATCCCAATTTTCGATCCAACTATGCATCAACCCTTTCGACCAACAGTTCTTTGTTTTCAATGGCCCATCATTACTATAATAAAGGGTTTAGTTTCAGTGAAGCATTGAATGCAAGAAATGTGATAATGGGGAACAATAACGTACTTAAAATTTTGAAGCGGAATGGGTATACCACACATTTTATTTCGGAGCACTCTTATTTAATGCTCAATCGACCTAAAATTGCTTACGATGATTGTAATTTCAGTTTAAAAGAGATCGGTTATATGTCCAGAGGCTTTGGCCATTTAAAAAATGTGATGGATTCTTTGGTGCCACAAATGCAAAGAATGGAGGATACCCCCAATTTCTTTTTTATTGAGTTTTTCAATCCTGGGCACATAGAAGGAAGAAAAGAAAACTCTGAAGGCGCGGAACAGGAAAGGGCCCTATGGTTGGAGAGCTTGGAAAGGGGCAATGTAAAATTGGAGGAATTAGTAACTACTATCATGGAATATGATGATGACCCCATGATTGTGATTATGGGCGATCATGGCGGGTTTGTTGGGTTCAACTGCACCAACGAAATTTATCAAAAAACACAAGATAGAGACCTTATTTATTCAATCTATAGCAGCCAATTGTCCATTAAATGGCCCAAGGGTTTTATCCCTAAACACCAAGAAGCTATTAAAACCCCAGTTAACCTGTTCAGAATTTTGTTTTCTGAATTAAGTGGTGAAGAAAAATATTTGGATACCTTACAGCGAAACGAAAGTTACGTCATCATAAGTCAAGGAGCCCCAAAAGGTGTCTATCAATACATCGATGAAGAGGGTAACGTTGTTTTTAAAAAAAAGTAGCAATTATGAAAGTAAGGTTATCGGCTTGGTTTTAATGCCGATGGAACCGGTCTTTGGAGATTAGGTATGCATCAATACACTGAATTTGTTCAGAAAAATATTTTTTACATCCTCAATCAAAAGGATTTGCTGCAATACAAAAAGCTAAATTCTAGAAATACTCATTTGTTTGGAGGCTTTTGGGACTTATCTAAGAGAGTGGGTACTACCGGAAATTTGGCTGTAGGCATATCCCAAAATCCTGATGGAGCTTTGTAAAAGGAACCGAATGAAAGGAAAGTTGTGGAAATGTGGACAACTTTTCAGGGGTGTCAAAATTCCATCCATCCTATTTTCACTATTTTAGTGGAAATTTTAAAGTGCGATGATCCGGATCTTTCAAGAAAATAGATCTGGGCCGGTTTTTTCCCATGATCCAATCCATTCTAAAGGCAATATCCTGGAAACCTATTTTTTGGGGATTGGCAACAGGTGTATACCCCTTGTTTTTTTACTATACCCATAATTTTTCCCTTATCAATTCATGGAAACATTTGGGGTTTTTTATCGGACTTTTTTTGTTGCTACCCATGGCTTTGTTTGGATTGGCGAACTGGTTGATGACAAATCGCCGGATTTCCTCAATAAAACAAATGGAGGTCTTTACTTTTTTGAGCACTTTTACTTTTTTGGTGTTTCTTGAGGTTTGTCTTTTCGCTGGGATACAATGGATTTTGCTGGTATTTTCCTTTATTTTGGCCATGGCGTTTGCAAAATTTGCAGCTTCTCACTTTGGCAAATTGATTGTTTTCCAGTGGTTATTGGCATTTGTGGCCTTGTTTGGACTGGTACCAAGAATCATTTCCCAACTCAATTATTCGCAGGAATGGATTCTTCAGCCCGACAACATCGAAAGTGTGGTATTTAAAAAAACTCCCAATGTATACTATATTGAACCTGATGGATATGCCAATTTTTCTGAAATGGAAAGGGGGTATTACCAATTAGATAATGAAAAGTTCAAAACTTTTTTGGAAGAGGAAGGATTTGCAGTCTATGAACATTTTCGCAGTAATTATACTGCCACCTTGGAATCCAATAGTGCTACCTTCGCAATGAAACACCATTATTACAATTTTGGCTTCGATTTTTCCGAAATCACAAATGCGAGGGAAGTGATAGTTTCAAAAAACCCGGTTTTGGATATTTTCAAGAGAAATGGCTACAAGACACACTTTTTTACAGAAGTTTCATATTTATTGGCCAACTTTCCCAAAATGGGATACGATGTTTGTAATTTCGATTATGATGAGGTGTCCCTGGTATCTAAGGGATTTGATTTGAAGAAGGATGTTTTTTCGGCACTTAAGGAATATTTTGAAAAAGATGCTGGTAAACCAAAATTCTTTTTCATTGAAATTATGAGTCCTGGGCATGTTGAATCTAAAAAAAATGCTACCCTAGGGGCAAAACTGGAAAAGGAAAAGTACATTGAAAAGCTGAAGATTTCAAATAGAAAACTAACCCAAATGGTTCAATTTATAACGAATCACGATCCTGAAGCACTTGTTGTAATCATGGCAGACCACGGCGGCTATTTGGGCTTTGATTATATGTTGCAGATTAGGGACAAACAAGACGACCGCGATTTGGTCTACTCGGCTTTTAGCGCACTGCTAGCAATTAAGTGGCCCGAAGAAAGCATTAAGGAAAGTTCGCTAGATTTTAGGTCTTCTGTTAATGCTTTTCGTTTACTTTTCAGCTATTTGGGAGACAATAAAAAATATTTGGAACACTTACAGGAAGATGCTAGTTATTCCATTATAAAAAACGGGGCTGTTAAAGGCATCTATAAATTAATCGATGAAAATGACCAAGTTGTTTTTGATAAGGTTGATTGATAAAGTTAACATGGCTCATAAAAGGCCAAGAATATTATATTGCACACAAAATGGGAGTCTGGCCAAATAAATTTGACCCTTATTGAAAAAAAATAAATGAAATTTACAATTACCAGATATAACGCATCCCACCACGAAATATGGGATAATTTTGTTTCCCGAGCCAAGAATGCCACATTTTTGTTCAACCGTAACTTTATGGATTATCACGCTCATCGGTTTGAGGATTACTCGCTGATGGTCTATAAGGGTTCCAAACTTTTTGCCCTACTTCCTGCCCACAAAATGAAGCACAGCCTCTGTTCTCACAATGGACTCACCTATGGAGGCCTCGTACTTTCCGAACAGGCTAAATTGTTGGAAGTCTATGAAGCTTTTAAAACACTGCTGGAATTTCTTGATGAAGCAGGTTTTCAGAAAATGGAACTTAAGATAATTCCTACCTTTTACAATACCTCGCCAAGCGACGAATTGGCTTTTTTACTCTACAAAGCTAATGCCCACCTAATGAAACGTGAGGTTTTGATGGTGATCGATTACCAAAACCAGTTGCCTTTCCAGAAAAATAGAAGGGAAGGACTCAACAAGGCGAAACGCAATGGCCTGGAATTGCGTGTGGACGAAAATTATGAAGGTTTTTGGAACGAAGTGTTGATCCCCAATTTAGCTTCAAAACATCAAGTAGCTCCTGTTCATTCATTAGCGGAAATTCAATTATTGGCCGCCCGATTTCCCGAAAATATCAAACAGGTTTCGGTATACAAGGAGGGAAAAATTGTTGCCGGAACAACCGTATTTTTAACTAAAACCACAGTGCACCCCCAATATGTGTCCGGAAATAGGGATAAGAACGCTGACGGCAGTCTGGATTTAGCATACGATTTTGCCATTAATCATTTCAAGCAAGGGAGGCGTTATTTTGATTTTAATATCTCCAGTGAAGAGAATGGCACAGTCCTCAACCAAGGGTTGATTTTTTGGAAGGAAACCTGTGGAGCAAGGACTTTTGTGGCCGATAACTACAGCGTGGTGCCCCATTCTTATAAGCAATTAAATCTCATTTTAAAGTGATTCCTTTTTTAAACCTCCGCAAAATAAATGCCCGTTTTGAAAATGACTTCAAAAACCGATTTGAGGAATTTTTGAATTCCGGACAATACATCCTTGGAAATGGAGTCGCATCATTTGAAACGCGTTTTGCAGCGTATTGCGGCGTAAATTACTGTGTAGGTACGGGCAATGGACTGGATGCTTTGCGATTAATCCTAGAGGCCTATAAGGTCCTTGGAAAACTTAAGGAAGAGGATGAGATTTTGGTGGCTTCCAATACATTCATTGCTACCATCCTGGCCATCAAACAGGCTGGAATGAAACCCGTCCTGGTTGAGGCTGATGCGTCCAGCTATAATTTTAATATCGAAGCACTAAAAAATGCCATTACTCCAAAATCGAAGGCTGTGATGCCTGTTCACCTTTATGGGCAGATAGCTCCCATGGATCCCATTGCGTCCATTGCTTCACAACACCATTTGTTGGTAATAGAAGATGCTGCCCAAGCACACGGTGCGGTTTGGTTTAATGGGAACAAAGCAGGTAGTTTGGGACATGCGGCAGCATTTAGTTTTTACCCTACAAAAAACCTTGGGGCCTTGGGGGATGCTGGGGCGGTGACGACCAACGACCCTGCCCTTGTTTCAGTGGTTAGAAAGTTAACAAATTATGGAACCGCCACTAAATATGTAAATGATTTGTTGGGCTTTAACTCGAGGTTGGATGAAGTTCAAGCGATTTTTTTGACCGAAAAACTATCGCTTCTGGATGCGGATAATCACACAAGAAGAGCCATTGCAAAAAGGTACCTTTCCGAAATAAATAACCCAAAGCTACAGCTGCCAAACTGGGAAGGAGGAGAGGATCATGTGTTCCATCTTTTTGTGGTGCGGGTAGCATCTAGGGGCCGTTTTATAGACTACTTGAAGCAGCATGAGGTTGGGTGCTTGATTCATTATCCCATTGCGCCCCACAAGCAAAAGGCCTTGGAAGAATTTTCAAAATTTCACTATCCTGTAACCGAGCAAATTCACAATGAAGTAGTAAGTTTGCCTATGAGCCCAGTGATGACGGATGCAGAGGTGTCTGAAGTGATTGCAGTCGTAAACCAATACTAATTGAAGCTACCAAAGTTTATTAGGGAAAACTTGCTTTTAAAGATGACCTCTTTGAATGCGTTGGTCATTCTTATAAGACTCATTATTTCTTTTTTCATTACGAGGGAAATTACTGGGATTGTTACCAAAGGGCAGTATGCTCAAATTGGGAATTTCCGGAATTTGATCGTTCAGTTAACTTCTTTGACTTCCCTTGGTATTTTTAACGGGATCGTAAAGTACGTAGCCGAACACAAAAAAGATGAAGACCAACTCCAAAAGCTGTTTTCCACTGCAACAGTATTTACCGTGATTGGTTCTATCCTATCCTTTTTTGCCTTGTATTTTGGAGCCGATTATTTTGCGGAAAAATACCTGGGGGATCCCAACGATGCCTATTTGATTAAAATTACCGCAGTGGCAATTCCGTTTATAAGTATTCAAAGGGTTTTCAATGGTGTTATTAATGGACTTTCCCAATACAAAGCTTTTTCCAAGGTCGAATTGATAGCCTACCTTTTTTCTTCAGCCCTCACCCTTTGGTTCCTTTATTGGAAACAGTTTGACGGGGTAATCATCTCTATTGCCATGGCTCCGATCATCCAGGTTATTGTTATGCTCTTTATCATGATTCGGGTTTTTAAGGAGTATGTACAATTCCATCGCCTGCAATGGAAAGCTCCATTGGCAAAAAGTCTTCTTGCCTTTACCATCATGTCTTTTGTTTCGACCATTTTGGTTCAAGAAATCGAGGTTTGGATCCGAAATACCATCGAGTACAAATTGGGAGCTGATGATGCTGGGATATGGACAGGACTCATGGCTTTTTCCAAAAACTACATGGTTTTCCTCAACGCTATTATGACGCTTTACGTACTCCCCAAGTTTGCAGGAATTCACCATCGAGCAGGTTTTATGAACGAACTCGGGACCATCTATAAAACCCTTTTACCCTTGTTCGGAGCAGGAATGCTCTTGGTATATTTTCTTCGTTATTTTTTAATCGATATACAGTTTAAGGGCGATTACAGTGCCATGGCCCCACTCTTTAAATGGCAGTTGCTTGGGGATTTCATCCGATTGGGCTCTGTAATCTTGGCCTCACAATTTCTAGCCAAGAAAATGGTGTACAATTTTATTTTTACGGAAGTATTGTCCTTGGCCTTATTTTACGGATTTTCGGTAATTTTCATAAAATGGTATGGGGTTGAGGGAGTAACCATGGCGCATTTTGTTCGCTACATTGTTTATTTCGCAGTGGTATATGTCTTAATTTTGAGGTATTTCAAAAAACAAAAAAACAACAATCAAAATGCTGAAAAAGTGTAATCTAAATATCGATGGAATCCCCTACGGATTTGAGGTTGAGGGTGATTTTTTTTGGGGCGAAGACCAACTACTGTTCCAAACTGAAAACAACGTCATATCAAAAACTACCTGGAAACAAGAAGGATTTGGTATCGTTGAAGCGTTTACGCCACAGGAATTTAGCGCTTTGCGCAACTCGGTTGAAAAAAACATCATCAAAGCGCTTCAACATCAAGGAATCCATGTGCCTGAAAGTGGATTCAACCTAGAGGATTACCACCAATTTGTTAACGATGATGCCGATCATTTTAAGGTTATTTCCATCACGCGAAACTTGGTAAATGAGGATTTCGATTTTGACATCGAATTGTTGGTCGATCGTTTTTCTAAAGCGGTTGGTTATCCATTAACATCTTGGGTAGAGGAATTGCAACGTACCCACATACAGTTGCGCATCAACCGGCCGCATAGTTTGGATATAAACCCACCCCACAAGGACGGTTACTTGAGTGTTTGGGAAGACATTGTGAATGTTTGGATTCCTATTGCGGGCTGTAATGAAAATACGTCACTTCCTGTAGCTTCCGGAAGCCATCTTTGGAATGAAAAAGAAATTTACAGAACCCAAGGCAAAGGGGCCAAAATTAATGGAAATGTCTACAACGTACCGTGCATTTTAACTACTAAAAGTGGGCAACTGAACATGATAAGGCCCAATCCGAAAGAAGGGGAAGCATTGCTGTTTACACCGTTTTTGATTCATGGGGCAGCCGTGAACTTAAGTGACCAAACCCGGGTTTCCATGGAGCTTCGTTTTCCGAGGAAAAAAGGTTAGTTTCCTTTCGTCCATTTTTCAAAATACAACTGGGCACAGTTCACATAATGGTGGTGCTGTTCAATAAATTGTCGGGCATTTCGTGAAATTTCCTGCATTTTTTCGGGGTGCGAAAGCAACCATTCCAACTTCGAGGCTATCGCTTTTGCATCCGGAAGTGCATTAATGGCTACAGTATCTTCTCCCAGGCCATAATATTCCAGCCATTCTTTTTCGGCCCCCGTAAAAACAATTTTACCTTTAGCCATAGCTTCCAAGGCATTAAACCCTTGATCGTACGCAAAAACTTGATCCAGTAGGATGTGCGCATCATCAAAAAGTTGGATGTAGGTATCATAAGGAACGCTTTCAACGGTTCTTATGGTAATTTTATCTGAATACTTTTGATTTAATAGTTCCAAGGCTTCTTCAAATAAATAATTGCCTTTTTTAAAATAATTTTCCCGATTGATTCCATGGAAAATAATCAAATTTCCCTCCATTAGTACAGGAAGGTATTTCAGGACGTCTGTATTGATGGGGTTGGGTACCATACCCAAGTATTTGGGATGGCCTATTAAAGGGATGTGGTAGTCCAGATCGGAAGCAATAACCCCCTTGATGTTTTTAAAGACATAAGCGTGGAGCTCTTCAAAATCCTTTCTAAGGTATTTAACAATCGACAGGTAATTGTTCTTGTTTTTTTTGCCCTCAAAGTAGGGAGTTAAGATGGAATATCTGAACCTTTTTTCCCAAGCATATTTTACACTTAAATGATCTAAACCGCAGGAAAGCAAAAAGACTTTGGAATTGTGCTGAAAGAGATAATCGAGTAATTTCTTTTCGGTTTTTGGGAGAGTTGAAAAAGTACACTCATTGATTAATTGAACAATATCGTAGTCCCTAAGAAGGTGTTTGTATTTAAAAAATTGCCGCTGAATGTCCAACGAGTAGAGGTCAACCTTTAAAAAACGATTTGTAAACTTGTTGAGCCAAAGGGATCCTCCTTTTTTGAACCGAACCTTAAAATTGAGATCGACCTTGCGCTTTTTGAAACCGTCGCCCAAGCCTACCACAAAAACCTCATGTCCCAATTGCACCAACCCTTCCTTTAAGGTTTTGTGTGAAGAATTATACTCGCCAACTAGGAGGATTTTCATCGAATTATCATAATTTTAAAACTTCATTGAATGTTGGTGCAAAGTACACAAAAAAAAATTTGCCTGATAAGCATTTCCCTTGCTATGGGAGGTGCAGAACGGTCCTGTGCCTTGCTCTCGCAAATGTTGTCGAAAAGCGGGCATCAAGTGTCGCTGGTGGTTCTCAACAATGTAATTGTACATGACTATGATGCCGAACTCTTTAATCTTGGGCTCTATAAGGATGGAAATGATCGTTTTTTGAAACGGCTGAAACGTTTTCGTAAGCTAAGAAACTATTTAAAAAAGAAGCGGTTCGATTTTATCATTGACCATCGCCCCAAAAACAACCTCTTCAAGGAATCTTTTTATCGGTGCTACCTATATCGAGGCTTTAAAGTCATTAATGTGTACCATACTTCAAATAAGAAGATGGTTTTGACGCAATTTCCATGGCTTTTTAGTACGTTCTTAACCAACAACCATGCGAATGTAGCCGTTTCAAATTATGTAAAGGAACACTTGCTGGATGTTTATAAGTTGCCCAATACCGTAACGATCCATAATCCCTACGTCGAAAATTGGCCAACCAATGAAAGCTTTCCGGAGCTCCTAAAAAATAAGAGTTACATTCTTACTTACGGACGAATTGTAGATTTGGTCAAGGATTTTTCATTTTTACTTCGGGCGTTCAATACCTCGAAGGTTTGGGAAAGCGAGGTCTATTTGGTGATTATGGGAGAAGGTCCCGACAGGCAATTTTTGGAAACGTATTCCGAAAGTCTGCCCTGTTCAAAATACGTTCACTTCCTCCCTTTCAGCAAGAACCCAAAACCCATCGTAATGCAATCCGTATGCATTGCCTTAACCAGTAAATTTGAAGGATTCCCAATGGTGCTCCCAGAAGCGTTATCACTGGGCATTCCTGTAGTTTCCCTCGACATAGTCTCGGGTCCCAATGAGATCATTCGCAATGGATCTAATGGCTTGTTGGTTGAAAAAAGAAATGAAGAAATGTTTGCGGAAGCTTTAAAAAAGATGATCTTTGATGAAGGTTTTTTGCAAAAGTGCAGGGATAATGCCAAGGAATCCGTTGAAGCATTTTCGCCCAGCGCCATCACAAGAAAATGGAATAAGCTTTTAAGCGAATGAAGGATATTGATATAGAACAATCAAGAATCATTGAAATTCCCAGGATTATTGCCGACGATGGTCGGGGCAACCTTTCTGTGATTGAAAAAGATATCATTCCCTATCCAATCAAAAGGGTTTATTACCTCTACGACGTTCCAAGTGATACCAAACGGGGTGGGCATGCCCATAAAGAACTTCAGCAATTTCTCATTGCCTTGAGCGGCAGTTTTGATGTGGTTTTGGACGATGGGCATCACAAAAAGCGATATCACTTAAACCGTCCTTATAGAGGGTTGTATATCCCCAACGGGCTATGGAGGGTGCTTGAAAATTTTTCGGCAGGGGCCGTATGCCTGTCATTGGTAAGCGATGTTTACAAGGAAAGCGATTACGTGCGCAGTTACGACGATTTTAAATTATTTAAACAAGGTTAGTCGGACATTAAGGGCTTCCATCCCTTTTTTAAACTTCCACAATAATCGCAAAAACCAAGCAGGCATCCCCAATGTAAATCGTTGTTTCAATAGCAGGTTGTTGGGGTCAATCTTGGAGGCGTAGCGTTTGAAAGAGTCAAAATCTCCTGCCATTTTATGCTGTAGGGCCATGGAAAACCTATTGCTATCTAAATACTTTTTCAGAAATGGAACCTCTGGGCAATAGGGTTCGTAAACATCTACGTTGATGTAGTTCCTCTTGAGGGTCGGCGTATGGGAAATCCTATTGCTTCCATCCAAATTATGTGTTGCCGAAATAATGGTAGAAAAAGCTAATGGTGAAGCCAAAGCGGCCCGGATCCATAAATCGGTATCTTCTCCTGCGCCATGGGTAATTTTGGGGTCAAAGCCCTTCAATTCTTGAAAAAAATCCTTCCTGAAACAAACCGCCGAAGTCCAGGCCAAAGCATCGGTTAGGCTATATTCAAAATAATTGGCTACCAAACCGGTCCAATTCTTTGGTTTTTTCATGATAGGAGATAGCATGGGGGTGGTAAAGTTTTGGTGATGCCTTTTTGCATAAGCAGTGGCAAACCACCGCGCATCCTTGAATTGTTGGGTAAGGTTGTTTAGATTTTCCAAATGGTGGGGGTGCCAATTATCGTCGGCATCCAAAAAAGCGACAAAGGCTCCCAATGCTTTTTGCACCCCAAAATTACGGGTCAGGGCTACCCCTTCATTTTCTTTAGAAAAGAATCGAATTCTGGGGTCCGTGAAATTGGCCACCGCTTTCTTGCTGTTGTCGGTAGATCCGTCGTCTACAACAATGGCTTCAAAATCATCAAAACCTTGCTCTAGCAAACTTTTAAGAGTGCTCGCAATATCGTTTTCTTTGTTGTAGAGCGGAATGATTACTGAAAACTTAGGCATCGTTCTTTTCTTTTAACAAGGAGAAATGGTACAAACGGTACAAATCAAAAACTTTTAAATTGGGATTGTTGGAATACAAATTCTTTTCGATACTTTTCATAAACCATTTCATGCAGATCATAAAAATTCCCAAAAGCCTGAAGTTCTTAAGACGCTTGTAGAGTTTTTGGATGGGGCGAAAATCGTCTGGCAAATCAAGTTTCGATTCAAAACGAATGCTGGTTTCCAGGGATTCGATGGATTTTCGGATAAATGTTTCCGAGTTTTCGAGGCCTAAATGGAACACGGGATTGTCTATGTGTATTACCTTGATTCCATTTTGATAGATGAAATACGAAACAATGTTGTCCAATCCATACACATTCTCCGAGACTAAATTGATAGTTGAAAAAGTTGCTTTTTGTATCATCAAATTTCCAGAAACGATAAAATAGGGGCGTTTGTAGCGTTCTCGCACGTTTTTAGCTTCTCGGGACATGCCATACTTCCATCGTAAAACCTCTTCAATAACTGGTTTTTCTGAATGGTAGGTTACCCCACCAAAAAGAATTGGGGCTTCTTGCACCCCATCCAAAGCAAACCTTTGGATGAAATCTGGGTATTTTGGCATCACGTCCGCATCCAAAAAAAGCAGCCATGGATACACAGCCATATCGGCAAGGAGTCCCCTCGATTTGGTCCTCCCTAAATTTAATTGGTTTTTGATGACCCGACAATTGGGAAGTTGTTCCATCATTTCATATTGATCGAGAAAAGCAGGATTATCTGAGGCATCGTCCAAGACAATAATTTCGAAGGGATAGCATACCTTTTGGCATTGCGCATGAATATTCTCCACCAAGGGCGCTACCAGAGTATTGTATGTAGGGATGAGTACGGACAACATGGTGTGAGAATAGCAAAAATAAGTGTTTGGTTGCACTTATCTTTTATATTTAAACTAATTTAGTGGTATTAATTTAAAAACCATGGAAAGGAAAGCGATTGCGGACTTGATTCTGAAAAGACTCCAAGAGGAAAAAGAACGGTTAAAGCAGCAATTTGCCGAATCCCATAGTGGCATTGGCCATTTATACATCGATAATCTGCTTCCGGAAACCTTAGCACATGCCATCCATGAGGCATTTCCCAAAAAGGAGCAAATGGTTCGTAAAAAAACCCTCAGGGAATACAAGTATATTGCCGCCCAGATGGATCAGTATGACCCATTGTTGGAAGAAGCCATCTATGCATTTCAGGACAAAAGAATTGTGGTGCTAGTTGGTGAAATTTGTGGGATTGAGGGCCTGGAACCGGACGAAAACCTTTATGCTGGTGGCATTTCGTTGATGGCAAAGGATAATTATTTGAACCCTCATCTCGACAATTCCCACGACAAGGACCGAGACCGCTGGAGGATACTTAATTTGTTATTTTATGTAACCCCCAATTGGCAAGATGCAAATGGTGGACACTTGGAAGTTTGGCCAGAAGGTTTGGACCATCCGCAAGTAACGATTCACAGTAGGTTCAACCGCTTAGCTATAATGGCAACACATAACGCTTCGTGGCATAGTGTTAGCCCTGTTGTTGGTGAGGGCGACCGTTGTTGTGTGTCCAATTACTATTTTTCCAAAAGACCCTTGCGACAAGACGATAGCTTTCATGTAACGAGCTTCAGGGCACGACCAGGAAATAAATTCAAGGATTTTGTGTTGGATTCGGATACAAAATTAAGAATGATTTTGCGTAAAGTATTTAGAAAAGGCATTCGGGAAAACCCCCACCAATACAAAAAAGACCAGTAACGGTATGAAGCTTGTTATCCTCAGTTTCCTCCTGGGCTGTTATGTCTATCAAGCTCAGGCACAATCTGATGAGATTTGGTTTTACATACTGGCCAAGGATACTCTTACCATTCCTTTCAACCATGAAAATAAGTTAGCTGAGTATGTAGGGAATGACCCTATATTGGAGCGAATTTTCGATTCCAAAGAAATCATCCAATTCAAAAAAACCTACGTAGTAAACCAGCTAGGTTCTCGGGAAACGACCTATTTTGTCCGTACGTCTTCCAAGACTTTGTTAAACGATTTGCTGCAAGAGGCCCCTCATATTTTTGTTACGGGTCAATTACTTCTGGGTTCGGAAAAAAGGATTTTTGAGCCTAATGATTATGGGCTTACTTCCCGAATTGGCGAGAACAAAGGATGGCAGGTAGAGCTGGATTATCTCGATTTTCTAGGACTTCCTAAGGCTTGGTATTATACGACGGGGCGAAAGGAGGTAATGTTGGGCATTTCCGACGCCTATGTAGACACCACGAATACAGAGTTCAAGGATAAATTTAAGGTGTTCAGGAAATCACACGACACAAAAAGTCATGGAAGTTCGGTGGCTGCCATCGCTGCAGCACAGGGCGATAATGCTTATGGACTTCCGGGGGTGTGTTATGATTGCAGCATTGGGACTACTTCTTATGGTGATTTCCGGTGGTTTAGACAACTGATGGAACTTTCCCATGATGGAATCAGGGTAATCAACTGCAGTTGGGTGGTATCACATTATTATGAATCGGCACAAGACAGTATCAACAAAATGTTTGATAATGGAACCATTATTGTTGCTGGTTCTGGAAATTCCAATTGGACAAAAACCAAAGGGAAGCATCTGTACTACCCAGCATCGTACGACCACGTAATTTCGGTTTCTACCGGAATGTATAAATACGAAAATCCAAAAGACAATCTGCTCTATGAGGAGAACGGGAGCCCTTATGTTGAAAATATCAAAGGTTACGTGGGCAGGACTGCCGGGTTTGTTGATAAGGACATTGATAAGGCTATAAAAATTTATGGAGTAAGTATTGCAACCCTCAATGAAGCAGTGGATCTGTTGGCTCCTAGTGTTGGTGTGGTGAGTTTTGGGAACTTTTTACGAACAGGGGAGCTCAAGTATGGGACATATCAGGGCACCTCAATTTCAACTCCTTTTGTGACAGGTACCATAGGACTCATGTTTTCGCTGTGCCCATGCCTGCCAGTGGATGAGGTAGAATCTATTCTGAAAATCACTTCATGGAACATCGACTCTATTGAAGTCAATAAGCCCTACAAAGGGATGTATGGCGCCGGAATGTTACAAACGGGTGATGCCGTAGAACTGGTCTATCAATTGTACAACGAAAAGGAAACCGCCTACATCGACCATCAGGATTTCTCGCGATGGGATTTTAAACTTACGGCTTATTCAAAGGAGGTGGTTATCAAAGATCAAAAATTTACCGATCGGGCTACCTTCAACTTAAAAGCGAAAAATAAAATTGTAATAGAACCCAACACGGTCCTTAGCCCCGGTAGGAATGGCAAAATTTCCTTGAGTGTCGATCCTAGGTTGGAAAAGCCCTGCGATCTAATTTTACGGGATCCCAGTATTATGGAAAACGATTAAACGGTTTTCTGTACAACTTCGAAGATTTGGTTTTCGTCGCACTTCAGGGTTTTGGAGGGGTATTTCAAAATCAAGGCATAATCGTGGGTAGCCATTAAAATCGTATTTCCGTTTTTGTTGATTTCTTGAAGTACTTGCATCACTTCCACACTGGTCTGGGGGTCCAGGTTCCCAGTGGGCTCGTCGGCCAGGATCAACTCGGGATCGTTCAACAAGGCCCGTGCAATGCCCACACGTTGTTGCTCTCCCCCTGAGAGTTGGTAAGGGTATTTGAAGTTTTTGGTCTTCATGCCTACCTTATCCAGAACTTCTTCGATTTTGGTTTCCATGGCGGCTTTTTCCTTCCAGCCCGTCGCATGCAATACAAACATGAGGTTGTCCTTTACCGTGCGGTCATTCAAAAGCTTGAAATCCTGAAAAACCACTCCCAGTTTCCTTCTTAAAAAAGGGATGTCTTTTTCCTTTAAGGTTTTCAAATCGAACCCCACGATGTGCCCTGCGCCCTCTTTAAGGGGCAAATCGCCATAGAGGGTTTTCATGAAACTACTCTTGCCACTTCCGGTCTTGCCTATAAGGTAGACAAATTCACCCTTTTCAATGGAAAGGGTCACGTCACTCAAAATTAAATTCTCTCTCTGAAAAATGTTGGCATGCTGGAGCGCCAATACCGGTTGCGACATACAAAAAAACTTAGGATGCTACGAAGGTACTACTTTTCCTGGGCTTGTTCGGAAAGTTTTTCCACCTCCTTTTTCAAGGCTTCAATTTCCAGCTGCTGTTGCAAGGTGTAAAGGGTGAGTTCCTCTATTTTTTCCAATAAAATGAGGCTCATTTTTTTAAGGGAGAGTCCTTCTTCTTCAAGTTCTTTAGCAGCGGGAACTCTCGGCAAATGATGGTTTTCCGCAACATAATTCCCTAAATCTTCCAAGCTTTTCAACTCGTAATCGGGCTGAGACTCCGAAGTTCCCTCAAAATAACTTTCGAACACATAATCGGGAGCTACGACCCCTTCCAGATCGACCAATACTTCCTGGGCATGGATGGTGCCTTTTACGGTGAGTAATTGATCTGGGTTTTTAGTGCCGATGCCAATTTTGCTGTTGTTTTCCCAAACGTTTTTGAGTTTGGTGCGTTGGGCGAAAGAAGGAAGGGTTACAAGAATCGTTAGGGTTATTAACAGGGATTTCTTCATGATAAGTTTATTATTTCAAAAGCATTAATGATAATTTAATATGAAATCTTTCATTTCAATTTTTAATTTCCTAAATTTAGGTATTCCCAAAGACTTAATTTCTCCCCGACACAAGTTTTTGGCAACTCCCCCCGCATTTTTTTGGTACAAAAGGGTTCCTGATAACCCTAGGAAGATAGTTCATTTATTTATTAACACTAATTCTATGTATTATGAAAAAAGCGATTTTATTTTTAGGTATGTTATTTTGCTTGTCTGTGTTTTATGCACAAACAAATCTTCCAGGAACTCCCCAATGGAATGGAGCTTCAAATTCAACTGATCCGATCTACCGAGATGGTAATGTAGGGATTGGCAACACAAATCCTACAGAAAAATTAGAAGTAACTGGTAATGTTCTTGCTAAAAAGGGAAGGTTTGATTCTGAGATTGCCAATGGAGCAACCTATCTCAGTACAACTCAAAGGAATGAAGCCTGTAATGTATTGAGGGCAGGGTATGAACTTTCAAGTTCTGGTAGCCTTTTCAATTTTTTGGATTTTCCTGAATCCAATCTAAATACTGAAGCCCAATCTTTTTTTGGAATTGAAGACCGAAATTATAAAAGCAGGTTTCGTTTTTATGCCAATACGGGAGGTTCTAGTGAGCAACTCTACTACGACAAGAATCAGTCGTCTATTTACAGTTTGAGCGAGAATGGTTCCGGTACGGTAAAGTTGCAGTTGCCCAAGACCAATTCTTACGTTACCATTGGCACCACGAGCTATACAGATGGTGCAAATACCTATCATTTGTCCGTAAATGGGAAAGTAAGGGCAGAATCCGTTAAGGTATATACTGATTGGGCTGATTTTGTTTTTGAAGATAATTACAATCTCCCCTCTTTGGAAGAAGTGGAACGATTTATAATAGAAAATGGTCATTTGATGGATGTTCCAAGTGCCACAGATGTGGAAGAAAGTGGAATTGATTTGGGAGAGATAAATAAAATTTTGCTCCAAAAAATTGAGGAATTAACTCTGTACACAATAGAACAGCATAAACTTATCTTGAAATTAGAAGATAAAATGAAAACCATTAATAATGGAGGAGAATAACATGAAAAACGTCAGGATTTTTTTTAAAATAAAGCAAATTTTGATGAAAAATAAAGTTACGTTAGCGATGAGACTTTTATTTTTTTTAATGTGCTTATTTATTGGAACAACAGTCTTTTCACAAGAGTCTAAAAAATATTGGTTTAGAATAGAAGATTCTTCCTATATACCCGAGGTTATAAAATTGCAGAACGATATTAAACTTGAGTTTAAAGATAACAGACTTAATGAGATTTTCAGTAACTATAGAGTATTGAATTTTAAGAGGTACTTTCCAAATTCAAAAAAACCTTTTCTTCAAAAAGTATATGAAATTGAGGTTGTTGATGAAAATTTAATCAAGGAAATGAAGGAAAAAACTCCGAATATTTTTATTAATCTAGAAGAAGTCCCAGAAATTCAATTATTATATATTCCCAATGATTATGGGACCAATGGAGGTGCTTTAATGGATCAAGAAGATTTGGATTTTATATATGCTCCAGATGCTTGGGATATTTCTCAAGGAAATGAAAATGTAGTAATTGCAATTGCAGAGTCCATAAAGCTAGATCAGGAGGATTTGTTGGGTAAGTCAGAAATGTTGAGTGGTAGTGGAGCTTCCACCTTTGGACATGGTACTGGTGTGGCAGTTGTTGCAGGAGCAAATACCGATAATAATATTGGGATTGCATCAATAGGTTTTGATTGCTATATAAAAGCAAAATCTGGAGGCGTGGATGCAGTGGTCGATTTGGCACAAGCTGGAGTTAAAGTAATAAATATGAGCTGGGGATCTTGTAATTTAAGTCAAAATACAATAGATACATACCAAGAGGCAATGGACGAAGCACATGAAGAAGGAGCGGTACTAGTTGCTGCTGCTGGAAATGGAAGTTATAGTTGCCCAAGCTTAGGGGCTAGTGGAAAACATTATCCCGCAGCTAATCGCAATGTTATTGCAGTTACGGATATTGGATTTCGTTATGAAATTGGGGACCCTGATCCTGATCATGACAATCAAAAAGATCGGTTTGAACATCTAAATAACACTTATATAACATTAACATATAATGATAGTGTTGATATTGCTGCACCTGCTAGACATATTTTAACTCAAAAATCGGGAGGAAGTGAAGTAAATGGAGAATATGAATATTGGGGAGGTACATCTGTAGGGGCTCCAATAGTTACGGGTACTATTGGATTAATGTTTAGTGAGAATTATTGTTTACAACCAAACGAAATAGAAACTATTTTAAAGCTTACATCTAGAAAAATTGATAACTTAACTGTAAACCTAGCATATTATGGTCAAATAGGATCAGGTTCCTTAAATTCTTATGAAGCGGTTAAAATGGCCAAGGATATGAAAGACGAATTTGGAACGGTTGAAGTTAAGGATAGAATTTTATATCGACCATGGTTTTATAAACTAGAGACCGCACCTTACGAAATAAAGATGTCCAATAATACAATAACTGGTGATTCAAAAATTAAATTTAGAGCTAGGAATAATATAGAAATATTGAGTGGTGAATACTCGCCAGATTCAGGGTATATTGATCTTGAAATAGATTCAGACTTAACATCCTGTGAAGTCCCAACACTTTCATTTCTAAAAAAATCGTTACCAAAAGATGTAGAAGATGCATCTAAATTGGGCTATGTGGTTTATCCTACGAAAGTTGCAAACGAGATTAATGTAGTCAATATTGTTTCGGAAGAAGCAATTATTTCAACCATAAAAATATTTGATATTTTTAATCAAAAAGTACTTGAAATGTCAAATATTGATACTCCTAAGATATTAGTAAATTTGGATTATTTAACTCAAGGTTTCTATATTCTTAAAGGTTACGACCAATTTGAAGAAGATATACTAACGACTAAATTTATCAAGGAGTAGCTCAATTATTTTCATGTAAAAACCACCCGTTAGGGTGGTTTTTTCTTTTGATGACTTTATAATTAATCGTCCAAATTGCCGTTACTAAGGCATAGGATCGCCCTAATTTTATGCCGCAAAACCCAAATCCCATGCCCAAAAGCCTCATCCCTTTTTGCTTTGCCCTTATTTTTTCAATAACCCTCAGCGCTCAGCAGTCGGCGGTTCTCACCAACGATTGGGTGGCGTATAACAAAGCACTGGAACTGTACAACAACCAACAATATCTGGCGGCCCAGGCGCTGTTTGCACAACTACAGGAGGATGCCACTGAGGAATCCGTAAAAGGTGATTGTGCCTACTACATCGCCAACTGTGCCGTACGGCTCAACCAACAGGATGCCGATTACCTGATGGAGCAATTTGTTAACGAATATCCCACGAGCATCAAACGCAACGATGCTTTTATCAACGTGGCCCATTATTATTTCGAAAACGGGAAGTATTCCTACGCCCGCAAATGGTACGATAAGGTGGACGAAGGCAACCTTAGCAGGGGCGAACGCGAAAAATACTACTTCAATAATGGCTACGCCTATTTTGCCAACAAGCGCTATTCTGAAGCGCAGAAATACTTCAATCGGGTGAGCGATTCACCCAAATACGGCTCCCAGGCCAAGTACTATCTGGGGTACATTGCGTATGAAGGTGATAATTATGAAGAAGCCAACAAGCAGTTCGAAACCCTCGAAAACGAGGAAAAGTACGCCGAGGGACTCAGCTATTATAAAGCGGACATGAATTTCAAATTGGGCAATTTCCAAAAGGCAATTGATCTGGGATTGGAGCAATACAATCAATCCTCTCCTCAGGAAAAAAGCGAGTTGTCCAAGATTATTGGTGAAAGTTATTTCAATTTGGGAAGCTATTCAGAAGCCATTCCCTATTTAAAGGAATACAAAGGAAAACGTGGAAAGTGGAACAACACCGATTACTACCAGCTGGGCTATGCCTATTACAAACAGGGGGATTATGAAAAAGCCATTGGGGAATTCAACAAAATAGTGGACGGACGCAATGCCGTGGCCCAAAACGCCTACTACCATTTGGCGGAAAGCTACCTGAAACTGGAACAAAAGCAACAGGCTTTGAATGCCTTCAAAAATGCTTCCGAAATGGATTTTTCTCCACAGATTCAAGAGGATGCTTGGCTCAATTATGCCAAACTCAGTTACGAAATCGGGAACAGCTATACCAGTGTGCCGCAGGTTTTGCGCTCCTTTTTGGAAGCCTATCCCGACAACCCCAACAACGAAGCCTTGAAGGATCTGCTAATCGATTCCTACATCACTTCCAAAAATTACAAAGCTGCCTTAGAGCTTTTGGAAAACAACAAATCCTTCAGCAATAAAAAAGCCTTTCAAAAAGTGGCTTTTTTCCGCGGACTCGAATTGTACAGTGAAGGCAATTATGCCGATGCCGTGGCACTTTTCAATAAATCCCTGAAAGAACCCTACGATCCCATTTTTACGGCTCGCGCGACCTATTGGAAGGCGGAAAGCGATTACCAAGCCTCCAATTTTGATAATTCCTTGATTGGCTACAAACAATTCCTGCAATTGCCGGAGGCACAAAAAACCCCAGAATACCCGAATGGTTTTTACAACCTTGCATACAATTACTTTAAGTTGAAAAATTACAAGGAAGCAATCGGTCAATTCACAAAATACCTGGAATCGTCAACCAACGATGGCACCAGAAGGAACGATGCCTATGTGCGATTGGGCGATTCCCATTTCATGCAAAGCGCCTATTGGCCTGCCTTGGAAAATTACAATAAAGCTATTGAGGACCATTCGCCCGATGCGGATTATGCGGCTTTTCAAAAAGCCATGAGCTATGGTTTCGTGGATCGTGTAGAAAGCAAGTTGGAGGCATTGAGTAGCTTTACTTCCCGATACCCTAAGTCGTTTTATAGGGACGATGCCTTATACGAATTGGGGAATACGTACGTGGCCATGGATAAAAACCGGGATGCGATGGCCGCTTATGAAAAACTAATCAACGAATTGCCCGGAAGCAGTTATGTGCCCAAAGCCCTATTGAAGGAAGCCCTGATGTTGAACAATTCTGGAAAAAGCAACGAAGCACTCAATCTGTTCAAAAAGGTAGTGGCCAAATATCCCTCAACACCTGAAGCCTTGCAGGCTGTGGGGTCTGCCAAATTGATTTATATTGACCAAGGCCGCGTGAATGATTATGCCGAATGGGTAAATACGTTGGATTTTGTGGAGGTAGAGAATGCCGAGTTGGATGATGCAAGCTATGAAGCCGCGGAGCAACCCTATTTGGAGAACAAAGCGGCGCAGGCCATTTCACGATTTGAAGGTTATTTGAAGGATTTTCCCAACGGAGCCCATACCTTGAACGCGCATTTTTACTTGGCACAATTGTACTTCGCCGATCAAAAAGGGGAGAAGGCCATTCCACATTACCAGTTTGTTCTGGATAAGGAACGAAGCGAATTCAGTGAGCAAGCTTTAGCCCGAATTTCGGAATTGTATCTTGGTAAGAAGGAGTATCAAAAGGCCCTCAATTACTTAAAGCGTTTGGAAACAGAGTCGGATTACCCACAAAACGTCGTCTTTGCGCAAACCAATGGCATGAAGGCCTGTTATGAACTTAAAAGATATGAGGAAGCGGTTTTCTATGCCGAAAAAGTACTCTTGAATGAAAAAGTGGAGGCTTCTATCAAGAACGATGCACAAATAATTATCGCGAGGGCAGCATTACAAACCGGGAATGAAACCAAGGCCAAATCCGCTTATGCCGAAGTGGCCAAAAACGCTACAGGAAAATTGGCTGCGGAAGCCTTGTATTACGATGCCTACTTCAAGAATAAGGAGGCCAATTATGAAGGTTCCAACGCCGCAGTACAAAAGTTGGCAAAGGATTATTCTGGATACAAATTTTTTGGAGCCAAAGGGCTGGTGCTCATGGCCAAAAACTTTTATGCACTGAATGACGCCTTTCAAGCGACCTATATTTTACAGAGCGTTATCGACAATTTTGCGGAATTTCCCGACGTGGTGGAAGAAGCCAAAGCCGAATTGGCCGTCATCAAGGCTTCCGAGTCCAAGACCAACAGTTCCGTAGAAACCGACGGTCATTAATTATTCATCAATCAATTTACCTTTTCATGAACTTTTCAATGAAGAAATCCTTTTTTTTAATTTGTAGCTGTTTGGCCGTTTTCAATGTTTGGGCACAGGAAGATGACGATTTGGGTACGGAGGTGGTCAATGTGGTGAAACCCTACACGCCTACCATTTCGGATGCGTTTAAAGTAAAGGAAACGCCTGTTTTGAACGATTCCACGACCTCTCAAAAAAAAGAAGTGCGTTACGAGATATTTTCGGTTCCCGTGGCATCTACTTTTACTCCATCCAAAGGAAAAGCCGCTACGGTAGATAAGGCAAAACCAATACGGCTATACGACAATTATGCTACCTTGGGCTTTGGAAATTATACCAGTATTTTGGGAGAATTGTTCAGTAATTTTGAAATCAGTCGCACCGATCAGGCAGGATTTTTCTTTCGGCACAATTCCTCGCAAGGAGACATCCCGGATGTATTGTTGGAAAACAAATACTACGATACTGAACTTACTGGAAACTATACCTCCCGTCAAAAGGAAATGACGGCTCGGTTGGAAGCCGGAATATCCCACCAATTATTCAACTGGTATGGCTTGGATGCTATATTTGAAACAGCACTCCCCGAAACTATTGCTTCCATAGATCCCCAGCAAACGTATTTTGGGGGGCATCTTGGTGGTAGCCTGAAACTGGAGGATTCTTTTTTTAAGGATATTACGGCCAGCATCCATTACCTAAGGGACGCTTATGGTTCTTCTGAATTTCAAGGGCAGTTACGCCCAAAGTTTCAATTTCCAATAGCGGATTTTACCTTTCAACTTCAAGGAAACTTGGATTTCCTTAGCGGAAGTTTTGACCGAAATTATTTTTCTGAAGAGGCCCTTCAATACGGATACCTCAATACCGGTATTGCACCGTCTTTGATTTACGCAAACGAGGATTTGACCCTGGCATTAGGCACCGAAGTGGTCTTTTCCCTGAATACCCAGCAGAGTTCAAGCGATTTGTTTGTATACCCTCAAATTAACGCCTCGTACCGTCTGGTGAACGAAATACTGATTGTTTATGGGGGAGCGGAAGGGGGATTGAAACAAAATACCTATCGCGGATTGAAAGACGAGAACCCTTTTGTTTCACCTACTTTGTTTTTGATGCCTACAAGTCAGTTGTACAATGGGTTTGGAGGTATCAAAGGGAAGCTCAGTAATGAGGTGAGTTACAATCTACGGGGAAGTTACGGCAAGGAGCAAAACAAAGCTTTTTTCCAATTAAACCCTTACAAAGGCATGAATCCCGATCTTGAAGGCTATGAATATGGAAATTCCTTTGGAATTGTATATGACGATGTCAATACACTGGGATTTTTTGGGGAATTGAAGGTGGAAATTTCCGAATCTTTTTCGTTGGGTGCCCATGCCAATTATTATAGTTACACCCTGGATCAACAACCAGAGGCTTGGAACCTACCCAACATTGAAGCGTCCGTTTTTTCAAATTTTGAAATCTCGGAAGCATGGTATGGGGGGGTCTCCCTCTTTTTTGTGGGAGAACGGAAAGAACTTAGCGATGTGGTGTTGGTTACTACCGAAACCCTGGATTCGTACTTTGATGTAAACGCCAATTTAGGCTACCGCGTCAACGACCGGCTTTCCATTTTTGCAAAGGGCAGTAACTTACTCGGGAACAACTATGAAAAGTGGTTTAACTACCCCGTACAGGGCATACAGGGGCTTTTGGGTGCTACCTATAAATTTGATTGGTAAATCAAGCAACCATTCTACCTTTTTTTCATCTAATTAAAGCTATAGAAAAGAAAAAAGGTAAGTTTAGGGTTTAATACAGAAAAAGCATACTGGTAACGGGATGCTTTTTTTATATTTACCCAAATTAGACTTCATGAATGCTTTCAAAATTATCCTACCGCTATTGGTCTTTTTTTCATGCAATGACACTAAAACCTCGGTTGATTTATTAGTGTTGAATGCCAAGGTGTATACCGTGAATGAGCATTTCGAAATGGCCCAGGCTTTTGCCATTAAAGATGGTAAAATCCTTGAAGTGGGTACTTCGGAAGAACTTCAGGAAAAATACCGTTCAGATCAGGTTTTGGATTTAGGCGGAAAAACAATCCTCCCAGGTTTGATAGATGCCCATACCCATCTCTATGGTTACGGTTTGGGGCTGCAAAACGTAGATTTGGTAGGAACCACCAGTAAACTTGAAGTACTTCAGAAACTTGCTGCTTTCGAGAATGGAAAGCATTCCAATTTTATTTCCGGTCGAGGGTGGGACCAAAACGATTGGCCCATCAAAGAATTTCCCACTAAAAAAGAACTAGATTCCCTTTTTCCAGAAACCCCTGTGGCTTTACGACGGATAGATGGGCATGCGTTGTGGGTAAACAGTAAAGCGCTGGAAATGGCTGGAATTACTGCAGCCACTAAAATGGAGGGGGGTGAGGTGGTGCTTCAGGATGGCAGCCCTTCCGGAATTTTGATTGATACCCCTATGCGATTGGTCTTCGATGTAATGCCAGCACCTTCGAGGGAAATCTCGATTAAGGCCCTTAAAGATGCCGATGAAGCCTGCACAAAACTTGGATTGACCACGGTAAATGAAGCTGGTTTAGACCGAGAAATTATAGAGCTTATTGATAGTCTTCAACAATCCGGAGACCTAAAACTACGCGTCTATGCCATGGTGAGCAATTCGGAAGAAAACTTGGAATATTATCTAAATAAAGGAATCCTCAAGAACAATCGTTTGAATGTACGCTCGGTAAAAGTGTACGGTGATGGGGCCCTAGGCTCCCGTGGGGCTGCATTACGTGCTCCCTATTCCGACATGCCCCATCATTACGGAGCCATGATTACCACCCAATCCCAACTGGACAGTTTGGCTCAGCGAATCGTTACAGCAGGTTATCAAATGAATACACATGCCATTGGCGATTCGGCTAATATTTCTGTATTGCGGGCCTATTCAAAAGCTTTGAAAGGAAAAGTGGATGCCCGCTGGAAAATTGAACATGCACAGGTGGTAAGTTTGGACGACTTTGATGTGTTTTCAAAAAATATTATTCCTTCGGTACAGCCTACCCACGCCACTAGCGATATGTACTGGGCAGAAGACCGTTTAGGGAGTGCGCGCATCAAGGGCGCTTATGCCTACAAAACCCTTTTAAATAAAGCAGGGATCATTGCTTTGGGGACTGATTTTCCTATAGAGCATATCAATCCCATGTACACTTTTTATGCTGCAGTGGCCCGAAAAGACTTAAAGCAATACCCAGAAGGCGGGTATCGGATGGAGGAGGCATTGTCTCGTGAAGAAACCTTGAAAGGGATGACCATTTGGGCCGCGTATTCCAATTTTGAAGAAAACGAAAAAGGAAGCCTCGAAGTTGGAAAATTTGCTGATTTCGTAGTATTGGATCAAGACCCTATGGAGTGCCCAGAAGCGAGTATTCCCAATATCAAAGTCTTGGAAACTTATATTAATGGGGAAAAGGTGTATTGACCTATTGTCCTCCTTTGGCCTGTAAATCTGCAAGGCAAAGAGGATCTAGTTGCGGCACAGCGCCCATTCTCGATAAGTTTTTTTTTAACTGACTTCGAAGCACATTGGTTGCATCGTAATACATCAGACAACCTTCTACCATACAATGCTTGGCATTATTGGAATCTTCGTGATTGGTATGGATGTCATCGTTCTGGATGTTTACCAGTCCTAATATATGACCAAATTCATGTTCCAAGGTGGTTTGTTCCAAAATGGGGAGTACCTCTGGCTGGTCCAACGTAACAGTTTCCAAGGTTTTTTGATAGATTACCATAGAAGTATTCTGATAGGCCGTACCCAAGGTTACTTGGGTTTGAGTATCGTTATTGGAGCTGCCATTCGCAAAAAAAACGTAAAGCGCCATTTGGTCCTCCGAGGTATATTTTGTTCTAAGCGACTCTTCTATGGCTTTGATTTCGGTAAGGGTAAAAGGAGCTCCAGATTGGTTGGGAACCGTTCGCTCTATAAAAACAATACCTCCCGGTTTGTGAATTCTAGCAGTAATGAAATCCTTAAAGGCCAAGATGGAACTGGGATCTGGTTGAAAGGATTGGGTGTATACCAATTCTACTACGAGGCTTTGGTAAATATCGTCGGACAGGATGTCTTCCGCAGAAGTACCCAAAGGTTTTTTATTTTCGGCTTTAGGGTCTTCAACCGGACTGGAATCGTCTTTTTTACAACCACTTAGCATGGAAGTACATAAAATAGCCAGAAAAAGAGTCCTTAAGAAAAGCTTCATGGTGCAATTTTTGTATTTTTAGCAAACATAACTTTTAAACAGCTTACAGTAATAATGAAGTCAATTTTTTTAACGCTTTTTTTGAGTATTTGTTTTTCGGGAATAGCCCAATTGGACAATTTTCAGAAGGAAATCATCGATTTGTTGAACATCAATGGCACCCGCGAATACTATAGTGCCGATTACTACGAAGTATTCCCTTTGCTACAACGCAATTTCAAGGACCGTAATATCCCCGAGGAAGCTTGGACCCATTTAAAGGAAGGCGAAGATGAGCAATTGGATAAACTTGTTTCGATGTTGGCCTTTGCCTATCGAAAACATTACACCCAAGAGGATATTGTCAAAATGACGGAATTTTATACCACCGAAACCGCGCAAAAGTTTCTGGCAGACAAAGACCTTACTTCCGATGAACAAAAAGAAATCGACGATTTTTTGGACAGTGATATAGGCAAAAAAATGAAGAAAAAACAAAAAGACCTTCAAAAAGACCTGCGAGCTATTAAGGATGATTGGAGTCGGGAGCTCTTTGGTGCCAAAATGAAACAACTCATCAAAGAAGGGTATCTTTAGGAAACGTTAAGCGGGCCAAATAATCAAAATGGTCTCCTTTAGCGATAAGTTCAAACTGAAATCCATTTTCCATCGCTAAAGCATGGAACAAACGTTCGTCCAAATACAGCCAAGGAAAGGGTTCGGAAGCGATTGATTTATAGGTCATGGTAAACTCCAGTTCCCCATAATACCGATCGGCCGGAACCCAAATCCCTCCTTCTTCCGTGGCATCATACATGTATTGTAAGTCACTGGAATCAATGAGAATCTGACCACCATTTTTGAGGAGTTTTTTTAGGTGAAGCAAATAAATGGATGCCTGTTCGAGGGTTCCAAAAATACCCGTACCGTTCATTAAGAGTAGAATGGTATCGAAAGTTCCCAATTTAAAATCCAAAATGGGCACTTGATGTGTTCGCCTCAAACCTCTCAACTTGCTAACGGCTATAGCGCCTTCTGAAACATCGATACCGGTAACATTCAATCCCTGTTCTTGCAGCCAAATTCCGTGGCTTCCGGCACCGCAACCTACGTCCAATACGGTTCCTTTGGCTAACTTTAGCGCATGCTGTTCCAAGCTAGGCATTTCATCAAAACTTCGGAAAAAGTAAGAAGTAGGCACTACATCTTCCTCACTAATGTTAGTTTCGGTTACCAAATCTTCGGGGTCATTTCCGTGGAAATAATCCAACAATGCCTGTCCCAAAATGTCTGCCATTTCGTTATTTTTGAACTATGGATGAACTGTTGCGACAATTGCCCCAACGCGCCAAAGATATGGAGAAAGAAAACAAAAAATTTTTCTCCAAGCTGAAGAAAAAACCGCCTAAAAATTTGGACACCCTCATGGTGGAATTGCATGAGGCCGAATTTCAAAAGACTGATTGTTTGCAATGTGCCAACTGCTGTAAGACCACGGGGCCGCTTTTTACGGATAAGGACATCGAGCGGTTGGCAAAGCACTTTCGGATGAAGGGCACAAATTTTATCGATGCCTATTTGCGGGTCGATGAAGAGGGCGATTATGTACTTCAAAATGTTCCATGCCCTTTTTTAGGAGTGGACAATTATTGTAGTGTCTATGAGGTGCGTCCTAAAGCTTGTAGGGAGTATCCGCACACCAATCGTAAAAAATTCCATCAAATTTCTAACCTTACAATGAAGAATGTGGCCATTTGTCCGGCGGCTTTCAATATTGTTGAAGAATTAAAGAAAAGGGTTCCTTAGTTGTAAAGGAGGTATTTTTCCCTAATTTTTTTGAACTTTTCGATGTCAGGTTGCCAGCTCTGCCTAATCTTTTGAGCCGACATCCCATTTTGTATCTGCAACTGCAAGGCTTCGGTTCCGGCATGGGCCGCAAAGTTTTTGGTATTGAAAAACGATTCCTTTTTACCGTAATCATTGTAAGCATTCACTAACCAAGTCAAGTCAACCTGATCCATTTTTGGAATGGTCCTTAAGTCTATACCATTGCAGGTTTTCCCTTCCATCTTAGGATGCTTGGCTCCATCGTTGGGTTGTGGCACATAGAAAAAAGGATACTTTTCCTCGGGCAAATAGGGCGATCCAAAAATCTGGAACTGCATCTCGGTACCACGCCCGGCATTCACCTCCGTGCCTTCAAAAAGGCCCAAGCTTGGATACAAACTAATGGCTTGGTCGTTTGGTAAATTGGGAGACGGTTTGATAGGGAGGGAATAGATGGTATTGTGCGTGTAATTGGTCATGGGGATTACGGTTAAGTCACAGGTTTCACCTTGTTGAAGCCACCCTTCACCATTAATCATCTGCGCGTATTCGCCAATGGTCATGCCGTAGACCAAAGGAACGGGGTGCAGCCCTAAAAAGCTGAAATGTTTCGATTCCATCATGGGACCATCCACGTAATGTCCGTTGGGATTGGGCCGGTCCAAAACAAGGAGCGGGATGTTTGCTTCGGCACACGCTTCCATCACGTAGTGCAAGGTCGATAAATAGGTATAAAAACGAACGCCAACATCTTGGATGTCGAAAACCATAATTTCAATACCCTCCATTTGTTGGGGCGTTGGTTTTTTGTTCTTACCATAAAGCGAAATGATGGATAACCCTGTTTGGGTATCTATGCCATCGGAAACTTTTTCACCCGCATCCGCCGTACCTCGAAAACCGTGTTCAGGGGCAAAAACCTTTGCCACTGTTATGCCATTGGAAAGTAGTAAATCCACTAAATGAATCGGTTGGGAGGGCGTTTCAAAAAGAACAGACGTGGGATTGGCCACCACTGCTACTTTTTTCCCCTTTAGCAACGGCAAATACGTATTCGTTTTGGCAATGGCAGGTTGAAGGATTTGGACTGATTCCGATTTGCTGTTTTTCGTGACTTCCACGGTTTCTTTTTTTTCGTGATTTTGGCTTCCACACGAAAAACAAAACAGGATCGTTATGGCAAGAAACAGGAATCCTGTATTTTTGAACTTACTAATTGGCATACGAATAGGTGAACTTTGAATTTTTTACGGCTCGGCGCATCATTGCTTCGAAAGACTATAAAAGTAGTGTTTCGGCCCCAATTATAAAAATAGCCATTGTGGCTATTGCTTTGGGGATGGTCATTATGATGGTTTCCATAGCTACGGGGGTGGGGCTGCAAAAAAAGATCCGTGAAAAGGTATCGGCCTTCAATGGGGACATCATTATTTCAAAATTCGATAACAATAACAGCAACGACTCCCAAATCCCCATTTCCAAAAAGCAAGATTTTTATCCCAACTTCACACAAGTTGAGGGCATCGACCACATCCAAATAACTGCTTCGAAAGGTGGAATTTTGCGCACGGAAACCGACTTTGAAGGTATTGTGGTAAAAGGCGTTGGGCCCGATTACAATTGGACTTATTTTAAAGAGTACCTTACAGAGGGCAATTTGCCCAATTACGAGGGGGACCTTAATGATGAGGTCTTGATTTCTTCATATTTGGCCAGTAGGCTACAATTGGCCTTGGGAGACCGCATCAATGCTTTTTTTCTGGATGAGGAATCTGAACGGAAAGTGCGCAGCCGAGGCTTTACTATCGTGGGAATTTACGACAGTGGGTTTCAGCAATTTGATGAGCAATATGTGTTGGCCGACATCCGTCACATCCAACGCCTAAACCGATGGAATGACGATCAAATTGGAGCGTTTGAGTTGTTCGTTTCCGATTTTGATAGAATTCGTGAAATAGGGTACCAAGTGTACGATGCCACCGACCCAACTTTGGATGTTATTACCATTAGGGACCAATATTATTCCATTTTTGAATGGTTGGATTTGTTCGATTTCAACATCGTTTTGATTATTGGCATCATGATCCTCATAGCAGGGATTAATATGATTACAGCCTTGTTGGTACTAATTTTGGAACGCACGCAGATGATAGGCATTTTGAAAGCCTTGGGGACTTCCGATTGGAGCATCCGAAAGATTTTTCTCTACAATGCGGGCTATATCATTTGTGTTGGGTTGTTTTTTGGAAACCTAGTAGGATTGGCTTTATTGTTACTTCAGAAGTATGGCAAATACATCACCCTCAATCCAGAGACCTATTACGTTACGGAAGCGCCCATATATCTCGATTTTGGGTACATCCTGCTTTTGAATATAGGAACACTCATTCTCTGTCTCTTAATGCTTATGATTCCGTCGTATCTGGTTTCCAAAATTTCACCGGTTAAGGCCATCCGTTTTGAATAAAATGAACTCCAATTGCCAAAATTCTGAAGGGATTTGTACTTTTGCCCCGCTTGAAACGCAAAGATGGAATACGCAAAAAACATTTTAGAGACCATTGGAAATACGCCATTGGTAAAAATCAATAAACTTACCCAAGAGTTGCCCTGTTTGGTGTTGGCCAAATACGAAACCTTCAATCCCGGCAATTCAGTTAAAGACCGGATGGCCCTAAAAATGATTGAAGATGCCGAAGCCGATGGGCGGCTGCAACCTGGGGGGACCATCGTGGAAGGTACTAGTGGTAACACCGGTATGGGATTGGCCCTAGCCGCAATTGTGAAAGGCTATAAAATGATTTGTGTAACTACCGATAAGCAAAGCAAGGAAAAGGTAGATATCCTGAAGGCAGTTGGAAGCGAGGTCATTGTTTGTCCCACCAACGTAACGCCAGACGACCCACAATCGTATTATTCAACCGCACGGAGAATTGCCGATGAAACCCCTGGTGGTTGGTATGTAAATCAATACGATAACCCTAGCAATACCAAAGCGCATTATGAAAGTACCGGACCAGAAATTTGGAAACAAACCGAAGGGAAAGTCACCCATTTTGTAGTGGGCGTGGGAACTGGTGGAACCATAAGTGGTGTGGGGAGGTACCTTAAAGAACAAAATCCCAATGTAAAAGTTTGGGGTGTCGACACCTATGGTAGTGTATTCAAGAAATACCACGAAACCGGCATTTTTGATGAAAATGAAATTTACCCGTACGTTACGGAAGGAATTGGGGAGGACATCCTTCCGGCCAATGTGGATTTTTCGATCATTGATGGGTTTACCAAAGTAACCGACAAGGATGCGGCGGTCTATACCCAACGCTTGGCCAAGGAAGAAGGAATGTTTTTGGGCAATTCAGCTGGAGCCGCCATCAAAGGAGTACTGCAGTTGGCAGTGCATTTCAAACCCGATGACGTTGTGGTGGTTTTGTTCCACGATCATGGAAGTCGTTATGTTGGCAAAATGTTCAACGACGAATGGATGCGTAAAATGGGCTATAAATAAGCTATCAAAAAACTGATTTACCACAAAAAATCTTTTTCAAAATGAAAGGGATTTTTTATTTTTACCAACCGCACCCTAACTCCCTGCCTAAATTTTTTGTACATGAAGGAAGCATTTCTTCATTACTTGTGGCAGTTTCAGAAATTTTCAAAGAAACATCTTGTAACCACGGCCGGTGAATCAATTGAAATCCTGAAAGTAGGGGAGCATAACCGTAATTCAGGTCCAGACTTCCTTTTGGCACAGGTCTCCTTAGATGGACAATTATGGGCAGGGAATGTGGAGATTCATGTAAAGTCTTCCGATTGGTATCAGCATCGACACCAAAACGACCCAAACTACGACAATGTAATCCTGCACGTGGTCTTGGAGCATGATGCTGAAGTATTTCGAAAAGATGAAACCATAATCCCTACCCTTCAGTTAAAGGAGCGAATCCCCCAACAGCTTCTCAAAAATTACAACGTATTGTTCTTGGAAAAAAAACGATTTATTCCTTGTGAAAATCAATTTCCAGAGGTCGATCCTTTTGTTCTGGATCATTGGCTCGGAAGAATGTATGTGGAAAGGCTTGAAACAAAATACCGATGGATATTACAAGAGCTTCAAGAAACACAAAACAACTGGGAGGCGCTACTTTTTAAGATTTTGGCCAAAGGCTTTGGATTGAAAGTCAATGGCGAAGCATTCCACAGTATTGCAAAATCGGTTCCTTTTTCAGTTTTAAAAAAAGGTGGGCAAGAGCTTCTAGAATTTGAAGCCTTGCTTTTTGGACAGGCGGGGTTTTTGGAACGGTCACTTCCTATTGGTTATTATAAAGAACTTCAGGATAAGTATCGGTATTCCAAGATTAAATGGGGCATTTCCAATGAAATGGTAACGTCGCCAAAGTTTTTCCGATTGCGTCCGCCCAATTTTCCAACCTTGCGACTTTCACAACTGGCAATGCTCTGGACGAGCAGGCCGCATCTTTTTTCCGAAATCATTGCCGCTAAAACCAAAGAGGAATTTTACACACTGTTCGATGTGGCTGCCAGCGATTTTTGGGACGACCGCTACAATTTTGAAATCGAATCGTCCAAACGTCGGAAAGGCTTAACCAAGGGGTTCATTGATTTACTGCTCATTAATGCGGTTATTCCCATAAAATTTGCCTATGCCAAGCACCAAGGCAAAGACGTTTCGGAGGCATTGGCAACGTTGGCCTTAAGCATTAAGGCCGAAAAGAATTCGCTGATGGCACGGTTTCAGGAATTAAGGACTTTTGAGTCCACGGCATGGCACAGCCAAGCATTGTTACAACTGAAGAATGAACATTGTGAGCATTTAAATTGCTTGAATTGCGTCGTCGGGAATTTTGTATTGAAGCAATCCTAAGATTCAGGAAAAAATAGTAATTTGCAGTACATGCAATTCATCCGTAACCTACGTCACTACTTTGAAAAAAACGGCTTTTACGTGTGTTCCCGTTTGGCTGACCGCTTGGGCATGCGTGCTAGGACCGTAAGACTGTCCTTTATCTATGTTACTTTTGCCACTTTTGGAGCAGGGTTTGCCTTGTACCTTATTTTGGCATTTTGGCTAAAAGTAAAGGATTTGGTCTACACTAAAAGGACTTCGGTATTCGATTTATGAGAAAGGTCTATCAATCTAAAATTCTAGGAGCAATACTACTGCTTTTTCTAGTTTTTCTGGCTGGGATCATGGTGTTCACTTTGGTGTACGGCTATACTTTTATTGATGCCTTGTACATGACGGTCATTACAATCACTACAGTGGGATTTGGGGAATTGCACCCCATGTCGCCTTCTGAAAAAATTTTCACCTCCTTTTTGATACTTTCCAGTATCTTTATTGTGGGGTACGCCATTAAGGTCATTTCAGAATACATCCTTAGCAAAAGCAATATTGGTAACCTAAGACATAAGAAAGTGCAGGAAAAAATAGACAAACTCCAGAACCATGTCATTGTTTGCGGTTTTGGGCGCAATGGAAAACAGGCCGTCCAAAAATTGGAAGCGTACAAAAGGGATTATGTAGTGATTGAAATGCGTGAAGAAATCGTGGAACGCTTTTACGATGAAACCCATTTGTTTGTTAAGGGGAATGCCAACGAAGATGAAACCTTGATTAAGGCGGGGATCGAAAGGGCTTCCACACTCATAGCTGCTTTGCCGAGCGATGCCGACAATCTTTTCGTGGTGCTTTCTGCTAGGCAAATCAACAAGAACTTGAAAATCATCAGCAGGGCCACCGAAGAGACTAGCTACAAAAAACTGAAGCTGGCCGGTGCTGATAATGTGATTATGCCCGATAAGATTGGTGGCGACCATATGGCTTCATTGGTGGTAGTTCCCGATTTGGTGGAATTTTTGGACAACCTATCGGTTTCGGGCGAAAACGATAGCATCAACGTGGAACAAATTCCTTTTGAAAAAGTTTGCCCCAATGGAGACGAACAAGCCATCAAAGATTTGGATTTGCGCAACAAATCGGGCTGTTCAATCATTGGGTACCGATCGCCAGCCGGAGAGTACATTGTAAATCCTGAACCTTCTACGGTCATCAAGAAAGGATCAAAACTCATACTCATTGGGCGCCCCAACCAAATTGAGCGGCTAAAACAAATGTATCACGTTTAAGAATTGTGGGAATAATTCAGTAGCCAAAAATTTGAAAAAGCTATTTTTTTTAGCATCTTGCTGAACCTTAACTAGAAATTTAACTAAAAAACCAACTATGAATAAATTCCTTGTTTTCCTTTGCTCTTTGTTTTTGCCTTTGTCTTCCTTTGCCCAAGAGGCACAAGAAGTCCAGGAAATAGGTTTAGACCAGCAAATCGATCAAGCTTTCCAGCCCATTTCCGATTTTTTCTCCAGGGTTATTTTCTTTGAAATTGCTGGGACTCCCTTCGTTTTGATTTTATTGGTGTTCAGTGCCGCTTTTTTTACCGTGTATTTTGGGTTCCCAAATGTTCGCTATTTCTGGAGGGCCATCAGTACGGTGCGAGGAAAATACGAAGACGTAGAGAAACATGGAGCGAAGTTCCTTTATGGAGAGGATGGGATTGCCCATGGAAAGGATTTCAATAAAATAAAGGACATCGACGATCATATCGATTCTATTTCCGATGAGTTGGCCATTGATGGAGATATCAAGGATACCATCCGTGATGAAAGCTCCCATGGGGAGGTTTCCCACTTTCAAGCTCTAGCAACTGCCGTTTCTGGAACCGTAGGAAACGGAAATATCGCCGGGGTAGCCTTGGCCATTGCTTTAGGTGGGCCCGGGGCCACCTTTTGGATGGTTGTTTGTGGATTTTTGGGGATGTCCACCAAGTTTGTGGAATGTACCCTTGGGGTCCAATACCGCGATGTTGGGGAGGATGGTACGGTCTATGGAGGTCCCATGTATTATTTAACCAAAGGTCTTAAAGAAAAAGGACTGGCCACTTTGGGAAAAATAGCAGCCGTATTGTTTGCCATTTTCTGCATTGGAGGATCTTTTGGGGGTGGAAATGCGGCCCAATCCAACCAAGCGACTATCGTTGTTAAGGAATTGCTGGGTCTTGAAAGCACAGCAGCTGGATTTTGGATAGGGGTAGTAATCGCTATTTTGGTAGGTGTTATTATCATTGGCGGAATCAAAAGAATTGCTTCCGTAACCGAAAAGATAGTGCCCTTTATGGCGGTACTCTATATTCTTTGCTGCCTTTACATTATTCTTAGCAACGTGGGCCTCCTCGATGATGCCATTGCTTTAATTGTTAAGGAAGCCTTCAATCCAAAAGCGATTGGGGTAGGAGGTGTTATTGGAGTGTTGCTCGTTGGATTCAAAAGGGCGGCTTTTTCCAATGAGGCTGGTGCTGGTTCTGCTTCCATTGCCCACTCTGCAGTGCGTACCAAATATTCTGCCAGTGAAGGTTTGGTAGCCTTGTTGGAACCTTTCATCGATACCGTAGTGATTTGTACTATGACCGCCTTGGTGATCATCATTTTTAATTTCGGTGGATTTTTTGAATATGGTGGTGATGGAACAGGGGGTGTAATCATTGACGGCATGCGGTATGAGGGCGCAGGTATTACCTCCATTGCTTTTCATGAATACATTCCCTATTCCAAAATTTTCTTGACCGTTGCCGTGTTCCTGTTTGCAGTTTCGACCATGATTTCTTGGTCCTATTATGGCTTGCAGTCCTGGAAGTTTTTATTTGGAAGGGGGAAACGCGCAGACCTAACTTATAAATTTTTGTTCCTTGCCTTTGTGGTAATCGGTGCAGCAGCCAGTATGGGCTCTATCTGGAATTTCTCCGATGCAATGATTTTTGCTATGGTCTTCCCAAATATGGTAGGACTGTACCTGTTATTCCCGGTCGTAAAGAAACAACTGAAGCGCTATCTCGATGCCATCAAGATGAAAAAAGAGGCTATAGAGGGTTAATCGAAATATCTTTATTATACAAAAACATAACTCCCCGTTCAATTAAAACGAGGAGTTATGTTTTTTAAAAAATGGACTTACCAGTTTCGCTATACCCATGGTGAACAAGCTGGGATTTTACTTTTATGTAGTGCCATCATTGCTTTGTTGTTTTTGAACAACTGTGAAATTTTTAATGAGAATACAGCTGTCGATATCAATTCTACCGAGGTGTTGAAGCTTCAACAATTAGTGGATTCCCTTAAGGTGCTAAAAAAGGAAGAAGGGAAGTATAAAGTATATCCTTTCAACCCAAATTTCATCACCGATTTCAAGGCGTATACCTTAGGGATGTCTCCTATGCAATTTGACAAGTTGAAGGCTTATCGGGACCAAGGCAAGTGGATCAATTCAGTGGCCGACTTCAAGAAGGTGACGGGAGTGGACGAAGTTTGGTTGGATTCCATAAGCCCGCTTTTCAAATTTCCGGATTGGGTTTCACACCCAAAACCAAAATCCAAAACCTTTTTTAAGAAAGAAAAATCCTTTAACGAAAAAACCGACCTCAATCTGGCCACAGTGGAAGACTTGGAAGAGGTGTATGGTATTGGCCCTGCATTTAGTAAACGGATCTTAGAATTTAGGGAAAAGCTGGGAGGCTTCTCCGATGAGGTGCAATTGTATTTTGTATATGGTCTGAAGCCGGAAACGGTTGAAAATGTGCTCAAGGATTTTACAGTGAAAACCCCAAAGGAAATTACAAAGATGAACATCAATAAGGTTTCGGCTTCCGATATTGCCACCTTACCGGGTATTTCCTTTTCATTGGCCAAAGATATCTGGGAGTTTGTGCAACTTCGTGAAGGAATTTCCAAACTCGGGGAATTAACAAAAATTGAAGGAATGAGCCCACAAAAGTTAGCACTAATTGAGTTATATTTGTTCGCAGAATGAAACGGATTTTTGTATAGCATCAAAAGTCCTTACCTTATCGCATCAATGAATCAATCGTATTTTACCGAAGAGCACCAATTTTTCAGAAACACCTTTAGGGATTTTCTTCAAAAAGAGGTGGTCCCCCATATTGAAACTTGGGAAAAAACAGCTGCCATCGACCGTGCTGTCTGGAAGCAGATGGGAACCATGGGCTACTTTGGAATTTCATACCCTGAAGCCTATGGGGGGCATGATTTGGACATCTTTTACCTAGTTATTTTTTTGGAGGAAATGCAACGCATTAATAGCGGGGGGTTTGCAGCCGCCATGTGGGCCCATACCTATTTGGCCATGACCCACTTGCACAAGGAAGGCAACCATGCCCAAAAGCTTAAGTATTTGGCGCCCAGTATTTCTGGGGACATGATTGGTTGTTTGTGTATTTCCGAACCCTTCGGTGGCAGTGATGTAGGTGGGATGCGAACAACAGCAACCAAAGATGGAGGGCATTATCTTATTAATGGTTCCAAAACCTTCATAACCAATGGGGTTTACAGCGATTATTTGGTGGTAGCGGCCAAAACCAATCCAGAACTTGGGAACAAAGGCATCAGTATTTTTGTAATCGATCGGGAAACTCCTGGGGTTTCTGCCACCAAGTTGGATAAATTGGGCTGGCGTGCCAGCGATACCGGCGAAATCGCTTTTGACAATGTAAGAGTTCCTGAAGCGAATTTATTGGGGGAGGAAAATAAAGGCTTTGGGTACATCATGCAGCATTTTGCGTTAGAACGTCTGGTGATGGGTATTAATGCCCATGGCCGAAGCGAATGGGCACTCGAATATGCCATCCAGTACATGAAAGATCGTACGGCTTTCGGAAAATCGATTTCCGAATTTCAAGCGCTTCGTCATAAAGTAGCAGAGTTGAGTGCTGAAGTGGAAGTGTGTAAGACCTTTAATTACCAAGTGGCTAGAAGTTTGGGCGATGGAAATTATCCCGTGAAGGAAGCAAGTATGTCCAAACTTATTTCCACCAAAGTAGCCGATGAAGTAGCCTATGAATGCCTTCAACTTTTGGGGGGCTACGGCTACATGGAAGATTATCCAATGGCACGTTTGTTTCGCGACAGCCGCTTGGGCCCCATAGGGGGAGGCACTTCTGAAATTTTAAGGGAAATCATAGCCAAGATCATCATCGACGGCAAGGACTATAAACCTGCAACCTAAACATTTGGTTTTTTGGCTTTATCTTTGATAATCAGAAACGGTTCGTAACATGACTTTGATGAAATATCCAAAATCCAAAATTTTACTTTTCACAGTACTGGGGCTATGTTTTGGTTCCCTTTCAGCCCAAACCGAAATCAAAGGGAAAGTAGTCGATTTTATGACCTATTTGCCCATTGAGAGTGCGAGTGTGTATGTTCAGAATTCGACCATTGGAACCATCAGCAATGTGGATGGGAAGTTCCAACTTTCAATTCCGCGCGAATACCAAAACGACACCTTGGTCATTTCTTCTATTGGCTACAAAAGCTTTAAGACAGCGCTTCCCGATTATGATCCTTCGATGGATGTGTTTCTGGAAGAAGAAATTGCTTCCTTGGATGAAGTGGTAATTGTATCCGATCCTAGACCCACTACTGGAAATGAAATTGTGCTGAAGGCTTTGAAAAAATTGCCGAATAACATGCCCGAAATGCCTTATTTGCAAAAGGCCTTCCTTCGGCATCGCGAACGCAATAAGAAAGAATACAAATGGTTGATTGAAAGTGCGCTAACTTTTTACGATTCCAGTTACGCCTCATCGGCAAAGGATCAGCTCAAAATTAATGTGGACGAAACCCGTAAAAGTTATGATTTGAGGGATGTGGACAGTTTGTTTACTTACTACTCTTACCTCAAATACCGTATGCCCAAGCTTTCCTTTAAATCCAAAAAACTCGATCGGGACACCATAGAAACATCCTCCCTGGTACAGGCCATCAAATGGAACGACCGTCGTATCAATGGTCTGGAGAATATTTTTAAAGGCAAGTTAAATTTGGTTCGGAACTCAAACACTTCAAAAGCACTTTTTGGGAAAGATATCCTGGAAAACCATCAGTTTAAACTGGACACGGTACTCGTAGATGACGGCCGAAAGCTCTATAAAATCCAAATCCTTAAAGGAGCCGATTATGTGGGGCTTAATACGCCCGGGATTTATAACGAAGGTTTTGAAGCAAAAGGCTGGTTGTACATTTACTGGGACAATTATGCCATCAAAAAGATTGAATACGAGTTGGTGGCTGCTTCCGAGTCTCAAAGACGCAGAAGTAAAAGTCTCTTTGATACGTTGGTAAACCATAAAATGATTATCACCTACAAGGATTACAATGGTAAAATGTACCCAAGCTATTTTTACTATGAAACACCCAAATTGGTGAATGCCGGCGATCGCTCTTCCGATAAGGAAAAAGTTGGAGTTTCCAAAAACAAGGACGAACAGTTTTATTACACCATTCAGGAAATCCTTTTTACGGAAGTCATCCAAGATCCAGACGCCATTAATGAAGCGCTGGGCAAGGAATGGTCGGAGGATATTTTTTCAACCAAGCCGTATCACGAGAAGTTCTGGCAAAATTACAATGTGCTCTTGGAAAGTGACGAGGAGGAAAAACTCATACAAGACTTAAGCACACGGGCGACGCTCTATAAAGAATAATTTTTTTCAATTTTAGCAATTCATTTCAAAATACTTTATAAATTTGCCACCGCAAACGAAAGGAGGTGATGCCATTATGTTAATTATACCAGTAAAAGACGGAGAAAATATCGATAGGGCGTTGAAACGCTTCAAGCGCAAGTTCGACAAAACCGGCGTGATGCGCGAATTGCGCGACAGGCAACAGTTTACGAAGCCTTCCGTGAAGCGTCGTTCGGTTATTCAAAAAGCGCAGTACATTCAACATCTAAGGGATCAGGAAGAAATTTAATTTTTCTGTTTCCATGAAAACATAAATCCGCAGGACTATTTGTTGCTGCGGATTTTTTTTACCCTTGCGCCGCTCATCAAATAATTGTATTTTTAGCAGAACCCATACCCTGCCTGCGTATGCCATTCAAGGATTTCATCGATTACCTGCGATTGGAAAAAAACTATTCGGTCCACACATTGACGGCTTACGAAAAGGATTTGCAGGTTTTTTTGGATTTTGCCTCGCGGGAATACGATTACAAGCACATCAAAAAGGTTCCGTATTCGGTTATCCGAAGTTGGATTGTAAGTTTGGTAGATGGTGGTATTTCCAACCGCAGTGTGAATCGTAAGGTCTCTAGCCTCAAATCGTATTACAAATTCTTGCTCAAGACCAAGCAGATTTCCGAAAACCCTTTGGTTAAACACAAGGCATTGAAGACTTCCAAAAAAGTACAAGTGCCTTTTTCGGAAAAGGAAATCAACCAGGTTATCGATATTCTGGAACAGGAAGCGGGTTTTGAAGGCGTCCGCAACAAACTCATCGTCGAACTCTTTTATGCCACAGGAATGCGAAGGGCCGAACTGGTGAACCTAAAAATAACGGATATTTCGCTATCACAAAAAAATATCAAAGTATTGGGAAAGAGGAACAAAGAGCGAATCATCCCATTACTGCCCTCCATCTTGATTACTTTGGAACAATATCTGGAAGAAAGAAAGCGTTTGGACTCTATAAAGGACAGTGCATTTTTGTTCCTTACCCAAAAGGGAGTTAAAATATACGAAACGCTTGTGTACCGGATTATAAATTCCTATTTTAGTATAGCATCCGAAAAGGTGAAAAAGAGTCCGCACATCCTTCGGCATTCTTTTGCGACCCACCTGCTCAATGAGGGTGCCGATTTAAATGCAGTGAAGGAACTGCTTGGGCATGCAAGCTTGGCCTCGACCCAGGTATATACCCACAACAGTATTTCTCAATTGAAGCAAGTGTACAAAAATGCCCACCCCCGAAACCTGAACAGAGACTAATAATTAAATTTCCTCGCCTATGAAAGTCAATGTGGAGACCCCCAACTTTGTAGCAGATGTTAAATTGATCAATTTCATTGAAAAAAAACTTTCCAAGTTGGAACAGTTTTACGATCGTATTGTCTACGCCGATGTATTTCTGAAAGTGCAAAAAACCAGTGACAAGGAAAACAAGATTGTTGAAATTTTGCTAAGCGTTCCCGGAGACGATTTAATCATTAAAAAGGAGGCAAAAACTTTTGAGGAAGGTACCGACGAATGTGTGCGTTCTTTGGAGCGACAACTCAAAAAAAGAAAGCAAAAACAGCGCACTTTTTCCTAGACCATTTTTTTATTGAAAAGATTTTTTTGCAACAAATATTTATATACATTTGCAGTCCGTTAGAAATAGCGGACTTTTTTATGCTGAAAATTTAGCCGCGAAAAGTCAAGTCGCCTCCATAGCTCAGTTGGCTAGAGCACGTGATTTGTAATCTCGGGGTCGTGGGTTCGAGTCCCTCTGGAGGCTCTTAAAAAACAACATTTCCAATACGGAACTTGGTTATTTGAAATACTGAAATTATTACTGGGGAGATACTCAAGCGGCCAACGAGGACAGACTGTAAATCTGTTGGTATACACCTTCGCAGGTTCGAATCCTGCTCTCCCCACAACAATTTTAAAAGTAGGTGTCAAAAGCTTGCTTTTGAAAGCCGGCAATTTAAAATTGTCGTGAAGGGAAACCCTTCACGGATCACGCGCCCTTTGGGTGCGTAATCCATACAGTTCTTTGAGGAAAACGAAATGCTTTTGAAAGCCGGCGATTTAAAATTGTCGTGAAGGGTCCCTTCACAAGCAATGATAAAAAAAGATGCATTCACCTAGCTCATAATCAAGGATTTCAAAATGTTATTGGAAATTTTGAAACCAAATGAATTATCACTATCTTTGCACGCATTTTTGAGGGACCATGCCTTCAAAAATTTGACATATTGAGATCAAAGTCCTGAAAAAATCAGGAATCAAGCGGGAGTAGCTCAGTTGGTAGAGCGTCAGCCTTCCAAGCTGAATGTCGCGGGTTCGACTCCCGTCTCCCGCTCTTAAAATCTTCAAGAACATGGTACTGGTTGCCCTCTTGAGGATTTCGTTGTTGCCCCTAGGCAACCCACGCAACCTGCAACCAGAAAGGCCGGTGTAGCTCAGGGGTAGAGCGCTTCCTTGGTAAGGAAGAGGTCACGGGTTCAATTCCCGTCATTGGCTCAAGTTTGTAAAGATTGAACACTAATATATAACTAAGATTAAATTAATACACAATGGCAAAAGAAACTTTCGACCGGTCAAAACCACACTTAAATGTGGGTACTATCGGTCACGTTGACCACGGAAAGACTACCTTAACTGCTGCTATTACTAAAGTGATGGCAGACAAAGGTTTTTCTGAAGCTAAATCTTTTGATCAAATCGATAACGCTCCAGAAGAAAAAGAAAGAGGTATTACCATCAACTCTTCACACGTTGAATACCAAACTCAAAACCGTCACTACGCCCACGTAGACTGTCCAGGTCACGCGGATTACGTTAAGAACATGGTTACCGGTGCTGCTCAAATGGACGGTGCCATCCTAGTAGTTGCTGCTACCGATGGTCCTATGCCACAAACCCGTGAGCACATCCTTTTGGGACGTCAGGTTGGTATTCCACGTATCGTTGTTTTCATGAACAAAGTAGACATGGTGGATGACCCAGAATTGTTGGAGCTTGTTGAAATGGAAATCCGTGACCTCCTGAACTTCTATGAGTATGACGGAGATAATGGTCCTGTTATCCAAGGTTCTGCTTTGGGTGCGCTGAACGGTGAAGAAAAATGGGTAAATACGGTGGTAGAATTGATGGAAGCTGTTGACACTTGGATCGAAGAACCCGTACGTGAAAAAGACAAGCCTTTCTTGATGCCTGTTGAAGACGTGTTCTCCATTACAGGTCGTGGAACTGTGGCTACCGGTCGTATCGAAACAGGTGTTGCCAACACTGGTGATCCCGTTGAGATTATTGGTATGGGCGCTGAGAAATTGACTTCCACCATTACTGGGGTTGAAATGTTCCGCAAAATCTTGGATCGCGGTGAAGCTGGGGACAACGTAGGCCTTCTATTGCGCGGTATCGAGAAAACCGATATCCGTCGTGGAATGGTTATTGTAAAGCCAGGTTCCATTAAGCCTCATGCTAAATTTAAAGCAGAGGTGTATATCCTTAAGAAAGAAGAAGGTGGTCGCCACACTCCATTCCACAACAACTACCGTCCTCAGTTTTACGTCCGTACCACTGACGTAACTGGAAACATCCAGCTACCCGACGGTGTTGAAATGGTAATGCCAGGTGACAACTTGACCATTACTGTTGACTTGATCCAGCCTATTGCCTTGAACGCTGGTCTTCGCTTCGCCATCCGTGAAGGAGGACGTACCGTAGGTGCTGGTCAGGTAACTGAAATTTTAGACTAATTCTAGTTTAGATACAAAGTCATAAGGTGTCCGTCTCTGGCGGACGCCTTGACTTTTCTTACGGGTTTAGCTCAGTTGGTAGAGCACTGGTCTCCAAAACCAGGTGTCGGGAGTTCGAGTCTCTCAACCCGTGCACTTGTAAAAGAGAACTCGAAGATAACTGAGTTTAATGTATTAATTGCAAATACGATGGTTAATTACATCAAAGAATCTTACAACGAATTAAAGAATCATGTTTCATGGACCAGCTGGTCCGAAGCGCAGCGACTCACTGTCATTGTGGCTTCGTTTTCCTTGGTTTTGGCCTTGGCTATCTGGGGTGTTGATACGGTTTTCAGTAAAGTAGTAAGTCAATATTTTCACTGGATTAAATCCTAAGATAAAATGACCGAGACGAAGAGTACTAAAAAATGGTATGTGGTGCGTTCCGTTAGTGGACAAGAGAATAAGATTAAATCTTACATCGAGTCTGAAGTGGCCCGTTTGGGGTTGCAGGATTATGTGGAGCAAGTTTTGGTACCTACTGAAAAGGTGATTCAAATCCGAAATGGAAAAAAAATCAATAAAGAGCGAGTTTATTTTCCGGGATATATTATGATTCAAGCAAGCTTGGCAGGGGAAATCCCGCATATCATACGATCCATTAATGGAGTAATTGGCTTTCTGGGGGAAACCAAAGGAGGCGACCCTGTGCCACTTCGCCAGTCGGAAGTAAACCGAATGCTCGGCAAGGTTGATGAGTTGGCTGTTCAGGACGATAACATCAACATCCCATACATCATTGGGGAAACCGTAAAGGTGATTGACGGTCCTTTCAATGGATTCAATGGAACTGTTGAAAAGATCAATGAAGAAAAACGCAAGCTGGAGGTTATGGTGAAAATTTTCGGAAGAAAAACACCTTTGGAACTCAGCTACATGCAAGTAGAGAAAGTATAAGTGTTACACTATATAAATAGGTTTTTTCTTAAGCTTCCACAATAGAAAAACCGCTTTTTTAAATTTTAGAAAATGGCAAAAGAAGTAGCTAAAATTGTAAAGTTGCAAGTCCGCGGAGGGGCGGCTAACCCTTCTCCACCAGTTGGACCCGCTTTAGGTGCTGCCGGAGTGAACATCATGGAGTTCTGTAAGCAATTCAATGCTAGAACACAGGACAAACAGGGAAAAGTATTGCCAGTTGCGATTACGGTCTATAAGGACAAGTCGTTCGACTTTGTCATTAAGACCCCGCCGGCTGCGGTACAAATCCTCGAAGCTGCCAAGGTCAAAAAAGGATCTGGGGAGCCCCATGTTAAAAAAGTAGCGACCATTTCCTGGGATCAAGTAAAAGCGATTGCTGAAGACAAGATGCCGGACCTGAATGCCTTTACCGTTGAGTCTGCCATGAAAATGGTAGCAGGTACAGCGCGTTCAATGGGAGTTAAAATTAAAGGTGACGCACCATTTTAATCAAGAAAAGAATCTAAAAAATGGCAAGATTAACTAAAAAGCAAAAAGAAGCTGTGGGCAAAATGGAGCCCAATAAAACCTACACGGTGAATGAAGCTTCTGCTTTAGTCAAAGAAATCACCAACGTAAAGTTTGATGCATCTGTAGACCTTGCTGTACGTCTTAACGTCGATCCCCGAAAAGCCAACCAAATGGTACGAGGGGTAGTAACCCTTCCCCATGGTACGGGTAAAGACGTTAAAGTACTTGCTTTGGTAACTCCCGATAAGGAAGCCGAAGCCAAGGAAGCAGGGGCCGATTATGTTGGGTTGGATGAGTACCTCGACAAAATTAAAGGAGGTTGGACCGACGTCGACGTTATTGTAACCATGCCTAGTGTGATGGGTAAATTGGGACCTTTAGGAAGAATCCTTGGGCCTCGAGGCTTGATGCCAAACCCGAAGACTGGTACTGTTACCATGGACGTCGCTAAAGCTGTTTCTGATGTGAAAGCTGGTAAGATCGATTTTAAGGTCGATAAAACCGGTATCGTTCATGCCGCAATTGGAAAGGCGTCTTTCGAAGCCGATAAGATTGCCGGAAACGCCAAAGAATTATTGTCAACGCTTGTAAAATTGAAGCCTCAAGCTGCAAAAGGAGTGTATATTAAAAGCATTCACATGTCTAGTACCATGAGTCCTAGCATTGAAATAGACTCCAAACGCTACGCTGAGCAGTAATATTGTAAATTATGACTAGAGAAGAAAAATCATCGGTTATTGAACAGTTGACTGCACAGCTTGCGGATAATGCCAATATCTATTTGGCAGATATTTCAGGCTTGGATGCATCAGCCACTTCAAACTTACGTCGTGCTTGTTTTAAAGCAGGAGTGAAGCTCAATGTGGTGAAAAACACCTTGTTGGCCAAAGCGATGGAAAACTCTGAAAAGAACTTTGGCGAATTATCCACGGTTCTTAAGGGCAATACTTCCTTAATGATTGCTGAAACAGGAAACGCTCCTGCCAAGGTAATTAAGGAATTCAGAAAAAAATCTGATAAGCCTATACTTAAAGGAGCTTTCATCGAAGAAGCCATATACATTGGTGACAACCAATTGGATGCCCTTGTAGACATTAAGTCCAGGGAAGAATTGATTGGAGACATCATCGCCTTGCTTCAATCACCTGCCAAAAATGTGATCTCGGCACTTAAGAGCAGTGGTGGCACTATTGCAGGCATTGTCAAAACCCTTTCCGAAAGAGAGGGGTAAAATAAATTTTTGCACTAATTAAAACTTAAAAATAATACACTTAAAACGATAGAAAAATGGCAGATTTAAAAGATTTCGCAGAACAATTGGTTAACCTAACCGTAAAAGAAGTTAACGAGTTAGCTACGATATTGAAAGAGGAGTATGGCATCGAGCCTGCTGCTGCAGCTGTTGCAGTAGCCGCTGGTCCTGCTGCTGGAGGTGGTGAAGCCGCCGAAGAAAAGTCTGAATTCGACGTGATCCTTAAAGCCGCTGGTGCTTCTAAATTGGCTGTAGTAAAATTGGTTAAGGAATTGACCGGTGCTGGCCTTAAAGAAGCTAAGGATCTAGTGGATAACGCTCCATCTCCAATTAAGGAAGGTGTTGCTAAAGACGAAGCTGAAGCCCTTAAAGCTCAGTTAGAAGAAGCCGGAGCTGAGGTTGAGCTTAAATAAGCTCCTCAACTCCAAACCTTAAGGTTTAGGTCTTTGCCCAGGCGGTTAAGACCTAAACCATTTTGCGTATATAAAGGTTTTTCATTTTTGAAGTACGCAAAACCCTAGTTTTTAATATAAAATTCCATCCATAGATGTCAGCAACGCAAACTGAAAGATTGAATTTTTCTTCTGTAAAAAACAAGCCGGATTACCCCGACTTTTTGGACATCCAAATCCAATCCTTCCAAGATTTCTTCCAATTGGAAACCAAATCAGAAGAAAGAGGCAACGAAGGTCTGTACAAAACCTTCATGGAAAATTTCCCAATCACTGATACTCGTAACCAGTTCGTACTAGAATTTTTGGATTACTTCATCGATCCCCCAAGATACTCCATTCAAGAGTGTATCGAGCGGGGACTTACGTACAGCGTTCCTTTGAAGGCCCGTTTGAAGTTGTACTGTACCGACGAAGAACACGAAGATTTTGAAACCATCGTTCAGGATGTGTATTTGGGTACCATCCCCTACATGACACCCAGTGGTACTTTTGTAATCAATGGGGCAGAACGCGTTGTGGTTTCACAGTTGCACCGTTCGCCCGGTGTCTTCTTTGGACAATCGTTCCACGCCAATGGTACCAAATTGTACTCTGCAAGGGTAATCCCCTTCAAAGGATCATGGATTGAATTCGCGACCGATATCAATAGCGTGATGTATGCTTACATCGATCGTAAGAAAAAATTACCGGTAACCACGTTGTTCCGCGCCATCGGCTTCGAAAGGGATAAGGACATTTTGGAAATCTTCGATCTTGCAGAAGAGGTCAAGGCCAGTAAAACCGGATTGAAAAAATATTTGGGACGCAAACTGGCCGCCCGCGTGCTGAAAACATGGCACGAAGACTTTGTGGATGAAGATACCGGGGAAGTGGTTTCCATTGAGCGTAACGAAATCATTTTGGATCGTGACACGGTTTTGGAAAAGGAACACCTGGATGAAATTGTGGACTCCGGAACCAAAACCATCCTGCTTCACAAAGAAGATAACTTGCAGGCCGATTACGCAATCATTCACAATACGCTTCAAAAGGATCCAACCAATTCCGAAAAAGAAGCGGTAGAACATATTTATAGACAATTGCGTAATGCCGAACCACCCGATGAGGAAACAGCCCGTGGGATCATCCACAAATTGTTCTTCAGCGACCAACGTTACAACTTGGGTGAGGTTGGACGCTACCGAATGAACAAAAAACTGGGTCTTGATATCGAAATGGAAAAGCAAGTGCTTACCAAAGAAGACATCATTACCATTGTAAAATATTTGATCGAACTCATCAACTCCAAAGCCGAGATCGATGACATTGACCACTTAAGCAACCGTCGTGTTCGTACCGTTGGTGAGCAACTCTCGCAACAGTTTGGAGTGGGATTGGCCCGTATGGCCCGCACCATCCGCGAGCGTATGAATGTTCGTGACAACGAAGTGTTTACGCCCATCGATTTGATCAACGCTAAGACCCTGTCTTCCGTGATCAACTCTTTCTTTGGAACCAACCAGTTATCCCAATTCATGGACCAAACCAACCCCTTGGCCGAAATTACGCATAAACGTCGTTTGTCAGCTTTGGGACCTGGAGGGCTATCCCGAGAACGTGCCGGCTTTGAGGTGCGTGACGTACACTATACCCATTATGGGCGTTTGTGCCCCATCGAAACCCCTGAAGGACCAAACATTGGTTTGATTTCTTCCCTTTCAGTTTTCGCAAAAGTGAACAACCTCGGATTCATCGAAACTCCTTACCGCAAGGTGGAGAATGGTAAAATCGATATCAAAAACCCTGCTGTATACCTATCGGCAGAAGAAGAAGAGGAAACGCTTATTGCTCAAGCCAATATCCCATTGAAGGATGATGGAACCATCGATACTGATCGTGTTATTGCACGTATGGAAGGGGACTTTCCAGTGGTGGATCCGGCCCAGGTAAACTACGCCGACGTAGCACCCAACCAGATTGCCTCTATTTCGGCTTCGTTGATTCCTTTCTTGGAGCATGACGATGCCAACCGTGCCTTGATGGGATCGAACATGATGCGCCAAGCGGTACCATTGTTGCGGGCAGATGCTCCAATTGTGGGAACCGGACTGGAACGACAGGTTGCTTCCGATTCCCGTGTATTGATCAATGCGGAAGGCGATGGTGTGGTAGAGTATGTGGATGCCGACAAAATTATTATCAAATACGACCGCGATGATGAAGATCGCATGGTAAGTTTTGATGGCGATTCAAAAACCTATGAACTCATTAAGTTCCGTAAGACCAACCAAAGCACCTGTATCAACCTTAAACCCATTGTGAAAAAGGGTGACCGAGTGGTGAAAGGACAGGTATTGTGCCAAGGTTATGCTACGGCTAGTGGCGAGTTGGCCTTAGGCCGAAACATGAAGGTTGCTTTCATGCCCTGGAAAGGTTACAACTTTGAGGATGCGATCGTGATTTCCGAAAAAGTGGTTCGCGAAGATATCTTTACTTCCATTCATATCGACGAATATTCCTTGGATGTTCGTGATACCAAATTGGGTAACGAGGAATTGACCAATGATATTCCAAACGTCTCTGAGGAAGCGACCAAGGATTTGGATGAGAACGGAATGATTCGTATTGGTGCTGAAGTAAAACCAGGCGACATCCTTATAGGAAAAATTACCCCAAAAGGAGAAAGTGACCCAACTCCTGAAGAAAAACTGCTTCGTGCTATTTTTGGAGACAAGGCAGGCGATGTAAAAGATGCCTCCCTGAAGGCTTCCCCATCATTGAGTGGGGTGGTCATCGACAAAAAATTGTTCTCCCGCGCCATTAAGGACAAGCGTAAGCGTGCCAAGGATAAGGAGGATATTGCCGAATTGGAATTGAAATACGAAAGTAAATTCCAAGAACTTAAGGACATCCTTGTAGAAAAGTTGTTTGCCATCGTAGGCGGAAAAACCGCTCAAGGTGTGGCCAATGATTTGGGTGAAATTGTTTTTCCAAAAGGAAAGAAATTTACCCTTAAAATGTTGACCGCAGTAGATGACTACACACACTTGGTGGGTGCTGCATGGACTACGGACGACAAAACCAATGAGTTGGTGCGCGAGTTGATGCACAACTACAAAATCAAGGAAAACGATTTGCAAGGAAACCTGCGCCGTGAAAAGTTTACCATCTCTGTTGGGGACGAACTTCCAGCAGGGATCTTAAAACTTGCCAAGGTATACATTGCCAAAAAGCGTAAGCTAAAAGTAGGTGATAAAATGGCTGGACGCCACGGAAATAAGGGTATTGTAGCCCGAATTGTTCGTGAGGAGGACATGCCTTTCTTGGAAGATGGAACCCCAGTAGACATCGTTTTGAACCCGCTTGGGGTACCTTCCCGAATGAACATCGGTCAAATTTATGAAACCGTTTTGGGTTGGGCAGGCCAGAAATTGGGTCAAAAGTATGCGACCCCCATTTTTGATGGGGCTACGTTGGACCAGATCAACGAACTTACCGACAAAGCTGGAATCCCTCAATATGGACACACCTACCTTTACGATGGTGGCACCGGCGAGCGATTCGACCAAGCGGCAACCGTTGGGGTTATTTACATGCTGAAGTTAGGCCACATGGTGGACGACAAGATGCATGCCCGTTCTATCGGTCCATACTCTCTTATTACGCAACAGCCATTGGGTGGTAAAGCCCAGTTTGGTGGCCAGCGTTTTGGGGAAATGGAAGTTTGGGCACTCGAGGCGTATGGAGCTTCCAGTACCCTTCGTGAAATTTTGACCGTAAAATCGGATGATGTCATTGGTAGAGCCAAAACCTATGAATCCATTGTGAAAGGTGAGTCCATGCCGGATCCGGGAATCCCAGAATCCTTCAATGTGTTGATGCACGAACTGAAGGGTCTTGGATTGGATATACGATTAGAAGAGTAAATCTGCCTTTGGTAGATTCGATTTTGGGATAGGATCCCATAGCAGCAAAACAACAGAATATTTTCAGCATTATGTCAAGAAATAAAGAAAACACAGTACAGAAATTTAATAAGATTTCGATTGGGTTGGCTTCACCCGAATCGATTCTGGCCGAGTCTAGGGGAGAAGTACTCAAGCCCGAAACTATCAATTACCGTACGCACAAACCAGAGCGTGACGGTCTTTTCTGTGAGCGTATTTTTGGTCCTGTAAAGGATTACGAGTGCGCCTGTGGGAAATACAAGCGGATTCGCTACAAAGGGATCGTTTGCGATCGATGTGGTGTAGAAGTAACCGAAAAGAAGGTGCGTCGCGACCGTGTGGGACACATCAACCTAGTGGTGCCTGTAGCCCATATCTGGTACTTCCGTTCGTTACCAAATAAAATAGGGTACCTTTTAGGACTTCCTTCAAAGAAGTTGGACATGATCATTTACTACGAAAGGTACGTGGTCATCCAACCTGGTAATGCCAAAAATGAAGAAGGAGAAGCGGTTCAAAAAATGGATTTCCTTACCGAAGAAGAATATTTGAATATACTCGATTCCCTTCCTCAGGAAAATCAATACTTGGATGATAGCGACCCTAACAAGTTTATCGCTAAAATGGGTGCGGAATGCTTGATTGAATTGCTTCAGCGAATTGATTTGGATGCGCTTTCGTTTGAATTGCGCCATAAAGCCAATCATGAAACATCCAAGCAACGTAAAACGGAAGCCTTAAAACGCTTACAGGTAGTGGAATCGTTCCGGGAAGCAACTCAGAACCGTGAGAACAAGCCCGAATGGATGATCATGAAAGTGGTCCCAGTGATCCCGCCTGAATTGCGTCCTTTGGTGCCATTGGATGGTGGACGTTTTGCCACTTCCGATTTGAACGACCTGTATCGGCGTGTGATTATCCGCAACAATCGTCTGAAGCGTTTGATGGAAATCAAAGCCCCAGAAGTAATCTTGCGTAACGAGAAGCGTATGCTTCAGGAGTCTGTTGATTCCTTGTTCGACAATACAAGAAAATCTTCAGCAGTAAAAACCGATAGCAACCGTCCGTTGAAATCCCTTTCCGATTCATTGAAAGGGAAACAAGGACGTTTCCGTCAAAACCTACTTGGTAAACGTGTGGATTATTCTGCTCGTTCCGTAATTGTTGTAGGTCCTGAATTGAAATTGTACGAATGTGGTCTTCCCAAAGACATGGCCGCTGAGCTTTACAAACCTTTCGTGATTCGTAAATTGATCGAGCGTGGTATTGTAAAAACAGTAAAATCGGCCAAGAAAATTATCGACAAGAAGGAGCCGGTTGTATGGGATATTCTGGAAAATGTTTTGAAAGGACATCCAGTGTTATTGAACCGTGCCCCCACATTGCACCGTTTGGGTATCCAGGCCTTTCAACCTAAGTTGATTGAAGGTAAAGCTATTCAGCTTCACCCCTTGGTCTGTACGGCCTTCAACGCCGACTTTGATGGTGACCAGATGGCGGTGCATTTGCCTTTGGGCCCCGAGGCCATTTTGGAAGCTCAATTGTTGATGTTGGCCTCGCACAATATCCTTAACCCTGCCAACGGTTCGCCTATTGCAGTACCTTCACAGGACATGGTTTTGGGATTGTATTACTTGACCAAATTGCGCAAATCTACTTCCGATCATCTGGTAAAAGGTGAAGGCTTAACTTTCTATTCTCCAGAAGAGGTAGTTATTGCCTACAATGAGAAAAAAGTCCATTTGAATGCCGAAATACGGGTGCGTACCAAAGATTTGGACGAAAACGATCAATTGGTCACCAAAATTATTACCACCACGGTTGGTCGTGTGATTTTCAATGATAGTGTTCCTGAAAAAGCAGGATTCATCAATGAAGTATTGACCAAAAAATCGCTTCGGGATATTATAGGTAACATTCTTACCAAAACCTCAGTTCCTGCGGCGTCTGCGTTTTTGGATGAAATCAAGCACCTTGGATACAAATTCGCCTTTGAAGGAGGACTGTCCTTTAGTTTGGGCGATATCATCATTCCTGAAGAAAAGAAAGGCCTCATCGAAGCTGCCAATGCTCAGGTAGATAGCATTATTGCGAATTATAACATGGGATTGATTACCAACAACGAACGGTACAACCAAGTAATTGACATCTGGACCGCAACCAATGCTGAATTGACGGAACTTTCCATGAAACGCATCCGCGAAGACCAACAAGGATTCAACTCGGTGTATATGATGTTGGATTCCGGTGCGAGGGGTTCTAAAGAGCAAATTCGTCAGCTTACTGGTATGCGTGGATTGATGGCCAAGCCGAAAAAATCCAACTCCGGAGGTGGTGAGATCATTGAAAACCCCATCCTTTCCAACTTTAAGGAAGGATTGTCCATTTTGGAATACTTTATTTCTACCCACGGTGCACGAAAAGGACTTGCGGATACGGCTTTGAAAACGGCCGATGCAGGTTATTTGACCCGTCGATTGGTAGACGTTTCCCAAGATGTAATCATCAATACCGAAGACTGTGGAACACTACGAGGAATCGAAGTCACTGCCCTCAAGAAAAATGAAGAAGTGGTGGAGACCCTTGCCGAAAGGATTAAAGGACGTACTTCCCTTAATGATGTGTACAACCCATTGTCCAAGGAATTGTTGGTTAAGTCCGGAGATCACATTACCGATGTGATTGCCGATAAAATTGAAGAATCGCCCATAGAGTCGGTCGAAGTACGTTCAGCCCTTACTTGCGAAGCCAAAAAAGGAATTTGTGCTCAGTGCTACGGAAGAAACCTGGCCACCAATAAAATGGTTCAGATTGGAGAAGCTGTAGGTGTGGTAGCCGCGCAGTCCATTGGTGAGCCTGGTACGCAGTTGACGCTACGTACCTTCCACGTAGGAGGTATTGCTGGTAACATTTCAGAAGAAAACAAAATTGCGGTGAAATTTGATGGACGCATCGAAATGGAGGACCTCAAAACCGTAAAAGGAGAAGATGCTGAAGGAAAAACCAGCGATATTGTTATTTCCCGAACCACAGAAGCTAAATTGGTTGATGAAGAAACGGGCATTACCTTAAGTGTCAATAACATTCCTTATGGATCGACGCTATTTGTAAAAGATGGTCAAAAAGTGAAGCGGGGCGAAGTTCTTTGCCAATGGGATCCTTACAACGGGGTAATCATTTCGGAATTTGCCGGTAAGATCAAGTACGAGAATATCGAACAAGGAATTACCTATCAAGTTGAAATTGATGAACAAACCGGTTTTCAGGAAAAAGTGATTTCCGAATCCCGCGACAAACGAAAGATCCCTACCCTTCAGATCGTCGATTCCAAAGGGGAGGCCATCCGCTCGTACAACTTACCAGTGGGTGCCCACTTAATGGTGGACAATGATGAGAAGATTAAAGTTGGTAAGATTTTGGTTAAGATTCCGCGTAAATCTGCCAAAACTGGTGATATTACAGGTGGTTTGCCTAGGGTAACCGAATTGTTTGAAGCGCGTAACCCATCAAACCCTGCAGTGGTAAGTGAGATTGACGGTGTGGTTTCATTTGGAAAAATCAAACGTGGTAACCGTGAAATCATCGTAGAGTCCAAATTAGGCGAGATCAAGAAATACCTGGTGAAATTGTCCAATCAAATTTTGGTTCAGGAAAACGACTATGTGCGTGCCGGTATGCCACTTTCTGATGGTTCTGTGACTCCCGAGGATATTTTGAACATCAAAGGTCCGTCCGCGGTCCAACAATACTTGGTGAACGAAGTTCAGGAAGTATACCGTTTGCAAGGGGTAAAAATCAACGACAAGCATTTTGAAGTTGTTGTCCGCCAAATGATGCGTAAAGTGCAGATTGTAGATCCGGGCGATACCTTGTTCCTAGAAGACCAATTGGTTCACAAAGACGACTTCATTGAGGAAAACGACAAGATTTTTGGAATGAAAGTGGTTGAAAATGCCGGGGAATCGGGTAATTTGAAAGAAGGCCAAATCGTGACTTCCCGCCAATTGCGCGACGAAAATTCCATTTTGACCCGCGAAGACAAGGCTTTGGTTGAAGCTCGGGATGCAGTACCTGCTACAGCAACCCCCGTCCTTCAAGGAATTACCAGGGCATCGCTTCAAACCAAATCCTTTATTTCGGCAGCATCCTTCCAAGAAACAACCAAAGTACTCAATGAAGCTGCGGTTAGCGGTAAAGTTGACGATTTGGAAGGCTTGAAGGAAAATGTCATTGTAGGGCATAAGATTCCGGCCGGAACCGGTATGCGCCGTTACGATACAATTATTGTAGGATCCAAGGAAGAATTGGAGGAGATGACCCGGGCCAAACAAGAAGTCAATTTCAATTAATATTCTGATCAATTTGCGCTCCTTACAGGAGCGCAAATTGTATAAAAACAAATGTTATGGCAGAAGATAAAAAGGCCAAGCAAGGCCAAATCAATATTGAGTTGGATGAAGCAGTTGCACAGGGAATTTATAGCAATCTGGCCATCATCAATCATTCGCAAAGCGAATTTGTAATCGATTTCATTACCATCATGCCGGGAGTTCCCAAAAGCAAGGTAAAATCAAGAATCGTGCTTACCCCACAACATGCAAAGCGTTTTTTAAAGGCATTGGGGGACAACGTTTCCCGATTTGAAGCAAATCACGGAGAAATCAAGGATTACCAGCAGCCCCATATTCCCATTAACTTCGGGCCCACAGGGGAAGCTTAGAAAACCAAAGCCGCTTAAAGAGCGGCTTTTTTATTCACTTTTTCAAATTCGCTCACAAAGTGAAAATGAATGTTTGGATACTTTTGTTGGGTCATCTGCAAAGTAAAAGCAGAGTCGGCGAAGAACACCAACTGTCCACGTTTGTCTTTAGCCAAAAACTTAGATTTTACCCTTTTGAAGTCTGCAAATTCTTCACTTTTTGGATCTTTGGGATCTACCCAACAAGCTTTGTGGACATTTAGGTTTTCATAGGAACATTTGGCACCATACTCGTGTTCCAATCGGTATTGGATTACCTCAAACTGAAGTGCTCCTACTGTACCGATGACTTTTCGCCCATTGAGTTCCAGGGTAAATAATTGGGCCACACCTTCATCCATCAATTGGTCAATCCCTTTCTCCAATTGCTTGCTTTTCATGGGATCGGCATTGTTGATGTATTTAAAATGTTCAGGAGAAAAGCTCGGAATACCTTTGTATTGCATTTGTTCGCCTTCGGTAAGAGTGTCACCAATCTTAAAATTCCCTGTATCGTGTAACCCTACAATATCGCCAGGAAAGGAAATGTCCACCACCTCCTTCTTTTCTGCAAAAAAGGCATTGGGGCTAGAGAACTTCATGTTTTTTCCAAGACGAACGTGTAGGTAAGGAGTGTTCCTTTCAAAAGTACCTGAAACAATTTTTACAAAGGCCAAACGGTCTCTATGCTTTGGGTCCATATTGGCATGGATCTTAAAGACAAAACCCGAAAATGCTTTTTCTTCCGGTACTACCAAACGGGTAGAACTTTCCTTGGGGCGTGGTTGCGGTGCTACTTTAACGAAACAATCCAACAATTCCCGAACACCAAAATTGTTCAGTGCCGAACCAAAGAATACAGGTTGTAGATTTCCATCTAAGTATTCCTGACGGTCAAAATCAGGATACACTTCATGAACCAATTCCAATTCGTCCCTAAGTCTTTCTGCCGCTTTCTCACCCACCAATTTGTCCAAATCATTTGACTGCAGGTCGTCTATTTTTATGGTTTCCTCAATGTTTTTTCTGCTGTCACCACTGAAAAGGTTCACGTTCTGCTCCCATAGGTTGTAAATGCCCTTGAAGTCGTATCCCATCCCAATAGGGAAGGAGAGGGGCGTCACTTTCAGTTGCAATTTTTGTTCAATCTCGTCCAGAAGGTCGAAGGCGTCTTTTCCCTCCCGATCCAGTTTGTTGATAAACACGATGATGGGGATGTTCCGCATGCGGCAGACTTCCACCAATTTTTCAGTCTGTTCCTCCACCCCTTTGGCCACATCGATTACTACAATAACGCTATCAACGGCGGTAAGGGTCCTGAAGGTATCTTCTGCAAAATCCTTGTGCCCGGGAGTATCCAAGATGTTGATTTTTGTACCATTGTATTCAAAGGCAAGGACCGAAGTGGCTACCGAAATTCCCCGCTGCCTTTCAATCTCCATGAAATCGCTAGTGGCCCCTTTTTTAATTTTATTGCTTTTTACGGCACCAGCTTCCTGAATGGCACCACCAAAAAGCAAAAGCTTTTCCGTTAGGGTTGTTTTTCCGGCATCGGGATGGGAAATGATTCCGAAGGTTCTTCTGCGTTGTATTTCAGTCTCTAATGACATGCGGCTTAAATCAAAAAATGGATTGCAAAGATAGGGTTTGTGTCATTTGTTTGATAGGGTTTTTGTATCTAAAAAATCTTTTCATTTCTTACAATAAAAATCCCTGTCAAATATTTAAAAATAAGGTTTGTACGTGTTTATACGTATAAACATTCCTACAATTTGAATGAAAAAAATAGCTGTTTTCTGCACTTAAACGAGTTTTTTTTGCCATTCAACTAATTCTTGTTATTCAAACAATCCGTTACGTATTTTCCTACGTATATTTGGGTCAGAAATCGCAGTTGGGGCTATTTCTATTAAACAACTAAAAACCCGATTAGTCATGCATAAGAAGTACAAAAAGTCTTTGACTTTAACGCTATTCTGCGCTTTAGCATTAACCACTGCTAGCGTCTTTTCACAGAACTGTAACACAGTGCTCCAAGTAGAGAAGAACCGAAATTTTAAGTCTGCAGATGAAGATGGAGCTGTCTTTAATTTGGTTTTGAAGAATCAGTCTTCTGCTAAAAATACCTACACCATTGCTACAAAGTTCTTGCCAACGGCATGCAATAATGATACCTACCAAAAAACTTCCCCAAATGTTTCCTTGGCCAATCATCTTTTGAGTTCAGAGTCCAAATCGCTCTCCAATAATATGGTTGAACTCTTACCAGGCCAAACTTACTCCTTTAAAGTTATGGTTGAAGCTCCCTCAAATAACGATTACGGAAAATGGAGCTGTATTGAAGTTAGTGCAGTGTCCTCCAACTGTAAGGAAGCTGCCACGACTGTTTTAAGCGTTTATCTCGCTGATCCAACTGAAGAATAATATATAGGAGCAAAACATATAGGTTTCCAACCTAAAACCCATTCTATGAAACATTTTTTACGCATTCAAGAAAACGTTAGGGGAACATTCACAAGAGCCTTGCTTTTTGTGGTACTTTCTGTCCCTTCATTTAGTCTATTCGCACAGGATATTACAATCTCAAAAGTAGTGGTAGAGAACGCTACGGTTTGTAATCAGTTTGACGTGACTTTGGAAATTGTGGGTAATCCGCCACCACAACCACAAGAAGTGGTTTTGGTCATCGACCGATCCGGTAGTATGGGCGACAACATTCCTGGCGATCCCAATGACCCCATCGATTATGCAAAGGATGCAGCGGTTGCTTTCGTGCAAAATCTATTTACTCCTGCAAACAACCCCACGGGCTTGAACAGGGTAGCAGTAGTGAGCTATTCAAGCTCTGCTACGATCAATATTGGGCTTACGGGAAGCAGCGGACAAGCTTCCGTCATTAGTGCGATTAACTCATTAGTGGCGTCTGGAAATACGAACATCCAAGATGGATTAGTGAAGGCGGACAATGAAATGACCAACAATGGTACTTTCGATTGCGCCACTTCACGAAGCATTATTCTACTTACCGACGGGGTGGCCAATAGGGATAACAATGGAAACTCTTGTTCCAATAATCCCACAGGAGGTACCAGTGCTTGTATTCAAAATGCCATCACAGCAGGTGTGAACGCACAGACTACTACTGTTGGTGGTGAAGTTTATGAACAGAGTATCTTTAGTATTGGCCTTTTTGGGGCCATTTCTGGTTCTCAGCAAACCACTGCAACCAATACCATTAACGCCATCCAGAACGCTGGATTGTTCACCACTGAAAATGCTGCCGATTTGAGCGGTATCTACGCTCAAATTTTAGGTCAATTAACCTTTGCAGCAAAACAATTGCCAGGACAGGCTTTGGTAACGGATGTTGTGACTACAGGCTTTGAAATTGTTAGCGGATCCTTAGTGCCTAGCAAAGGGACGGCATCGTTTAGTGGGCAAACCATCAACTGGTATGTTGAGGAAGTACGTGACGAAACCATTACGTTAACCTATTCAATCACAGCCGTATCTACAAGTGTTTGTGGCGTTGGAGAAACTGGCACTACGGTCATTAATTATGAAGATTCAAATTGTAATACAGCATCAGAGGTATTTACCAATCCTCAAATCTGTGTTCCCTGTCCAAGCGTAACTGCGAGTATTGCAAGACAAGGTTGTACCAATTCCATCGATTATACGGGTACTGTAAATCAAGGAGGCTGTAATCCACTTTCGGATGCTTTTTCATGGGAGTTCTATTTGGATGGTACCCTTATAGGTACGGCCAATCAGCTTACGGGAACGTTTACCTATGGTGGCACCTTGGCAGGTGCTTTCAATGCCGTGCTTACTTACAATGGCACGTACGGTTCTGGATGTACTTTGCCTTCGGTAAGTGATGACGCTACCATAACCATTCCCACTAATCCCACTGCATCTGTAGTGGTAGACAATGTAGAGTGTAATGGGGACAGCACTGGGAATATTGACCTTACAGTAACAGGAGGTACTCCGCCATATACCTTTGCGTGGAGCAATGGAGCGACTACCGAGGATTTGACCAACGTACCAGCCGGGGTCTACAATGTAACCATTACCGATACGTCTGGTTGTAACTATACTTTCATCAATGGAATCACAGTTACGCAACCCGAACCCATTAGCATCCAGATTACTAAGGTAAATGCTACCTTGTCTGATTTGTGTTTGAATGGACAAGCAACGGCTACGGCATCTGGAGGAACTCCTCCATTTACCTATCAATGGGGTGCAAGTGCAGGAAATCAAACTACACAGACTGCAACCAACCTTCCAGTTGGAACACACACCGTAACCGTTACGGATGCACACGGCTGTACACTTGACCAAAGTGTGGCTATCGATTGTTTCAACGATTGCGATGCGGTCATTTCAGTAGATAACGTTACCAATGTTCTATGTAAGGGGGATGCAACCGGTAGCGCTACGGTTAGCGCTAGTTCGGTAGCCAATCCTGGAGCTATCTTTACGTTTACATGGAATACCACACCACAGCAGATTACCGTTGGTACTTCCAGCACCATCAGCAACCTAACCGCAGGAGTCTATACGGTTAGCGTTACCATCAACGGAACGCTTTGCTTGCCTGTTGAACAGAGTGTAACGATTACCGAACCTTCAACAGTTTTAAATGTAACCGCCACGGCAACTGACGAAAATGGTCCTACCACTGGCGATGGAACCGCCACTGCCAACGCATCGGGAGGTACACCACCTTATACCTATTTGTGGAGCCCAGGGGGGCAAACCACTCAAACCATTACCGGACTGAGTGCCGGTAATTATACTGTGACGGTTACCGATGCCAATGGGTGTACAGACTCTGCAACGGTAACTGTAAATCCGGGAACCTGTTTGAACTTATCCGTTTCAGCTTCCTCCACACCCACTACCTGTAATGGGGATGTGGATGGTACAGCCTCGGCCAATGTTACCGGAGGCTCTGGAAACTTCTCCTATGCATGGAGCAATGGTGGAACCACGCAAACCATTTCTGGTTTGGCAGCTGGCAGTTACACCGTAACCGTTACAGACAATGTTACCTTGTGTACTGCATCTTCTACTACTACAGTAAATCAACCAGCGGTGCTTACTTCGGGAATTGCCGTTAACAATGTTCCCTGTTATGGGGATAGCACTGGTTCTTTGGACTTAACTGTTACCGGAGGGACTGCCCCCTACACATTCCTGTGGAGCAATGGTGCTACTTCTGAAGACCTTTCCGGAGTTACTGCCGGATCCTATTCCGTCACTATTACCGACAGTCGTGGATGTACTGCAACCAATAGTGCCACCGTTCAACAACCGTCCAATCCTTTAACTGCTTCAGTTACTTCACAAACCGATATCCTTTGTGGTGCTCAAAGTTCAGTAACTGTAACCGCCAATGGAGGTACCTCACCTTATGTATTTGCACTGGACGGAGGTGCACCACAAGCATCGGGCACTTTTACGAACCTAGCTGCTGGTTCACATTTTATAACCGTTACTGACGCAAATGCTTGTTTTGTTACTGTAGACATCACAATCTTGGCCAACTGTACCGACGCTAAGGACGATATCAATAACACTTATGTAAATGTTTCCGTTAGCGGAAATGTGCTCACCAACGATACCGATGCGGAAGGGGATACCCAAACCGTTACGACTACTTCGGTAGTTTCTGCTCAGGGAGTTACCGTAACCATTGATGCCAATACGGGAGCATATACCTATACCCCGCCAACTGATTATGAGGGAGATGACTCGTTCCAATATTCCATTCAAGATGACGGAAACCCACAGGCCACCGATACTGCCACGGTTTATATCGAAATATTGCCTAACAGTGGTCCTCAAAACGAACCTCCAGTGGCTAATGAAGATGCCAATACCACATTGGTAGATGTACCTGTAAGTGGAAATGTTTTAGTAAACGATTACGATCCTGACAATGATCCCATAGTGGTAACTACCACTAGCGTTACCACTGCTCAGGGCGTTACGGTGAACATCGACCCCAATACAGGTGCTTATACCTATACCCCTCCTTCAGGATATGTAGGTATTGATACCTTCCAGTACACCATTTGTGATGATGGCACTCCTGCTTTGTGTGATACTGCAATAGTGATCATTACAGTAATTCCTAATACGGGGAATGTTACTTTTGCGAATGATGACGCCTACAATACAACACCCGGAACAGCAGTTTCAGGAAACGTGTTGGATAACGATTTTGATCCAGAAGGAGACAATCAAACGGTTGACACTGGGGTGACTCCAGTAAGTGGACCCAGCAATGGAACCTTGTCCATCAATGCCGACGGAACCTTTACGTATACGCCCAATTCCGGTTTTGTTGGAAACGACCAGTTTGTGTATGAAATCGTTGACGATAATTTCTCCGAAGGCGCACCCGCTAGGGATCAAGCAACTGTCTACATTACGGTGGGTGGTATTCGAAATACTACCGACGCCATTGACGATATCAATGACACCTTTGTGAATGTCCCTGTAAGTGGAAATGTTCTCACCAATGATGTCGATTTTGAGGGAGACACCCAAACCGTAACTACAACTTCGGTAACAACGACCCAAGGAGTCATTGTTGCAATCAGTCCTACGGGAGCCTATACCTATACCCCTCCCACAGATTATGTGGGCGAAGATACCTTCCAGTACACCATTGTGGATGATGGAAACCCACAGGCTACCGATACAGCTACCGTATACATTGAAGTGGCCAAATTGGGCGATCCTCAAAATGAACCCCCAGTGGCCAATGCCGATACCAATACTACCGAGGTTAACACACCGGTCTCTGGGAACGTTCTGGTGAACGATTACGATCCTGATGGTGATCCTATTGTGGTAACTACCACTACCGTAGTTACCGCGCAGGGAGTTACTGTGAATATCGATGCCAACACGGGTGCTTATACTTATATCCCTCCAACAGGCTATGTAGGGATCGATACGTTCCAGTACACCATCTGTGATGATGGAACTCCAGCGCTTTGTGATACTGCCACGGTTACCATTACGGTAATTCCCAATAACGGAAATATTACGGTGGCTAATGACGATTCCTATTTTGCCTATGTGAATGAAGTAGTGAATGGCAATGTATTGGACAACGATTTCGATCCAGAAGGGGATAATCAAACGGTTGATGCTGCAAGTCCGATTAGTGGCCCATCCAATGGTACGGTTACCATCAATCCTGATGGAACTTTTGCTTACACGCCCAATACCGATTACATTGGTCCAGACGAATTTGTTTACAGTATTTTCGACGATGGATCGCCAGTAGCAACCAGTAGTGCTACAGTACACATTTTGATTGGCTTGGAAGGCAATACCACGGAAGCCATCGACGACATTAACGATACCTTCGTGAACCTTCCGGTAAGCGGGAATGTTTTGACCAATGATGTGGATGCTGAAGGAAATACACAAACAGTTACTACAACCTCGGTAACAACCGCCCAAGGAGTCATTGTTGCAATTAGTCCTACGGGAGCCTATACCTATACCCCTCCAACCGATTATGTTGGGGAGGACACCTTCCAGTACACCATAGTGGATGACGGAAACCCACAGGCAACCGATACAGCAACCGTTTACATTGAAATATTCCCATTGAACGGTCCTGATAACCAACCTCCAGTAGCTAATGCCGATACCAATACTACTGAGGAGAATACGCCAGTTTCAGGAAACGTTTTGGTGAACGATTATGACCCTGATGGTGATACCATCACCGTCACTACAACAATGGTTGTAACCGCCGAAGGAGTAACGGTAAACATCGATCCTAATACTGGGGCTTATACGTATACCCCACCAACAGGATTTACGGGTGTTGATACCTTCCAATACACCATCTGCGACAATGGCACGCCAGTACTTTGTGATACTGCAACGGTAACCATTACCGTAATCCCGGACAATGGTAACATTACTGTGGCCAACGATGATTCCTATTACGGATATCCGAATCAGATTATTTCTGGTAATGTATTGGATAACGATTCCGATCCTGAAGGAGACAACCAATTTGTTGATACCGTACTTACACCTATAAGCGGACCATCCAGTGGTTCTTTAGTGGTGAATGCCGATGGTTCCTTCACCTACACACCTAATAGTGGATTTGTTGGAAATGACCAGTTTATCTATGAAATTTTTGATGATGGCTCACCGGTAGCTAGGGCCCAAGCTACAGTATACCTTACTGTAATGGATCCAGGAAACCACATTTTGGCCATCGACGACATCAACGACACCTTCGTGAACCTTCCGGTAAGCGGCAGCGTGGCAACCAACGATGAGAACCCCGACGGCCCAGCGGGCACGGAGGTCTTCACTTTGGTGGCAGGCAGTGGCCCTTCCAACGGTACCTTGGTCTTCAACCCCGACGGTAGCTATACCTACACGCCCAATACGGACTATGTTGGTGAGGACACCTTCGAATATCAAGTTTGTGATGGTGGTAGCCCGGTAGCCTGCGACACGGCCACGGTCTACATCGAAGTACTCCCACAGGGAGGCCCTGGCAACGAGCCCCCGGTAGCCAATGCCGATACCAATACCACGGAAGTAGATACTCCTGTATCCGGAAACGTTTTGGTGAATGATTACGATCAGGATGGCGATCCCATTGTGGTGACCTCCAACACCAATCCATCAAACGGAACGGTGACGGTAAACCCTGACGGAAGCTATACCTATATCCCGAACCCCGGATTTGAGGGCGAGGATACTTTTGAATATACCATCTGTGATAACGGTACACCCGCACTGTGCGACACGGCGACCGTGACCATCACCGTGGTACCGAATAACGGTAATATTACCGTGGCCAATGACGATTCCTACAACGGATATCCGAACATGGCCATCACCGGTAACGTGCTTGACAATGATAGCGACCCAGAAGGTGATGCACAAACTGTGGATACAGCAAGCCCAATAAGTGGCCCATCCAACGGAACAGTGGTAATCAACCCCGATGGAAGCTTTACCTATACGCCCAATGCGGGCTTCAAGGGCACCGATCAGTTCGTGTACGCTATCTTCGACAACGGAAGCCCCGTGGCTACCGATCAGGCAACGGTTTACCTTACCATTGGTGATCCAGGAAACGATATCCTTGCCATCGACGACATCAACGACACCTTCGTGAACCTTCCGGTAAGCGGCAGCGTGGCAACCAACGATGAGAACCCCGATGGCCCAGCGGGCACGGAGGTCTTCACCTTGGTGGCAGGCAGTGGCCCTTCCAACGGTACCTTGGTCTTCAACCCCGATGGCAGCTATACTTATACTCCAAACCCCGACTTCGTAGGTGAGGACAGCTTCGAATATCAAGTTTGCGATGGTGGAAATCCTATTGCTTGTGATACAGCTACCGTAACCATTGAAGTAGTCGATGATCCAGTAATTGGAAACGATCCCCCTGTGGCAAATAATGATACCAATACTACGGAAGTGGATACTCCAGTTTCCGGAAATGTTTTGGTGAACGATTTTGATTTGGATGGAGACCCCATTGTGGTAACTTCCAATACCAATCCGTCCAACGGAACGGTAACAGTAAACCCCGACGGAAGCTATACCTATATCCCGAACCCAGGCTTTGAGGGCGAAGATACTTTTGAGTACACGATCTGTGATAACGGTACACCAGCGCTCTGCGACACGGCGACCGTGACCATTACCGTAGTACCGAACAATGGAAATATTACGGTTGCTAACGACGATGCCTATTACGGTGAAATTGATACACCAATTACCGGAAACGTTCTGGATAACGATAGCGACCCGGAAGGCGATAACCAAACGGTAAATACTGCCCTTACTCCAGTAATTGGCCCATCCAATGGTACGCTGGTTATTAATGCCGACGGTTCCTTCACCTATACTCCCAACGCCGGATTTACTGGGACTGATCAATTTGTTTATGTAATAAATGACGACGGAAGCCCAGTTGCATCCAATTACGCTACTGTGTATATCTTGGTGCAACAAACACCAGCACCTGCAATTGCCATTGTAAAATCTGGATTGTTTGTAGATGGGGACGGTAACCAATGTGCTGATGCCGGTGAAACAATCGCTTATACATTCACTGTGACTAATCAAGGAAACGTTCCTTTGGCGAATGTTCAAATAACCGATCCATTGTTCGAAGCTCCCAATCCAGTGGTGACCATTACTTATGTTTCCGGTGATGACGATGCAGATAATGAATTGGATGTGAATGAAACTTGGATTTACACTGCAAGTTATGTCATTACCACTGCCGATATTGATGCGGGCCAAGTTACCAATCAAGCGACTGCACAAGGTACCGATGAAGATGGTACTACGGTAAGTGACCTGTCTGATGAATCGTCTGTTTTGGAAGACGATCCAACGGTAACCACCTTGTGTCAAAACGCAAGCTTGAGTGTCATCAAAAACCAAACAAATCAGATTACAGCAGTTGGTGATGTATTGACGTATGATATTGTTGTGACCAATTCTGGAAATACAACGGTTATGAATATTGTCGTAACCGATGCCAATGCTACAATCACCTCAGGAAACCCAATTGCACAATTGCTTCCTGGTGAAAGTGCTACAGTTACTGCCGAACATTTAGTAACCCAGGCAGATATCGATCAAGGATACATTGAAAACATTGCTATTGCAACTGGTGAAAGTCCAACAGGACCCGTTACCGATCAAAGTGATACAGGTACCGATACTGGCGGCAATCCAATTCCTGACCCTGAAACGGTTGAAACCCCTAATGGCGATGGAACCACCAATGGTGATCCTACGGACGACCCAACGGTTACAACCATTACACAATCGGCCAGCATTGCCATCATCAAGATGGGAACCTTTGAAGATCTGGATGGCGACCAGTGTGCCGATCCGGGCGAGACCATCGAATATACCTTCGAGGTGGTGAACACCGGAAATGTGACCCTTACTGACGTAACGGTGACCGACCCATTGGTGACCGTATCGGGCGGCCCGTTGGCCAGCCTGGCCCCGGGAGCTTCCGATACCGCCACGTTCACGGCCTCCTACACGATCACCCAGGCCGACATCGACGCGGGCATGGTGACCAACCAGGCCACTGCCGAGGGCACTGCGCCAAACGGTAGCACCGTGAGCGATCTTTCTGATGACAACGTTCTCACCGAGGATGATCCTACGGTAACCCTATTGTGTCAAAACCCAGCGATTGCAATTGTCAAAGTAGGTGTTTTCAATGATGAGAACGGTAACCAATGTACCGATCCAGATGAGACCATTACGTACACCTTCACGGTAACCAACGAAGGTAATGTAAGCTTGTCCAACGTGATGGTAACGGATCCATTGGTGAATCCAGTAGATTATGTAATGGGAGATACCAATAATGACGGTATCCTTCAAATCGATGAAACCTGGATCTACACAGGCAATTATACCATAACACAGGCTGATATTGACGCAGGCATGGTGACCAATCAAGCTACTGCCACTGCCGATGATACTAATGGTAACCAAGTTAGTGATCTTTCTGATGACAATACCGTATTGGAAGATGACCCAACGGTAATTACGCTCTGTACTTCAGCCAGCATTGCCATCATCAAGATGGGAACCTTTGAAGATCTGGATGGCGACCAGTGTGCCGATCCGGGCGAGACCATCGAATATACCTTCGAGGTGGTGAACACCGGAAATGTGACCCTTACTGACGTAACGGTGACCGACCCATTGGTGACCGTATCGGGCGGCCCGTTGGCCAGCCTGGCCCCGGGAGCTTCCGATACCGCCACGTTCACGGCCTCCTACACGATCACCCAGGCCGACATCGACGCGGGCATGGTGACCAACCAGGCCACTGCCGAGGGCACTGCGCCAAACGGTAGCACCGTGAGCGATCTTTCTGATGACAACGTTCTCACCGAGGATGATCCTACGGTAACCCTATTGTGTCAAAACCCAGCGATTGCCATCGTGAAGCAAGCTAGCTATGACGACGGCGGCGACTGTAGCCAGCCAGGTGAGGTAATCGAGTATACCTTCACAGTAACCAATGAAGGTAACGTAAGCCTTTCCAATATTGTGGTGACCGATCCATTGTTGGGCGGCGTAGTGGCTGGTCCCGACAGTGGTGACACTGATGGTGATACGGAACTTGATGTTACCGAAACTTGGATCTACACAGGCAGCTACACGATTACTCAGGACGACATCGATGCGGGCGTGGTGACCAACCAAGCTACCGCCGATGGTACCGCTCCTGATGGAACCGTAGTGAGCGACCTTTCAGGTACCACCGTAGGTACGGACGATACCACAACCACAACTTTGTGTCAATCTCCAAGCATTGCGCTCATCAAGACAGGAGTCTTTGTGGATGGCGATGGCGATCAGTGTGCCGACCCAGGTGAAAGCATTGTATATACTTTCGAGGTGGTGAACACCGGTAACGTAACATTGAGCAACGTGACTGTGGTAGATCCATTGATAGTAGTAACTGGTGGACCATTGGCCAGCCTGGCCCCAGGAGCCTCCGATAGCACTACGTTCACAGGAACCTATGCAATTACGCAACAAGATATTGATGCAGGTGAAGTAACGAACCAGGCTATTGCTAGTGGAACTGCACCTGACGGATCGATTGTAACCGATCTTTCAGATGATAATGTATTGACCGAGGACGACCCAACGGTGACGACCCTCTGTCAAAGCCCAGCGATTGCCATTGTGAAGCAAGCTAGCTATGACGACGGCGGCGACTGTAGCCAGCCAGGTGAGGTAATCGAGTATACCTTCACAGTAACCAATGAAGGTAACGTAAGCCTTTCCAATATTGTGGTGACCGATCCATTGTTGGGCGGCGTAGTGGCTGGTCCCGACAGTGGTGACACTGATGGTGATACGGAACTTGATGTTACCGAAACTTGGATCTACACAGGCAGCTACACGATTACTCAGGACGACATCGATGCGGGCGTGGTGACCAACCAAGCCACCGCCGATGGTACCGCTCCTGATGGAACCGTAGTGAGCGACCTTTCAGGATCTACAGTAACCACAGATGATAGTACGACTACAACGCTTTGCCAAGCTCCAGATATTGCTATTATTAAAGAAGCGGTGTATGACGATGGTGGTGACTGTAGCCAGCCTGGCGAAGTGATTGAATATACCTTTACCGTTCGAAACGTGGGTAATGTTAGCTTATCAAACATTGTGGTAACCGATCCATTGTTGGGCGGCGTGGTAGCCGGTCCTGATAGTGGTGACACTGATGGTGATACGGAACTTGATGTTACCGAAACTTGGATCTATACAGGAAGCTACACGATTACCCAGGACGACATCGATGCAGGCGTGGTGATGAACCAAGCCACAGCCGATGGTACTGCTCCTGACGGTACGGTAGTTAGTGACCTTTCTGGAAGTAGTGTTGAAACCGACGACGTCATTACAACCACTTTATGCCAGTCTGCGAGCATTGCACTCATCAAGACAGGAGTCTTTGTAGATGGTAATGGTAACGAATGTGCCGATCCCGGTGAGACCATTGAATATAGCTTTGAAGTGGTGAACACTGGTAACGTAACATTAACCAACGTTACGGTTATCGACGGATTGGTAACTGTATCCGGCGGACCGTTGGCCAGCTTGGCCCCGGGAGCCTCTGATACAACTACTTTCACTGCAACCTATGTATTGACGCAGGATGATATAGACGCTGGCCAAGTGACCAATCAGGCCACTGCCGAAGGAACTGCTCCTGACGGAAGTACCGTAAGCGATCTTTCGGATGATGATGTATTGACCGAGGACGACCCAACGGTGACGACCCTCTGTCAAAGCCCAGCAATTGCCATCGTGAAGCAAGCTAGCTATGACGACGGTGGCGACTGTAGCCAGCCAGGTGAGGTAATCGAGTATACCTTCACAGTAACCAACGAAGGTAACGTAAGCCTTTCCAATATTGTGGTAACCGACCCATTGTTGGGCGGTGTGGTACCTGGCCCAGACAGTGGTGACACTGATGGTGATACGGAACTTGATGTTACCGAAACTTGGATCTATACAGGTACTTATACCATTACTCAAGATGACATTGATGCTGGCCAAGTGACCAACCAGGCCACGGCCGAAGGAACCGCTCCTGATGGAACTGTGGTTTCTGATGAATCGGGTAGTGGAGTAGGTGTGGATGACCCAACGGTGACCACGTTGTGTCAAGATGCAAGTATTGCACTCATTAAAGTAGGTACCTTAAATGACGAAAATGGAAATGGTTGTACCGATGTGGAAGAAACCATCAGTTATGCCTTCACGGTAATCAACACAGGTAACGTGACCATCACCGACATTGATATCACAGACCCATTAGTGAATGTTCAAGGAGGACCAATTAGCTTGGCTCCTGGAGCTACGGATGCTACTTCATTCACAGCAACCTATTCCGTCAACCAAATGGATATCGACAATGGTTTCGTAGAAAACCAAGCCACGGTAACCGGTATGGATCCTCAAGGAAATACAGTTTCTGATCTTTCTGATGACAATAGTGAATTGGAAGACGATCCAACCATTACCGAGCTGTGTCAAAACCCATCCATCGCTCTGATTAAAGTTGGAACAGTAAATGATACCAATGGAGATGGCTGTGCCGATGTGAAAGAGACCATTACCTATACATTCACAGTAATCAACAATGGAAATGTTACGATCTCTAATATCGACATTGACGACGATTTGGTAAATGTTGTAGGAGGACCTATTACCTTGGTCCCAGGTGAAACGGACATTGACACCTTCACCGCAACCTACCTCATTACCCAAGCGGACATCGATGCAGGAATGGTTGAGAACCAAGCAACTGTAACCGGACTGGATCCACAAGGAAACACAGTTTCCGATCTTTCTGATGATAATAGCGAATTGGAAGACGATCCAACAATCACCACCTTGTGTCAAAATGCGAAGATCGCTTTGATCAAAGTGGGTACTCCAACGGATGAAAACAACAACGGCTGTATCGACCTTGGTGAAACCATCGTCTACGACTTTGTCGTAACCAACCTTGGAAATGTGGAATTGACCAATGTTATTGTTACCGATCCTATGATCGAGGTACAGGGTGGCCCAGTAACGATAGATGCTGGGGAGTCCGATACCGAAACTTTCTTCGGAGTGTACACAGTAACTCAAGAAGATGTGGACAACGGATTTGTAACCAACCAAGCCATCGCAGAAGGTACTGCTCCAAATGGCGACGTGGTAAGTGATTTGAGTGACGACAACAGTAACTTTGAGGACGATCCAACGGTGAGCACTTTGTGTCAAAACCCAGACTTGTCCTTAGAGAAAACCGGTGTATTCAACGATGAAAATGGTGACGGTGCTTCCCAACCAGGGGAAACCATTACCTATGCCTTTACCGTAACCAATATTGGCAACGTAACCTTGTACAACATTACCATCAGCGATCCGTTGCCAGGTATTGTAATTACTGGTGGCCCAATTGCGGTATTGGAGCCAGGCGAAAGTGATTCTACGACCTTCAGTGCTACCTACGAAATTACGGAAGCCGATATTGAAGCAGGTGAAGTAGTGAACCAAGCTTTGGCAACAGGTTATGATGGCGATGGTAACGAGGTGAACGATGAGTCTGACGATCCAAACATCACGACCAATACGGATATCGATGGTGATGGCGATCCAGACGATCCAACCATTACTACCCTTCCGGATGTAAAAGGAGCTGAGTTTGAAATCTTTAACGGTATCACACCAAACGGTGACGGATTAAACGATTACTTCGAGATTAGGGGTATTCAAGATTATCCGAACAATAACGTGAAGATCTTCAATCGTTGGGGTGTTCTTGTATGGGAAACAGATGGTTATGGAGGTCAAACCGGTGAAGAAAATGTATTTGTTGGGGAGTCCAACGCTAGGGCAACCATCAATTCGGGTGAGAAATTGCCTACCGGTACGTACTTCTATATCTTGACCATTTCCGGTGAAAACCCAGGCAAATCAAGTTACAACGGATACCTATACATAAATAGATAAAAACTAAAACCGGGAGGGACACTTCCCTCCCGGAAATACTAAATATAGTATGATGAGAAATAGTTACATAGCAATCTTGGTTTTACTTCTACTTGGTACTTTTTCGAGTAAAGCCCAACAGGACCCACAGTACACACAGTACATGTACAACACAGAGGTGGTAAACCCCGCCTATGCAGGGTCTAGGGATGTTTTAAGTTTCGGACTGTTGGGAAGAACCCAATGGGTAAACTTTGAAGGAGCCCCCAAAACGGGTACTTTTACAGTAAACTCTCCTATTGGTGCCTTGGATAACATGGGATTGGGCTTGAGCATTGTCCATGACGAAATTGGCCCTTCAGTCGAATCCAATATCACAATCGATTACGCTTACCGAATTAATGTTTCTGAAAGTGGAAAAGTATCTTTTGGGTTAAAAGCCGGACTCGATCTGTTGGACGTCGATTTTAGCAAACTCAACATTGCCGATCCTGGAGATGTATTCGATAACAATAACATCGACAATAAATTACAACCTCAGATAGGTGCTGGAGTTTATTACAATACCGAGAAATTTTACGTAGGGCTCTCCGTTCCTAACTTTTTGACTACAAAACACTTCGATCAATCTAAAATAACCGACATCATCAACAATCCGGGAGCAATTGGTGAAACCACCGCAGCAGAACGCCTACACTACTTTTTGATTGCTGGCTATGTTTTTGATTTAAGTGAGAACCTTAAGTTTAAGCCTGCAACTTTAATCAAGGCGGTAAATGGATCGCCTTTGCAATGGGATGCCTCTGCCAATTTTCTGATCAACGAAAAATTTACCTTGGGTGCTTCATACCGATGGAGTGCTGCTTTGAGCGCCATGGCTGGTTTCCAAATTACCGACGGACTCTTTCTTGGGGTAGGTTACGATTTTCAAACCACCGATATCGAAACCTACAGTGATGGATCGTACGAAGTATTTCTCCGTTTCGACCTATTCAACAAGCCTGAACGTGTGTTAACACCTAGATTCTTCTAAACAACAACAATATGAAGACCAAATTAGTATTCAAAAAAATACTTATGTCCCTGCTGGTAACGATGGTTGCCAGTATTTCCTTCGCCCAAAAAAACCAAATTGAAAAAGCCAATCAAGAATTCGATAAGTACTCGTACATCGATGCTAGGGAGATTTACCTGAAAGTCGTTGAGGATGGTTACGAATCGGCCCAGGTATTTCAGAAACTTGGAGATACCTATTATTACAATAGTGAATATGCCGATGCTGCCAAATGGTATCAAAAATTGATTGGTCAATACCCAAACGAGGTCGAACCCATCTATTACTACCGTACTTCTCAATGTTTGAAAAGCTTGGGGAACTATGAAGAAGCCGACCAAATGATGGATGCCTACGCCAGTGTGGGGGGCACTGGGATCATCCTTAATAATTACAAGGAAGATCCTAATTATTTGAAAAGCATTGCCTTTCAAGCGAAGGGATATGAGGTTCAAAAAGTTCGAATCAATACTGAGCATTCCGATTTTGGAACTTCGTACTATGGCCCTGATAAATTGGTCTTTTCATCTGCTACCAAAAACACCGAGGGTGCCAAAATTCACGATTGGAACGAGGAACCCTTTCTGGATTTATTTGTAGCCCAGAGGGATGCCCAGGGATACCTCTCAAATGTCACTCCATTGGATGGTGATGTGAATACCGAATACCACGAGTCTTCTGCAACCTTTACTAAAGATGGCAACACCATGTATTTTACCCGAAATAGTTTTACAGACGGTAAAAAGGGTCGCGATAAAAACAAAACCATCCGACTGAAAATTTACAAGGCCATCAAAAGTGGTGAAAATTTTTGGACCAATGTGGAAGAGTTGCCTTTCAACAGCAATGATTTTTCCACGGCCCACCCTGCCTTGAGCAAGGACGAAAAGCGTTTGTACTTTGCTTCCGATAGGCCTGGTACTTTTGGCATGAGCGACATTTGGTATGTCGACATCAATGAGGATGGCACCTATGGTGCTCCTATCAATCTAGGCCCAAACATCAACACCGAAGCCAGGGAAGGATTTCCTTTCGTAAGCGAAATGAATAACCTTTACTTCTCCAGTGATGGTCATTCCGGTTTGGGAGGATTGGATATTTTGGTTGCTCCACTCGACGAAAATGGGAAAGCTGGAAAAGTGACCAATCTTGGGGAGCCTGCCAATAGTAAAAAAGACGATTTTGCATTCATCATTGAAGAAAACAAACGCATAGGGTACTTGTCTTCCAACCGCGATGGTAATCAAGGAAGTATTTCCGATGATATTTACAGGGTTCAGGAAAAATGTGAAATCACCATTACTGGAATTGTCACCAATGCTGCTACGGGCGAACCGTTGCCTGGTGCTACGGTTTCCCTTTTGGATGAAAACAATCAGGAAGTGGCTACCGTCACTGCCGATGAAAGCGGAAAATACAACTTTGAAGCCTTGGCAGCTTGCGATAGCGATTACATTATTCGGGGAAAGAGCGATGGGTGTGAATACAACGAGAAACTGGTCAAAACCCCAAATAAAACAGGAACTATTACCGTTCCTATGCCTTTGGAGTGTGATCCTTGTCCGCCGAACGATTTGGGCTGCCGTTTGAGTTTACAACCTATCTATTTTGATTTCGACCGTTACAACATCCGCCCTGATGCGGAAGTGGAATTGGCCAAAATTCTGGCAGCTATGAGGCAATACCCCGAGTTGGTGATTCATATTGAATCGCATACCGATTCGCGAGGCAATGACGAGTACAACCGGATCCTTTCCGATAAGCGCGCCCAGTCCACCTTAAATTGGTTGGTTTCAAAAGGGATCGACAAAAACCGTTTGTCTGCCAAAGGATATGGTGAAAGCCAATTGCAGAACCGTTGTTCCAATGGTGTGGAATGTACGGAAGAGGAACACCAGTTGAACCGACGTTCCATGTTCATCATTCAAGAACCCGCAAACTAATTAACTAGATTATATTTCCTGAAAGGCACCCAACATGGTTGGGTGCTTTTTGTTTTTCTTAACAACGCATTTTGTATTTTTGAAAAAATTGCACTCCATGGAAGAGGAAATGGTAATTTTGGTTGATGAGAATGATGTAAAGATCGGACTGATGCCCAAAATGGAAGCACATAAAAAAGGAGTGCTCCATCGCGCTTTTTCGGTATTTGTATTCAATGATAGGGAAGAGTTACTGCTGCAACAACGGTCATTTGATAAGTACCATTCACCGGGACTTTGGACCAATACCTGCTGTAGCCACCAACGGGATGGCGAGAGCTCTATTGAAGCCGGCAAAAGAAGATTGCAGGAAGAAATGGGGTTTGTAACCGATTTGAAGGAAACCATTTCTTTCATATACCAATCGCCTTTTGATAATGGCCTTACCGAACACGAGTTGGATCATATCCTTGTGGGAACCTTCAACGGTACCCCAAATCCAAATCCAGATGAGGTTGCGGCCTACAAATGGATGCCCTTGGAATCCGTGAAGGAGGCCATGCGCTTAAACCCCGAAAGGTATACCGTATGGTTCAAGATTATTTTTGAAAAGTTCTACGAAGATTTAAGCCAATGAGTTTGACTATTTATCGCAAAGCACATTTCAATGCGGCACACCGCTTATTCCGAAAGGATTGGAGCGACGCGAAAAACAAAGAAGTTTTTGGAAAGTGCAGCAACCCCAATTATCATGGGCATAATTACGAATTGGAAGTGGGAATCACTGGAAAAATTGACCCCGAAACCGGTTTCTTGATTAATTTGGATGTTCTGAAGCAAATCATTAAAGAGGAGGTGGAAGACGCATTGGATCATAAAAACCTGAACCTGGAAGTCCCAGAGTTTAAAACATTGAATCCTACCGTCGAAAACATTGCCTTGGTGGTTTGGAACAAATTGCGAAAAAAAATTGATGCCAAATACGGCCTCGAAATAAAACTTTACGAAACACCCCGTAATTACGTGGTTTATTCTGGTTAAAAATTTTTCTTGGAGCATCAATCTTTATATCCTATCAAATGCTATCCCCAACTTTTAAAGAAAGTTTGGGGCGGTGAAAAGTTGGTACGTATGCTCAACAAACAAGGAAGTGGACGGTTGGGTGAAAGTTGGGAATTATCGGGAGTTGAAGGCTATGTTTCGGTTGTTTCCAATGGGAATTTCAAAGGAAAACCCCTTGATTTTTTGATCAGGGATTTTGGAGCACATCTGTTGGGCGAAAAGGTGGCCAAACGGTTTGGGGAAACATTTCCTTTGCTTTTTAAATTTATCGATGCGGCCCAAGACCTCTCTGTGCAATTACATCCTGACGATGGCATTGCCATGCAACGCCATCAAAGTTTTGGAAAAACCGAAATGTGGTACATCCTTCAGGCCGATGAAAAATCCCGCCTAATCTTAGGATTTAATCAACCAATTGATAAAAAAGGGTATTTAAAAAAACTTTCGGAAGGGATGCTTACGGATCTTTTGAAAGAAGTGCCCGTAACAAAAGGGGACGCATTTTTTATCGCCCCTGGAACCGTACATGCTATAGGAGGCGGTATTTTGCTGGCAGAAATTCAGCAAACATCAGATATTACCTATCGAATTTACGATTGGAATCGGCCCGATGACCATGGGCAGATGCGGCAATTACATACCGAGGAGGCATTGGAGGTCATTGATTTTTCAGAACACCACGCAACACTTTCGTATCGCAACGCTCTCAACGAGTCTGTGGTACTGTGCGAATCGCCTTATTTTGTGACTTCAAAACTTGAATTGAGCCACTCGGTAAAAAAGTCTTACAGAGGTATCGATTCGTTTGTGGTGTATATGTGCGTTGGGGGAGCAGGTTTTGTTAGCTCAGGAAAGCATTCCGTTTCGTTGGAATATGGAGAGACCTTGCTGCTCCCTGCCGCCTTAAAAGAAGTAGCCATCGACACCCAAGGAATGACGATTTTGGAAATTTACGTACCCTAAAACAATCGAAATGTGCTACTTTTGCTAAAATTTACAACACATGGCAAGCAAACGCGATTTAAAGAAAGATATTAACTATGTACTGGGCGACATCATCGACGCGGTGTACATTTGGGAAATAACCAATCCCGATAAGGGAACCAAGGAATCCGAAAAAATCATCGATGAGGCCATCGAAGTTTTTGACGACCTTATCCATAAGGTAAACGACCATTCTGTGGAAAACAAGAAGGCACATTTTAAGGCTATTAACCAAGAATTGGAAACGCGTGGTCGTAAGTTAATCGATAAGATCAACGCCCTCTAAGAACTATTTATACGCTTTTATAAAGGACTCCAGTGCTTTCCCGTATTTGGAGTCTTTTATTTTTGGGGTCAAAAGTTTATAAATGGTGTCGTGGTATTTGATATTAGCGTCGTATACTTCCGTAAGCATCAAATACGGTGCAATTTCATAATCGCTTTGGTTTTTGGCAAAATTTACGGTGGCCAGGTATCTTGAAGCGATTAATTTGTTCCGCTGTGCTTCATAAGCGGTAGCTAACGAATCCTGACCCTCTTTCATGGCGTTGAAATGCTTTTCAATCAGCTCAAGGTTTTTGTCATTGTAGCGCTTCATCAACAATTTGTAGGTTTCCCATTTTTCTTGGTTTACCGAGCCCAAAACCTTACTTTCGATTTCGTAATTTTTCAATTTTGAATTCAAGGTAATGTGGGATGCTTCTGCAAAGAATGGAATTCTTTTTTCGGTTTGAATGCTATCATCGAAGCGCATGGTAAGGTAATACACCTCCGGACTTTCGATCTCGGTGTTGAAGTGGAACACTGCTTTACCATCTACCCTTATGGAATCGACCGAGACCCATAAAGTATCTTCAATTTTTTGTAACAGCAACATTCCTTTCCGGAGTCCACTCACCTCCCCGGTAAGTTGCATTTCATTACTGGATGAATGGCACCCTAAAAGCAACACCAGCACAAATAGAATAAAAAATCTCATACCATAATTTTACGATGGCAAAGATGCTAATTTTTATTGAAGAATGAAACGGGAAATCACTTCAACGAGTTGCGGTACCACAGGTAAGTTGGGTTCGTTGTAGGTTTTGCTGTTGTCCATATCGTCTTCACCCAACTCCTTAAATATGTGATTCATGTTGGGAATAATTTCCAATTGTGCATTCGGTTGGGCTTCTTTCAATTTCTCAGCTTCCGCAACGTCTACCTGCAAATCTCGATCCCCGTTGATGAGCAATACAGGGATGTCCAAAAGTTTAATGCTTTCTTGTGGGTTGTAACGCATCCAAGTAATCAGGAAAGGTTGAATTTCGGGCCTAAAAATCGATGCCAACCCAGGACTATAGTTAATGGCAATTCCATTGGCCCTCAGGTCGTCAAAAGATAAACGGGCACTTTCTACTAACCCTGGTGCTTGCCTTTTAAGCTGATCTACAATTACGTCATCGATCTCTTGCCCAGCTCCAGCAATGGACACAAAACCATCGGCACGGCCCTTGGCAGCAACCATACCTACCAGCGAACCTTGGCTATGACCAATGACGATAATTTTTGAAAACGCTTTCGATCTTTTGAAATAGTCAACAACATCCATCGCATCCTTGATAAAGTCATCAAAACGGATGCTTTCTTCTTTCAAGGTCCCATCTTTAAGCTGTTTCAAAATGCGCTTGTCATAACGAAACGAGGCGATGCCCTTATCGTAAAGCCCTTCTGCCAAAAATTTGAGTGAGTTGTTTTTCATCATTTGTTGGTTCCCATTCCTATCGGTAGGACCAGAGCCTCCTATGAGTATGGCCAAAGGCGGTGTTTTGGAATCGGCAGGAACCATAATGGTCCCATCAATAAAAGGCGAAACACTAATGTCCCTGGAATTTCGTTCTTGGGCCATTGACAAGATGGGGAGTAACAGGAAGCAAATAAATAGCGATTTCAAGGCGTTTGTTTTTTTAAATGTATGTAAAGAAAACGGTTAATGCGCTACAATCGTATCATCTTTTGCCATAAATTAACCGAGACTTTACCTTCAGGTTGTATCTTTGTGGAAATCCAAACGTAATGTGCACACTCAAATACTTTGCATTGATTTTAGTTGCTTTGACGACGCTTTCTTTTATGCCAGAAGATTGGGGTCCCACAGGACATAGGGCCACGGGTGCCATTGCGGAAACCTACCTAACTGAAAAGGCCAAAAAGGAAATTAGCGATTTGCTGGACGGGCAATCCCTGGCTTTTGTGTCTACCTATGCCGACGAGATTCGCAGCGACGATCGTTACAAGTCGTTTGCCCCTTGGCATTACGTAAACTTTCCGTTCGACAGTACCTATGCGAACTCCCCCAAAAGCCCAAAAGGGGATATCATGGTAGCTATTGACAAATGCCTTGAAGTATTGAAAACCCCTGAAAGCTCAAAAGATGAAAAAACCTTCTATCTAAAATTGTTGGTGCATTTTATGGGTGATCTGCACCAACCGTTGCATGTGGGACTGGCCGAAGACAAAGGAGGAAATACTTTTCAGGTGCAGTGGTTCGACGAAGGGGTAAACCTGCACTGGGTTTGGGACGAAAAAATCATCGAAAAATACGGAATGTCCTATTCTGAATTGGCCCAAAATACCAAAAAGCTCACAAATACAGAACTGGAAGAAATACAGAAGGGCACCTTGGAAGATTGGATGTACGAAAGCAGAACCCTCTGTATGGATGTGTATGCCCATACGAAAGTGGGTGAAAAACTGGGTTATCAATACATGTACCGCTATACCAATACCGTTCGGGATCAAATTCAAAAGGCGGGCATTCGCTTGGCGAAATTGCTCAATGGTGTTTTTGAATAACCCGTTTCTTAAAATCTTCTTAAGAAAACGTACCGTTCGTCATTTAAAGATTCAATTTTCTGGAAAGTTATTAACAACCAGGTTTTTATGGTAAAACTCCCATTGTGGATGCATAAAAAATGAATAGTTTTGCGCCCGTTTTAAGAAAAAAGAAATGATTAAGCGTGGTATGGCCCCGTTCAATTTAGTGAGATATGCAACAGGGCTCCTTGTAGCCCTTCACGGGTTAATGAAAATTATCTTTATTTCCAATTTTACGGATTACGTAATGGAAACCATGGGATTTTTTGGGATGCCTGAAACTTTTTGGATTTTAATCGGAAGTTTTTTGCCCTTCGTTGAGTTTTTTTCCGGACTTATGTTGTTGAGTAATATTCGGCCTAAACAATCGGTACTCTTAACCTCTATGGTAATGCTCGTGCTCTCCTTTTTGGTGCTGGTTAATCACTTATACATTCACTTGGTTTTTGAGATCGTGGTTTTTTTCCTTTTAGGAATTATTTTTTTGAAGGAACGGAACCATTGGTCTGGAATATCCTACGGAAAGTAAGGTTAATTCGTGGCTGTTGAATCCTTTTCGATTTGGGTAACTGATGAAGCCACTTATGTTGTGTTTCTCCTTGCATCAATAGTAAACTCCCATGGGCCAAGGTTAATTTAAAAGTACTTTGGGAACAAGCTTTTTCTTTCAACTGAAAAATCCTATCTGCACCAAAACTCAATGATGCAATCGTGGGTTGTCTGCCCAGTTCCTTCTCATCGTCACTGTGCCAACCATTACTGTCGTTACCATTGCGGTATAAATTGAGCAGTACTGTAGTGAAATCAATGTTGCAAACTTTTTCCAGAGCTTCTTTAATGGTGAAATGGATTTCTTCAAAAGGCTTAGGATGCATGGTGATTCCAGAATAGGAATACGTATTTCCTTCCATGCCATACATCGCTGTAAGTCGTGGTTGCGGATGTGTTTTACCAAAAAGTTTGATGGAATCCTGTTGCCAAGCGGTGCTATTTAAAAGTGTTTCAAAATACCTTGAAGCAGTGACTTTCGGAATGAATTTAGGATAATAATGGATTGTAGCAGCTTTAAGGGGCAGCCGTATTTTAGAGGCTTTGTTTTCCTTGATGAATGGATCCAAGTCATGCATACTGATACGCCCAATACATTATTGCAAATTGTAATGGAATTCGCAACACCAACACCCATTTGGGAAGTTTGAGCGATGCTTTTTCTTCTTGTAACATATACGCATGCACCGGCAAGAAACAAATCAGCATAACGATAATGCCCCAAGCAGCAATGGTGCTACTCTCCTGATTCATGAGCAGAAATCCCGCAATCATTTCCAGGATTCCTGTAATGAGGATCACTGTCTTATGCGATGGGATGTACGGCGGCATGATGCGTTCATAAATTTGAGGTTTCTGGATATGAAAAAAACCTGCTATAACAAAAAAAATTCCCATCAAGTATTGGTGCCAAGGGATCATATAGTTTTTTTTCAAAAATAAGGGTTCCTATGCTATTTGAAATAAAAAAACCCTCTCTCTTTTGGAGAAAGGGTTTTTATAATTAAAGGGTTCCAAACTATTCTTTGACGAGCTGTTTTGTCAGCGAGCCTTGCTGGCCCTCTATGATG
>ERZ795053.75-NODE-75-length-111518-cov-11.030279_pt1 | contig 111518 bp, 101 predicted proteins | sample MGYA00375137_ERZ795053 | MGnify/ENA primary metagenome ERZ795053 (study PRJEB30182, sample SAMN05720284) | activated sludge metagenome | isolation source: Anaerobic digester | place: Hong Kong | collected 2014-12-17 ... | reverse complement strand
ATATCAGACAGATCTAGCCCGACGTAATCCCTGCCACTCGTTGACTGCGTGAATCCATCAACCGGGCCGGGCAATGCGCCGCGGTCTAGATCCCAACCGAACGGCCCTTAGTTGTGCTCGCCATCCAGAAACCTGCCGATGACCTGGGTCAGTTCGGCGTGGATTTCGGCGCGTGATCGTCCGCCTGCGTCGTCGCAGAGCGGGTCGGGCTCGCCCTCGGCCGCGAGGATGCTTGCGCCACTGGGCTTGCATTCGGCCAGAAAGCTGAAGTGGATCGCGTCCGGGATGATGCGATACTCCGCCCCTGGCACCGTTTCTGACAAGGCGCGTGCGTGGACAGGCGAGGGCACGCGTTCCTCGTCGCCAAGGTTCAGAACCAGCATTGGAATGTCGATCTGTGAAAGGCTGTTGGGCGTCAGCGTCTCCACGATACCGGGGTCTACGACGACCGCGAAGCGGATGCGCGGATCGCGCAAGTCCTGGGCGGCGGGGCCAAGGTCGAGTGCGTGCAGATCAACCCCGAACCGGGCAAAGAAGCCGCAATCCGACATGCCCCGCCCGCCTTCGTCGCAAAAGGCCGCCAGTCGTGCCGGATCGACCCGCGCGCCTGCGACCGCCAGCGCAGTATAGCCTCCCGCCGAGAAGCCCAGCACGCCGATGCGGTCGAGGTCCATGTAGGGATAGTCCTGCGGGTTGGCGGTGATCGCATCAAGAACGGCCGAGATGTCCTGCGGCCGTTCCCAGATGCGCACCGCCTCCAGCGCCGAGGCATTTCCTGACGTGCTGCCGGGATGATTGGGAAGCACGACGACATAGCCCGACTGGGCAAGCCGGGAGGCGATCCAGCCGAACTGCCCGGCGTTCCCCCCCGCGCCATGAGAAATGACTATGACGGGATAAGAGCCGCCCCGATGGGGTGCGCCCCGTCCCGCTTCGGCGCCGTTGAAGACGCCGTTGCCGCCGACTGTAACCGTGCGGCCGCCCGGTTCCGCGGGATACCAGATATGAAAGTCGATCTCGGTTTGCCGTATCGGTGCCGGGGCGCTGGCAAAGGCTATGCCGACCTGGCCTGCATAGGGCGGGCGGGTCAGTTCGACGCCGGCCCAAGTGGCACTGCCTGCAACAACGGCAGCGATAGCGAGCTTAACGATGCGGTTCATGGGGAAATCCTCCTGTCGGTGATCCATCCCCAAGATCGCAACTCGCGCGGTCCCGGGCGTCCTCGATCGCGTTTGAGGTCGTCCCGGATCGCTTTTCAGGATATGTGGCCTGTCGAAACGCTGCCGGATGTCACGATGCTGCTTGTCCCCGTCACCTTGTTCGCCACGGCCGCTCTTGGCGCCGTCCTGTTCCGCTTGCTGACGCAGCGGGATACTGGCGCGACCGCGGACCGCCTGTTCGTAGCGCTCGTCGCCCTCTATTTCGTGCAGTCCTTGCTTGTTTCGCTGCGATGGGGCTACCGGATCGAGTCGCTGCGCCTGCCGATCGGACTGATGGCTACAATCATCCCGGCCTGCGCCTTTGTTGCTTATCGTTCGCTGTCAGGCCGCAGGGCGGCATGGGCCTTCGGGCCGGTCGCGGTGACATGGGCGGCGCTGCTTGGATGGCAGGACGCGGTCGATCTGTTGATCCCGCTCTTGTATCTGGGGTTTGGGCTGTTGATCCTGGTCCCCGTCCTGCGCGATCAAGAGGCGCCTGCGCTGACCCCGCTCGGCGATGCGCGCCAGACGCGGCGGGCCATGGGCGTCATCGGGGCGACCCTGATCGCCTCGGCAGCTACCGATGCCTTCATCCTCTACGATTTTGTCCACAACGCGGGGCAGACCAGCGGGCATCTGATCTCGATCGTCCAGACCGGCTTCGTGATCATCATGGGTCTTGCAGCCGCGTTTGGACGCTCCTCATCCGAAGAAGCCGCAGCCCCGCCGCGTGCCGAACCTTCTGACCAGAGTGACCACGCGCAGGTTTTGACGCGCATCGAGGATCTGTTCGCCAGCGAGGGCCTGCACCGGTCCGAGGATCTGACCCTGCGCCGCCTGTCGCGGCGCCTCGGGCTGCCCGACCGCAGAATCTCCGAGGCGGTCAACCGCCTGCGCGGCGTGAATCTGTCCCAGTTCGTCAACGAACACCGTATCCGCGATGCCTGCGTCCTGTTGCGGGACACCGATCAGAGCATCCTTCAGATTGCGCTGGCCGTGGGCTTTGCCTCGAAGTCCAATTTCAACCGCGAGTTCCAGCGCGTTGTCGGCCAGACCCCGAGTGGATGGCGCGCGGGTAAAGGGGCGGTTTCCTGAATGACGCAATAGGGCCTGTTGCTCAATTCATGTAGGCCCGCCCAGCGCGCCAGTAAACCTCGGGCAGTCGATCCATGCGCGGTTCGCGGGGTTAGGAGACACGCGATCACACAGGCCGCAAGCGTGTGCGCCGCATGGATCACAAGACGCGCGTGGCGGGGTCGCGGCAGGTTCTCTTTGATTTGCGCCTCGGTGCGCCCGTGTGCGCCGCTCTTTCTGTTTCGCAGGTGAGGTGCCCGTGGTTTCATGGACAACTGCCTGGTTCGGTTTTCGGTTGTCTGATCTCGAAGTCAGCGGGCGAGGGCATGGCCGGGCACGGCTGAGGCCGTGATCCGATGCCAAGTCGATTGCGTCTCTGGCGGGTGCTGGCGCGCTTGCAAGGCGCCGGGCGCGGCTGACGATCCGGCGGCGGGCCCAGTTACGAATGCAGTGGCGATACTTTCATTTTCAGGATAGAAATGAAAGCTGACGTGTTCTATCCCGAGCCTGATATGAGCATCGACTTCAATGCCCGGCAGAAAGCCATCCTGAACCAGATCCGGCAGGAGGGACGCGTGCTTGTCGAAGCGCTTTCCGGCGCGTTCGGCACGACGCCGCAAACGATCCGGCGCGACCTGCAGGTGCTCGAAGACACCGGCGAGGTCATGCGGTTTCACGGTGGGGCGTCGCTGCTTCCGGGCGTGGAGTACACGGGCTTCGACGTCCGCCGCACGATCGCAGTCGAAGAGAAGGAAGCGATTGGCGTCGCGGTGGCACAGCGCATTCCGCCGAATGTGATGCTGATGCTGAACGGCGGCACGACGACGGCTGCGGTCGCGCGTTCCCTGAAAGGACATTCCGGCCTGCGCGTCATTGTTGATAATGTAAACATTGCCAATGACTTGAGGAGATTTCCGGGGGTCGATGTGCTGGTTCCGGGCGGTATGGTGCGCCGGTCCGATGGCGCAGTGACCGGCGAGGCCGCGCTTGAGTTCATTCGGGGGTTCCGGGCCGATGTGGCAGTGGTCGGCGCTGCGGCGCTTGAAGCAAGCGGTGCCTTGCTTGACTTCGACCTGGCGGAGGCAGCCGTGACCCGAGAGATGATGGCGCACGCCAAGCACGTGATCCTTGCGGTGGACAGCGGCAAATTCGGGCGATCGGCTCCGGTCGTGATCGGGTCTCTGGACAGGGTGGACACGATCGTGACCGATCGGTGTGCCAACCCCGAGTTTCGCCATATCTTCGCCAGGGCAGAAATCGATCTGGTCGAGGCGATGCCCCGATAGGGCGGCATCGCGGATGGAATTCTTGACATAAACTTTCGTTTGAAACAGTCTTTCGAATATATCGCGCATCAATTCGCGCGAATCTCCATGCCGATGGGAGGAAAGGTGTGGATTCAGCCATAATCGTCACAGGTGCCGGTGGCGGCATCGGCCTGGCGGTTCTCAGGGCGATCGACTCACCCGGCCGTCACCTGGTCTGCGCGGATGTTTCACGCGTCGCGCTTGACCGGATCGAGGATCTTGGCCTGCGCGCCCGGGTCAGCCTTCATTGCGGCGCGCTTTCCGGAGTCGAGGAGTGTCGCAGCCTGGCGGCGCTTGCCGGGACGGATCTGGCGGGGCTGGTGCACCTGGCCGGTGTCTTCGAACCGGATCCGCGCCCGCTTTCCGACCCGGACATTTTTCATCGCGCGATCGCGAACAACCTTACCAACGGTTACCTGATGGCCGCGGCGGTTGTCGAAGCGGCCGGACCAGAGGGAGCGGGTGCGATGGTCTTCACCTCGTCGCTCGCCTTCCGGCGCGGTTCGTGGGAACACGTCCCCTACGCGGCCGCCAAGGGTGGGCTTGTCGGGATGACGCGCGCCCTGTCGCGCCGGCATGCACCACGTTGGCGGGTCAATGCGATCTCGCCCGGATCGATCAACACCGCGATGCCGGCAAAGCTCGTGGCTGAAAGGGGGCTTGATCGGGTCGTCGCCGAGATCCCGCTTGGCCGGCAGGGTGAACCCGATGAGGTGGCATCCGTCATCGCCTTCCTGATGGGCGCGGGCGCGAGCTACATCACGGGCCAGTGCATCAATGTCGACGGGGGCATCATCAATGGCTGACCGGGGACAGAGGACGCTGGCCGCACTCGATACGCTTGGCGCATTCAATCGCGGGATCGGTGCAGCCGGCGTCTTTGCCGCCTCGGCCCTCATCGCCCTGATGACGGTCTTCGTCATCCTCGGGGTCTTCTTTCGCTATGTCTTGAACGATTCCCTGACCTGGGTCGAGGATGTGGCCCTGATCCTGATGGTCACGACAGCCTTCATCGTCGCGCCGCATGCCTTCCGCTCTGGCGCGAACGTGGCGATCGAGCTTTTCACGGCGCCCCTGCCGGCGGCGGCGGTGCGGGTGCTCAGGCTGGTCATCAACATGCTGATCCTCTGGATCGTCTATCGGTATTTCTTCGAAAGCCTTGCCCTGGTGAACCGCGGCTGGGGGATCAGGGTCAACACCGTGCCGATCGCCTGGGCCTGGCCCTACATGATCGTCCCGGTGGCTTTCGCCGCGATGGCGCTGGTCGCGGTCGAACTGATCGGCCGCGATATCTGGGCGCTGCTCATGCGGTCGAAGGCCGCCGATCTGCCACACGACATGCCGCAAGAACCGGAATAGGGGGGCGGTGATGGGTCTGGCATTCTTCTGGCTCTTCTTCCTCCTGATGGCGATCGGAATGCCTGTGGTCTTCGCGCTCCTGATCGGGCCGGGCCTGTCGCTGGTCATCGACGGTACCGACGAACGTTTCTTCGCCAAGCTCCTGTCGACCGTCTACACAGGCATCTATTCCTTTCCCCTCATGGCGGTGCCGTTCTTCATCCTTGCCGGCGAACTGATGAACTCGGGCGGCATTACACGATCCATCGTCAAGTTCTCTGAATCGATGATCGGCCATGTCCGGGGCGGGCTGGCGCAGGTGAACATTCTGTCGTCGATCCTCTTTGCCGGGCTGTCGGGGTCGGCGGTGGCCGACACCTCTGCTCTTGGCAAGATGCTGATCCCGGCGATGGAGCAGAACGGCTACTCGCGCCGTTTCGCGGCCGCGATCACGGCGGCGTCCTCGGTCATCGGGCCGATCATCCCCCCATCCGGCATCATGGTGCTTTACGCCTTCGTGATGAATGTCTCGGTCGCTGGGCTCTTCCTTGCCGGGTTCGTGCCCGGTCTTGCCGTTGGTCTGGGGCTGATGATCCTGACGGCCTACTTCAGCCGGGTGCGGAACTATCCCGTGGCAAGCCGCAGGGCAACATGGGGCGAACGGTCGGTGTCGTTCCTGGAGACCTATCCGGCGCTTCTGACGCCCGTGTTGCTTCTGGGGGGAATCCTTTCGGGCATCTACACGCCAACCGAGGCGGCGGCGGTCGCGGCGGTCTATGCGCTCTTTGCCTCCGCGCTCATCCGGCTGGATATCTGGGCCCGGTTCATTGCCAATCCGGCGCACGCCTACCTGCATATCGCGCCGCTGACGGTGCTTCTGTTCGCGGGTTTCACCGATGCGGTCGGTTTTCGTCTTTTCGTCGCGCTCGGCCTTGGCTGGGTCGGCCTGGCCGAGTTGATCTGGCGGACGATGCCACGGGCGAGTGTCTCCGCGCCCGCCCCGCGCATCTCCCTGTCGCAAGACATCGGGAAGGCGGCCCGCCAGACCGCCCATCGTCTGCCCGAGGTTCTGCGCCAGACGGCGATCCAGTCGGGTGTCATCCTGCTTCTGGTCGGCGCCGCCGTGACCTTTGGCTGGATGGTCACCGTCACGGGCCTCGCACGAGAGGCGGCGGCGCTGATCAAGAACACGACCGACAATCCCTACCTGCTGCTGTTGCTCGTCAATATCCTCCTCTTCGTTGTCGGCATGTTCCTGGATGCCGGCCCCGCAATCCTGATCCTTGGTCCGGTGCTTGGGCCGATCATGACGCAGGTCGGCGTCGACCCGCTGCACTTCGCCATCGTGATGTGCGTCAACGTCACTGTCGGTCTGGCGACGCCGCCGATGGGATTGGTGCTCTTCGTCGCCTCCTCGGTTTCGGGCGAGAAGATCGAGCGCATCGTTCAGGCGATCTGGCCGTTTCTTCTGGTCGAGTTCGCGGTGATCTTCCTGATCACCTATTTCCCGAGCCTGACCATGACCCTTCCCGCATTGGCGGGATTTGCGAGATGCCCTTCCGGCGCGATCCTTTGCGAAGCGCTGGTGGGTTTGACGGGCGGATAGTCCGCATGAAAACGAGATCACAAGGGAGGAAGTCATGAAGAAAAAGCTTACCAGCCTTCTGGCAGCAACGGCGCTCGCCGCGTCGGCCGCACTGTCCTCGGCGAGCGCGGCGCTGGCTGCGGACTACACGATCAAGATCGCGTTTCTGGGCTCGCCCGAAGACGAGGACTATGACGGTTCGATGGTCTTCAAGGACTACGTCGAAAGCCGCTCGAACGGCCGCGCGGCGGTCGAGATCTATCCGTCGGGCCAGTTCTGCGGCAACGAGAAGGAATGCCTTGAGAATCTTCAGGCCGGCATCCTGGAGGTCTATATCACCACGATCGGCGGGTTCGGCAACGTCTTTGGGCCCGGTCAGGTTCTGGATCTGCCCTACATGTTCGCCAATGACCGCATCGCGGAATGCGTCTTTGACGGGCCCTTCGTCAACGAACTGCGCGCGGGCGTCCTGGCCGAGGGCATTCCGATGCGGCTGATGGTCATTTCGAACACCGGGGGCTGGCGAAACTTCGGCACAACGACAAAGCTTATCAAGACGCCGGAGGATGTGAAGGGGTTGAAGATCCGCACCATCCCGGCCGAGATCCAGCAGGAACTGGTCCGCCAGCTTGGCGGCAACCCGACGCCAATCGCCTGGCCCGAGGTCTATACCTCGCTCTCGACCGGCGTCGTCGAGGGGACCAAGAACGGCATCACCGACATCATGAACATGAAGTTCCCCGAGGCCGGGCTGAAGAACCTGACACTGGATGGCCATGCCTATATGGGCGCGCTCTGGTGGTATTCGGACGTGGCCTGGCAGACGCTGGACGACGAGACGAAGCGGATCGTGTTCGATGGGATGAACCATCTCAAGACCGTGACCCGCGCCTTCCCGATGCGGCGCCAGATCGAGGCCTACGAGGCGTTCAGGGCCGAAGGCGGCACGATCTATGTGCCGACGGCCGAGGAGAAGGCCGCGTTCCAGGAGGCATCTTCGGGAATGCGCAAGTGGTACACGGACAAGTTCGGCGCCGAGTGGCTCGACAAGGTCGACGCGGCCGTCGCCGCCTGTTCGGCTTCGACCGACGCGGAATTCGCATCGGCAAACCAATAGGCGACAGGCCGGGGCGCAAGCGCGCGCCCCGGTTTCATCCCAGGGGCAGAACGAATGACCGAGGTTCTCATCGCTGGCGTGGCGGTGGCAGATATCGTGATGCAGGTGGCACAGTTGCCGCGCCGGGCCGAGAAATACAGGGCGACCGATGCGGTGATCACCGTCGGCGGCTGCGCGGCGAACGCGGCGGTGGCGGTGGCGCGACACGGTGGCACGGCGCGGCTGGCGGCCCGTCTGGGTCGTGACCCGATGGGCGACCTGATCGCAGCTGCGCTTGAGGGCGAGGGTGTGGACCTGTCGCTTTCGGATCGCCGCGAAGGCGCACGGTCGTCCTTTTCCTCGATCTATGTCGATGCGGCGGGGGAACGGCAGATCATGAACTACCGAGGCGCGGGTCTGGCCGAGACGCTCGACCTTTCGACCGTCCCGCGCCCCGATGCCGTCCTTGCCGACAACCGCTGGCCAGCGCTGACGCAGGCCGCACTTGCCGCGGCAAGGCGCTGGGGTGTGCCGGGCATCGTCGATGCCGAGGCGCCGTTCGAAGGGGATGCCCTGCGGGGCGCCACCCACATCGCCTTTTCGATGCAGGGCCTTTCCGCCTATGCGCCCGGGCTTTCGGTTGTGAACGCGCTGGCCCGCGCCCGCGCGGAATACGGGGCCTGGGTTGCCGTGACCGACGGGGCAAATGGCGTCTGGTATTCCGGCGACGCCGGGATCGGCCATGTACCCGCCTTTGCCGTCGCGGCCGTCGATACACTCGGGGCCGGTGACATCTGGCACGGCGCCTTCACGTTGCGCATCGCCGAGGGCGCGGAGGAGGCCGATGCCATCTGTTTCGCCAATGCAGCCGCCGCGCTCAAGTGCCGGGCCTTCGGCGGGGCTGCTGCCTGCCCCGACCGCAAGGCGACAGAGGAATTTCTGAAGGAGGTCGCGCCATGAACCTGACACCGGGCAAACTCTGGGGGCTGCGCCGCATGGCAGACGCGAGGGGTATCTTCAAGATGACCGCCGTCGACCAGCGCCCGCCGATCAAGGGTCCGATCGCCAGGCATCTGGGCCTGGCCGAGGCGCCGTGGGGGGAAGTCGCACGGTTCAAGCGAATGCTGATCGAGGAGTTGCAGGCACAAAGCACCGCAATGCTGCTCGATCCGCACTACGCCATTCCCCATGGAATCGACGGTCTGTCGCCGGAGAAGGGGCTGATCGTGACGCTTGAAGACTCGGTTTATCAAGAGACACCCGGCGGACGACTTTCGACGGACATCGATGACTGGTCGGTCGAAAAGATCAAGCGGATGGGGGGCGACGCAGTGAAGGTGCTTGCATGGTATCGCCCTGATGCCGATCCGGCCGTCTGCACCGCCCAGCAGGATTACGTCAAGCGGATCGGCGAGGCATGCAGGCGCTACGATATCCCGTTCCTTTTCGAGCTTCTGGTGTATCCGCTGGCGGCCGACGCCCACCAGACCAAGGACTATGTGGAGATGAAGGCAAAGCGCGCCGATCATGTCCTTGGTTCGGTTTCGGAATTCGCCAAGGCGGATTACGGCGTCGATGTCTTCAAGCTGGAAAGCCCGGTCAACGCGGCCGAGGCGGACGGATCGAAGGGCGTGCAGGCCCTGTTCGACGAATTGGGGCGTCTTGCCGGCCGGCCATGGGTCATGCTTTCGGCCGGGGCGGGCAAGGCGGAGTTTCGCAATGTGCTGGCTCATGCGTTCCGTGCCGGGGCCTCGGGCTTCCTTGCCGGCCGGGCAATCTGGCTCGATGCGTTCCATCACTATCCCGACTGGGATCGGATCAGGACCGAACTGGCTGGCGCCTCGGCCTCCTACATGACCGAGATTTCCGCGCTGGCCGATGCCGAGGCCGCCGACTGGCGCCGCCATCCCGTCTATGGACATCGGGGGGCAGCCTTCGCTCCGGCAGATGCGAGCTTCCGGCATGCCTATGCGACGATGGGGGGCTGACGTGGCGATCGGCCTTCTGCCCCTTGGACGCGCCACCTTCGATGTCCCGTTCGCCGAGGAAAAGCTGGCCGCGATGCTGGCGCGGCTCGATGCGACCGGACGGAACTTTGTCGGCCCCCGATCGCTGCTTTTCGACGCCGAGGCCGCGCGGGCGGCGCTGGCGGAAATCGTCGCTGCGGGGGCAACGCGGCTCCTGATCCTTCAGGTCACGTTCACCGATGCCGCGATGACGGTCGAGGCGGCGCGGTCCGGCCTGCCGCTCTCGATCTGGGCGGTACCGGAGCCGCGCAACGGCGGACGGCTCCGTCTGAACGCCTTTTGCGGTCTGAACCTGTCCAGCCATGCCCTTGGACTGAATGGCATCCCCTTCGCATGGGCCTATGGCGATGCCGATGCGCTGGGCGAAGGCGAATTGTCGGGGCTTCTTGACGCAAGCCCCGCTTCGGATCGGCTTGACGCAGGGCCCGTCGGCGCGCCTACCGATGCGGGCAGGCGCATTGCCGCATCCCTTGCCGGTAAGCGGATCGCCCGGATCGGTGAGCATCCCGTGGGCTTCGACACCTGCGACTACGACGCACGCGCGCTGAAGGAACTGGCCGGGGTGGACGTCGATCCTATTCCGCTGGACCGGCTTTTCGACGCGGCACGGAAAGCCGATCCGGAAGACGTCGCAAGGCTTCGCGCGCAGGCGGAAACGGAACTGACCGGCCTTGCCGAGGTCGACCCGGTGCAGCTTGACCGGTCGCTCCGGCTCAAGGTCGGGCTCGAGAACATCCGAGAGCGGGCTGGTTACGATGCCTTCGCCATCCGTTGCTGGCCCGAAACCTTCACCGAGTACGGCGGTGCGGTCTGCGGACCGGTCTCGATGATGGGCGAGGCCCGCGTGCCCTGCGCCTGCGAGGCGGATGTCTACGGAGCGCTGACGCAGATGATACTGCAGAAAGCCTCGGGCGGGCCGGTCTTTCTGACCGATCTTGTCGATGTGGATACGGCGGACGACACCGCGGTCATCTGGCACTGCGGGCAGGCGCCGGTGTCGATGCGCGACCCGGGGGCGCCGGCAACGGCGACGATCCACACCAACCGAAAGATGCCGCTTCTCTACCAGTTCGCACTGAAACCCGGCCGTGTGACCCTGATGCGGATTTCGCAGGCTTTCGGCACGGCGAAGATGGTCATTGCCGGGGCACAGATGCTGGCGCGACCGATGGCCTTCACCGGCACCTCGGGTACGCTGCGTTTCGACCGGCCCGCCGAAAAGGTGCTGGAGGACGTGATCGCCAGCGGGCTCGAACATCACATGGCCATTGCCTACGGTGACCACCGTGCAATTCTGAACGACGTCGCGGCGGCATTGGGCCTGCCGGTTCTGGAGCTTTGACGATGATCCGTTACGGCCTGATCGGCGCAGGTATGATGGGGCAGGAGCATATCCGCAACATCGCGCTGCTTGACGGGGCAGAGCTGGCGGCGCTGGCCGATCCCGACGAAGGCATGCGAAGGGCCGCGCTTGCCCAGCAGGGCGGCACGGCGCGCGCCTTTGCCGACTGGCGGGAGATGGCTTCGACCGATTCATGCGATGTCTATGTGGTTGCCTCGCCGAACGATGCCCACCACGCGACGCTTCTGGAGCTTCTGCCCGCGAACAAGCCGATCCTGTGCGAAAAGCCGATGTGCACGACCGTCGCAGGTTGCCGCGAGGTCGTCGCGGCGTCGGCAAGGCGCGCAGCGCCGCTATGGATCGCGATGGAATACCGCTACATGCCGCCGGTTCAGCGGTTGATGGCGGAAGTGCGCGCAGGTACCGCTGGACCGCCGGTGATGATGTCGATCCGCGAACACCGCTTTCCGTTCCTCGAGAAGGTCGGCGACTGGAACCGGTTTTCCGCCCGCACGGGCGGCACGCTGGTCGAGAAATGCTGTCACTTCTGGGACCTGATGCGGCTTGTCCTGCAAAGCGATCCGATCCGGGTGCATGCCTCCGGTGCGATGGATGTGAACCACCGCGACGAACGCTATGACGGCCGGATGCCGGATATCATCGACAACGCCTTCGTGACCGTAGATTTCGCCAGCGGCGCGCGGGGGATGCTCGACCTCGCGATGTTTGCCGAAGGCTCCTACTGGCAGGAGGTCATCGCCGTCACCGGCCCGAAGGCCCGGGTCGAGGCAAAGGTACCCGGGCCCGCGCGCTTTGCCCCTGACAGGCAAGAACGCGCGGCGCAGATCGCAATCGCCGACCGCGCCACGCGGACCGAGACGGCCGAGGACATCCATGTCGACCCGGCAATCCTTGCTGCGGGCGATCATCACGGATCGACTTTCTTCCAGCATCAGCGGTTTCTCGATCTCGTCCGCGCCGGGCGGGGGCAGCCGGATGTGACGGCAAAGGACGGTCTGTGGTCGGTCATGGTCGGCGAAGCGGCAGAGAGGTCGGCGCGTACGGGCGAGACAGTCAGGATCGGAGAGCCATGATGCGCGAGGATTTCGGCACCATGCCGGACGGCGAACGGGTCGAGCGGGTCACCCTGAGCGGCGGCGGACTGACCGCACGGCTTTTGAACTACGGCGCGGTCTTGCAGGACCTGCGGCTTGATGGTCACGCGCCGCCGCTGGTCTTGGGCTTCGAACGGTTCGACGACTACCTTGCCCATTCGCGCTATTTCGGCGCCACGGCAGGGCGCTGCGCCAACCGCATCGCCGGGGCGGCGTTCACGCTGGACGGACAAGACTACCGGCTTGACGCGAACTTCCTGGGCAAGCACCAGCTTCATGGCGGCAGCGCCGGTATCGGCAAGCGCCTTTGGAGCTTCGAAGGTGTGGGGCCGGACAGTGCCACCCTGCGCATTGACCTGGCGGATGGCGAGATGGGCTATCCCGGCGCGATGGCGGTGCAGATGCGCTTTGCGCTCTTGCCAGGCGGGGTGCTGGATATCCGTATCGACGCGACGGCCGACCGGCCGACGCTGTGCAACCTTGCCCACCACAGCTACTGGAACCTTTCGGGCGCGGCGGACATCCTGGACCACCGTTTGCGCGTAGCGGCCGATCACTACCTGCCGGTCGATGCGGAACTGATCCCGACAGGAGAGGTCGCACCTGTTGGCCTGACGGCATTCGACTTCCGATCCGGTAGAAGGTTGGGCGATGCCTGCGGTGCGGCGCGGATCGACCACAACCTGTGTCTTTCGCAGGCGCGCGTGACGATCCGCGATGTGGCCGAGTTGACGGGCGGCGATGTGAGCATGACGATCCGGACGACCGAACCGGGATTGCAGGTCTTCGACGGCGCCCCGCTTGACGTTCCGGTGCCGGGGCTCGACGGGCGCCGCTTGGGCGCCCATGCCGGAATAGCGCTTGAGCCGCAGGTCTGGCCGGACGCAATCCACAACCTCGACTGGGCGCAACCCGTGCTTCGTCCGGGCGAGACCTACAGCCAGCACACCCAGTTCGTCTTCGCGAAGGGTGCCGCATGATCGTCATCACCGAATTCATGGACGCGGAAGCCATCGACACGCTGCGTGCGGCAGGGGCGGTCCACTACGATCCCGGCCTCGCTGACCGGCAGGAGGCGATCCCGCCGCTCCTGAGGGATGCGGCGGCACTGGTCGTTCGAAACCGGACGCTTGTGACCGGCGCGCTTCTGGCTGCCGCCCCAAGACTTCGGTGCATCGGGCGTCTTGGCGTGGGGCTCGACAATATCGACCTGAACGCATGCGCTGCGCAGGATGTCACGGTCTATCCAGCGACCGGGGCCAACACCCTTTCGGTCGCCGAATATGTTGTCACCGCCGCGCTCGTCCTCCTGCGCCGGGCGTGGTTCTGCACATCGGACATGCTGGCCGGGAAATGGCCGCGCGGGGCCGCGGGCGAAGGGCAGGAGGTGGCGGGCAAGATCCTGGGGCTGGTCGGATACGGTGCCATTGCCCGTGAAACGGCCCGGCTGGCGCGCGGGCTGGGGATGGATGTTGTGGGCCATGATCCTTTCCTGCCCGGGGACGATCCGGCCTGGGGCGCGACCCGCAGCCTGCCGCTTGCGGATCTTCTTGGCATGGCGGATGTGGTCAGCATGCACGTTCCGTTGACGCAAGGCACCCGCCATCTGATCGACAGTGCCGCCTTGGCGAACATGAAGCCGGGGGCGATCCTGATCAACGCCGCGCGCGGGGGCGTCGTCGACGAAACGGCAGTGGCGGTCGCGCTGCGGGCCGGACATCTTGGCGCCGCCGCGCTTGACACCTTCGAAAACGAACCCCTGACGCAGGACAGGGCGTCGGCCTTTGCCGATACCCCCAACCTGATCCTCACGCCGCACATCGCCGGCGTGACGGAAGAGTCCAACCGACGCGTCAGCGCCCTGACCGCGGCCAACATCATCCAGCACCTTGCGAGGCAAGATTGATCCATGACCATCCATGAAGACATCGTCGAAAGCCTGGCGCGAAACCGCGTGGGCTTCGTCACCACGGTTCCCTGCAAGCAACTTGCCGGGGTCATCGGCCTGCTTGAACACGATGACCGGTTCCTGCACGTTCCCTCGAACAAGGAAGACGAAGGCATGGGCCTTTGCGCCGGTGCCTTCATGGGGGGCAAGCGGGCGGCGATCATCATGCAGAACACCGCGATCGGTGTGACCATCAACGCGCTCGCGACACTGATCCAGTACTACAACATCCCGCTTCCGATGCTGATCAGCTATCGCGGCGAGGTCGGCGAGAAGGTCGCCTGCCAGGTGGAGATGGCCGTGCACACGAAGGCGCTGCTCGCCCAGCTCGCCATTCCGACCTATCATTTTCACCGGGCCGGCGATGTCGAGGACCTCGACGGTATCCTCGCCCACTGCTTCATGGCGAAGAAGCCGGTCGCAATCCTGATGGATGCCAGCTTCTGGGGGGGTGCGAAATGATCCGCAGCGAAGTCATCAAGTCCATCGTTCCGGTCATCGCCGACCATCTGGTCGTCTGCAATATCGGCCTGCCGAGCCAGGAACTGTTCATGCACGACGACCGGCCCTCGAATTTCTACATGCTCGGCACGATGGGGCTTGCTTCGTCGATCGGTCTCGGGCTGGCGCTCGCCCAGAAGGCGAAGGTCGTCGCGATCGACGGCGACGGTTCGATCCTGACCAATCTCGGCACCCTGCCCACGATCGCCAACAACGTGGCGGACAATTTCGTCCTGCTGATCATCGACAACGGCAGCTATGGTTCGACCGGTGACCAGCCGACCTATGCCGGCAAGAAGACCTCGCTTGCCGAAGTGGCGCGCGCCTGCGGCTGCGAGAACGTGGTGGAATGTGCCGCACAGGATACGGCCGACGTGCTGAAAGCCGCGCTGGATGCAGGGCGCATGACGGTGATCGTGTCGAAGTGTAGGAGCGGCAATGTCCCGGTCTCGGTGATCGAACTGGACCCCGGCGTCATCCGCCACCGCTTCATGCAAGAGATTGCCCGCCGCAACCGGTAGTCTCAGCTGTCGTGCCCCTGGTCGGACTTGCGGGCACGACGTCACGATCGTGACCAATGACCTGTTGATCGCAGGTGGGAGACGGACCTTCCGCCGCCGGCGTCGGCACCTGGACCGGATGTTCGCAAAGATCGACGGCGACTGGCATCGCGACTGGCGGGCCGGCGGCCAAGAAGGCGAGTTGCAGCAAGCCTTGCCACGAAGGCACGGGGCAAGAAAGCCGCCTCGGCTGTTTCCGGGGTGTGGCGATCAGGTCAACGGCCTTCGCCACGCATGTGCCAAGTGCCTAGTAGACCCGTTCGTAAAGTGCACAGACCTCTGTCTCGCTCATGCCATCCAGGGCTGCAATCTCGCCCCGTTTGTGGCTGGTGTAGACATCGGCGAACCCCTGGGGAAACCAGCCCGTGACCGTGGGGTTGGAGGCGAAGCGATCCAGCGCTTCGGGCAAAGACCGGGGGAGCCGCACCAGCCCCCGCGCGGCCAGGGACGCCGGATCGAGCAGCGACAGATCCTCGGCCGTTGCCGCCGGCAGATCCAAGCCGTCTTCGATCCCCTGGCAGCCGGCATTGACCAGCGCGGCAAGTTGCAGATGCGGGCTTGCAGCGGCGTCGGCGGCCCGGATCTCGAAGTTGAATTGCGCTGCGCGGTCGATGTCGCTCAGATCGTTGACCGGGCACAGGCGCACTGCGGCCTCGCGGTCCTGCAGCCCCAGGTTATTGAACGCCGCGCTCCAGCGATGGGGGGTCAGGCGCAGGTAGGAAATGACGCTGGGCGCGGTCAGAGCAAGGATCGAGTCGATATACTTCAGCACACCGGCGATGAACTGCCCGGCCTTGCGTGAAAGCTCGTATCTGCCGCCGGCGTCCCAGGTTGCGGGCCGGCCGCCCGACAGGAAGCTCAGGTGGATGTGCACGCCATTCCCAACGCTTTCGGGATCGCGGATCGGGGTGAAGGTGGCGGTGTGCCCCGTCGCGCGTGCGCTGGCGCGCACCAGTTCCTTCAGGATCGTGGCCTGGTCGGCGATCGCAGTGCCCAGAGCGGGGCCCATCGTGACCTCGTACTGCCCGGGCCCGTATTCCTTCATGAAGGTATCAGGCGCGATCCCTGCGCTGCGCATCGCGCCTGTCAGAGTTTCGGCAAGCGCCCGTTCGGCCCGGAATCCGGCCAGGCTGTAGGCATCGCCGGGCACGGCTGGCAGGCCGAGCAACTGGAATTCGTGTTCGAACGCGCCTTTCAGCGTCAGGCCCGAGACCCGGTCCAGCCGGTCGAGTGCCGCACGCAGGATCGACCTGGTGCAGAGTTCCCACGGCCGGCCGTCTGTGTGGCAGATGTCACCCAGGGCGAAGTTCTCTGCCGTTGCGGCATCGTCCAGAACCACACGGGTGCGCGTTGCCGGATCGGGGATCAGCACCAGGTCGCCAAGCGCGCCGAACGGGCTTTCGGCGATTGTGTCGAAGCAGGTGATCAGGGCATTGGTTGGCGTCCACCCGATGCCGCGGCGTTGACGCTTGTCGAACTGGTCGACCGGAAAGGCCTTGCCCCGCACCTTGCCGGCCAGGTCGGTGCAGCAGGCTACGATCATCTCTTCGCGCGGCATTCTGTCTCCCTGTCGGTGGCGTTGCCTTGACCCTGCGGCATCATGAAAGATCGCGCCGGAAGCGCAAGGGGATTGACATTGACCGGAAAGGCAAATGCTCTGCGCCAGGGCAGTCGCGAACAGGGGGCGGGGTGCAGGCAGATCGCAGGACGGGCGGAGTGCTGCGCCGCAACGACCCGGCACCCGTCATGCTGGTGAATGGCGACGGTCTTTCGAACGTCGTGCTGTGTTGTGAACATGCCGGGCGTGCCATCCCCGCCGAGCTGGGCGATCTGGGCTTGCCAATGACCGAGCTGGACCGTCACATCGGTTGGGATATCGGGGCCGAGGGCGTGGCGCGGGTGCTGTCGGGCATCTTGGATGCACCTTTGGTGCTGCAGCGCTATTCGCGGCTTGTCGTCGATTGCAACCGCCCGTTTGCCGCGCCGGATGCGATCCCGGAGGTCAGCGACGGCACGCCGGTGCCGGGCAACGCGAACCTCGACGAGGTCGAAAGACGCGCCCGTTTCGACGCGATCCATGCGCCGTTTCACGAAGCGCTCGGCGGGCTTCTGGACCGACGGATGGCCCAGGGGCGTCAGTCGGTCCTGGTCGCAATACACAGTTTCGTCCCGCAACTGACAGGCGGCGCGCCGCGGCCCTGGCATCTGGGCGCGCTGTCGAACCGCGACGGGCGGCTGGCGCTGGCCTTTCTTGATGCATTTCGGGTTGGCAACCCGGACCTGGTTGCAGCGCACAACCAACCCTATGAGGTGGACGACCTGGGCGACTACACGATCCCGGTGCACGGTGAAAGGCGCGGCCTGCCGCATGTGCTGGTAGAGATTCGCCATGACGGGATCGCCGAAGCCTCAGGACAGGCGCGCTGGGCGGGGCTGATCGCGAGGGCGCTAACCGAAGCAATGACCAGGATGGAACTGACGAAATGACCGTACCTCACCCGCAAACCCGCGAAATCCCGCTCGACCCGACGGCCTCGGCGCTGTTGTTCATCGATGTGCAGAACTTCTCTGTTCGACGAGAGGGTGGCGAGTTTCGTGATGTAAGCGACGCCGAACTGGCCGGAACGTACGGCTACTACTTTGACCGCCTTCGCGACGTTGCGATTCCCAACATGCAGCGCCTACAGGCTGCGTTCCGTTCCGCCGGTATCGAGGTTCTTTACACGACGATCGAAAGCCTGACAAAGGATGGCCGCGATCGAAGCCTGGATTACAAGATTACCGGCTTTCATGTGCCGAAGGGGTCATGGGACGGAAAGGTGATAGACGAAATCGCACCGGCCGACGACGAAATCGTGTTGCCCAAGTCGTCGTCCAGCGTCTTCGTCTCTACGCATATCGACTACCTGTTGCGCAATCTTGGCGTGCGGCAATTGGTGATTTCCGGTCTCGTCACCGATCAATGTGTCGAGTCAGCGGTGCGCGACGCCTGCGATCTGGGTTACCTCGTGACGCTGGTGTCCGATGCCTGCGCGACCTATTCGCAGGCGCGGCACGATGGCAGTCTGCGCACGATCAAGGGCTACTGCCGGCAGGTCACCACGGATGCACTGATCGCCGAGATTGCCGCAAAGGCCTGACAGCGGGCGGGCAGCGGAGCCCCTTTGCGCCGATTGACACCGGTCGCGATCGGCCCCTAGGCTTGGTGAAGGCAGACCGCAGAGGGGCCGATGGACATACGCATTTATTCGGGCTTCGTCGCCGCAGCCGAGTTGTCCAGCATAACGCTTGCGGCACAACGCCTGAACATCACCCAGCCGGCGCTGTCGCGCCAGATCCGTGCGCTGGAGGACTCGCTTGGTCTTCGGCTGTTCGAGAAGGCGGGGCGAAACGTGCGTCTGACTGCGGCAGGCGAGGTCTTGTACGCCCGCGTAAACGACGTGCTGGTCGCCGAGCGCGACCTGCGTGCCGTGGCCGGAGACCTGGCGCAGAATCAGTCCGGCGTGCTCAAGATCGGGGCGTGTTCGCAGTTGATCGAACGATACCTTCCGAGATTTCTGCATGACTGGCGTGCCGCCAATCCGGGCGTCGACATAAGGCTTGAGGATGGTGGCGGCCCGGAACTGGTCGAGAAGCTTCACGCCGGCACGGTGCAGATCACGCTCTCGGCCATGCCATCGGCGCCGATCGAGATGTTCGAGACGGTTCGCCTGGGCGAACTTGCCTTCATCGCGGTCGCGACCCGTGACTTCCTTGCCGCTGCCGACACGCCGGTCGAGATCGGAGAGGTTCTGCGCCACCCGATCCTCACGCTGAATTGCCGCCATGCCTCGCGCGAGGTGTTCGACGCCGCATGCCGCTTGTCCGGTGCGGTGCCGCGGATCGTACTTGAAAGCTCTTCGCCGCACACGCTGTTCTCCATGGCCGAGGGGGGCAACGGGGTAGCCGTCGTGCCGTCGTCGGTCCAACCCGGCAGCGAGGCGCTGGTTGGCCGGCCGATCGCGCTCAGGGGGGAGCCGGTGGTCTTCGACATCTGTGCCATGCACGACAGCCGTGTGCCCCTGCCGGCCTATGGGCGGCGGTTCATCGATGATCTGCGCGCCTATATCCTGTCTGAGGAAGACGGCAATCCTCGGCGTCCGGCGCCGTTGCGCGGCTACCTGCAGATCGTTTGATTCATTCCTTTTTGGAATGGATTTTTCCCGAAATTAATCATTGGACGCATTCATCGGCGCGGCGCTAGGCTGCAACGCGAAAGCGCCCGGTCGGGGTGTGTCGTGAGCGAGGTCCGAATGGCGGCCAAGGTCTTTGGCGATTTGCGGAACTTCAACCAGGAGCGCATCGTTCTGGTTGTCACGCTTCTGATCTTCGCAACATCGTCGATCTTCCTGCCCGGTTTCGTCGCAGCCGACAACCTTGTGGCAATTGTGCGCTCGGTGTCGGTCCTCGGCATCCTGGCGCTGGGTATGTCGCTGGTCATCATCGGCCGTGGAATCGATCTTTCGATGGTCGCGGTGATGGCAATGTCGGTCGCCCTCTACCTGCAGTTGCTGAACGGCGGCCAGTCCGAAGGAATCGCGCTGGCACTGGCGCTGGGGTTCGTTCTGGCGATCGGGCTGTTGAACGGTTTCCTCGTGGCTTATGCCGATGTGCCGGCGATCTTCGTCACGCTGGCCAGCGGCTCCTTCGTCTTCGGCTATGTCCGGTCGCAACTGATCGATACCGATGCGGTGACGGTGCCGGCGGGACATTGGCTTTTGGGGCTTGGCGGGTTGCGGATCGCCGAGGTCCCGATCGAGGTCTACATCTTCGCGGTTCTGTCCGTCGTGGTCTTCCTGTTCCTGAGGTTCACCAAGTGGGGCCGCTATATCTTCTTTGCCGGCGACAACCCGGCAGCGGCGCGCAACACCGGCATCCCGGTGCGCCCGATGCTGGTGCTGCGCTACGTCCTGTCGGCGCTGACCGCCTTTGCGGCCGGGCTGCTGACTGCGGCCAGCCTGCAATCAATCAACACCCGCGTCGTGAACTCCAACCTGCTTTACGACATCGTGCTTGTCGCGGTGATCGGCGGGATCGGTCTTTCGGGCGGCAAGGGCGGGGTACGCAACGTGCTGGTCGGCGCGGCACTGATCGGGATCATGCTGAATGCAATGACGATCCTGGACATCCCGCTGATCTATCAAAACCTCATCAAGTCGACGATCCTGTTGTTCGCGATCATCGTCGACGGACTGATCAACCCGCGTGACGAGCAGACCGCGCAACAGGGGGACATCTGACCCCCCCCGCACCAAGCAGACCGGGCCAGAAAGAGCCCGGCCCACCAAAGACAACCGACAGGAAAGGGATGACGTGATGAATATGTTCAAGACCGCGGCGATCGCCGCAAGCCTCGCCCTTGCAACCGCCGCCGTGCATCCGGCCGCGGCCCAGGACAGTGGACCGGAAATATATGCCAAGGCGATGGCCGGCAAGCGCGTGCTCCTCGTGCCAATGGCGATGGGCTTTGACCTGGCGCAGGGCTGGTCGGCGATCCTCAAGCGGGAGGTCGAAGGCTTTGGCGGAACGTTCGAGACCCGCGACCCGAACTGGAGCGTCGAGGCCGGCGCCCAGGCGATCACCGAAGCGATATCCTCTGACAGCAAACCCGACGTGCTGATCGTGATGTCTCCCGATCTCAACTCCTATTCCAAGCTGATGAAGCGGGCGCAGCAGGCGGGTATCTACGTGATCCTTGTCGACAATCCCGCCAACTTCCAGGCCGACGCATATGTCGGCAGCGACTGGACCGAGCTTGGTCGGCTGGAGGCCGAGGCGGTGATCAAGGGTTGTGGTCCCGACTCGTCGAAGAAGATCGGACTTGTGCAGGGCGACCAGGTGAACGCGACCAGCCTGTTCCAATACGCCGGCATCATGGAGGTTCTGGCCAAGAACCCCGACTTCGAGGTGGTCGCACAGCCGGATTCGAACTGGGATGCCACAACGTCGCGCAACGTCACCACGACGATGCTGCAACAGCACCCGGAGATCTGCGGCATCATCGACTTCTGGGATGGTGACGCCACCGGTGCGGCCGCGGCGATCCGCGATGCCGGGATGACCGATCAGGTCTATCTGGTGACCACGGGCGGCGGCGAGGAGACGACCGATTGCAAGCTGCTGCAAGACGGAACCTTCGACGCGGTGGTCTCGACCGAACTGGTCAACGAAAGCGAAGCGATGGTCGCGATGATCAAGTACTTGCTGCAAACAGGGGTCGAACCCGGATCGCAGCCAGCCTACCTCTACACGCTGCTGTCCACCATCACCAAGGACAACATGCACGCGCGCAGCTGCTGGAGCCTGAAGGCCCTGCAGGTGGCCGCGGGCATCGAATAGACGCGCCACCGCGCTACACGGGCGGTGGCCGGCATGACCGGCCACCTGCTTTACTGTGCCCCATCGACCCGAGGACGACAGATGAGCTTTCGCGAGCGGCTTCTAGCTTGGCGCTACAACCTGGTCCCTGACCACGCGATCGGCGAGATCCTGTCAAAGCGTTGGACCGACAACGCCATTCCGTTTCTTGCGCTGGTCATCACGGTCGCCGGTTTCGGCAGCGCGATCCCGGGGTTCTTCAAGCTGTATTCGTTGCAGGAATCGACCCGGCAGCTGGGCGAATTGTCTCTGGTCGTGATCGGTGTCACGGTGGTGATGCTGGGTGGCGGGATCGACCTGGCCGTCGGGTCGATCTTTGCGCTCTCGGCCTTTGCCGCCGTGTCGGTGTTCTTCATCTTCGAACTGCCGACCTGGCTTGCGCTTGCCGCGGCGCTTGCAACGGGTTTCCTGTTCGGGGCCATCAACGGCTACCTGATCGGCTTCATGCGGCTGCGAGCCTTCATCACCACGCTGGTGACGCTGATCATCGGGCGCGCGGGCTATGACATCCTTGTCGTCAACTTCGGCTCCAGAGTGCAGATGTCGATGGCATCCTCCGACCTTTGGGATTTTATCGGAGACGGCACCTTGTGGGGCATGTCGGTGCCGGTGCTGACGGCGCTGATCCTGGCGATTGTCAGCCATGTCGCGCTGACACGGTCTCGCCCGGGGTGGCATGTGCAGGCGGTGGGCGGGTCACGCAGGTCGGCGCACAATGCCGGCATCCGCGTGCGCCAGACCGTATTCCTGACCTATGTCTTTTCGGGCCTGTGTTCGGGTGCTGCGGGGTTCCTGTTCGCCACGCGGTTGTCGGGGGCGGGCCCCGGAACAGGCCACGGACTGGAAATCCTGGCGCTGACGGCCGCGGTCGTCGGTGGCAATTCGCTGGGTGGCGGTCGCGGCTCGGTCGCCAAGGGGCTGATGGGTGCGGTGATCGTCCTGGTGATGACCAACGGCCTGATCCGGCTGGGCTATGGCACCGGTACCAACCAGATGGTGCTTGGCATGTTGCTGGCTGTCGCCGTGACGGTCGACATCCGTTGGCTGAAGAACCGCCACAAGGTGCTGAACGAAGTCTATGTTGCGCCCGTCTACCTGAAGATGGGCGAACCCCTTTCGGCTGTGCCCGGTTCCGGTACGCCCTATGAATTGAACAACCGCCTGTCGGTGGCCGACCATATCGGGCTGGGCGAGCTCGAGGGCCCCGAGGATGTGATCCTTGACCGCGACGACCACCTTTACTGCGGCACGCGGCATGGCGAGATCGTGCGCTTCTTCGCACCCGACTACACCCGATCCGAAGTCTTCGCCCATGTCGGCGGCTTCCCCTTGGGACTTGCCTTCGATCGCGACCAGAATCTGATTTCCTGCGTCGGCGCGATGGGTCTTTACAAGATCACGCCCGAGCGGGAGGTGATCCGCCTTTCGGCCGAAACGCGACGGTCGCTGACCTCTATCCAGGACGACGCACGTTTGCGTGACCCCAACGACCTCGACATCGCGCCGGATGGGAAGATCTATTTCACAGACTCGACCAAACGCTACGATGCGCACGACTGGGCGGTAGACTCGATCGAGAACCGAGGTACCGGGCGGTTGTTGGTCTACGATCCCGCCGACGGGTCAACCCGGACCCTGCTGGACGGCTACCGCTATACCAACGGTGTCTGCATGGCGCATGACAACAAGTCGCTTTTCTTCGCCGAAAGCTGGCGGTGCCGCATTCACCGCTACTGGCTGGAAGGGCCCAAGGCGGGCACTGCCGAATGTGTGATCAAGGACATGCCCGGCTATACCGACAACATCAACCGCGCTTCGGATGGTACCTATTGGATGGCCTGGCTTGGAATGCGCACACCGTCCTTCGACCTGAGCTTGCGCCATCCGGCGATGCGCAAGCGGATGACCCGACGGCTGCCGCAAGATGACTGGCTCTTTCCCAATATCAACACCGGCGGTGTCGTGAAGTTCGACGAGAACTACAACATCATCCAGACGATGGGCGATCTGTCGGGGCTTTCGCACCCGATGGTTACCTCGATGCGCGAACACAAGGGCCACCTGTTCATCGGTGGCATCCTCAACAACCGGATCGGCCGGTTCCGTATCGAGGGGGCGAATCCCGCCTGGGACGCCAATGACGCCTATTGGGGGAAACGGTCATGATCCTTGATCCGATCCTTGACGTCTTTCGCGGCCGTGCCATCACGATCCCGCCTCTCGACGGTGCGTTCCGCGCCAATACGGGGCTGGATGATGCGGCTGTCTTCGCCACGTTGCTGGGCGCAGACGACCTGTGCCGGCATGCCAGCGGGGTATTGGCCAGTGCTGGCAGGGGTCTTTTCCGGTTGCGGGCCGGCGCGGCGCCGGAACAGGTGGAGACACATCCCGCGCCGATCAGCGCCATCGCAGCGTCCGGCGCGACGCTGGCCGTGGCGCTGGAAGATGGCACGCTGATCGAAAACGGCGCCGCCGTGGCGCGGCCCGATGGCGTCAGCTGTATCACCGCGCTGGCCTACGGGCCGGACGGCGCGCTTTGGCTGACGAACGGGTCGGATCGCCATGGCCCGGCCGACTGGGCCAATGACCTGATGGAAAGGAATTCCGCCGGGTCGGTTTGGTGCCGGGCGCCGGGTGGCGGCTGGCAACGGGTGGCGGGCGGCCTTGGCTGGCCGTTCGGGGTGCTGCCCGACACCAAAGGCGCGGTGGTCAGCGAAAGCTGGCGGCACCGGTTGGTGCGGGTCGGGGGAGGGCGGATCACGCCGGTGCTGCGCCACCTGCCGGGTTATCCGGCGCGGCTGTCGTCACGCCCGGGCGGAGGTGCCTGGCTGACCCTTTTCGCGCCGCGCAACCGGTTGATCGAGTTCGTCTTGCGCGAAAACCACTACCGGTTCGACATGATGGCCAAAGTGCCGCGCGCATTCTGGATCGCGCCGGCGATGTCTTCGGGGCAAAGCTTTCTGGAGCCCCTGCAATGTGGTGGCATCCGCGTGATGGGGGTGCACAAACCCTGGGCCCCATCACGCTCCTATGGTCTTGCCGTCCGGTTGGACGCCGACATGGCGCCCGAGATCAGCCTGCACAGCCGCGCCAATGGCAAGCGCCACGGCACCTGTGCCGCCCTCGAGACCGAGGACGGGCTGTTGGTCGCCTCGCGCGGGGGCGGGATGGTGCTGGCGCCGAACGCCGGGGAGGGCGCGTGATGGAACCGATCCTTCGGTTGGAGAAGGTCACCAAGGCCTATCGAAGTGTCCCCGCGATCCAGGACGTTGATTTCGACCTGAGAAAGGGCGAAATCCACGCCCTTCTGGGCGAGAACGGCGCCGGCAAGTCCACCTTGACCAAGGTCATGGCGGGGGTGGTGGAACCGACGTCGGGGCGGATGATCTACAAGGGTAGGGAAACCACCTTCGCCAACCCCAACGAGGCGCTGCACTCGGGCGTCGCGATGGTGTTCCAGGAAACCAGCCTGGTGCCGTCGATGACGGTGGCGCAGAACCTGTACCTTGGGTCCGAACGCTTTCTGAACCGGTTGCGCGGTACCTTCATTTCCGCCCAGCAGTTCCTGCAATCTCTGAACTTTCCGGTTGATCCCGGCGCGATGGTCGAAAGCCTTGGCGCCGCCAAGCGGCAAATGGTGGAAATCGCCCGCGCCGTTCACCACAAGTCCGAGGTGATCATCTTCGACGAACCGACCGCGACGCTGACGCCCGAGGAGAAACGGCATTTCTTCGCCCTTCTTCGCCGGCTCAGGGAGCGTGGCGTGTCGATCGTGTTCATTAGTCACGCGCTGGAAGAGGCGCTGATGATCGCCGACCGCATTACGATCCTGCGCGACGGCGAACTTGTCACGACTGGACCGACCGCCGATTTCGACCGCGACAAGATCATTGCGGCGATGGTTGGTCGGACCCTTTCGGGCGAGCTTTATCGCAAGCGCGACGCCAGCCACCTTCGCAAGCCCGGCCGGAAGGTCCTGTCGGTGCAGGACATTTCGATGGGAGCGATGGTTCGCAACACCTCCTTCTCGATCTTCGAGGGGCAGATCACCGGCGTCTTCGGCCTGATCGGATCGGGCCGCACCGAAACGTTCAAGATCATATCGGGCATCTACAAGCGAGACTTCCTGCGCGGCGGGCAGATCACGCTGGATGATCGGCCGGTGCGATACTACACACCCGCCCAGGCGGTGAGCGATGGCATCTGCTACATCACGGAGGACCGGAAATCCGAAGGCTTCTTCGAGACGATGAGCATTGGCGAGAACCTTTTCGCAGGCATGCTGGCGGCAGGGCGCGAGGATGGCGTGGTGATCCGCAAGCGCACGCTAAGGGATCTGGCGGAAGAGTGGACATCGCGATTGAACATCAAGGCGATCAATCCCGACGCTCGGGTCGTCGAATTGTCGGGCGGCAACCAGCAGAAGGTGGTGATCGGCAAGGGCCTGATCCAGAAGCCCCGGATCGTCATCTTCGATGAACCGACGCGTGGCGTCGATGTGGCCGCGATTTCCGAAATTCACCAGCTCATCAACGATCTGGCCGACCAGGGCCTCGCGGTCGTGATGATCTCGTCCTATCTGCCCGAGATCCTGAACCTGTCGGATCGTATCCTGGTATGCCGCCAGGGCCGCATCGTAGAGGAACTTTCGCCGCTGGAGGCGACCGAGGAAAAGATCATGTACGCGGCGGTCCACTGACCGGCGGCCGGAACGGAGGAAAAGCATGACCAAGACCATCTGGACCTGGTGGCGCGGCGATTGGCACCAAGGCGATCTGCGCATCCTGGGGGCCGACAGCCACGCCACCTGGCTTGGCAGTCTCGTCTTTGACGGCGCGCGGCAGTTTGAAGGCGTCGCGCCTGATCTTGACCGGCATTGTGCGCGCGTGAACGACTCCGCGCGCGCCTTGGGGCTGGACCCCCGCCTTGCCGGGGCCGAGATCGAGGCCCTGACGCGCGAGGGGCTAGGGAAGTTCGCACCTGGAACCGATGTCTACATCCGCCCGATGTACTGGGCCGAGGAAAGCGATGCCGGTGTGCTGCCCCCGAAACCCGCCTCGACGGACTTCGCGCTGTGCCTGGAGGAGATGCCGATGGTGGCTCCGAAGGGCTTCACCATAACCACGACAAGGTTCCGCCGCCCGACGCTGGACGTGATGCCGGTCAACGCAAAAGCCGCCTGTCTTTACGCAAACAACGCGCGCATGGTGCGCGAGGCGCAGGCCAAGGGCCACGGCAATGCACTGTGTTGCGATGCCAATGGCAACGTGGCGGAACTGGCCACGTCGAATGTCTTCATGGTCCGCGACAACGAGGTATTCACGCCGCAGCCCAACGGTACGTTCCTGAACGGGATCACCCGGCAACGCGTGATTTCGCTGCTGCGCGGGGCGGGGGTGGCGGTGCACGAGGTGACCCTGACGATCGAGGATTTCCGCAGCGCGGACGAAATCTTCTCGACCGGAAACATATCCAAGGTCGTGCCGGTGATCGGTTTCGACGATCGATCGCTGCCCTATGGCCCCATCACCCGCAAGGCGCGGCAACTGTACTGGGACTGGGCTCACGCCTGAACCGAGAAGGAGCAACTCATGGCGACCGTCAAGCTTATCACTGATGCCGAGGCCGAGGCTGATCCCGCGGTCAAGGCGGTCTTCGACGACATCCGTGCGACCCGCAAGACAGACTTCATCAACAACTTCTGGCGCGGGCTTGCGAACGATCCCGTGACGCTGAAACGCACCTGGGACAGCCTCAGGGCGGTGATGACCGGCGACACGGCGCTCAGTCCGGTGGTGCAGGAGATGATCTATATTGCCGTGTCCACGGCCAATGCCTGCAGCTACTGCGTCCATTCCCACACCGCCGCCGCCCGCGCCAAGGGCATGACGCCAGAAATGCATGCCGAACTTCTGGCCATCATCGGGCTCGCGGCACAGACCAACCACCTCGTCACCGCCATGCAGTTGCCGGTCGACGACGTCTTCCTGGTGGAGTGAGCGGTGGAGCGCGCGATCATAGCCCGCGCGCCCGGCGGGCCCGAGGTTCTGGAACTGGTCGAGAGGCCAGCGGGTCGACCAGGCCCGGGTGAGGCGTTGGTGCGTCACGACGCGATCGGCGTGAACTTCATCGACATCTACTTCCGCTCTGGCCTTTATCCTTGGCCGGACACGCCCTTGGTGCCGGGCGCCGAGGCGGCCGGCGTGGTCGTTGAAGTGGGGAAGGACGTCAGCGGCATCCTGCCCGGCGATCGTGTGGCCTATGTCATCCCCACCGGTGCCTATCGCTCTGCGCGGCTTGTCCCGGCTGATCGTTTGGTGAAACTGCCCGACGGGATCGATACCGTCCGCATCGCCGGGGCGTTGTTGAAGGGGCTGACGGCGCAATACCTCGTCACGGCCTCCTACCCGGTGCGGCCGGGCGATACGGTCCTTGTCCACGCTGCGGCGGGTGGGGTCGGGCTCCTGATTGGTCCTTGGTTGAAGGCGCTCGGCGCGCGCGCCATCGGCACCGCCGGCAGCGCCGAAAAGGTCGAACTGGCGTTGGCGCACGGATACGACCACGTCATCAACTACCGCGAAACCGACTTTGCCGCCGCGGTCGCCGACCTGACCGGGGGTGCGGGCTGCGCAGCGGTCTACGACAGCGTCGGGCGCGATACCTGGCGCGGCTCGCTTGCCTGCCTGCGCCCGCGCGGCATGTTCGTGAATTTCGGCCAGTCGTCGGGGATGATAGAGGGCTTCCAGCTGTCCGACCTTGCCAAGGGGTCGCTGTCGGCCTGCCGGCCAGTGCTGTTCGACTTCATCGCGGCCCGGACCGAACTTGAAGCCCGCGCGGCCGACCTTTTTGCGCGCATCACCTCGGGCGTCGTGCGCCTGGACGCGGTGCAAAGCCGCCCCCTGTCTGAGGCCGCCGCCGCCCATGCCGACCTGGCCGGCCGACGCACCGCGGGGTCAACTGTCCTCATACCCTGACACCCGGCGCACAAGGCCCCATGTAGACCGACCTTGCGAACCCAGGCGGGCCATGCGGAAAGGTGCGGCGATACTGACACGGACCCGCGCCCCGACCAAGCCGGTGCGCAGCGGCGGTCGCCTGGACATGGGTTCCGGGGCGTTCTGGTCATGTCAGCAATGACTGGCTCGCCACCCAAGCGAACAGGACCTGCCAAAGCCGCCAGAACCGAACCGTCTCGTGGCTGATATCGACGCCCCGCTGACGCAGAAGCCCCTCGACGTTGCGGAGCGAGTGCGGGAAACGGTAGAGCATCACCGCCCGGCGGATGACTTCAGGGCGCGTCCTGAACCATTTGAACGGGCCGGGTTCCGTCAGGCGCGGACGCTACGCGGCGCCATGCCACTCCTCAGGCCAGGTTCCCCTGACGGAGCCTTCTGGAGGCGCGTTTGGGCATCGGCACACTCTATCAAGAATTCCGTCGCACGACGGGCGCTGCCGGTGCCAACGCCGTGGCCGCCCCGGGACGGTCAGTTGGCGACGATCGTCGGCCAGAAACTGCGGGCGCATAACTCCCCTCTGCGCCTCGCGGTCAAGAATGTTCTGCTGCATCGCTACGGTAGACGATCCTGCCGTTGCAGATGGTCACAGCAGCCGCGACATTTCCCAGTCGCTCAGCCGGCACGGCATCGAGATCGGCATCGAGAATGGCGATATCCGCGAGATAGCCGGGGGCCAGACGGCCCTTGGTGCCCTCCCGAAATTCGACCCATGCCCCGGCGGCAGTGTAGGCGTTCAGCGCCTGATCCAGCGTAACCGACTGATCCTTGCCACCCTGCCGCCAGGGCTTGCGGGTCACCGCCGCCTGGATGCCGGCCATCGGCGACAGTCGCGCCACCGGCCAGTCGGAGGAGAAGACGAGCGGCACGCCCGCTTCCAGCAGTTCGCGCGAACGAAACGCGGTGTCCTCGCGGGCCTCGCCGATGCGCGGCAGATAGGTGGATACGGGAAAATCCATCGCCCCGGGCGGATGCGGCGGCTGCATGGAGGCGACGGCGCCGAGTTCCCGAAACCGCGGGAAGTCGTCATCATGCAGCAGTTCGACATGTTCGATCCGGTGGCGGCTATCGCGCGCACCATTCGCCTTGCGGGCAGCCTCGTAGGCGTCGAGCACCTGGCGCACCGCGCCGTCGCCTATGGCATGAACCGCGACCTGCAGTCCGAGGCTGTCGGCCAGTTCGACCGCGGCGTTCATGCTGTCAGGAGAAAACAGGGGGGTGCCGTTCTTGCCGGGCGCGTCGCTGTAGCCCTCGACCATCACCGCTGTGCCGGATTCAACCACGCCATCGGCGAAAAGCTTTACGAAATCACATGTAATGAAATCGCTTTGGAACTCCTGGCGCCAATCCGCGGCGATCCGCACATGGCGCGGGTCGGTGTCAGGGGTCAACAGATAGGGCACGCGCACCCGGATCGGCAGCGCACCGTCCGCTTCCAGTTCGCGAAGGATGTCGAGCTGGTAGTAATTGCCGTCCATGTTCTGGATCGAGGTGATGCCGTAGCTGGCGCAATAGGCGAGTCCGGCGCGGATCGCCTCGATATCGGCGGCGCGCTGGTCGGCAGTGATGCCGGACTCCTCGGCCGAACTCACGGCACCAAGCGAGGCGCGGCCGCCCGATGGGGAACGGGCTGCGACCAGGTTCATTGCCGGGGCCTCACGCAGTTCGCCGGTGGCAAGCCCGTCGTCACCAACGACCACCTCGCTTCCTGGTGCCAGCGCGAACCCCCGCTCGATCCCGGCAAGCCTCAGCGCGGCGGTGTTGACCCATGACGTGTGATGATCGCTCGCAACCACCTCAAGCGGAAGGTCGGGGCAGATCAGGTCGAGGTCCTGCCGAAGAGGCAGCCGGTCGTCTGAGATGATGTTGTAGGCAGCGGAATGACAGGCGACGAATTCGGCCTCCGGGTTCTCGGCCCGCCATTCGGCAATGCGGGCGGCAAGCTGCTCCGCACCCTTCACATCGGCCCGCGAAAGCTGTCCCAGCGACACGCCGCCGCCGAAGATGTGCAGGTGTGCTTCGTTGAAGCCTGGCAGCACGGTGGCGCCGCCAGCGTCAATCACTTGTGTATCGGGGCCGCGCAATGCCTCGCACGCGGCGTCCGAACCGACGCGGATGATGCGGTTGGCCAGCACCGCAAGGGCTTGCGCTATCGGTCGCTTGGCATCCATCGTGCGTAGCCGGCCGTTAAGGATGATGAGATCGGCAGTGACAGACATGACTTCTCCTTCGGATGCGCCGCGGTGACGTGCCTGAGACCATGCGAACCGGCCAGGCCTCATGGTTCCAGACAATAGCCGACGTCGCTGGCCTTGTAGCCGCCCCAGCCGGCGTCCGGACAGACGATCTGCGGCGTATTGAGCCAGATATGCCCCGCTTGAAGCCTGTCGGCAATACGGTGGCCACGAACCGGGGTGCCTGATCCGGTGCAGGTTGCGAGGGTGTCAGGCCGCGGCTTCGCCCGCATGCGATCGCGCATTCGTTGGTATCGTCTTCGTGTTGATCCAGAAGGATGCTCCTCGCTGTTGCATGCCAGGGACACTTCAGGGGAAGCAAGCTGACCTTGCTTGTAGATACGGGCTGGAAAGGATGCTCTTGGGTGGCGACATGTATTGATTTCTCGCCTCGGGATTCTGCATCTTCGAGACAGAGGCAACAGGGGTAAGCATGGCCCGATTCTTTCATTTCGTGGCCGTATCTCTGAGCTTGAGACTTCGATGGCCAGATGCCGGCAACACTTCGGCATGGCTCTTTCCAGGGGCATGCGGCATCTCCCCGAGGAGGACGCACATGGCTCGGTTCGATCTGCAGTCGGGCGCATGGACGAGGTTTCAAGACATGCTGCTGTCAACCCTGCAACGCCGCTTGCGGCCTCGGCCTGTTGATGCCCTCAAGCGCTTCACTCAATGCGACTCTTGCGGCCCTTGGCCAATCCCGCCCTGTAACTAGACGGCATGCAATCGACTGAAGACAATGCGCTCTTGCCAACCGATCGGCGGCCTAAAGGAAGAATCTCGGATGTTCCCTCACTTGTTCTCGCCACTGACGATCCGCGGCCGTGAAATCCGCAACCGGATTCTTTCGACCGGGCATGACACGACACTACCCACGGATGGCACGGTCAATGATGCCTTGATCGAATATCATCGCGCTCGTGCCAAGGGCGGCGTGGGGCTTATCGTCACGCAGGTGGCGGGGGTGCACGAGACCGCGCGCTATACCTCGCATCTTCTGATGGCAACCGAGGACGCCTGCATTCCAGGGTTCCGCGCATTGGCGCAAGCGGTCCATGCCGAGGGGGCGGTGATCGTCAGCCAGCTTTTCCATCCGGGGCGTGAAATCATGGAAAGCGCGGACGGGCTCCTGGCGGTGGCCTGGGCGCCCTCGGTCGTGCCGAATGAGCGCTTCCACGTCATGCCGCGGGAGCTGGATGCGGACATGATCGCCGAAATCGTGGCGGGCTATGCGGCATCTGCCGCGCGTCTGGCGGCGGCAGGCTTTGACGGGGTGGAATATGTGGCCAGCCATGGCTACCTCCCGGCGCAATTCCTTAATCCGCGGGTGAACCTGCGTCGTGATGCATGGGGCCAGGATCGGACGCTTTTCCTGCGCGATTGCCTTTCGGCAATGCGTGCGGCGGTCCCGGACGACTTCATCATCGGTATGCGGATTTCGGCCGACGAGCGCGAGGAGGCCGGCTTGCAGGCCTCTGAAGTGGAGCAGGCCGCCCGTTCCCTCTCCCCGTTGGTCGACTACCTCAACGTCACGGTTGGTACCTCCGCCACTTTGGGTGGCGCGGTCCATATCGTGCCGCCTATGGCCTATGCAGCGGGCTACCTGGCCGAGGAGGCTGGGCGGATCAAGCGAGCGGTGGGGGTGCCGGTCTTTGTGGCGGGGCGTATCAACCAGCCGCAGGTAGCAGAGGCGATCCTTGCGGCGGGCCACGCTGACATGTGTGGTATGACCCGGGCACTGATTGCCGATCCCGAGATGCCGGTGAAGGCCGAAGCAGGCCGCTTCGACGACATCCGCGCCTGCATCGGCTGCAACCAGGCCTGCATAGGCCATTTCCACCGCGGATTGCCGATCTCTTGCATCCAGCACCCTGAAACTGGGCGCGAACTGCGGTTCGGCTCCCTGGCCCGAGCGGTCCCCCGTAAAGTCATGGTGGTCGGCGGAGGCCCGGCCGGCATGAAGGCCGCCGCTGTGGCTGCCGCTCGTGGCCACGATGTCACGCTTTACGAGGCAGAGTTGCAGTTAGGTGGTCAGGCCAGGCTGGCGCAACTCCTCCCGCGCCGCGCCGAGTTCGGCGGCATCGTCACCAACCTCGCCCGCGAGATGGAACTATCCCAAGTCAGGGTGATCCGCGGCACCCGCGTGACTCGCGCTTTGGTCGAGGAAGAAGCCCCCGACGTCGTGATCCTCGCCACCGGCGCCGTGCCCTATGTCCCGGACCTGCCTGAGGATGGCTCGGTTCAGATCGTGACCGCCTGGCAGGTTCTGCAGGGCACCAAGACCGGGCGCCGCGTGCTCGTCTCCGATTGGCGCGCTGACTGGATCGGACCGGGGATTGCCGAGGCCCTGGTGCAGCAGGGTTGCAGCGTGACTCTGGCCCTGACCGCCCCGATGCTAGGCGGCCAGCTGCCGCTTTACGTCCGCGACGACCTTGCCGCCCGGCTGCATGCCTTGGGGGTCACGGTGACGCCCTACGCCAGACTTTATGGCGCGGCGGGCGGGACGGTCTATTTGCAACACACGTCCAGTGCCGCCGCCATCGAGGTCGAAGCCGATACGGTGGTCCTCTGCCTTGGTCACCGCCCGGTCGACGCGTTGCGCGCCCAGCTGGCCGATCTCGCCCAGGTGGTTACGATTGGTGACGCCATGGCGCCGAGGACGGCCGAGGAGGCGGTTTTTGAGGGATTGAAAGCCGCCGCCGCGATCTGATGAATTCCACCTGGAAGCATCACTTCGATCATGCCTTGCGCTGCATGGACCACTCGGGGTCGGTGCGTGTGACGCGGAAAAAGACGACCCTGGCGGACAGCCTTATGCTCGGGCGAGGAATTGAGCGAGCAGCCTTGCGCTTGGCAAGGCTCCTTGGACTTGCCCGGGTCTTGTGGAGAGCACCAACTGAGGAACCAGGAGGTGTTCTATGGGAAACGGAAGCGGGCCGACGCCGGAGTTTCAGCGTGAAGCGGTGCGGTTGGCACTGACCAGCGGCCGGACGATGCGCCCTGAATGGCGCCGCCACGCTACCATTCGGGCGCTTGGGGCAACCCGTCGGTGATGTCATAATAGTCAGACTTCGACCCGACGAAGATATGACGCGTGACTGACAGCCCTGTTGGACCGTCAACCGTGCCCAGCGTCACATAGGTCGTTCCACTCGCCAAATCGCGCCAGAAGACGTTTCCGCCACACTCCGAACAGAAGCCCCTGTCGACTTGAAACGAAGAGCGGTACCAGCGCAGTCGATGGTTTCGATCCGAAATGTCCGGCCCTTCGCTGGAACAAGCAACCATGACCGCGTGATGACCGCTTGTGCGCGCGCATTTTTCGCAATGGCAAGCGAGCACCTGTTCGTTCGAAACCGCGGCTTCGTATTGGACCGATCGACAAAGGCAGCTTCCCTTCACATATGTCATGCAGGCTCTCCAGTCGCGCGATTTGAAGGAAGCTTCCGATCAGAACCAGCATAGCAATTCTTGATCCGGGCTGTCGATCTACCGAGGCCGGGGATCTGGGCTGATGGAAACCGTTCTTGCCCAGATGCGATCTCTCGTGGGGGACGAGCTTGGCAGCTTGGGCTCCGATCTGGTTCGATACCGCGTTCGTGCAGCAGATTTTCGACATTGCGTGGCGACAGAGGAACGCGAACGTAGAGCATCACTGCCCGGCGGATGACTTCGGGGCGCGTCTTGAACCCCTTGAACGGGCCGGGTTACGTCAGGCGCGGACGCTACCTGGCATCTTCCCACGTCTCGCCCCGGTTCTCCCTGACAGCGCCCGCATCGCTACCGGGCGGTAGAGTCTTTGCTGGCCAGAAGGCAAACCATGTCCATCAAAAGACTGGCTCCCGCCAGCGCGGTGATTTCGGCATGGTCGAAGGGCGGCGACACCTCGACGAGGTCGGCCCCGACAAGGGACAGCCCCCCAAGTCGCCGGATCAGCGCCTGAGCCTGCCAGGTGGCCAGCCCCCCGCACACCGGCGTGCCGGTTCCCGGTGCAAAGGCCGGGTCGAGCGCGTCGATGTCGAACGTCAGATAGGCAGGCGCCGCGCCCACCACCGCCTGGATGCGCGAAACGGTCGCGGCTATGCCATTTTCATGCACCCATTCGGCATCAAGCTGGGTGAAGCCGTGCGTGGATGTGTTCATCGTCCGCAGCCCCACCTGGATCGAGCGTTCTGGAGCCAGGATACCGTCCTGCACCGCGTGGTAGAACATCGATCCGTGGTCAAGCCGCCTTGGGCTTTCGGACCAGGTGTCGCAATGGGCGTCGATCTGGATCAACGACAACGGCCCATGCCGGTCGGCCTGCGCCTTGAGCACCGGGTAGGTAACGGAATGATCGCCTCCCATGGTCAAGAGGAAGGTACCCGATGACAGGATTGCGCGGGCCTCGGCTTCGATCCGGTCCATCACCTGCATCGGAAAACCGGGATCGAAGCTGCAATCACCGTAGTCGACCATGCGCAGCCTCTCGAACGGATCAAAGCCCCAGGGCCAAGGTCCGCCATCCCACGCCAGGTTGGTCGAGGCGGCGCGGATCGCACGGGGACCAAGCCGGCAACCGGGGCGGTTGGTGACCGACAGGTCGTAAGGAATGCCCCAGGCGGTGATGTCGACCCCGGTCAAGTCGCGCGAATACGGTCGCCGGAACAGGCTCGTGACGCCGCTGTATGTCGGCTCATAACCTATTCCGTCGCCGGGGTTTCCAAACACCGCGCGGTCTGTCGCATCGACCATTCTGACACTCCTGAACTCTGCGGCGGCTTGACGGCGCCGATCGGAAGACAGGCTATGGCACGCCTGTCGGTTGTGCAAAGCAGTTCTTGCATCCTGTTGATTTCAAGTCAGAGTCTGCCGTAACGCCGCATTGTCCTGCTCAGGAATGTCAGCGCAGGTGCTGGAATGTCCCTTCTGAATTGGTTCACCGTGATCTTCAGGAAACGGACGACAGACGATGGCGAACAAGCTGCACAAGCCCGAAGAAATCGTTCAGAAGCTGCGGTAGGTTGATGCGCTTGAGGTGCGGCGAATTTCTGCACACTTCGCACTTGCCGGAAACAGAGCTTCGCCCGCTCCCGTCGTCGGAATGGCTGATGCGAATTCTCGCCGCGGTTGTTTGACCACCGACCTGCCCCGGTTCTAGCCAGGTTCCTTTGGCAGAGCCCACTCGTCAGCTTCGAAATGACCCAAAGTCAAGTCCAGCGCCTGAAGCCGCGGCCGGGAACCGTATCGCGCCAAGTGCCAAACAGAGCCTCGGGTCATCCTGGGCGACTATTTCGCCTGTGATTTCAGATCTCGAAGGGGCAGAACGCTGCGTATCTCAGGGAAAACGCTCCGTAAACCATGAGGGCAAAAGTCTTTTGAGATTAATTGGTTATGTGGTGGCGGAAGCGGTGGGATTCGAACCCACGGAACCTTTCGGTTCGCTGGTTTTCAAGACCAGTGCCTTAAACCACTCGGCCACGCTTCCTGGCGGCGATCAAGCGCGTCCCGAACCGGGATACGCCTTGCCTTGCCGGGGATTAGTGGGCGTCGGCCGATTCTGAAAGGCCGAAATCCGCCCGCGGGCCGTCGTGCTCTTTTCTTGATGCCCCCCTGTCGCTAGAATGCGCGCGAGGCAGAACGAAGCGGGCGCACCGGGACCGGAATGGCAGGAAGCATCCGTCGGACACACAACAGGCGGCGTGGCGCAAAGTGCCCGCGACATGGGGGCAAGGATGCCGGAGTTTATTAGGATTGCGGGCGCCCTGACGGCGATGACCGTCATGCTGTCGGGCTGCATGGGGGGCACGCTACCTTTTGGCGGCGACGGAAACGAGGAACCGGCGATCGTCAAGGCGCCGTCGCGCCCCGCCAAGACCGAGGAGCGCGAGGCACCGGAGGCTTTCAGCCTGACCGACACCGCGCTTTGGGACGGCCGGCCGTCGCTGGGCGGCATCTGGGTTGCCCACGCCTCGGTCACCACCCCCGAGAAGGTGATCGTCCGAAACACCGAGAACGGCAAGACGATCAAGGCGGCGCTGTTCCGGCGCGAACGCGATTTCCCGGGGCCCTCGATCCAGATGTCTTCGGATGCGGCGGCGGCGCTGGGGGCGCTTGCGGGGCAGCCGGTCAAGGTAAGCGTCGTCGCATTGCGCACCGTGACGATCGAGGAACCGCCGGCAGCCGAGCCGGCCGAGGCTGACGGCAAGATCGAAACGAAGGCGATCGATCCCATCGCCGCGGCGGCATCCGCAGCGATCGACAAGGCCGACGCCAAGTCCCGCCCGGTCGCGCGCCCCGAAAAGGCGGCGGCAAAGCCCGCTGCGAAAGCCGAGGCACCCAAGACGGAAGCCCCGGCTTCCGAGCCGGCAGCAGCGCCATCAAGCCAGACGCCGGTTCCCGAAAAACCCGCCGACAAGAAGCCGGCCGCGCAGGAGCCCGAAGCGGCGGTGACGACGGAGCCGGCCCAGGTCGGTGAGCCGGTATCCGGAGTGCTCAAGCAGCCCTATGTCCAGATCGGAACCTTCAGCAGCGAGGAAAACGCCAAGCGCGCCGCGCTGGAATTGTCGAAGGCGGGCATGTCCGCAGTCGTGCGCAAGTCGGGCGATGGCGCGATCTGGCGGGTGATCGTCGGTCCCGCACTCAGCGCGGCCGAACGGGATGCCCTGTTGGAACGGGTCAGGGCTTCGGGCTATCCCGATGCCTTCGTCGTTGGCGGCTGAGAGGGAAGGGACGAGGCATGACGTTGTTGCGCAGCCTGCTATTCATGGCGTTCGCCCTTGCGGCGGCGGTTCTTGCCGGCCGGGCCGATGCATTCGAAACGCGCGCGCGCAATGCCTGGGTCTACGACATCACCACCGGCACCGTTCTTCTGGACAAGGGCGGGGACGAACCGGTGCCGCCCGCGTCGATGTCCAAGCTGATGACCGTCAACATGCTGTTCGAGGCGCTGCGCGACGGCCGGGTGTCGCTAGAGGATCGGTTCGCGGTCTCCACCCGCGCCAAGGACATGGGCGGTTCGACCATGTTCCTGAACGAGACGGACCGCCCGACGGTCGAAGACCTGATCAAGGGTATCGTCGTCCTGTCCGGCAACGACGCCTGCGTCGTGGTCGCCGAGGGCCTGGCGGGCACCGAGGAGGATTTCGCCCGCAAGATGAACGAACGCGCCAAGGCGCTGGGCATGGATCATTCCACCTTTGCCAACGCCTCTGGCTGGCCGCACCCGAACCAGCGGATGAGCATGAGCGACCTTGGCCATCTGGCGGTGCGGCTGATCACCGAATTCCCCGAATACTACGGCTATTTCGCGATTCAGGAGTTCCCCTTCGACAACCGTGCGCCTGACAACAGGCACAACCGCAACCCGCTGCTCAAGCTCGGGATCGGGGCGGACGGGCTCAAGACCGGCCATACCGAGGAGGCGGGTTTTGGCCTTGTCGGGTCCGCGATGCAGGGCGGGCGCCGGATCGTCTTCGCGGTCTCCGGGCTGGAAAGCGACCGCCAGCGCGCCGAGGAGGCAGAGCGGATCGTGTCCTGGGCCTTTCGCGAATTCGTCCAGAAGACCGTCGCCAAGGCGGGCACGCGGATCGCCGACGCGCCGGTCTGGATGGGGGCGAAGTCGCAGGTCGGGCTGGTCGTGCAGGATGACCTGACGCTGCTTCTGCCCTCGCTCGCCCAGGACAACCTGAAGGCGGAGGTCAGCTATGCCTCGCCGATCGAGGCGCCGGTGGCGGCAGGCAGCGAGGTGGCGCGAATGACGATCGAGATCCCCGGCCATGAACCCGTGATCGTTCCGCTGGTCGCGGAAGAGGCGGTGGCGAAAGGCGGTTTCGCGACGCGGATCAAGACCGCCTTCGGCATCCTGTCCACCCGTGCCATGTCCGAATTCGCCAACTGACCGGCCGATGTTCATCAGCTTCGAAGGGATCGACGGTTCGGGCAAGTCCACCCAGGCGCGGCTTCTGGCCGATGCGCTGCGCGCCGACGGGCGCGATGTCGTCCTGACGCGCGAGCCCGGCGGCAGCCCGGGCGCCGAGGAGATCCGGCGCCTCGTGCTCGAGGGCGACCCGGACCGTTGGTCGGCGGAGACGGAGATCTTGCTGTTCACCGCGGCACGGCGCGACCACATGGAACGAACGATCCAGCCCGCGCTCGATGCCGGCAAGGTCGTCATCACCGACCGTTTCGCGGATTCGACGCGGATGTATCAGGGTCTGTCGCGTGGCGATCTGCGGGGCATCGTGGACCAGCTTCACACGCTGATGATCGGGCGCGACCCCGACCTGACCTTCATCATCGACATGGACCCGGCCAAGGGGCTTTTGCGGGCGAAGGGGCGGGGCGGCCACGAGGAACGGTTCGAGGATTTCGGCGAGGCCCTGCAGGCGCGGATGCGCGAGGGGTTTCTTGCGCTCGCGAAGGAATTTCCGGGCCGTTGCCGGGTGATCGATGGCGACCGTGCCCCCGGGGCAGTGGCGGAAGATGTGGCGGTGATCGCGCGCAAGTCGCTTGCCTGGACCGCGCGGGCATGACCGATCCCGACATCCCCGAACCCGACAAGGTCGAAGGCGCCCCGCATCCGCGCGAAACCGCGCAGATCCATGGGCAGGGCGCGGCGGAACGCGCGTTTCTCGATGTCTACAACAGCGGACGGCTCCACCATGGCTGGCTGTTGACCGGTCCGCGCGGGGTCGGCAAGGCGACGCTGGCCTGGCGGATTGCCCGGTTCCTCCTGGCTACGCCACAGGAGTCCGGCGGCGGCCTTTTCGGGGATGCGCCCGCCGCGCCCGAAACGCTGGACATCGCCCCCGACCACCCGGTCGCCCGCCGGCTTCTGGCCGGGTCGGAGGGCCGGCTTTTCCTGCTGCGCCGGGGCTTGGACGACAAGACCAAGCAACTCAAGACCGTCATCACGGTCGAGGAGGTCCGCAAGCTGAAGTCGTTCCTCAGCCTGTCGGCCGCCGATGGCGGGCGGCGGGTGGTCATCGTCGACCCGGCCGATGAATTGAACACAAGCGCCGCGAACGCCCTCCTGAAACTGCTTGAGGAACCCCCCGCCGGGGTGACGATCCTTCTGGTGGCGCATCAGCCGTCCGGTCTTCTGCCGACGATCCGGTCGCGCTGTCGGGAATTGCGTCTTGCGCCCCTGGCACCGGACGACCTTGCGGCCGCTTTGTCGGCCGCGGGCGCCGAGGCAGCGTCGGCAGAGGCGCTGGCGGCGCTTTCGGGCGGATCGGTGGGGGAGGCGGTGCGCCTGATCAACCTTGGCGGGATCGAGGCCTACGCCGCCATCGTCGATCTTTTCGGCGCCTCGCCGCGGCTCGATCGCATCGCGGCGGCACGCCTTGCCGACAGCGCCGGGGGGCGGGCCGCCGAGGCGCGGTTCGATCTGCTTCTGACCCTGATGGATCTGTTCATCGCGCGGCTTGCGCGGTCGGGCATCGACGGGCCACCCCTGCCCGAGGCCGCGACGGGCGAGGCCGCGTTGCTGGCGCGGGCGTCCCCCGACGCCGCGGCGGGCCGGGTCTGGGCCGACCTCCATCAAAGCCTGGGCGCGCGGGCGCGTCATGGCAAGGCGGTGAACCTTGACCCCGGCGCGCTTCTCCTCGATATGATCCTCAAGATCGACGAGACGGCAGGCAGGCTTGCCGCGCGATGAGGCAGCCATGACCGAACCCCAGCCCCCCGAGCACGCACCGCGCATCACCGACAGCCACTGTCACCTCGATTTCCCGGACTTCGAGGGGGAGCTGGAAACTGTCATCGAGCGGGCGCGCGCGGCGGGGGTGCACCGGATGGTCACGATCTGCACGCGGCTTCGGAACGAACCGAAGGTGCGCGCAATCGCAGAGGCGCACCCGGGCGTCTTCTACGCCGCCGGGACCCATCCGATGAGCGCGGCCGACGAACCGTTGGCAACCGTGGACGGGCTGGTGGCGCTGGCACGGCATCCGAAGTTCGTGGGGATCGGGGAAACCGGTCTTGACTATCACTACACCGCCGACAGCGCCGAGGTGCAGAAAACATCGCTACGCGTCCATATCGCGGCGGCGCGCGAAACCGGCCTGCCGCTGATCATCCACGCCCGCGACGCGGACGAGGACATGGCCGCGATCCTGACGGAGGAACACCGGGCAGGGGCTTATTCCTGCGTCATGCATTGCTTTTCTTCGGGCGCGGGCCTGGCGCGCGCCGCGCTGGACCTTGGCTTTTACCTTTCGATGTCGGGCATCGCCGCCTTCCCGAAAAGCGGCGATCTGCGCGACATCTTCGCCGCAGCGCCGGTGGACCGCATCCTTCTGGAAACCGACGCGCCCTATCTTGCGCCGCCCCCGCACCGCGGCCGGCGCAACGAACCCGCCTATACCGCGCATACCGCGAAGGTCGGGGCAGGGGTCTTCGGGCTGAGCCTTGCGGAGTTCGCCGCGCAGACCGAGCGGAATTTCGAACGGCTTTTCACCAGGGCGGCGCGTCCCTCGTCGCTGGCCGGGGCGGCCTGACATGGCGCGGCTTCGCTTCACCATCCTCGGCTGTGGATCGTCGGGCGGCGTGCCGCGCCTGGGCGGGCTTTGGGGCGACTGCGACCCCGCCAATCCGAAGAACCGCCGCACGCGCTGTTCGATGCTGGTCGAACGGACAGACGCGGGCGGGACCACCCGTGTCCTGATCGACACCTCGCCCGACATGCGCGAACAGCTTCTGTCGGCCGGTGTGGGCGAACTTGACGCCGTCGTCTTCACCCATGCCCATGCCGACCATGTCCACGGGATCGACGACATCCGCCAGATCGTGTTCAACACCCGCCGCAGGATGCCGGTCTGGGCCGATGGCCCGACGCAGGATGCGCTGGTGTCACGCTTCGGCTACGCCTTCGTGCAGCCCGAAGGATCGTCCTATCCGCCGATTTGCGACATGCACACGATCCACGGTTCGTTCACGATCGCCGGGGCAGGGGGGGACATCGCCCTTACGCCCTTTCGCGTCGAACACGGCATGATCGAGGCGCTGGGCTTCCGGATAGCGGGTCTTGCCTATCTGCCGGACGTGTCGGACATGGACGAAGCCGCCTGGGCCGCCGTGCAAGGCCTGGATTGCTGGGTGCTTGACGCGCTGCGCCGCAAGCCGCACCCGACCCATATCCATCTTGCACGGGCGCTTGAGTGGATCGAACGCGCCCGGCCGCGCCGGGCCATCCTGACCAACATGCATATCGACATGGATCATGCGACGCTTGTCGCCGAAACGCCCGGCCATGTGGACGTGGCCCATGACGGCATGACGATCGACTACGAGGTCTGAGCGGGTGCAGGCGCTTTTCGAGGTCATCGTGCCCGTGTTCCTGCTGGTCGGCTTCGGATACCTCGCGACCTGGCGCAAGTGGATCGGCGACGACGCCATCGACGGTCTGATGCGCTTTGCGCAAAGCTTCGCGGTGCCTTGCCTGCTGTTCCAGTCGATCGCCCGGCTGGATCTGGGGGCGAATTTCGATCCTGGCCTTCTTGTTTCCTTCTATGCCGGGGCGCTGGCGAGTTTCGCGCTGGGCTATGCCGGCGCGCGGCGGATCTTCGGGCGCAATCCGGTGGACGCGGTCGCGATCGGCTTCGTCTGCCTTTTTTCCAATACGCTGCTGCTTGGCCTTCCGATCATGGAACGCGCCTACGGGACCGATGCGCTGTCGGGCAACTTCGCCATCATCTCGATCCATGCGCCGGTGCTCTATGCGATCGGCGTCACCGCCATGGAACTCGCGCGCAGCCGCGGGACCGGCCTGCCTGCGCGCCGGCTGGCCGGGCAGATCGGCGGATCGCTGGCGCGCAACCCCCTGGTCATCGGCATCGCGCTTGGCCTTGTGGTCAACCTCGCGCGGGTCCCGATGCCCGAACCGGCGATGGCCGCGGTCGGCATGATGGCGCGTGCGGCGCTTCCGGCGGCGCTTTTCGGGCTGGGCGGGGTGCTGGTCCGCTATCGCCCGGAAGGCGACATGAAGACGATCCTGATGGTTTGCGTGCTGTCGCTTCTGGTGCATCCCGCGATTACCTGGGGTCTTGGTCGGCACGTCTTCGGCCTTTCGATCGAACAGCTGCGCTCGGCGGTCGTCACCGCCTCGGCCGCGCCGGGGGTGAACGCCTTTCTCTTTTCCTCGATGTACGGCGCGGCGCGCCGTGTCGCGGCTTCGTCGGTCTTGATCGGAACCGGGCTGGCGATGGTGACAGTCTGGTTCTGGCTGTCGGTCCTGCCCTAGCGCGACACGAAGGCGTCGCTTTCGGCTTGGCGTCCGGGCCGCTTTGCCCCCACACTTTGCCAGTCAATCGGGGGGACCAAAGATGAGCGTGACGCAGCTGAAAGCCAACATTGGCCACTGGCAGGACCGGGTCGACCTTGCCGCGACCTTCCGCTGGACGGAACGGCTGAACATGCACGAAGGCGTGGCGAACCACTTCAGCCTGGCGGTGAACGACGACGGCACGCAGTTCCTGATGAACGCCAACCAGATGCATTTCGCGCGGATCACCGCGTCGAACCTTCTTCTTCTCGACGCGAACGACCCTTCCACGCTCGAAGGTCCGGATGCGCCCGATCCGACCGCCTGGGGCCTTCACGGTTCGATCCACCGCGCCTGCCCGCATGCGCGCTGCGTCATGCATGTCCATTCGATCCACGCGACGGTTCTGGCCAGCCTTGCCGACAGCAACCTGCCGCCCATCGACCAGAACACCGCGACCTTCTACGGGCGCTATGTCATCGACGACAGCTACGGTGGCCTTGCGTTCGAGGAGGAGGGGACGCGCTGCGCGAAGATGCTGTCCGATCCCCGGATCAAGGTGATGATCATGGGCAATCACGGCGTTCTCGTCATCGGGCGCGATCCGGCCGACGCCTTCAACCGGCTTTACTATTTCGAACGCGCGGCAGAGACCTACATTCGTGCGCTTCAGACCGGCCGGCCGCTACGGGTTCTCAGCCATGAGATCGCCGAGAAGACCGCGCAGGAACTTGAGGACTATCCTGGCCAGGCAGAGGCGCACCTGCGTGAGATCAAGTCCATCCTGGACAGTGAGGGCAGCAGCTACGCAAGTTGACTGCGGCGGCAGCACCCTGTCGCGTCACGGTTTACGAAGATGCTTTTCCCGCAACGAGCCCGCTTGAAAAAGCCGCGCCGCCGATCATAGTGGCCAGCGCGAAGGGACGCCGCCGGTTCGGCGGTACAGGGGGGATTTCATTTTGCTCAACCGCATCTTGGCGTTGTGCCTGACCATGGGGCTGTGCCTTGTGCAGGCGGTTCCAGGCCGCGCGCAGTCCGACGGTCAGGCCGGCAGCCTGATCGACGGCGCGGTGACGATCGCCGACACGCTGACCGAGGTGCAGACCGGGATCTACGTCCTGCGCCTGACCAACGTGTCGCCGCGCGACGGCAGCTTCGACGCGGATTTCTGGATCTGGTTCCGCTGGCAGGGCAGCGATGTCCGGCCCGACCAGACCTTCGAACTGGCCAATGGGGTGATCGCCAACCGGTCGGATACGGAGGTCATCAACGACAATGGCTTCAACTACGCCACGGTCAGGGTGCAGGGGACGATCTACCAGCAGTTCGATGTGCAGAAATTCCCGCTGGACGATCATGTCCTGACCATCGACATCGAGGATGCGCAATACGAGGCGGCGAACCTCGTCTACGTTCCCGACAGCGAGACCGAGCTTGATCCGAAGGTGCAGGTGGCAGGCTGGCAGGTCGGGCTGGGGCGCCCCGTGACCGAAACACATGTCTATCCGACCAACTACGGCTATCAGAGTTCGGGCGAGGCCGAGGCGCGGTATTCCCGCTTTGTCGTGCCGATCACGCTGGAACGCACAAGCTTCGCGCCGCTCTTCAAGCTTTTCTGGATCTCATTCCTGTCGGTGATTCTTGGCCTTCTGGCGTTCAAGGTGAAATCCGACGATCTGGACGCGCGGTTCGGGATGGGCGTGGGGTCGATCTTCGCGGCATCGGCCAATGCCTTTGTCATCTCCGACAGCCTGCCCGAGACGACGAACATCACGCTGGCCGAACAGATCAACCTGATCGCTGTCGGCGCGATCTTCCTGACCGTCTTCATCTCGATCTGGTCGCTGCGCCTGCGCTACGCCGGTCGTGACGAGGCGTCCGTGTCGCTCGACAATTGGTCGCTTCTGATCATCGGCATGGGCTATGTGCTTCTGAACGCGGCCGTCATGCTGATCGAACTGATCTGACGCAGCCCGCCGCGACCGCATGCGCCGGCGGGCGGCCGCGGTGCAAGGTGGCGCCGGGCCGGGATCTGTGGCATTCAGGACGAAGGGCTGCATGGCAGAAGGATGGACGGATGAAGCCGGAGGTGCTTGAAGCCGCGCGACGAGCGACGATCTTTCGCGGCATGTCCGAAGATGTCCTGACACAGGTGCTGTCGAATGCGCGCACCCGAACCGTCGAACGCGGCGCGACGCTTTTCCTGCAAGGCGAACGCGCGACGGCGATCTACATCGTGCTGGACGGCTGGGTGAAGCTTTACCGGATCGCGCCGAACGGGACCGAGGCGGTCGTCGGCGTCTTTACACGCGGCCGCAGCATCGGCGAGGCGGTGGCCTTCCGCCACGATGTCTATCCCGTCTCCGCCGAGGCGGTGACCGACTGCGAGGTGCTGCGCGTAGAGGCCGATCATGTGCTGCGTCTGCTGCAAGACAACCCCGGGGTCGCGGTGTCGATCCTTGCCGCGACCTTCGCGCATCTGCACGGGCTGGTCGAACAGATCGAACAGCTCAAGGCGCAAACCGGGGCGCAGCGGGTGGCGGAGTTCCTGCTGGAACTGTCCGATTGCAGCGATGGCGCCTGCACGGTGACCTTGCCCTACGACAAGGTTCTGATCGCAGGGCGCCTCGGGATGAAGCCCGAAAGCCTGAGCCGCGCCTTTGCCAAGCTGCGCAGCTTCGGCGTCAGTGTGCACCAGAACCACGCCAAGATCGCAGATCTCTCCCGGCTCAGGGACTATGCGGAGGAAGACCCGGCGCTGGCCTGGAACAAGGGGCAGTAAGGGCACCGTGCCGCCCTGCCTCAGCCCATGACATAAAGAGCAAGAAGAAGCCCCGCGTAAAGCGCCAGCGCAAGGCCGAAGCCCCTGCGCAGGGCGGCAGCCCGCCCAAGCCCGAGGTAGACGTTCAGGATCGTGCGCGCCTTGGCCCAGGCGAGGATCAGGATCGCCGCGCCGGCGGCTGTCAGCGCCGGGCCGGCCAGTGCACCGCCCGACACCCCCCTTGCCAGAACGGTCGAGGCGGCGGAAAGGGCGATCAGCGCCGCCCAGGCGCGGGTGATCGGGTCGCGGGTCATCTGAGCAGATAGATCACGGGAAATACCAGCACCCAGACCAGGTCGACCATGTGCCAGAACGCGGCGCCGGCCTCAACCTCGTGCGGGCGGGCGCGGGCGGCGACAAGCAGAAGGACGAGGACGCCCGCGACGACATGGGCGGCATGAAAGCCGGTGACAAGATAGTAGAAGGTGAAGAACGGATGGGTTTCGATCCCGATGCCGTGGGCAGCCTTATCGGCATATTCCGAACCCTTGATGACCAGGAACAAGACGCCAAGCGCCGCCGCCGCGACAAGCTGCCAGCGGGCGCGGGCGATCCGCCCGTGTTCCATCCCCCGGGCGCCAAGCGCGGCAAGCCATCCTGAGGTGACAAGGATGATCGTGTTGACCCCGGCGGTGGCGCGGTGAAGGTGATCCTGCGCGGCGGCAAAGCCCGAGGGATCGGTCAGGCGCACCCCCAGGAAAGCCGCCAGCGCCGCGCCGAAGACCAGGAGTTCGGAGACGATCAGGACCCAGATCATCAGATCGCCTGGCAGGTCGTCGAGGGGGCTTTCGGCTTCGGGCATCACGCGCCCACGAGTTGCCGGTAGATCTGCGGAAGCGCCTGGGTCAGCTTTTCGGGATGCGCGATCACCGCATAGCCGCCCTGGCCGAAAAGCCGCGGGAACCAGGCCTTGCCGTCGCGGTCCACGGTGATGCCGAAGACCGCGTGGCCCTGCCGGCGCGCTTCTTCGATGGCCTTTCGGCTGTCCTCGATGCCGTGGCGTCCTTCGTAGTGGTCAAGGTCATTGGGCTTGCCGTCGGTGATGACGAGGAGGAGCCTGCGCCGCCGCGCCTCGCGGGTCAGCCCGGCGGAGGCATGGCGGATCGCCGCGCCAAGTCGGGTGTAGAAGCCGGGTTTCAGCCCCGCGATGCGCGATTCCACCGCCGCCGACATCGGTTCGCCGAACCGCTTGGCGGTCTGGACATAGACCCGGTCGCGCTTCAGCGAGGAAAAGGCATGGATGGCAAAATCGTCGCCGCAGGCATCGAGCCCCCAGGAGAGTGCCGCCAGCGCCTCCCGCTCGATGTCGATCACCGCGCGGCCCTCGTGCCCGTGGCCCGGCACCGCCGCCTCGGTCGAACGGGACACGTCCAGAAGGATCGACACCGCAAGGTCGCGCTTTTCGCTGCGGTTTTGCAGCCAGACCCGGTCGTCGCCCTCGCCGGTGGCCAGAAGGTCCACGCGTGCCCGGATCGCCCGGTCGGTGTCAAGCTCGTCCCCGTCGCGGTGCCCGGCGGTCAGGATGCGGGCCGGTCGCAGCGCCTCGAACTGGCGCTTGACGGCGTCGATGCGGCGGGCGGCCCTGGGATCGCTGCGAAAGGCGGGTTCCTCGGTGCCGGGTTCCACCGGCGAGGTCAGGACGCGGGCATGGGCGGGCAGGTAGGCGCCCGCGCGCGCGTCCCATTCGGGATAGGTCGCCGTTCCCGACAGGGCCTCGCGGTCCACGTCCTCCGGCGCGAGGTCGAGGTGCAGCTTCAGCCGCGTCGCCGGGGCCTTGGAGATCTGGCCAAGCCCGATCTCGTCCATGTCGTCGGCGGCCTTCCTGGCATCGTCGTTGTCATCCTCCTCGACCCGGCGGTTGAGGTTGATGAACTCCGCCCAGCTCAGGATCGCCTCGAACTTGTGAAGGATGAAGCTGTCGGACCGCTCGATCTGATCGGCCTTGCGGCGGCGGGCGCGATGGGTGCGGCCCTCGCCCTGTTCGGGCGTGCCGTCCGTCGCGCGCGTTTCGACCGCGGTCGCCGCCGAATGGACCAGCGGCCGCAGGTCCGGCCAAAGGGGGACGGGCCGGAAGGGGCGGTAGCCGCGCGGCGCGCGCCAGCGCGACAGGTCGCCCGCATCGATGGCTTGCAGCATCCGCCGGGCCTTCGGCCCCAGCGGCGCGGGATCGCCAAGCAGGTGGCGGATCAGCGCCTCGACCGTGCGTTCTGCTTCGGGCAGGTGCGGCACGCGGCGCAGCGTCAGATGCGCGGCGCAAAGATCGGCGTGAAGGGCCGCGAAGCCCGGGGCATCGGTCAGCGTGGCACGGATCATCGCCCGTGCCGCGATCAGCGCGCCAAGATCGGCACGCAGGGCGTCTTCGTCATCGCCGGGCGCGCCCGCGTGGGCGGCGGCGGCGGTCAGCCAGACATAAAGCGCCGCGTTGGCCGCCGGCGCGGGAAAGACCGCAAGGCTTTCGGGAAGGCGCAGCGCCTCGCCGTCGAAACTGGCGCGTGGCGTCACCTCCGCCTCGGTCCCGAGGCGGCGGCGCAACGACAGCCGGTGGCGCGATCGTTCCGGCGCCACCGGCCTGATCTCCACCGCCGGGCTGCCGCCGAGGCCGCGAAAAAGAACTGCCAGCCGTCCGCCGACCTCGGAAAGGCCGACACGGGCTCCGTCGTGGACGCTTGGTGCGTCAAGACGGCTGGCATAGGCGTGCCACAGTTTCCCGATGGTTTCCTCGGGTTCCCATGGCTCGAAATCGATCCCGGACATCTGCCGGCCTCACCCGAAAACGGCGGTGACGAGATCGAGGAGCCCGCGTTTGGTGTCTTCGTCGTCGGTCAAGGGTTCGATCATCGCGGTGCGGATGGCGCGGTCGGGCGCCATGCCTTCGGCGATAAGCGTTGCCGCATAGACGACAAGGCGGGTCGATGTGCCTTCCTCAAGATCCTGGCCCTTCAGCGCGCGGAACTTGTTGGCAAGCCGCACGAGCGACTTGACGCGATCCTCGGCCAGCCCGCTTTCGCGGACCACGACGGGGATTTCGTGCGTTGGGGCGGGGAAGGCGAAGTCAAGGCTGATGAAACGCTGGCGGGTGGAGGGTTTCAGCGTCTTGAGGATGTTCTGGTAGCCGGGGTTGTAGGAGGCGACGAGCATGAAGCCCGGCGCGGCCTCCAGTTCCTCTCCGGTCCGGTCGATGGGCAGGATGCGCCGGTCGTCGGTCAGTGGGTGAAGGACGACGGTGACGTCCTTCCTCGCCTCGACAACCTCGTCGAGGTAGCAGATCGCGCCCTCGCGGACCGCGCGGGTCAAGGGCCCGTCAACCCAGACCGTCTCGCCCCCCTTCAAGAGGTAGCGCCCGATCAGGTCGGCGGCGGAAAGGTCGTCGTGGCAGGCGACGGTGTAAAGGGGCCGGCCCAGCCGCGCCGCCATATGAGTGACGAACCGGGTCTTCCCGCAACCCGTCGGCCCTTTCAGCAAAAGCGGCAGGCGGTTGCGGTGGGCGGCGGCGAAAACCTCGCATTCGTCGCCCTGGGGCAGGTAGAAGGGGGCGTCCGCCGCCCCCTTCACGTTGATGCTTCCGTCCATCGTCCTCACTCCGCGGCCATGTGGTCAGCCTCGATCCGGGCCTTTTCGGCCGGGCCGGGCTCGATGATCTCGCGGCGCGGCACGAGGATGGCGTAGATGAACAGGACCGCGCCAAGAACCACGGCCACGCCCGAACCGAAGCGCATGGCGAAGAAGATCCATAGCTGGTCCTGCACGTCCATGTAGGCCTCGCCCATCACGCGCTGGAGGTGCGTCTGCACCGTGCCCGCGAAGGTCAGCGTGAAGGTCATGAAGACCATGCCGCCCGACATCAGCCAGAAGGAGGCCATGTTCAGCACCTGGTTGTAGGGGTCGCGTCCCTTAAGGTGCGGCATCGCATAGGAGATGATCGCGAGGTTGAGCGAGACATAGGCGCCAAAGAAGGCAAGGTGGCCGTGCGCGGCGGTGATCTGCGTGCCGTGGGTGTAGAAGTTCACCCCGTGGAGCGTATGGAGGAACCCCCAGACGCCCGCGCCGAAGAAGGCCAGCGTGGCGCAACCCAGCGACCACAGGAGTGCCGCCTTGTTCGGGTGGTCGCGGCGGCCCTTCCAGACCATTACGAAGGCAAAGGCCATCATCGCGAAGAAGGGCACGACTTCGAGGCTGGAGAAGATCGACCCGATCCACTGCCAGTAACCGGGCGTGCCGATCCAGTAGTAGTGGTGCCCGGTCCCGAGGATGCCCGAGAAGAGCGCGGCGGCGACGATGACGTAAAGCCACTTCTCCACCACCTCGCGGTCCACGCCCGTCAGCTTCAGCATCAGGTAGGCTAGGATCGAGGCCATGATCAGTTCCCAGGTGCCCTCGACCCAGAGGTGAACGACGTACCACCAGTACATCTTGTCGAGCGCGAGGTTCGACGGGTTCACGAAGGCGAAGAGAAACAGCAGCGCCAGCCCCCAAAGACCCAGCAGCAGGATGTTGGTGATCGCGGTCTTGCGCCCCGACAGCACCGTCATGGAGACGTTGAAGAGGAAGATCAGCGCCGCGACGACGATTCCGCCCTTGACCCAAAGGGGTTGTTCAAGGAATTCCCGCCCCTGTTTGCCAAGCAGGAAGTTGCCCTCGAACAGGTTGAAGAAATAGGTCACGACGACGCCCGCCGTGCCAAGGACGAAGATCGCAAGCTGGATCCAGGCCAGCATCGGCGAATAGATCTCGCGTTCGCTTTCCTCGGGCAGCAGATAGTAGGCCGCGCCGAAGAAGCCCAGCAGCAGCCAGACGATCAGGCTGTTGGTATGGAGCATCCGGCCGATGTTGAAGGGCAGGATCTCCGACAGGAAGTTGCCGTCTACATAGATCCAGCCAAGGACGAGCCCCAGCGAGACCTGCACCGCGAAAAGCGCCATCGCCACAAGAAAATAGGCAAGCGCGATCTTTTGTGTCTGATATTTCATGGGCGTATCTCCTCAGCCCGCGTCGTTCGGCGGCCAGTCCTGCGCGCGGATCTTGTTCGTCCACAGCAGGAAGTCGGCCAGCTGGCGGTATTCGGTGTCGCTCAGGTTGAACTGCGGCATCTGGCGGCGGCCCTCGATGCCCGTGGGCATCGAATCCATCCAGCCCTTCAGCGTGTCAAAGGCGGCCTCGGGGTCGTCCGCGACGCCCCAGCGGGTCATCACGTTGCCAAGTTCGGGGGCGAAATAGGCACCCTCGCCAAGGATGGTGTGGCAGTTGATGCAGGCGTGCTTTTCCCAGATGTGCTTGCCTGCGGCGACGCTGTCGGTCAGCCCGGCCGCGTCGGTCGATGTCGTCGTGATGTAACGGTGGCTTTGCGCCGTCAATCCGACGAAGATGATGATGAAGAACAGGGAGCCGCCATAAAAGATATTGCGGGCCATGCTCTTGGTCATGACTTCGCGCATTGCGCATTCTCCTTCGCGGAGCGGTTGATCGTGGCCGGACATTGGCGGGGTTGCGCGCGGTGGTCCTTAACGAAAGTCAAACGCGCCGGAAAAGTCAGGCGATGGCCTCGATCCGGGCGGCGGGAAGATGCGCCAGCGTGCGGGCGATGGCCCCGGCGTCCATCACGCAAAAGGCCGTCGACAGGGCATCCGCCGTCGCCGCATCCTTGGCCGAGACCGAAACGGTCGACCATCGTGCCGCGCCGCCACTGGGGTCGATGATATGCCCCGCGCCCGCGCCGATTCGCGTGCCCATGGGCGAAGAAGTTGCCAGCGCCCGGTCGCTCAGCGCGATGCGGGCAATCGTCGTGCCATCCGGCGCGGCGATTCCGGCCTGCCAGAGCGCTGCACCGTTGCGGCCAAGCGCCATCACCTCGCCCATGTCGATCAGCACGTCGCTGCAGCCCGCGCGCCGCAAGAGCGCGGCGACCCGGTCGGCGGCATGGCCCTGAGCGATGCCGTTGAACGTGAGCGCCATGCCGGGGTCCAGACGGATTTCGTCCGGCGTCACGCGGACGCGGTGCCAGCCGATCAGCTTGCGCGCCGCGTCTTGTCCCCGGCCAAGGGCCGTGGCTGTCCAAAGCGGCTGCACCGTCGGGTCGAAGGCACCGCCGGTCGCGTCGTGGATGGCGCCGGCGAGCGCGAAGATCTCCACGATCTCGGGGGCGGGATGGGCAAGGCGCCCGTCGCGGTTCAGCCGCACCAGTGCGGAGTCCGCATGGAGCGAGAAATGGCCCTCGACACCGCGCACCTCGGCCTCGATCCCGGCGAAGATGCGCCGCGCGTCCGCGGCGGAGGCACCCAGAAGGACGACGCGCGCATCGGCGCCAAGCGCGCGCCCGGTCCAGATCGCGGGGGTGGGTGCGGCGACGTCGGGCCCAGCCGCCACGGGGCTGGCGGCGAAGGCGGCGGCGATCGTCAGGAAACGGCGGCGATTCATGGCATGGTCCGATCCGGGGCAAGGCGCGGTGTCCAGAACACCGGCCAGAGCGCGAGAAGATATAGCGCGAAGGCCGCGACCCAGAGCGTGCCGGCGCCAAGAAGGGCGGGAAGGTAAAGGTCGGAAAGGGCGGGGGCCATCCAGCGCAGCGCCGCCGCGGCGGGAACAAGCGCGTAGGCCGCCGCCACCGGGCGCGGGGCGACAAGCGGACGGCCGCCGTGGCCAAGGCTCGCGCGTGACATCACCGCAAGCGTCATGCCGCCGACACCGCCGATGGCCAGGACGTGCAGCGCCGCGACCGGGTCGCCGAGGCCGAACTGCGCGAGGCCGGTCAGGATCAGTCCAAGGCCCAGAAGCGCGAAGGCGAGATGCATCGACCACAGGATCGGCTGGGCGCGCGTGAAGCCCGGACGCCAGAAGGCAAGGCGCACGATCTGGCCGGTTCCCGCGACCAGCGCCAGGGTTCCCGTCACCGCGCCGGGCAGCGCGGCCAGCGTCGCGAGGGGCAAGGCGATGGCCGCGGCGATGGCCGGCGCGTCGAGCCCTGCGAAGGATCGCGGCAGGCCGCTTTCCCGCCCGGTCCGGGTCATCGCGTTCCTCGTGAAGGCCGGCGTGATCCGTCCGCCAAGAACCGCGATCAGCGCGACCAGCAGGTATAGCCCGGCATGCAGGCCGCGCTGCGCCGTGTCCCCGGTCACCCCGGTCCATTCGAGATGAACGAAGAGGTTCGCGGTCCACAGGATCGCGAGAAGCGCCAGGAACATCACGTTTTGCGGTTTCGGACGGCGGATCAACTGGGTCGCGATCTTCGCCGCCAGTACCGGCAGGAAGGCCAGATCCACGACCGCGACCACGACCGGCGGGACAAGACCCGACCAGAAGATGGCGATCCGCCCGGCCAGCCAAAGCGCCGCCGCCGTGCCGATGAAGACATGCCGTGCGGCCCTGGCGCCCGTCCAGTTCGGGACCGCCGTCAGGAAGAACCCGCCGAGTGCCGCGGTCGCATAGCCAAAGATCATCTCGTGCGCGTGCCAGTCTACCGGCGACGATGCCGGCAGGTCGAAGGGCCGGGCCAGCCACCAGGTCCAAAGGCCGATCGCCAGAACCGCGAACAGTCCCGCAGACAGGAAGAACACCCGGAAACCTTCGCCAAGAAGCCGGAAGAACGCAGTCATGGCTGCGCCCCCTCGGCCGCGGCGCCGCGCGCGCGGCGCTTCAGCACCGGGCAGGTCGCGGCGTCGTTCATGATCACCTGGCAGCGCAGGCACAGGACGCATTCGTTGGCGTTGATCCGGCCCAGGGGATCGATGGCACCGACAGTACACTTCGTCTCGCACAGCCGGCATTCGCGCCCGCACTGGGGCCGCCGTTTCAGCCAGTCGAAGATCTTCAGCTTTGCCGGGATCGCGATGCCTGCGCCCAGGGGGCAAAGATAGCGGCAGTAGAAACGCTCGATGAAAAGCCCCGCCCCGATCAGCGCCAGAACATAGGCGACGAAGGGCCAGGCGCGGAACATCCGAAGCGATATCGCGGTCTTGAAGGGTTCTGCCTCCGCCAGGATCAGCGCGTCGTGCATCGAATAGAACGACAGCGCGAGGATCGCCATGAAAGCGGTGTACTTCATGACCCAGAGCCGTTCGTGCAGCGCCTGCGGCACGGCGATCTGGCGCACCCCCAGCCGCCGCGCGGCCAGGTTGGCGAGTTCCTGGGCGGCACCGAAGGGGCAAAGCCATCCGCAATAGACGCCGCGACCCCAGAACAGCATGCCAAGCGCGGTAAAGGACCACAGAAGGAAGATCACCGGTTCGATCAGGAAGGTTTCCCAGCGAAACCCGGTCAGAAGGGAATGGACGAAGGCCACGACCTGCACCACCGAAAGCTGGCCGTTCAGCCCCCAGCCAAGGACGACCAGTGTCGTGGTCAGGAATCCCGCCCGGCTGATGAACCACAGGCGCGGGCGGCGCGTGATCCATTCCTGCGCGAAAAGGACAAGCGTCAGGATCGCCAGCATCGCCGCGACGATGCCGGTCTGTACCCGCTTCTCCGCCCAGATCTCGCGCCAGAGCGGCGCGGGTTCGGGCGGTGGGGCGATGCGGTAGGCATCCGGAAGGCGGTAATCGGCGGCGACGGTCAGGGCGACGCTGCCGGTTTCGGTCGGCCGGGTGGCGCGCACCTCCACCTGGAAGGGGGCCAGCGGATCGATCGCGGGCGGCAGGCGGAAGATGCTGATTTCCTTCATCTCCGGCGCGCCCGCGATGGCAAGCCGCTTGACCATGCTGTAGTTCTCAGCCGCCGGATTGATCCGGGTGTCGCCCTGGATCACCGCGAGCCTGTCGAAGACGCCGGTCTTGCGCCAGTCGGTGCCGCGGTGGGACTGGAGCCCCGATGTCATGACGGCGAGCGCCGCCTCGCCCGGGCCCAGCGCGCCGATGGCAGCGGTGTAGCCCTGCTGGCCCAGAAGGTTCTGGCCGACCGAGGGCGGGTCGATCAGGCCGGTCCAGAGATGCAGGAAATCGCCCGGGCCGGGCGGAACCGGCACCTTGGCGCCGGCAAGGCCCGTGGCGGCCTCGTCCATGCTCAGGCGCACTTCCGAAAGCGCCCCGGCGGCGATCAGCGCGGGCCAGTCGGCGGGGGCGAAGCCCAGCCGGTCGATCCCCCCGCCCGAGGCAAGGATGCCGCGCCCGATGGCAAGCGTGCGCGCGGTGCGCAGGATGCCGTCGCGGATGACGCCGGTGGAAACGGTCGCGCGCGATATCACGTCGGGCAGGCCCGGCGCGTCCGCCAGCGCCTCGTCGCGCGGCCGGGTCAGGTCGTAGCCGGCGAAGCCGTCGACATAGGCAGCGATGTCGCTGTCGGAAATGCCAAGCGTCAGCACCGGTTCGTTATGGGCCATCAGCCGCGCGCCGGCGATATGGCCGTCGGGCGTGATGGCGACCAGCACGTCGAGCGGCCGGCCGGAATACCCAACCGAACCGGCGATTTCCCAGGTCGATCCGATATGTCCGACAACGACGCCGTCCTTGCGCGCCGTCCAGCCGGGCACCCCGCCGGCCTCGCGCTGAAGCGCAAGGCCCGGTGTCGAGAAAAGCATTTCCGCCAGCGCGGGGTCCGGGGTGGCCGGGTCGATCGCGGTGGCGGGGATGGCCGCAACCTCCGCCCGGCCGGGGGCAGGGGGCGCCAGGGCGGCGGCGAGCAGGCAGAAAAGAAGCGAGAGAAGGCGCATGGTCAGGAGGTCCGCATCATGCCGGCGAGACTGCGACGGCCTTCCCCCGGCTGCCTTAACGAAAGTCAAGGAACGCCGGTCGGCTTTGCGGCAGGGTCCGGCTCAGCCTCACCAGCGGAACGGAGAACACCCATGACATTCCGAGCCAACCGGGCCAGACCCGCGCTGTTCAGCAGCGCCGCGCTGGCGCTTGCCTTGATCGCGGGCCCCGCGCTCGCCCAGGAAAAACCGAAGGAACATGCCGACGGTCCGGCTGCGGCCTATGAGCCGTCGATGACCACGCTGTCGCAGATCCAGGTCGAGATACCCGGCCGCAAGGCCGACGATCCCGTGATGACGCAGGACGAATTCCAGAAAGCCACGCAGATCTACTTCGAACGCTGCGCCGGCTGCCACGGGGTTCTGCGCAAAGGCGCCACCGGCAAGCCGCTGACGACCGACATCACGCGCGAGAACGGCTATGACTACCTGCACAGCTTCATCACCTACGGCTCGCCCGCGGGGATGCCCAACTGGGGCACCTCGGGTGAATTGTCCGAGGCCGACGTGGACCTGATGGCGCGCTACCTGCTGCTGGAGCCGCCGGCACCGCCGGAATTCGGCATGCCCGAGATGCGCAACAGCTGGAAGGTTCTGGTCGCGCCCGCAGACCGCCCGACCGAGAAGATGAACGACATCGACATCGACAACCTGATGTCGGTCACCTTGCGTGACGCCGGGCAGATCGCGCTGATCGACGGCGGCACCTACGAGATTCGCGCCGTGATCGACACCGGCTATGCGGTGCACATCAGCCGCATTTCGGCGTCGGGCCGCTATCTCTTCGTCATCGGGCGGGACGCCAAGGTCGTGATGATCGACCTCTGGATGGAAACCCCGGCCGCCGTCGCCGAGATCCGCATCGGTTCCGAGGCGCGGTCTGTCGAGACCTCGAAATTCGAGGGCTGGGAAGACAAGTATGCCATCGCCGGGGCCTACTGGCCGCCGCAATATGTCATCATGGACGGCGAGACGCTTGAGCCGCTCAAGATCGTCTCGACGCGCGGCAACATCTACGACGAACAGACCTATCACCCAGAACCGCGCGTGGCCTCGATCCTTGCCTCGCACTACAAGCCGGAATTCATCGTCAACGTGAAGGAAACCGGCAAGATCCTGATGGTCGACTATTCGGACATCAAGAACCTCAAGACCATCGAGATCGAGGCGGAACGCTTCCTGCATGACGGCGGGCTGGACAGCACCCACCGCTACTTCATGGTCGCTGCCAACGCCCGCGGCAAGATCGCGGTCGTCGATACCAAGGAAGACAAGCTGACCGCCCTGATCGAAACCGGCGGCCAGACCCCGCACCCGGGCCGCGGTGCGAACTTCACCCACCCGGTCTACGGGCCGGTCTGGGCGACATCGCACCTTGGCGACGAAAGCGTGGCGCTGATCGGCACCGACCCCGAGGGTCATGCGGACAACGCCTGGAAGATCGTGCAGACATTCTCGGCGCTGGGGGGCGGGTCGCTGTTCATCAAGACCCATCCCGAAAGCGACCACCTTTATGTCGATGCGCCGCTGAACCCGGATGCCGAACTGTCGTCCTCGATCGCGGTCTTCACCATCTCGGCGTTGCCGGCGGATGGCGAGCCGGAGTTCACCACGCTGCCGATCGGCGAGTGGGCGGGCATCGCCGAAGGCCAGCCGCGCGTGGTCCAGGGCGAGTTCAACAAGGACGGGTCCGAGATCTGGTTCTCTGTCTGGAACGGCAAGGACAAGGAATCGGCCATCGTCGTGGTGGACGACAAGACGCTTGAGCTGAAGTCGGTGATCAAGGATCCGCGCCTGATCACGCCCACGGGCAAGTTCAACGTCTACAACACGCGCAACGACGTTTATTGACGACGACCGGGCGGGCGGGGTGTTCGCGTCCCTTCGAACCCTCGCCCGCCCATTTCACACAGGACGATGGCCATGAAAGACCTCATTCCAGGCAAAGTCTTCCTCGTCGGCGCGGGCCCGGGCGACCCGGAGCTTCTGACCCTCAGGGCGCTGAAACTCCTCCAGGGGGCCGACGTGGTGGTCTTTGACCGGCTCGTCTCGGACGAGATCATGGCGCTGGTGCCCGCCGCCATCCGCCGCATCGACGTGGGCAAGATGCCCGGATGCCACCGCGTCTCGCAGGACGGGATCAACCGGATCCTCGTAGACCTCGCACGCGAGGGGCTGTGCGTCGTGCGGCTGAAGGGGGGCGATCCCCTGATCTTCGGGCGCGGCTCGGAAGAGGCAGAGGTGCTGCGCGCGGCGGGTATTGCCGTGACCTATGTACCGGGGATCACGGCCGCGCAGGGCGCGGCGTCCTCGACCGGGGTGCCGCTGACCCACCGCGGCCTAGCGACCGGCGTGCGCTATGTCACAGGCCATCGCGCGAAGGACGCGCGGCTTGACCTCGACTGGGCGTCGCTGGCCAGCGCCGACACCACGCTTGTCGTCTACATGGGCGCGGCCAACATCGCCGAGATCGCCTTTCAGCTCATGCGCCACGGCCTGCCGGCGGGCCATCCGGTGATGGCCGTCGCCGCCGCGACGACCCCGCGCGAACAGCGCATCACAGGCACGCTGGGCAGCATTGCGGCCGACATCGCCGCGACCGAACCCGATGCCCCGGTCCTTTTCGTCATCGGGCAGGTGGTGTCGCTTTACGGCAGCGTCGCCCTGGCCGACGCGCTGGCCTGCGACGGCGCGGGGATGGCGGCCTATGCGTAGCCTTCTTGTCCTTCTGGCTCTTTCGCTGCCCGCGACGGCAGAGGTGGGCGCGGAACGGGCCGGCAAGCTTGAACACATGGTCATCCAGGATTGCGGTTCCTGCCACGGGCTGACGATGAAGGGCGGCCTTGGGTCGCCGCTCACGCCCGAGGCGCTGGCCCATGCCGAAGCCGATGGCCTCGCGCTCATCATCCTTGACGGGGTTCCGGGCACGGCGATGCCGCGCTGGCGTCCCGTGCTGAGCGAAGAGGACGCGCTCTGGATCGCGAACTATCTGAAGGAAGGTGCGAAATGAAGGCGCTCATGCTTTCTCTGGCGCTCTGCGCGGCAAGCCCCGCCCTCGCGCTCGACAGCCTGCGGGCGACGGGCGATCTGGGGATCGTCATCGAACGGGCCACCGGATCGGTCCTGATCGTGGACCGCTCGGACCGCGCCGCGATCGGCCGGATCGAGGGGCTGGGCGACCTGTCGCACGCGACGCTGACCTACAGCCCGGACGAACGCTATGCCTATGTCTTCGGGCGCGACGGCGGCCTGACCAAGGTCGATCTCCTGACGCAGCGGATCGCCAGGCGGATCGTCCAGGGCGGAAATTCCATCGGCGGGGCGATCTCGGACGATGGCAGGCTGGTCGCGGTCTCGAACTACGAACCGGGCGGCGTCAAGGTCTTCGACGCGGAGACGCTTGAGCAGATCGCCGACATCCCGGCGGGCGCGAAGACCATCGGACTGGTCGACGTGCCCGGCCGCCGCTTTGCCTGGACCACCTGGGAAACCGGCGAGGCGTTCATGGCCGATTTCTCTGGCCCTGAAATGGTGGTGACCAAGCTCGGCGATGTCGGCAAGAACCCGTTTGACGCGGTCCTGACAGCCGATGCGCATACCTATCTGATCGGCCTTTTCGGCGAAAAGGGCGTGACCGCCATCGACCTCTGGGCCGACACGCCGGAACCCGTCCGTTTCCTGAAGGACTACGGCAAGACCGAGGACGACCTGCCGGTCTACAAGATGCCGCATCTCCAGGGATGGGCCTTCACCGAGGGCCAGTACGTCCTGCCCGCCGTGGGTCAGCACGAACTTCTCTGGGTCGACAGCAAGTCCCTTGCCGAGATCGCCCGCACCCCCGTCCATGGCCAGCCCGTCTTTGTCGTCGAACAGCCCGGATCGCCTTATGTCTGGGTCAACTTCGCCACGCCCTTGAACGACACCGTGCAAGTCGTCGACAGCCGAACGCACGCGGTGGTCAAGACCCTGTCACCCGGCGCGGCTGTCCTGCACATGGAGTTCGCGCCGCGCGGGGCCGAGGTCTGGATCTCGGCGCGCGATGACAACAAGGTCGCGATCTACGACACCCGCACCTTCGAAAGGGTGGGTGAAATCGTGGCCGATAGCCCGTCGGGCATCTTCTTTACCGCGCGCGCGCACCGGACGGGGCTTTGACCATGTTCGAACGTCTCGATCCTGTCGACCGGCGGCTGATGGACGAATTCCAGCGCGACCTGCCGCTGGTGCCGCGCCCCTTCGCCGCCATCGCCCGCACGCTTGGAACGGACGAGGACGAGGTGATCGCCCGGCTTCAGGCACTTCATGCCCAGGGCAAGGTGTCTCGCGTCGGCGCGACGGTGCGGCCCAATACGGCGGGCGCCTCGACGCTGGCCGCCATCGCGGTGCCCGAGGCGCGCATCGAGGATGTCGCCGCCATCGTCGGCGCCGAGCCGGGGGTGAACCATTCCTACCTGCGCGAGGATGACTGGAACCTGTGGTTCGTCGCGACCGCGCCCGATCGCGCGGCACTGGCCGACATGCTGGGCCGGATCGCGGCGCGGACCGGCCTTCGGGTTCTGGATCTTCGGCTCGTGCAGCCCTTCAACATCGACCTCGGCTTCCGGCTTGGCGGGACAGGGCGTGACCCGATGCCCGGCGCGCGCGGGGTGCGCGCGGCCGCGTTGCTGGAAGAGGACCGCCCGATCCTTCAGGCGCTGACCACCGGCCTGCCGCTTGTCCCGCGCCCGTTCCAGGCCACCGGCACCGCGACCGGCCACAGCGAGGACGAGGTGATCGCAAGGATCGCCGCTCTGGCGGACGCCGGGCTTCTGACGCGCGTCGGCGTCATCGTGCGCCACCGGGCCGTCGGCTGGACCTCGAACGCGATGGTCGTCTGGTCGCTGTCCGACGACCTGATCGAGGCCGCGGGCCGGGCGCTGGCGCGGCACAGGGGTGTCACGCTGTGCTACCGGCGCCAGACCGTGCCCGGCATCTGGGACTTTCCGCTTTATTCGATGATCCACGCCCGCAGCCGTTCCGAGGCGCTGGGGATCCTGGGGGGTGCGGCGGCGCTGCCCGAACTTGCCGGCGCAACGCACCGCGTGCTTTTCTCCACCCGCTGCTTCAAGCAGCAGGGCGCGCTCTTGCAGGCGGCCGCGGCATGAGACGCGCGCCCCTCCCACCCGATGCGATCGACGCGACCGACCGGCAGATCCTGAATCTCCTGCAGGACGGTTTTCCGCTGACGCCCTTTCCGTTCCGCGACACCGCCGCGCGGCTTGGCATCGACGAAGCCGCGCTGATCGCGCGCATCCGCAACCTGCGCGAGGAAGGCATCATCACACGTTTCGGTCCGTTCTTCGACGCCGAGGCGATGGGGGGCGCGTTCTGCCTTTGCGCGATGGCCGTGCCCGGCGTGCGTTTCGAGGAAGTCGTGACTTTGGTCAATGCGCATCCCGAGGTGGCGCACAACTATGAACGCGCCCACCGGCTTAACATGTGGTTCGTTCTGGCGACCGACACACCGGAGGGCATCGAGACGACCGCGCGGGCGATCGAGGGCGAAACCGGCCTCAGGGTTCTGCGCTTTCCGAAACAGAGGGAATTCTTCATCGGGTTCCGGGTGCAGGCATGAAAGTGGACACCATCGACCGCCGGATCATCGCCGCCACGCAGGGCGGGCTGCCATTGACCCCGGCACCCTATGCCGAGATCGCGGGCTGGCTGGGCCTGAGCGAGCAAGAGGTGATCGCGCGTCTGGCCGCCATGCAGGACAGGGGCGTGATCCGGCGCATCGCGCTGGCCCCAAACCACTATGCGCTGGGCGTCACGGCCAACGGGATGAGCGTCTGGGATGTCGCCGACGACAGGGCCGCGGCGCTGGGCGAACGGGTCGGCGCGCTTGATTTCGTCAGCCATTGCTATCTGCGCCCGCGCGCCTTGCCAGACTGGCCCTACAACCTGTTCGCCATGGTCCACGGCCGCGACCGGGCCGAGGTGGAGGCCAAGCGGGAGGAGATCGCAGCGCTTCTGGGCGATGCCTGCCGCGCCCGGGACATCCTGTATTCGACCCGGATCCTGAAGAAGACCGGGCTGCGACTGAAAGAGGGTTAGGCTATGTTCCGGCTTACGCAATACATGAACGAACTCGTGCGTCCGACGCCGGTGCGCCTGCGGTCCGGCCCGGTGCGGCCGGTCGTCATCTGGAATCTGACGCGGCGCTGCAACCTGCGCTGCCGGCACTGCTACACGACCTCGGCCGATGTGCACTTTCCGGGCGAGTTGTCCCACCAGCAGGCGATGGGCGTGCTGGAAGACCTGTCGGCCTTTGGCATACCGGCGCTGATCCTTTCGGGCGGGGAACCGCTGTCGCGCTTCGATTTCTTCGATCTTGCGGAACGGGCGCGTGCGCTGAACTTCCGCCACCTCAGCCTGTCGACCAACGGCACCAAGGTGGCCGAATGCGCCGACCGGATCGCCGCGCTCGGGTTCGACTATGTCGGCATCTCGCTCGACGGGATCGGCGCGGTGAACGACTGGTTTCGGGGCGTGGACGGGGCCTTCGCGGAAGCGCTCTCGGGGGTCCGGGCCTGCAAGGCCCGCGGCGTCAAGGTAGGCCTGCGTTTCACCATCACCGAGGACAACGCCCACACCCTGCCAGAGATGCTGGACCTGTGCGAGGGCGAGGGGGTGGACAAGTTCTATCTTTCCCACCTCGTCTATGCCGGGCGCGGCGACAAGCACCGGGGCGAGGATACCGCCCATGCCCGCACACGCGGCGCGATTGACCTGCTGATCCACCGCGCCTGGGATGCCGTCGCGAACGGCCGCCCTCTCGAGATCGTCACCGGCAACAACGACGCGGACGCGGTCTGGTTCCTGCGCTGGGCGGAAGACCGGTTCGATGCCGCCCGGGTCGCGCATCTGCGCGCCCATCTTGAGGCCTGGGGTGGCAATTCCTCGGGTCTCGGCGTCGCCAACATCGACCCGCAGGGCAAGGTCCATCCCGATACCTACTGGTCCGACTACATGATCGGCAGCGTCAAGGAACACCGGTTCTCGGATCTCTGGACGGGGAACGACCCGATGCTGGCAATGCTGCGCCAGCGCCCGCGTCCGCTGAGAGGGCGCTGCGGGGCCTGCGCCTTCCAGTCGGTCTGCGGCGGCAACACCCGGATCCGGGCGTTGCAGGTCACCGGCGATCCCTGGGCGGAAGACCCCGCCTGCTATCTTTCCAACGAGGAAATCGGGGTGGAGGAGGCCGACCGGCTGACCGTCACCCCCTTCCGGGGCAAGAGCCATGATCCGGCACATCGTTTCTTCTAACCTGCTTGCGGTGGCCTTCGGCCTTGCCGGGCCCGTCCTGGCCGCCCCGGCGCTTGCCCAACCGGACGGCGCCTCGCTCTTCGCCGAACACTGCGCCGCCTGCCATGGCGACACCCGGCTTGGCGGCACCGGCCCCGCCCTGATCCCAGAGGCGCTGGGCCGGATCAAGGGCGAAGACCTGTCGGCGATCATCGCGGGCGGGCGTGTGGCGACCCAGATGCCGGCCTTCGCCGAAACCCTGACGCCCGAGGATATCGCGGCGCTGGCGGCCTATATCGCCGAACCCCTGGCAGAGCCGCCGGTCTGGACGGCGGACGACATCGCGGCGACGCGGGAATTCGACGCGGGCTATGTCCCCGCCGATGCGCCCGTCTTCACCGCCGATCCACTGAACATCACGTTGGTCGTGGAAACCGGCGATCACCATGTCAGCGTTCTCGATGGCGACACCTTCGACGTCCTCGACCGCTTTCCGACGCCCTTCGCCGTCCATGGCGGGCCGAAGTTCTCGCCCGACGGGCGCTTCGTCTTCATCATGTCGCGCGACGGCTGGGTGCAGAAATACGATATCTGGTCGCTGCACCAGGTCGGCCGCGTCCGTGCCGGCCTGAACAGCCGCAACATCGCGATGAGCCATGACGGAAAGTGGCTGGCGGTCGCGAACTACCTGCCGCGGACGCTGACGATCCTCTCAACCACCGACCTGAGCGTGGCAAGGGTCATCGACGTGACCGGCCGGGATGGCACGCCAAGCCGCGTCTCTGCCGTCTATCAGGCCCCCGATCGCAAGAGCTTTGTCCTTGCCCTCAAGGACGTGCCCGAGATCTGGGAGGTCGCGACCGACCCCGATGCCGGGCCCTATCACGACGGCTTCGTGCACAGCCACGAGGCCGGGATGGAGGAAAGCCTGGCGGCGGAAAAGGGCCTGTTCGCCCGCCGCCGGATCATGGTCGGTGCGCCGATCGACGATTTCTTCTTCGGCCCCGCCTACCGCAACCTGATCGGCACCAACCGCGAGGGCGACAAGGGCGTTGTCGTCAACCTCGATGTCGGGCGCGAGATCGCCGAACTGCCGTTGCCCGGCATGCCGCATCTTGGGTCGGGCATCAGCTGGATGCGCGACGGTCGTCGGGTCATGGCGACGCCCCACCTGCGCGAGGGGATGCTGAGCGTCATCGACGTGGCCGACTGGAAGGTCATCGCGACCATTCCCACGGCGGGCCCGGGGTTCTTTCTGCGCAGCCACGAAAATTCGCCCTATGTCTGGGCCGATGTCTTCTTCGGCCCGAACAAGGACAAGATGCATGTCATCGACAAGGAAACGCTGCAGATCGTCAAGACGCTCGACCCAGCGCCGGGCAAGACCGTCGCGCATGTGGAATTCACCCGCGACGGATCGCATGCGTTGGTTTCGGTCTGGGAAGACGACGGCGCGGTGATCGTCTACGACGCGCACACGCTGCAAGAGGTCAGGCGGCTGCCGATGCGCAAGCCTTCGGGGAAATACAATGTCTGGAACAAGACCCGCTTCGAGGAAGGCACATCACACTGACGGCCGCTGGCCGCTGTGGAAGCTCGGTGTCCTGCTTTACCCCTTCACCGCCGCGGCGGTGGCGATCAACCTGTTCCTTCTGGGGCTGATGGGGCAGGCGGTGGGCCTGACCGCGCTGTCGCCCCATCTGGCGCTTCTGGCCGCGCTGCCGCTTGGCATGCCCGCGACCTGGGCCGCCGCGCGCTGGGTGCGCCACCTGATCGACGAGGCGGAAGGCTAGGGACGGGGGCGGGGCGCCCGCCCGCCGGCACATGCTATCCCGCGATCATCGCCGCGATTTCCTCGCGCGTGCCAAAGCCCAGTTCCACCGCCGTATCGGTGACGCTTTGCCCCTTGGCCAGCGCGGTCTTGGCGACCTTCGCGGCCCTGGCGTAGCCGATATGCGGCACCAGCATCGTCGCGAGGACAAGGCTGTTTTCCAGCATCCCCTCGCATTGCGCGACATTCGCCTCGATCCCCTTCACGCAGCGTTCGGCGAGCGTGTCCATCGCCTGCATCAGGATGCGCATGGACTGCAGGACGTTCAGCACGATGATCGGCTCCATCGCGTTCAGCTGAAGCTGGCCCGCCTCGGCCGCCATGGTCACGGTCAGGTCGTTGCCGATCACCTGGAAGGCGACCTGGTTGACCACTTCCGGGATCACCGGGTTGATCTTGCCCGGCATGATCGACGATCCCGCCTGGACCGGTGGCAGGTTGATTTCGTTGAAGCCCGATCGCGGCCCCGACGACAGGAGCCGCAGGTCGTTGCAGATCTTCGACAGCTTGACGGCGATGCGTTTGAGAACGCCCGAGAAGGTGACATAGGCGCCCGCGTCCGATGACGCCTCGATCAGGTTGGCGGCCAGCTTCACCTCGAACCCGGAAACCTTCGAAAGCTCCGCCACCGCGCGTTCGGGATAGCCCTCGGGCGTGTTCACCCGCGTGCCGATCGCCGTGCCGCCTAGGTTCACCTCCAAAAGCAGTTGCGACAGGCGCCCGATGATCTCCACATCCTCGTCGATCGTGGCCGAGAAGCCCGCGAATTCCTGGCCAAGCGTCATCGGTACCGCGTCCTGCAACTGCGTGCGCCCGATCTTGCGGACCTGCGCGAAGGCGCTTGCGCGTTCGCTGAAGGCGTCCGAAAGCCGCCGCTGCGCTGCCTGGAAGGGCGCGCACTGGCTGACGATCGCCAGCCGCATAGCGGTCGGATAGACGTCGTTGGTCGATTGGGACCGGTTCACGTCGTCGTTGGGGTGCAGTTGCGCGTAGTCGCCGGGGCGATGCCCCATGCGGATCAGGCCGAGGTTGGCGATCACCTCGTTGGCATTCATGTTGGTCGATGTGCCCGCGCCGCCCTGGATCATGTCGACGCGGAAATGCCGGTGATGGGCGCCTCCGGCGATCTCGTCGCAGACAGCGGCGATGGTTTCGGCCTTGGCCGGGTCAAGCGCGCCAAGCGCAAGGTTCGCGCCCGCGGCGGCCTTCTTGACCCATGCAAGGGTGCGGACGAATTCGGGGAAATGCGACAGCCGGATGCCCGAGATCGGAAAATTCTCGATCGCGCGCTGGGTGTGGATGCCCCACAGGCAATCGCGCGGCAGCGCCATCGTGCCCAGGCTGTCTTCCTCGGTGCGTTTTTCTGTGGGCATCCTGTGCCTCCTGTCGGGGCGGGCCGGGCGGCCTGCGTCTGTTGATCTGGCGGTGTTGTCGCGCGGCGGGTCTGCGCGGTCAATCGAGCACGGATAGCCAAAGCCGGATCAGCGCGGCTTCGGGCGTGTCGGTGCCGCCGTTTTCCACCCCCGCGCGCCAAAGCGCCGCCCCGGCGGCATAGGCGCCGGGGGCAAGTCCGCCGGCTTCGCACTGGCTGACCGCGCGGATGCGGCAGCCGCGCGCGACCGCCGCCGCCAGCACGGCGTGCAAGGCCGGGTCCGACATCGCCGTCCCGGCCCCGAAGACCCGCAGCACCGCCGCGTCAAGCCGCCCCAGCATGGCGCCAAGCGCGTCGGCGGGCAGACCCGGCGAAAGTGTCAGGATCGCCAGCCTGGCCTGGGCGAAACGGCGCGGACGAAAGGGGCCGGGCAGCGGTTCCTGTGCAACGGCGCGAAAGGCGTCGGCATCCTGCGCATGATGCTTCACCAGACCCGCGGCCGGCATGAGCCGCCCAGCAAAGGCAAGCCAGACCCCCGCCGCGCCCGCCGCCGCGGTGCCGAGCGCAAGCGCAAGGTTGCCTTCGGCGTCGCCGCCGGTGTTCAGGGGCTGCATGGACCCGCACAGGACGACCGGGATCGCCACCCCGGCCAGCGCCTGGCTCAGCGCCGCGCCGGTAAAGGCCATGGTGTCGGTGCCGTGGGTCACGACTACCCCCTGGCCGCCGAAAGACGCCACCGCGTCAATGATGCGGTTCCAGTGGTCCGGGCCCATCTCGGCGCTGTCGACAAGCGGGTCAAAGGCGATGACCGTCAGGGTGGTGCCGGCGGGGGCCAGTGCCCCCAGGGCCGTCTCGACCACGCCTGGGGCGGGGTGGAGCCCGCCCGGACCGGGTACCATCCCGATCGTGCCGCCCGTGTGAATGACCAAGATCTCCGTCATCTGCCTTCCCCCCTTGTCCGTCACCTTGCCCTCGGGCCCCACCCCTTTAGGTCCGACACCGCGGCGCGCCGCGCAATCCCTATACTGTGCCCGACCGGCCGTCAGCCACCGCTCCGCCAGCCGGCCATGGCCCGTTTCAGGTCGTCGGGGGTGCGGGGCAGGGGGGCGCCCTCGGCGATCAGGCCGCGGTCGCGGGCATGAAGCGCCAGGTCCAGAAGCAGCGGCGGGCGCAGGCCCACCCCTTCCAGAAGCGCGCGGTCCGTCAGGATCGTTCCGGCCCCGGACGCCGCCACCGCGCGCCCGCCGCGAAACAGCGCCACGTCGTCGGCAAGCGTCCAGGCCAGTTCGACATCGTGCGTCGTGAAGACAAGCGTCACGCCCTTCGCCGCCAGCCCCCTCAGCGTCGCCACAAGCTGCGCGGCGCCTTCCGCGTCCAGCCCCGCTGTCGGTTCGTCCAGCAAGAGAACGTCCGGATGCATGGCAAGTGCCCCCGCGATGGCTGCGCGCTTCTTCTGACCGCCCGACAGCATGTGGGTCGCCCGGTCGTGCAAGTCGGCGATGCCAAGGGCGGCCAGCGCTTCCTCGACCCGGGCGCGGGTCTCGGCCTCGCCCAGGCCAAGGTTGAGCGGGCCGAAGGACACGTCCTCGAAGACGGTCGCGGCGAAAAGCTGGTCGTCGGCGTCCTGAAGGACTAGCGCGACGCGCTGGCGCCAGCGGTTCAGGCCCTTGCGCGAGTAATCCGCCGTTTCCCCATCCAGGCGGATGTGTCCTGCACCGGGGCGCAGGGTGCCGTTCAGGTGCAGAAGCAACGTCGATTTCCCCGCTCCGTTGGGGCCGAGGATCGCAAGGCTGCGGCCCGCCGCGACCTCAAGGTCGAGCCCGCGCAGCGCCGCCACCTCTCCGGGGAAGGAGAAATGGACATCTTCGGCCGACAGGATCGGGGTCACAGCATCACCCCCAGAGCGGCGACCCCGGCCTGTGCCACAAGGATCAGCGCCAGGACCGCGCCCGACGCGGCGGGCCGGTCGTCGATCACCCGCATCTCGCCTTGCCAGCCGCGTGCGGCCAGCCCCGTCTCCATCCGCCGCGCGCGGTCCATGGCGCGTGGAAGCAGGTTTGCGATCACCATTGCGGTGGACCGCAGCCAGCGGCGCCGGGTCGAATGGCCCAGCCGCGCGCGCTGCGCGTGGGTCATCGCCACGGCCTCGTCCCCCAGAAGGAAGACGAACCGATAGGTCAGGAGCGCGATTTCGACGATCTCGGAAGGAACGCCAAGACGTCTGAGACCGGACAGGAGGTCGGCCGCGGGCGTGGTGAAGGACAGGAACAGAAGGCAGATCACCGCCGCGAAGGACCGCAAAGCGAGCCCCGCCGCCGCCGCGGCGCCGCCCGGCGCAAGCGCGAAGCCGTCGGGGCCAAGCTGCACCAGAAGCGTCAGCGCGCCGGTCGCGAGGAAGCCAAGCGGCAAGACCGCGACCGACAGCCAGTGGCGGGGCGGCACACGCGCCCCCCCGAAGGTGACGGCCAGCATGACCGCGCCGACAAGCGCCGCCCCCGGCCAGGGAGGCAGCGCCAGCGCGAGGATCAGGAACCCCGCTGTGATCAGGGTCTTTTCGGCAAGGGGCCGCCCGCGCCAGCGGTTCAGGGCCGCCGCGCAGTCGATCGAGGAAATCGCCATGTTTCAGGCGTTCCGGGCGGCGGGTCCGGTGGTGCCGTGACGCTCCGCCTCGGCCTTGGCGCGTCCGTGGCGGCGGCCGATCACATAGCCGACAACCAGCGCCCCAAGGGCTGCCTGCAGCGCGAAGAAAAGTCCCTCGACCTCGCCGCTGGGCGGCTGCCAGAGCGGCGTGAACCACGGCGCGAAATCGGGATTGGCCGCTTCGATGGCGGCGGCGGCCTGGCCGTCGGCGCCGGCGAATTCGCCGCCGATCAGCAGGGGGATGACGACGAGTGCCGCAACGGCAAGAAGCATCCAGACGGGTCGGGACATCCGCATCAGCGTGCCTCCCCCGCCAGAACGCCGATCTTGTCGGCGTCGCGGACCCTGCCCGACAGCGCGTCGATGACGACGACGGTCAAGAGCCCCTCGGCAATGGCGAGCGGGATCTGGGTAAAGGCGAAGATGCCGCCGAACTTGATCATCGCGCCGGCAACGCCGGAAACCGGGTCGGGATAGGCCAGCGCCAGCTGGAACGAGGTGAAGAGATAGGTCGCCAGATCGCCAAGCGCGGCGGCCAGGAAGACCGTCAGCGCCATCGACAGGCCCGCCCCGCGGCCCAGCCGCCAGATGCCCCAGGCGACCCAGGGCCCGACGATGGCCATCGAGAACGTGTTGGCGCCGAGCGTCGTCAACCCGCCATGCGCCAGAAGCAGCGCCTGAAACAGCAGGACGATCAGGCCAAGGACGGCCATGACCGACGGCCCGAAGATCACCGCGCCGAGCCCGGTGCCGGTCGGGTGCGAACACGATCCCGTCACCGAGGGGATCTTCAGCGCCGAAAGGACAAAGGCAAAGGCGCCGGAGGCGGCCAGCGTCATGCGCGCCTCGGGCCTTTCGCGGACGATCTTGCGGATGCGCACCGCGCCCGCGACGACAAAGGGGGCCGAGGCCGCGTACCAGGCCAGGCTCTGGGAGGCAGGAAGATAGCCTTCCATGATATGCATTGGTCTTTCCTTCCACTTGCAACGTGGCGTGACACTGCAAACCCGGACACCCCGCCCGGACCGGCTCACGCGCACAAAAGGATGGCAGGTCTCCTGACTCGCGGGTCGTCGAAGGCTGGTCACCTTCCCGGCATGTGTCCCCCGGTGGAAACAGGGGCAGCCAGTGGCATATCGACCGTCTTCTTACCGCTCACAGTTGCGGGGGCAGCCACGGATTCGGCCCCTGATGGGTAATCCTCACCGTGTTCCCTATTAATCCCTTGCTTCGGGAACCATCGGATCAAGTATTCCGCAGGGCCGCCGCCTGTCAAGCGAAGACGGCCCCGCGCCGCGTCCCTCCATGCCCGGATCAGGCGGCGGATTCAGGCGGCAGGATAGCTGGCGAAGATCCCGGTGCTGCCGTCCCGCCGGATCAGGTGGACGTCAAAGGCTTCGCGGTCCTCCTCCGGGCCCATCCCGGGGGAGCCGTAGGGCATGCCGGGAACTGCAAGGCCGATCGCGTCGGGGCGCGCGGCGAGCAGTCTTCGGATATCGGCCACCGGCACATGGCCCTCGATCGCGTAGCCATCGATCAGCGCGGTGTGGCAGGACGCAAGGGCGGCGGGAATGCCGTGATCGGCCTTCATCCGCATCAGCGCCGTCCCCGCGACCGGTTCGGTCGTCACCTGAAATCCTGCGCGATCAAGGATCGTGGCCCATGCGGTGCAACAGCCGCAGCCGGGATCCTTGAGGATGTGAATCGCCCCTTCCGTCTGTGCGGCCCGGGCGGGAAGGGCAAGCGGACAAAGGGCGGCGGACAGGGCAGTGGCGGACAGGGCAGTGGCGGACAGGGCGAAAATCGCCTTGCGGCGGGTCAGGTCGGACGGGTTCATCGGATCTTCCTTTCTGGTTTGGGCGTCGTGGGCCGGGATCAGGCCGAAACGGCGAATTCGGTCATCATGCCGGTGGCGAGATGCGGCATGTGGTGGCAGTGCAGCATCCAGCGCGCGGCTTCGCCCGCATCGACGGCGACCGTCACCATCGCCATCGGCGGCACATAGACGGTGTCGCGCCGAGCCCCCGCGACGGGCGTTCCGTTGATCGCGACGACCTGGAAGGCGTGGCCGTGCAGATGCATCGGATGGCCCATCATCGACATGTTGTGAAAGGTCAGCTCCAGCCTTTCGCCCGACCGTGCCTCGACAGGCGCGTGGTTGCCCCAGGTCGCGCCGTCGATCGTCCAGACATAGGGCTCCATCGATCCGCCAAGCATCAGCATCCGCCGGCGGTCCGCGGGGCGGGCCGGCAGGGGATCGCGGGTGACCAGTCGCGCCTCCTGCGCCAGGTCAAGGTCAAACGGGGGCGCCTCGGCATCGGCCAGCGGGGCAAGCCGTGCGACTTGCGCGCCCGCCGTCGCTAGGACGATGCCCGTGCGTTCGCGCGCGCCTTCGCGCAGGGCAAGGACGGGCCAGGTACCCGCCGTGGCCGGCAGGTCGATCAGCAGGTCCATCCGCTGCCCCATGGCAAGCCCGAAGCGGCGGCCCGGCATGGGGTCGACCGCATGCCCGTCCACCGCCGCCAGCCGCGCCTCGACCGCGCCGGTGTCGATCCAGAACACGGTCGCGGCGGCGGCGTTGATGACCCGCAGCCTGAGCCGCCCGCCGCGCTCCACCCTGATCACCTCGGGGTCCGACAGGGTCCGGTCGTTGGCAAGATAGGCGTCCCAGTCGTGGTCGTTGAGATCCATCGCCATGCCGCCCATCGCCATGCCGCCCATCGCGCCGTGATCCATCCCCGCCATGCCATCCATACCGGTCATCCCGCCGTTTTCAGCCCCGTGCCCGTTCCCGTGCCCGTTCCCGTGTCCGCCTGCGTGTCCTCCGGTGATTTCCGCCAGAACCTCCTCGGGCGGGCGGAAGGAAAAGTCGTGCAGGAACATCACGACCTCCTGCCGGTCCTCGGCCGCCTCCGCAGGGGTGCGCACGATCAGCGGCGCGGCCAGAAGCTGCATCTCCTGGACCGGAATGTGCGAATGCATCCAGTGCGTCCCGGGGCGCGGGGCGAAGTCGTAGGCGCGCGTTTCGCCCGGGGCCAGCGCGGGCATCGGCATGTCCGGCACCCCGTCCTGCACATTCGGGGGAATCTGGCCGTGCCAGTGGACGATCGTCGCCACGTCGAGCGTGTTGGTCAGATCGACGCGGAAGCGCTGGCCGGGGTCGAGGATCAGGCCCTGGCCGGACGGGCCGGCCAGCCCGTAGACGGTCGCCGCGCGGCCGTCGATGTCCAGGACCCGGCTTGCCGCCCCGAGGGCAAGGGGGGAGGGGTCTTCAGCCCGTGCGGGAAGGGGAAGATGCGCAAGGCTCAGCGCCGAGGCGCCTGCGGCCAGAAAGCCGCGTCGGGAAAAGGGGGTCATCGTCGTCTCCTCGGGACGGGTCGTCCCGTTCGATCAGGAAAATGGGGCAGATCCTGCCCCGCTCGGATCAGGAAAGACGATCCTCCGGCGGCCGCTCGCCAAGGGAGGGTATGCCACCCGTCGAAAGCCGCGCCGCGTCCGGCCGCTGATCAAGGGGCGAAGGCACGCGCCGCGCCGTCGCCCGGTCTTCCGGCAGGCAGGCGAGGACGCCCGCGCAGGCAAGCGCGCAGGACAGGTCATGGTCCGTTGCGCCGCCATGTCCCGGGCAGCAGTCGTGGTGCCCGCCTGCGGTATGGGCGGTGCCAGAGTGGTCGGCAGTGGGGAATACGGCGACACGGTCCACCCGCTGCAAGCCACTTGCGCCGGTCATGGCGGCGGCATGGCCCGCCGCGCCCACGACCGAAACGGTGAAGGCAAGCAGCAGGATCAATGTCAGGATGCGCCGGGTCATGCCGCCAAGACTAGCCGGACGCCGCGCGATGTCCAGTTCACAAGCGGGTGAGGCTTTTGTTCGCCGCGACGTCACGACGCGCGCAGCAACGGCAGCATCAGCGCGAACAGCTCCGCCTGCGATGACAGGCCGCAGCGGGCGTAAAGCTGGCGGCGGAAGACCTTGACCGTCTGCGGCGAAAGCCCCAGCCGCAGGCTGATAGAGGTCGTGGAATGCCCCCGCAGGATCAGGAGCGCGACCTCTGCCTGGCGTGCGGTGATGTGGATGTCCTGCGCCGCCAGCGCCCCGATCAGGTCGCCCGACACGTCGTCGGCGGGGCCGGTATCTGCGGTCAGCCCCGCCCAGTGATGTTCCGCCAACGCCGCGACAAGCGGGGCGACGCGCTGGCAGGTGGCGACCTCGGCCGCGCTGAAGGCCCGGCCCGACGCGGCATCGCGGCCCAGGCAGATGTTCAGCGACACGCCCGCGACCGGATAGGCGACAAAGGTCAGTTCGTCGATCAGCGTCGTCTGCCGGTAGTATTCGATGAAATAGCGGCTGCGCTGGAACGCGTCCGGCGCGATGTCGGTCAGCCGGTAGACGCCGGCGGCGACCCGGCTGACATGCAGGTCATGGTAGGGGTCCAGAAGATAGGCCCCGCCCAGATAGGTCGCGTCCAGCTGCGAAAAGACCTGCGGCAGTTCCGTCTGGCGGAACAGAACCTGCGGGGGGCCGGCGTCGCGATAGGCCAGGACGATCAGGTTGTCGGGCGCGACGATCCTGCGGAAGAACGCCAGAAGCGCGCTTTCGAACCCCGGCTTGCCAAGCTTGCGGATCGCTTCGGCCAGTTGCTGTTCGGCCATATTGGGCAGCCCCGCCATGATACCTCTCTGGGGGTATATACCCCCCGGAACGCTTGCATCTAGCCTTGTATGGGTCAAACGGGGGTATGGATGCAACAATGACAGCAGCCGTCGACATCCACGAGGCCGTCAAGCGCTACGGCAGCGTGACGGCGTTGCACCGGGTCGACCTGTCGATCTCGGACAACGAGTTCTTCACGCTTCTCGGCCCCTCGGGCTGCGGCAAGACCACCCTCCTGCGGATGATCGCGGGGTTTGAGGACGTGACCGAGGGCGAGGTGCGGCTTTTCGGCGAGAACATCGCCCGGCTGGAGCCGAACCGCCGCCCTGTGAACACGGTCTTTCAGCACTACGCGCTGTTTCCCCACATGACCGTGATCGAAAACGTGGCCTTCGGGCTGAAGATGAAGGGCGTCGACGCGGCCACGCGGCGCGGCCGCGCGGGCCGGATGCTGGATATGGTGCATCTTTCGGCCTTCGCCGACCGCATGCCCGACCAGCTTTCGGGCGGCCAGCAGCAGCGCGTGGCGCTGGCCCGCGCGCTTGCGCCCGAACCCAAGGTCCTGCTTCTGGACGAACCGCTGTCGGCGCTGGACCTGAAGCTGCGCCAGGCGATGCGGGTGGAACTGAAGCAGTTGCAGCAGGACACCGGCATCACCTTCATCTTCGTGACCCACGACCAGGAAGAGGCGCTGACCATGTCCGACCGGATCGCGGTCATGTCCGAGGGGCGGGTGCAGCAGGTCGGAACGGCGCGCGACATCTACGAGGCGCCGGTGAACCGCTTCGTCGCGGATTTCATCGGCGAGACGAACCTTCTTGAGGTCGACGTGGCCCGGGTCGAGGGTGGCACCGCCGAGGTGGTCCTGCCCGGCGGCCACCGCATCACCTGTCCCTCGGCCACGACGGCGCCGGGGCGCCATCACCTGTCGATCCGGCCCGAACGGATCAGCCTGTCTGCCGAGGCCGACCTGACCGCCACCGTCGATCGGGTCGTCTACCTGGGCACCGACCTTCAGGTCATGGTGCGGCTGGAAGGCGGCACCCCCTTCAGTCTGCGGATGCAGAATGCCGCCCGCGTCAGCCCGCCCGAACCCGGCGCGACCGTGGGCCTTCACCTGGAGGAAGGCGCGGCGCGCCTTCTGGCCGACTGATGGCGGGGCCGGGGCCTTCCGGCGCGTCGGGTGACGCGACCTATGCGGGGCTGGTGCGGCCGCTTCTGTTGCCGACCTGGGCGGTCGTCGGCATCCTGATGGTGCTGCCGGTCTGCCTGATGGCGGTCTATTCCTTCCTGACCAAGGAGTTTCGCGGCGGCGTGATCTGGGATTTCACGCTGGCGGCCTATGACCAGTTCTTCATCACGCGCGGGCTTTTCGGCGACGAACCGGCGCGCATCGAATGGACCTATATCGGGATCTTCTGGAGGTCGATCTGGCAGGCGGGTCTGGCGACGCTTCTGTGCCTTTTCATCGGCTTTCCAACGGCCTGGTTCATCGCCACCCGGCCGGCGCGGTCGCGCGGCGTGTGGCTTTTCCTGATAACCATCCCCTACTGGGTAAACCTGCTGATCCGCACCGTGTCGCTGAAGTTCCTGATCCGCGAGACCGGCCCCCTGAACGAAAGCCTGATGGCGATCGGGCTGATCGACACGCCGCTTCCGCTCGTCAACACCAACCTCGCGGTGCAGCTGGGGCTGTTCTACAGCTACCTGCCCTTCATGGTCCTGCCGATCTATGCCGCCGTCGAACGCTACAACTTCGCGCTTTCCGAAGCCGCGGCGGATCTTTACGCCAGCCGCCTCGCGACGCTGCGCGAGGTCGTCCTGCCGGTGGTCAAGCCGGGCATCGTCGCGGGCTGCATCCTTGTCTTCGTCCCCTCGCTCGGGGCGTTCCTGGCGCCGGACCTTCTGGGTGGGGCCAAGACCTTCATGCTGGGCAGCCTGATCGACGAACAGTTCAAGGGCAGCCAGGGCAACTGGCCCTTCGGTGCGGCGGTTGCGATGATCCTGATGACCTTGGTCATGACGGTGCTGATCCTTTACGCGCGGGCGCAGGCACGGGGGGCGCGCAGATGAAGGGGGTGCGCCACTATCCGGGCTTTCTGGCCATGACGATCATCTGCCTTGTCGTGCTTTACGCGCCGCTTGCGGTCGTTGCGGTCTACAGCTTCAACGGCTCGACCTCGATCACCCAGTGGGGGGGCGTCTCGCTGCGCTGGTACGGCGATGTCTTCACCGGGCCCGAGGCCGGGCGTTTCGGCCAGGCCGCCTGGAACTCGCTGACCATCGCGCTGATCGCCTCCACCGCCGCCACCGCCATCGCCACCGCGGCAGCGCTCGCGATGATCCGGGGCGGTGTCTTCCGGGGCCGCCAGGCAAGCTTCGCGCTGATCAACCTGCCGCTGATGGTGCCGGAAATCGTCATCGCGGTTTCGACGCTGATCTTCTTCTCGACCATCGGGCTGACGACGGGGTACCTGACGATCCTGCTGGCGCATCTGACCTTCTGCATTCCCTTCGCCTACCTGCCCATCGCGGCCCGGCTGGAAGGGATCGAGGGGCACTACGAACAGGCCGCCCGCGATCTTTACGCCACCCGCGCCCAGGCATTCCGGCTGATCCTCTTGCCGCTGATGATGCCGGGGATCGTGTCGGGCTGGCTTCTGGCCTTCATCATCTCGCTTGACGATTTCATCATCACCAACTTCGTCAAGGGCGCGGGGATGGAGACGCTTCCCACCGCGATCTTCGGCAGTGTCAAGCAGGGCATCAAGCCCAACATCATGGCCATTTCAACGCTGATGCTGGGTGTCAGCGTCCTGTTCGTCACCGCCGCCTACCTGATCAACCGCAAGGGGCAAAAGACCCCGTAATCCGACAAGGAGACCACGATGAAGAAACTGTTGCTCGGCACCTGCCTTCTGGCCAGCCCCGCCTTCGCGGAAGGGGAGCTGAAGGTCTATCACTGGTTCGAATACATCCCCGAGGAACTGGTCCAGAAGTTCGAGGCCGAAACCGGCATCGACGTCACCATCGACACATATGACAGCAACGAGGCGATGCTTGCCGCGCTCAAGGCCGGCAAGATGGGCCAGTATGACGTGGCCGTGCCCGGCGACTACATGGTCAAGATCATGGGCGACGAAGGGCTCTTGGACAACTTCGCGCCCGAAGATCTGCCGAACTTCGGCAATATCGCGCCGCAGTGGCTTGACGTGCCCTTCGATCCGGGCCGCCATTCGTCGATCCCCTATCAGTGGGGATCCACCGCGTTCAGCGTGAACCGCGATGTCTACAAGGACGACATCGGCAGCCTTGGCATCATCTTCAATCCCCCGGCAGAGCTTCAAGGCAAGATCAACGTCCTCGACAGCCAGGGCGAGGTGCTGACGCTCGGGTCCATCTATCTTGGCATCCCCCAGTGCACGCAGGATCGCGAACAGCTGAAGGCGCTGAACGAGATGCTGGTCAACGCCAAGACCCACTGGGCCTCCTTCGGGTCAGACACCGCGAAGGACGTTCTGGTCAGCGGCGACGCGGCGGCGGGGATGATCTACAACGGCTTCTCGTCGAAGGCGCGGGCCGAGGGCGCGAACGTCGAATACGCCTTCCCGAAGGAAGGTTACGTCGTCTGGATGGACAACGTCGTCCTGCTCAAGGATGCGCCGAACCGCGACAACGCGCTGAAGTTCATGAACTTCCTGCTTGATCCCGAAAACGCCGCCGCCGTCACGAACTACGCCGCCTACAGCGCGGGCGTGACCGGGGTGGAGCCGTTCCTGGACGACGAGATCAGGAACAGCCCCGAAAACAACCCGCCGGCGGATCAGAAGGGCTTCTTCATCGAAGCCTGCGACGAGGAAACCCAGAAGCTTTACGATGCCGTCTGGACCAACCTCAAGAAATAGTCCGGCAGCGGGGGCGGGCACCGTCCGCCCCCTGACCCCCTCCCGTCTTCGCAAGACCCGGGAACCTGACGCCCTGGAAAGGTGACGCATGCGATTGGCAACCTGGCAGGGCGCTTCGCCCGCATCGGATCTGGAAACCGGCCTGGCCGAAGCCGAACGGGCGCTGGCGGCGGCCGCCGCGATGGGGGCCGCGGCGCTGGTCCTGCCCGAGGTCTGGCTTCCCGGCTACAACCAGGACGACATTCCGGCGCGGGCGCTGGAGATCGACAGCGCGCCGATGCGCCGGCTGGCCGATTCAGCCCGCAAGACGGGCTGCGCGCTGGTCGTTGGCTATGCGCAGCGCGACGGTGACAGCGTCTATAACGCGGCGGCCTGTTTCGGACCTGATGGCGGGCTTCTGGCCAACTACCGCAAGGTCCAGCTTTATGGCCCCCGCGAGCGCGCGATCTATGCGCCGGGGGATGCCTATGCGCTTTTCCCGCTGGCGGGCGAAACCGCCGCGCTCCTGATCTGCTACGACGTGGAATTCGCCCCCCATGTGAAGGCGCTGGCGGACCGGGGGGCGACCGTCATCCTGAACCCGACGGCAAACATGATGCCATTTACCCATGTGGTCCGCTACACCGTCCCCGCCATGGCCGCCAACCACGCCGTCACCATCGCCTATGCCAACTATTGCGGCAGCGAGGGCGACCTGACCTATGTCGGCGGTTCCCAGATCGTCGGCCCGCACGGCGAGGTTCTGGCCCTTGCGGGCGACCATCCCGCCCTCCTGGTTGCCGAGGTTCCACCCCGCGACCCGGCCCGGCTTTCGACCCAGACCGCTGACCTGAGGCATGTGAAATGACCCGCGATCCCCGCCACGACATCCTGTTCACGCCGATGCAGATCGGCCCGAAGATGGCGAAGAATCGCTTCTACCAGGTGCCGCACTGCAATGGCGGCGGTTATCGCGACCCCTCTGCCGTGGTCGAGATGCGCCGCACCAAGGCCGAGGGCGGCTGGGGCGTGATCTTCACCGAACAGACCGAGATCCACCCCAGTTCGGAAATCACCCCCTTCATCGAACAGCATCTCTGGGACGACCGCGACATCCCCGCGCTTGCGCGTATGGCCGAGGCGATGAAGTCGCACGGGGCGCTGGCGGGCATCCAGCTTGCCTATTCCGGCATCAACGGCCCGAACCTCTATTCGCGCGAGGTGCCGCTGGCCGTCACCGGCGGACCGATCCTCACCTTCACCTCCGATCCGGTGCAGGCCCGGACGATGGACAGGGAAGACATCCGCGACCTGCGCCGGTGGTTCCGCAACGCCTTTCGCCGCAGCCAGCAGGCCGGTTTCGACTTGGTCTGCCTTTACGGTGCGCATGGCTTCGGCATCTTGCAGCATTTCCTGTCGCGCGCGACGAACCAGCGGACCGACGAATACGGCGGTTCGCTGGAAAACCGCGGCCGCTTCCTGCGCGAGGTGGTCGAGGAGGCGCGCGAGGAAACCCGGGGCGAGATGGCCGTATCCCTGCGCATGTCGCTGCACGAGGGCGGCGCGTTCGGCTTTTCCAACGCCGAGTTGCGCGACTTCATCGAAATGCACGGCGACCTGCCCGACATCTGGGATCTGGCGCATGGCACCTGGGAAAACTGCTCCGGCACCTCGCGTTTCAAGCCCGAGGGCGCGCAGGAGGATCTGGTCAGGGGGATCCGCGATCTGACATCGAAGCCCGTGGTGGGCGTCGGCCGCTTCACCAGCCCCGATGCCATGGTCCGCCAGATCAAGTCCGGCGTTCTGGATTTCATCGGCGCGGCGCGCCCGTCGATCGCCGATCCATTCCTGCCCGTAAAGGTTCAGGAAGGGCGCTACGAAGACATCCGCGAATGCATCGGCTGCAACATCTGCGTCTCCGGCGACCTGACGCAAGGGATTTCCCGCTGCACCCAGAACACCGCCTTCATGGAGGAATGGCGCAAGGGCTGGCACCCGGACCGCGCCCGCCCGAAGGGGGTGTCGGAAAGCGTGCTGATCGTGGGCGCGGGACCTGCCGGGCTCGAGGCCGCGTTGCAGGCCGCCCGGCGCGGCTACCAGGTCACCCTGGCGGAGGCGACGACCACGCTTGGCGGGCGCGTGGCGCGGGAACGCGCGCTGCCCGGCCTGTCCGCCTGGGGCCGGGTGGCCGACTACCGGACCGGCCAGATGGCGCCCATGACCAATGTGGAGATCTATCGCGACAGCCGCCTGACGGCTGAAGACATCCTGTCGATGGGGGCCGATCACGTCGCCATCGCCACCGGGAGCCATTGGCGCCGCGATGCTGTCGCGCGGCTGCACCTGCATCCGATCCCGACCGACCCGGCGATGCCCCTTTTCACGCCCGACGACCTGATGGCTGGGAACCTGCCGGAAGGGGGGCGCGTCGTCCTTTACGACGACGACCATTTCTACATGGGATCGGTTCTTGCGGAACTTCTGGTTTCGCGGGGCTGCACGGTCGATTTCGTCACCCCCGCCGTGAAGGTGGCGGAATGGACGGACAACACGCTGGAACAGGGCACGATCATGCGGCGGCTCCTGGAGATCGGGGTCGAGATGCACCTGAGCAAGGCGCCCGAGGCGATCGCCGCGCGGGAGGTCGTGCTTGGCTGCACCTGGACGGGCCGCCAGTCCGCAGTTGCTGCCGACGCCGTGGTGCTGGTCACGTCGCGCATCCCCGACGACGCGCTTTTCCGGTCGGTCCGGGCGCTTGACTGGCAAGGGGCAGGCATCCGGTCGCTGAAGCTGATCGGCGATGCAGAGGCGCCGGGGCCGATCGCCTGGGCGACCTATGCGGGCCGGCGCTGGGCGGAGGAACTGGACACGCCGGACCGTGGCGACGAGCTGAGCTTCCGGCGCGAGATCGCGGAACTTTTGCCCCACGACCCGATCACACCCTGACAGGCGGGTCCGGACGCGGCCGCGGCCTTATGGTCCGGCTCAGTCTGGGGCGCCGATCGCGGCGAGTGCCGCGCCCTCAAGGATCATCCCGACCTCGCCCGATTGCGCGGAAAATCCCATCCGCCGGTAGAAGTCGACTGCGCGCGAATTGTCGGTGTAGACCGCAAGGCGGATGAACCCGCCCCCCCAGCGCGCCGCGATGTCGTCGCGCACAAAGGCCAGAAGCCTCGGCCCGATGCGCGCGCCGCGCGCCGCCTCGGCCACCCAAAGGTCCGAGACATAGGCCCCCGCCCGCGCCCGCGTTGTCGAATAAAGCGCGGAGAAGACGGCAACGCCGACCACCGCGTCCCCGCGAAGTGCAAGGATCGCGCGGAAGGCCGGGTCTTTGCCGAAGCCCGCGCGCAGGATGTCGTCGTCGGTGGCCTTGTGGGTGTCGCCCAGATCGTCCGACAGCGCCCTCAGCGCCGCGTTCAGCCGCGCGGCATCTTCAGCCCCGGCCAGGCGGAACGTGATGTCATCGGCCATTCAGAACCCCACCGCCCCGGCGCCCTTGAGGTCAAGCATCGCCCGCGCCTCGTCGGGGGTCGCGACTGTCCGTCCCAGCCCCTCGACCAGCGTGCGCACCTTTTCTACCTGTTCGGCATTCGACCGGGCAAGGACGCCCCTGGACAGGTAGAGGTTGTCCTCAAGGCCGACGCGCACATGTCCGCCCATCGCGGCCGACCGTTCGGCAAGGGGCATCTGCTGGCGCCCGGCGGCCAGGACCGAAAAGCTGTAGCCCGCGCCGAAAAGCCGGTCGGCGGTCGCCTTGAGGTGATCGAGATGCTCCGGTTCGGCGGCGATGCCGCCCAGAACGCCCATCACGAACTGGATGAAAACACGCCCCTCGACAAGGCCGCGATCCACGAAATGCCTGAGCATGTAGAGATGGCTCACGTCGTAGCATTCGAATTCGAACCGCGCGCCGCGTTCCTGGCCCATCCGGCGCAGGACGCCTTCGATGTCACGCGGGGTGTTCTTGAAGACGAGATCGTCGGAATTGCGCAGGAAGGGTTCTTCCCAATCGTGGAGCCATTCGGTCCGCCGACCGAGCATCGGGTAAAGCGCGAAGTTCATCGACCCCATGTTGAGCGAACACATCTCCGGCCGCAGGGCCAGCGGGGCGGCAAGCCGATCCTCCAGCGTCATCACCGCGCTGCCGCCGGTCGTCAGGTTGACGACCGCGTCGCAACCGGCGCCGATCGCCGGAAGGAAGGCGCGGTAGTGGTCCACCGACGCCGAGGGGCGGCCGGTCTGCGGGTCGCGGGCGTGCAGGTGCAGGATCGCCGCGCCGGCCTTCGCCGCGCCGATCGCCTGCGCGGCGATGTCCTTGGCCGTCACCGGCAGATAGGGCGACATCGACGGCGTGTGGATCGACCCGGTGACGGCGCAGGTGATGATGATCTTCGACATGCGGGGTCAGGCGCTCCTCTCCAGCGCCGGTTGGATGCGGTGCACGAAGCGGTCCAGCGCCGCCGTCAGCATCGTGATGATCTCCTCGACCTGGTCGGGGGTGGTGATCATCGGCGGGCAGACCAGGAAATGGTCGCCCTCAAGCCCGTCGCGGGTGCGGCGGGAATAGATGATCAACCCCTCCTCGTAGGCCAGATCGACAAGTTCGGCATGTGCGTTCAGTTCCCTGGGCAGGGGCCGCATGCTCTGGCGGTCGGCCACCAGTTCGAACGCCAGAAGCAGCCCCTTGCCGCGCACGTCGCCAATGATGCCGTAGCGCTGCATCAGGTCGCCAAGCCGCGACTTGAGGATCGCGCCGGTCGCGGCGGCGTTCTGCATCATCCCACCCGCCTCGATCTCCTCGAGGACGGCGAGCCCGGCCGCGCAGGCCAGCGGATTGCCGGCATAGGTATGGCCGTGCATGAAGCCACCGGCCTTCAGCACCGGGTCAACGATCCGGTCGTGGGCGATCATCGCGCCAAGCGGCGCGTAACCCGCGCCGAACCCTTTCGAGATGGCGATGATGTCCGGGGCGACGCCCCAGTGATCGGCGCCAAGGAAAAGGCCGGTCCGCCCGCCGCCCGACATCACCTCGTCATGGATGAGAAGGACGCCGTGGCGGTCGCAGATGTCGCGCACCGCCTGCATGTAGCCCGCCGGCGGCACCAGCGCCCCCGTCGACGCCCCGCCCACCGGTTCGTGGATGAAGGCCAGGACGGTTTCCGGCCCCTCCTCGATGATCTTCGCCTCCAGCATCGCGGCATAATGGGCGCCGGTCGCGGGATCGTCGGGATCAAGCCCGTCGAGATAGGCACGCGGTGCGGGGATCTTGGGCATCGCCTGCATCATCGGTTCGAATGGCCGGGTCAGCGGCGTGTAGCTGGTCAACGCCAGCGCCCCGAGCGTGGAGCCATGGTAGGACGGCGCCCGCGAAATGACTTTCCATCGCGAGGATTGTCCAACGGCAACAGAATATTGACGGGCGATCTTTATGGCGCTTTCAACTGCCTCGGAACCGCCGGAGACGAAGAAGACCTTTTCCAGCCCCTCGGGTGTCAGCCCGGCGACCTTGCTGGCGAGCTTCTCGCCCGGTTCGGTCTCAAAGTGCAGCCGGTAGCCAAAGGTCGATTTTTCCATCTGGCGGCGCATGGCGTCCAGCACGCGCGGGTTGGAATGGCCGATGTTTGACACCATCGAGCCGGACGAGCCGTCGATATAGCGCTTGCCGTGAACGTCCCACATGTAGATCCCGCGCGCCTCGGCAAGGACCGGGCGGCTGCTGTTGGTCTGGTAGAAGAGATGGCTTTTCGTCATTCACGGATCTCCGGGACAGGAAAGACAGTGGACTTGGCGCGTGGCCCATGCAGCCAGAAACCCCTGAACGGCGGCCCTGACTTGACGTGGATCATCGTAGATCATGGCGATCGCCTGAAACCAATGCGCGGGCCCGCAGGATGGTGCGGGCGTTGTGATCGCGATACTTCACTGTCCCGGTGCTTCTCGCAACGGATTTGCTTCTGCAAGGCACATTGCCTTTGCAGGGGCATGACCCACCCAGGCGGCAGACCGCCAGCCGCGCCCCGCGCGGACGGTCATGCGGAACCGGAACCGCAGGGTATCATTCCCTGCCGGTCCGGGCTTCCTTGTAGCGAAGAAAGACGTTCGCGCCGATAGTCGAGAACGGTCTTGGCGGCAGCTTCGCGGGCTCTGCCTCGGCGGCGAAGTGACGGGTGGTGTCGGTCTCAAGGCCCATTGCCAGCTCGGCGGCGGCGATACCGGTAAGGGTGCTGCGCGCGGTGCCAAGGCCGTTGCAGACCGTCGCGGCGAAAAGGCCGGGTTCGACTTCGCGCGCGACGGAGACGCCGTTGCGGGTCAGACACAGGTGACCGGCCCAGGTGTATTCCTGTTTCACCCCGGCGAGCGGCGGGAAGCGGTCGGCGAATTTCCGGCGGTGGACGGCTGCGGTGCGTCTCAGGGCAGCATCCGATGCCTCCATTCCCGGAAGGAAACTTGCGCAGGTACGGGTGATGATGCGATTGCCGCCAAGCGCGGTGTCGATCCGGCGCATGGTGGTGCCCATCGGGTCGGAGGGCGTGACGCCCCAGCGGGCCTTGCCGCCGAGGGCCTTCAAGGCTTCGGCCGGCAAGTCTGCGGTCATTGAAGCAAAAAGAAAGACATGCATCAGCCGGTTTGCCGCGAAGCCGAAGCTTTCGATGTGACCGTTGTTGGCGAGGATGACCTTGGCGGCGCTGATGCGGCCCTTCGGCGTGGTCAGTGTCCAGCCCGCCGCGCCGCCGTGGATGGCGGTTACGGCGCTGTTTTCCCAGACGCCCACGCCCGAGGCCCGCAGCCCCTCGCCAAAGCCGCGCACGAAGCCTGCGGGTTGCAGCATCACCGTGCCGGGGGTGTAGAGACCCGAGACATAGTGACGGCTGCCGGTCAGGTCGAACATGCCCTGCGCGTCGAGCCGTTCGTTCGGTTCCCCAAGGCGCGTCAGGTGGTCGGCATAGCTGCGGTTGAGCGCATCGGCGGTGTCGGAGGCCGCGCCGTTTACCTTGCCGACGGGATCGAAGTAGTCCCGGATGATCCCGTAGTCCTCCACTGCCCCGCGCGCGAATGCGATGGCGTGACGGTTCAGCGCGATCATGCCGCGGTCGTCGCCGTGACCGGCGTAATCGTCCGAGGTCAGATCATGCGGCAGATCGATCATGAAGCCCGAGTTGCGGCCCGATGCGCCTTCGGCGAGGCGGGAAGCTTCGAGGACGGCGACCTTCAGGGAGGGGTCCAGTTGGCGCAACCGACGAGCGGCCGAAAGCCCCGCGAAGCCGCCGCCGACGATGGCGACGTCGACGGAGTGGTTGCCCGCCAGGGGCACGGGGGCGGGCTGGCCGGGCAGGATGGCGGACCAGGCGGCGGGGCCCTTGTGCACCGGGGTCCGGCGCGCTGTGAATTGCGTCATTCCGATGCCTCGTCCTTTTCCGGCAGACCCAACCGCTTGCGAAAGCCGTCAAGCGCACTGCGCAGGATACCTCGTGACGGGGCCATCGCCGCGTGCATCGTGGCGTTGAACCCCCCTTCGGTAGAAAGCATCCTCAGGGCTTCGGGCAGTTCCCCGCCCCTTGGGTGTTGCGGCAGGTATGCACGGATCATCGCGGCGACATAGGATTCCGCCGCGTCCCTGTCGCCGGTGAAACCCGCAAGCCAGTCGGCAACCGTGATGATCTGGTCAAGCTGTGTCGCGCACAGCGCCGAAGCACCGAAATGGGCGGCAAGCGCGGCCTCATCCTTCAGCGGGATCACCAGATTGCGGTCGCCGAACAGCGACTGAAGCGCGGGTGAGGCCGGATAGACCGGCAGCGGGCAGCCCCCGTGCGCGATGGGCGGCAGCGGGATGGTGATGGCGATGTCGGTGGCCGGTGCGCAGATCGAACGCAGCTTGTCCAGCGGCGCGTCCACCATGACAGAGATCACCGTCTGCCCGGCCCGGAACGGCAAGCCGGTCAGAACATCTTCCGCGAGCCTGGCCAGAAGACACAGGAACACGATGTCCGATCCTGCGACGATCCGATCGTTCGGGGCCACGGTGACTTCGGGGACCTCGGCGGCAAGGGCCGCCGCCCGCTTGGCGTTACGCGGCGACACCAGGATCTGATGCCCGCATCCGGCCAGCCCGCGGACCATCGCGGTCGTGATCTCGCCGGTGCCGATGAAGCCGACGCGCATCAGCCGACCGCTTCGTCGGCGTCGTCGGCGAGGTCGACCCAGATCGTTTTGACCTGGGTATACTGGTCATGCGCATGGATGCCGTTGTCGCGGCCGCCGAAGCCCGACTGCCTGAAGCCGCCGAAGGGGGTGGAGATGTCGCCCTCGCCGAAGGAGTTCACCGTGCCGGGCCCGGCACGGATCGAGCGCGCGCCCCGGATCGCCCGCTTGACGTTTCCGGTAAAGATACTTGCCGCCAGCCCGTATTCGGTATCGTTCGCCAGCGCGATCGCTTCGTCGAAGCTGTCCACCGTCAGGACGGACAGGACGGGGCCGAAGATTTCCTCCTTCGCCTGTTTCGCATCGCGGGAGACGTCGAGGATCGTGGGCTCCACAAAACCCTTGTCGGCCTTGCCGCCGAGGATGACCTTGGGGCCCTTCTCAAGGTAGCTGCAGACCTTGTCGTAATGCGCCGTGGACACCAGCGCACCGACGCGGTTGACCGGGTCGAGCGGATCGCCCATCGGCCATTCCCGGGCATGGGCCAGGATGCGCGACAGGAGCGCGTCCTTGACCCCCTTCTGCACGATCAGCCGCGACGAGGCCGAGCAGTTCTCCCCCATGTTCCAGAAGGCGCCGTTGACGATATGGGCCGCCACGCGGTCGAGGTTCTCGGCGTCGTCCAGAACCACGGCCGGGTTCTTGCCGCCCATCTCCAGGGTGACTTCCTTCAGGTTGCTCTCCGCCGCGTAGCGCAGGAACCGGCGCCCGGTCTCGGTCGAGCCGGTGAAGGAGACCGCGTCGATGTCGATGTGCCGCCCGATGGGTTCGCCGACCTCGGGGCCGGTGCCGGGAACCACGTTGAAGACGCCCGCCGGAACCCCGGCCTCCATCGCCAGTTCGGCCATGCGCAGTGTGGTCAGCGGTGTTTCCTCGGCCGGCTTGACGATGACCGAACAGCCCGCGGCCAGCGCCGGGCCGATCTTCCACGCGAGCATGAGGAGCGGGAAGTTCCAGGGCAGGACAAGGCCCACGACGCCGACCGGTTCGCGCACCACCATGGCGATGTGGTTGTCGGAGGCCGGGGCCATCTGGTCGTAGATCTTGTCGATCAGTTCCGCGTGCCAGGTCAGACAGTTGATCGTCTCGGGCACGTCGACCTGTTCGCAGTCGTAGATCGTCTTGCCGCTGTCGAGGCTTTCCAGCACCGCCAGTTCCCGCGCGTTGCGCCTGACGAGCTTCGCGAGCTTGATCAGGACTTCCTTCCGCTCCTTCGGATGCAGCCGCGACCAGCGGCCGTCCTCGAAGGCGTCGCGGGCCTTTGCGACGGCAAGGTCCACGTCCTCGGCTCCGCAGGCGGCGACCTTGGCCAGCACTTCGCCGGTGGCCGGGTTCAGCGTGTCAAAGGTCTTGCCGCCGATCGCCGGGCGGAAGTGGCCGTCGATGAAGGCAGTGGTGGGGAAGGTGAGCGAGGCGGCGATGGCCTTGTATTCATCGGTGGTCAGAAGCGACATGGGCTTACTCCGCAACGATCTGGGCGATGGTGGTTTTCAACACGCGCACGGTCTGTTCCAGCTGGCGCTTGTCGTCCTTGTTCAGGGGCTTCAGCGGCGGGCGCGGCGGGCCTGCGTGGTTGCCCATCATCTCGCAGCCGTGCTTGATGCACTGCACGAACTTGCCACCCTGTTCCAGCACCCGCATCAAGGGCAGCAGCGCCGACATGATCCGGCGGCCCTTGTCGAAATTGCCCTCGACCGCGCAGGCCTGGTAAAGCGCGATGTGCTCGGCGGGCAGGAAGTTCGACCCGCCGCAAACCCAGCTGCGCCCGCCCCAGGCGAAGAACTCCAGCGCCTGGTCGTCCATCCCGCAGGACATCTGGATATGCGGGTAGTCGCGGGCCAGAAGGTGAACGCGATTGATGTCGCCAGAGCTTTCCTTGATGGCGCAGAAGTTCCGGCTGCGACCGACGCGGTCCAGGAACTCCTCCCCCATGTTGATGCCCATGCGGCCGGGGTAGTTGTAAAGCATCACCGGCAGGTCCGCCGCCCGGTCGATCGCCAGCGCGTTCAGCGCGTTTTCCCGCTCGGTCGGGACCGAATAGGGCGGCGAGCCGATCAGGACGCTGTCGGCCCCGATCGTGGCGGCGTGTTCGGCCATCGCGATGCTGTCCTCCAGCCGGATCGCGACCGTCCCGACCATCAGATGCACACGGCCCTTGGTGACCTCGCGGGCGAGCGATGCCATCTCGCGGCGTTCGTCCATCGACTGGGCGTAGTATTCCCCCGTCGAGCCGCCATTGATGATGCCATGGACCCCCGATGCGATCAGGTACTCCAGTTGCGCGACAAAGGCGTCGCGGTCGATCGACCCGTCCTCGCGGTGGGGCGTGATGGCGGGGGTATAGATGCCTTCGAACTTCATGAGGCTCCTCTTGTTCCGGCGACCCCGGGCGCGCGGCCCAGGGGGATGTTGATACCTTCGGGGGTGACGAAGCTTTCGATCTGGGCGCGCGACAGTTCCCAATGCGCCACCGCGAGGGCGGCGGCGGCGTCGGCCTCCCCCGCTTCGATCAGGGCGATGAACTGGTCGTGCTGGTCGGCGGCAATTTCGCGCTGTTCGGCAAAGGAGGGCTTGCGCGGGTTGTAGAAGGTCATGCTGATCCTCGTGTGGTCGATCAGCAGGCGACGCAGGCTGGGCATGAGGTATTCGTTGTCGGCCATCTCTCCGATGATCGAATGGAAGCGTTCGTTCCCAAGCGCCCGCTCGGCCGCGTCGCCGTTCTTGATGGCCTGCCGGAAGGCCCGCTGGCATTCCTTGAGACGCGCGATCTGGTCAGGCGTGGCGTGTTCGGCGGCGAGCCGCGTCGTCGCCGCATAGATCATCGGGGCAACCACGAAGAAGTTGCGCAAGGTCTTGTGGGTCATCGGCGCCACCTGGGCACCGCGGTTCTCGTGCAGGACGACATAGCCTTCGCCGGCAAGCTGGCGCAGCACCTCGCGCAGCGGCGGACGGGAAATCCCGTAGGTATCCGCCAGCTCCGTCTCGTCGAGGTACATGCCCGGCTCCAGAGCTTCGGTCAGAACCTTGCGGCGCAGGTCTTCGATGCACCGGGTCTTCTTGCTGCGGGTTTCGGTTTCCACGGGGTTTCTCCTGCCTGATCCGGGCTTTTCCGCATCGACTCGGGGTGTGTGCCGGTTGTATTCTATCAAAATACATATTGTCTACAATAAATGCTGGCACCTGAAAGCCCGGGCGGGGGCGGCAGGCCCGCGACCCGAGTTGAGGTCTCTCCTGGGGGAGGGGGTTGGCGGACCCTTGCGGGCATGACGTCTCAGACACTGAAGCCGCCCGGGCAGGGCGTTGCCGTCGCAAGTCATACCCTGCGCACTGCGCTTGCATCATTCAATGCATTGCGCAGCAATTGACAAAGTTCACTGCGCGGTGCTCCATGTGGACCAGGACGACTGCGCGTCGTCCCCTGATGAAAGTGGATTCATGGCCTACCGTCCCCCGGAAACCTACGAAGAACTGATCCGGTTGATCCATGATCGGTATGACGACATGTCGAAGTCGTACCAGAAGATCGCGCTGTTCCTGACGCAAAACCCCAATGATGTCGCGGTCCTTTCGGTCAACAGCATCAGCCAGAAGTGCGGCGTGCACGCTTCCAGCTTTGTCCGCTATGCCCAGTCGCTGGGTTACAAGGGCTTCAAGGATCTTCAGGTCGTGTTTCAGCGCCGCCTGTCCACCGCTGCGCCAGGCTTCGACGCACGGGTCAAGGCCTTGGAAAGCGAATTGGGAGGGGCGCGGGAAGGGGATGTAGGGTTCCTGCGCGACCTCGTGGCACGAGATGTCGCATCCCTGCAGGACCTTTTGACAAACATCGAACCGGCAAGCCTCGCGCTTGCCGCCGACATGATGGAAGGGGCCGACACGATCTATCTGATCGGGCAACTGCGTTCGGCTCCGGTGGTCGATCTCTTGCGCTACGTCCTGACGATGCTGGGCAAGCGGACAGTCCTGCTTGATTCCGCCGGCGGTCTTGCGACGCACATGGCGACGGTCGCGCGCAAGTCAGATCTGCTGTTTCTTGTCTCGTTCCGTTTCTATGCGACGGAGGTCGTGAATGTCGCCGAAGAGGCGGCCGCTCGCGGAATTCCGATCGTTGCCATCACCGACAGCACCTTGTCGCCCTTCGCCAAGCTGGCAAAGGTCCTGATGGCGGTCCCGGAACACGAATACACCTTTTCGCGGTCTCTTGCCGCGCCGATGTGCCTTGCGCAAGCCCTGTGTGTGGCGCTGGCTGCGCGGTTGCAGAAGGATACCGACGATCCCCGTATCCCGGTCGCGACCCGGCCCTGATCGCCCGGCCCTGATCGACAGTCGCGGGCCCTGCAGGAGGCGCCCGATCAGCCGCGCAGGTGCAGGGGGCCGCTTGGAACCGGCATGCCTTCGGCAACCGCGCCCCAGACCGACTGGTCGAAGTTGACGATCGCGCCTGTCATCAGCCCCGCATCGTCCGAGACCAGGAAGTTTACGGCCCGCGCGGCCTCCTCTGGATCGACAAGGCGGCCGAAAGGCAGCTTTGCGGCGGCCTTTTCTTCCCAGTCGGGATCGCCTTCCTTGGCCTGGAGCTCGCGTTCGTGGTCCGAAGCCATCCAGCCGACGTTCAACTGGTTCACGCGGATCCGGTTGGCCATCACCGAGAAGGCGGTGTTCGCGGTCAGGGTCGTCAACGCGCCCTTGCTGGCGCAGTAGGCGTTGATGAAAGGTTGCCCCGCCAGCGCCGAAATGGAGCCGATGTTGCAGATCGCCCCCTCGGTTCCCTTCGCGATCATCAACCTGATCGCCGCCTGCATCAGGAAGTAGGGGCCGCGAACGTTGGTCGAGAAGAGCGCATCGAAGGTTTCGGGCGTCGTGTCGATGATGGTGCCGCGCGCGGTGGAAGCCCCGGCGTTCACCAGGACGTCGATGCGCCCGAACAGCCGCTCGCATTCCGCGATCACCATTTGGCAGTCCTCGACCCTGGCAAGGTCCGCCTGAAGGAAATGCGCCCAGATCCCATGCGTCTCTGCGATCCCGCGCGCGACCAGAGACCCGCGTTCAAGGTTGCGACCGGTGACGATCACGCCCTCGGCGCCGGCCGCCGCAAGGCGGCGGGCGATCGCCGCGCCAAGGCCCTGGGTTGCGCCGGTGACGACACAGACCTTGCCGTCCATCCGGTTTCCCGAAAAGCTGCTCATTGCACGACCTCGTATCCGGCGGCGGCCATCACCCGCATCAGTTCCTTGTGACCCTTGATTGCCATGTCGAGGGGGGGCGAGACCTTGGGATCCTGTTCCGCCTCCACGACGAACCATCCCTCGTAGCCTTTCCCGGCCAGGGCCCTGACGATTGCCTCGAAGTCGAGAGAGCCGTCGCCGGGCACGGTAAAGGCGCCCTTCACGACAGCATCGAGAAAGGATTCCCGGCTCCGGTCAAGGCCGTCCACGACGGTACGGCGAATGTCCTTGGTGTGGACGTGCGTGATGCGGGCCCAGTGGTTCTCGATGACGCGCAGGTTGTCGCCACCCGCAAAGGCCATGTGGCCGGCATCGAAAAGGAGCGGAACCGAGGAATGCTTCATCAGCAGGTCAAGCTCTGCCTCCGTCTCGATCGCGGCGGCCATGTGGTGGTGATAGCTGATCGGCATGCCCTGGGCCGCGCACCAATCGGCGAAATCGCTCATCTTGCGGCCGTAGGCGGCGACCTCCGCTTCGGTCAGCTTCGGTTTCGTCGCCAGCGGCGCGGACTTGACGCCCTGGATGGATCGCGCCGTTTCGCCGTAGACGATACAGGGCGCGCCGGCGGCCTTGAAGAAGGCCATCTGCCGCGCGATCCGTTCCTTTTCGATTTCGATGTCGCCATCGAGCAGCAGGCCCGAGAACCAGCCGCCACAGACTGAAATCCCGTACTTCGCCAGGATCGGACCGAGTTCGGCCATGTCCATCGGGAAGCGGCGTCCGGTTTCCATCCCCGTGAAGCCCGCGACAGAGGCCTGCCGCAAGCATTCCTCCAGGCTCACGTCATCGGACAGTTCCGCCAGATCGTCGTTCCACCACGCGATCGGGGCGATGCCAAGTCTTGCCTTCATTTTCTCTCACACTCCAACGCGCTGCCTGGCGCGGATTTCATCCTGATGCCTGCGTGCGGCCTGTACGCGGTCGCGATCCGACACTTCGGGGACCCCTACGTCCCAATCGGCATCGCCGGGAACCCATGCATAGGCATCCGAAACGATGGAGATGACGGTCGGTCCATCGTTGCCCTGCGCCCATTTCATGGCCTCTTCAAGGTCGGCGAGGCTTTCGACATGGCGGGCGTGCGCACCCATCGCCCGGGCGTGGGCCGCGAAATCGACATGCAACGGATTTGCGGGGTCCTTGATCCTGCAATCGGCAAGCAGGTTGTTGAAGCCCGGCACGCCCTTGAACTGCTGAAGACGGTTGATCACCGCAAAGCCGCCGTTGTCACAGACCACAACGATCATCCTGTGGCCGGTCAGGGCCGCCGAATAGATGTCGGAGTTCATCATCATGTAGGTGCCGTCGCCCAGCATGACGATCGGGGTTCCGCCCACCGCGCCGGGGCCCTCCTGCGCCATGGCACAGCCCCAGCCGGCTGCGATCTCGTACCCCATGCAGCTGAAGCCGAATTCACAGTCGAAGGAGTTCGGGGCCTTGACCCTCCAGCCCTTCGCGACCTCGCCCGGGATGCCCCCGGCGGCGGCGATCAGCGTGTCCTTTTCGCCCGCGGCCCGGTTCACGACATTGACCACCTGGGCATAGGTCGGGATCGGGGCGTTGGTCGGGGTCTGGTGTTCGTCCAGAAGCTTGTCCCATTCGTCAAACAACGCCTTGGCATGTGGCAGGTGGCCCGCCGGTGCCTTCCAGGCCCCAAGATGCGACTGCAATTCCTCGACCGCTTCCAGTGCGTCGCCGACCACGGCCAGCGACCGGTGCTTCAGCGCATCGAACCGCGCGGCGTTGATGCTGATGAAGCGGGCATCGCGGGCAAAGGCCGTCCACGACCCGGTCGTGAAGTCCTGCAGCCGGGTGCCGATGGCCAGGATCACGTCCGCCTCTGCCGCAAGCGCGTTCGCCGAAGTCGATCCGATGATGCCGATGGGGCCGGCATGCACCGGATGGTGATGGGTAAGGCCGCCCTTGCCGGCGATGGTTTCGACCACCGGGATGCCGTGGTCGGCGGCGAAACGGGCCACCGTGCCTTCGGCGCCGGAATATCGAACGCCGCCGCCCGCGATGATCAGCGGCTTCTTCGCGGTCTTGAGCAAGGCGGCGGCGTCGGCGACGGCCTTTCGGTCGGGGCGCGGGCGGGGGATCGACCAGACCCTTTCCTCGAAGAACTCGGCCGGGTAGTCGAAGGCGATCTCCTGCGTGTCCTGTGGCAGGGCCAGAAAGGCCGGGCCACAATCGGCGGGGTCGAGCATCGCGCCCACCGCCTGCGGCAGCGACGGGATGATCTGCGCCGGGTGGGTGATCCGGTCCCAGTAGCGGGTGACGGCCTTGAAGGCGTCGTTTGCGGTGACGGCCGGGTTGTTGAAATGCTCAACCTGCTGCAGCACCGGATCGGGCAGGCGGTTGGTGAAGGTGTCGCCCGCGATCAGCAGGACCGGCAGGCGGTTCGCGTGTGCCGTGCCCGCCGCCGTGACCATGTTCAGCGCGCCGGGCCCGATGGACGATGTCGCGATCATGATCTGCCTGCGTCGCTTGGCCTTCGCATAGCCGATGGCGGCAAGCGCCATCGATTGCTCGTTCTGTCCGCGCCATGTCGGAAGCTGGCCCTGCACGCTCTCCAGCGCTTCGGAAAGGCAGGTCACGTTGCCATGGCCGAAGATCGCGAAAACGCCACCGAAAAGCGGCACTTTCTGGCCATCGATCTCGGTCCACTGTGCCGTGAGCCAGCGCACCAGCGCCTGCGCCATCGTCAGGCGAATCGTCGAGCGTTCCATACTGTCTCCTCCCGTCGGATTGCGCCGAGAGCATAGTCTCATGCATTGTATGTTGACAATAGTCGTTTGACGCAATGAATATTGCAAAAGTGAATCGGAGGGGGAATGATGATCCGGATTGCTGTGCTTGGCTGCGGGCGAATTGGCGCGATGCATGCCGCGAACATCGCCGCGCATCCGCGCGCCGCCCTGGCCGGCGTGCAGGACATTCATGCACCTGCTGCCGCTGCCGTCTCGGCGGGAACCGGCGCGCCCGTCTTCCCCTCGGCGGAAGCTGTGTTCGCCTCTGCGGAGGTGGATGCGGTGCTGATCGCGACCGCGACGGACACCCATGCCGACCTTCTGGAAATGGCCGTGGCCTCGGGAAAGCCGGTACTTTGCGAAAAGCCCGTCGATCTTTCGCTTGAGCGGGTCAATCGCTGCGCCGCGACGATCGCGGGAACGACGGTTCCTGTCCAGCTTGGCTTCGTTCGCCGTTTCGATCCCGGCCATCGCGCGGTGCGTCGCGCCATCGAGGCGGGGGAGATCGGTGAACTGCATCAGGTCGTCATCACGTCGCGCGATCCGGGGTTGGCGCCGGAGGCTTATCTGAAGGTTTCCGGCGGGATCCTTCGGGACATGACCATCCACGATCTCGACATGGCGCGGTTCATCCTGAACGAGGAAGTGACCCATGTCTTTGCCACCGGTTCGCGTCTGGTCGATCCTGCGCTGATGGAACGTCTTGACGACCACGATACGGTCACGGTGGTGCTGACCACGTCAGGCGGCAAGCAGGCCATCATCACGAACTCGCGCCGGGCGACCTACGGTTACGACCAGCGCGTCGAGGCGCTGGGCAGCGGGGGCATGGCGATTTCAGGCAATCGTCGACCGCACGAGATGACGCTGCATTCCGCGCGCTTCACCAATCGGGCGGAGCCGCTGCTGAATTTCTTCATCGAGCGCTATCGGGAAGCGTTCGATGCCGAGATCACCGAATTCGTCGACGCGATCGAAGGCGCGCGCGCCCCTTCGGTCGGGTTCGAAGATGGGCGCATGGCGCTTGTCCTGGCCGAGGCGGCGTTGAAGTCGGTCGCCGAGGGGCGCCTTGTGGCTGTGAGGGAGATCGCCTGATGTATGGACGTTTCGGACTTTTCATTGGCGGCGCGTGGCAACCCGGCGCGACAGGGGCGACATCCCCGGTCCTCAGCCCGGTGAGCGAGCGATCGCTTGGCGACTGCCCTGTTGCCTCTGTCGCGGATACAGAGATGGCGTTGGCCTCGGCCGCAGACGGGCTTGCCGCCTGGGCCGCCGCATCGGCCTTTTCCCGCGCCGACGCCCTGCACCGGATCGCGGATGAAATGCTGCGCCGCACGGACGAGGCCGCACGCATGATCAGCCTTGAGACCGGCAAGCCGATCGCGCAGTCGCAGCGAGAGTGGGGCCTGAGCATCGATCAGTTCCGCTGGTATGCCGAAGAGGCGCGGCGCATCTATGGTCGGATCGTCGAATCCCGGGTGCCGGGCGGGCGGTTCGAAATCCATCATGAACCTGTCGGCATCGTCGCGGCCTTCACCGCGTGGAACTTTCCGGCGGCCCTTGTCGCGCGCAAGGTCGCCCCGGCCCTTGCCGCGGGTTGTTCGGTCGTCGTCCGCCCATCATCGCAAACGCCTGGTGTCGCGATGGTGCTGGTCGATTGCTGCCGGGCAGGAGGGTTGCCTGCCGGCGCGGTCAACCTTGTGATCGGGCCGACCGACGCGACCTATGCGCCGCTGATGGCCTCCCAAGCGGTCCGCAAGGTTTCGCTGACGGGTTCGACCCGGGTCGGCCAGCAGATGATCCGTGACGCGGCAGACACGCTGAAGAAGGTGTCGATGGAACTGGGCGGCAACGCCCCGGTGATCGTCTATGACGATGCCGACCTTGATGCAGCGCTGAATGCTGCTGTGCCGACAAAGTACGCCAATGCGGGACAGGTCTGCGTGACCGGCGACCGCTTCTATGTCCATGAAAGCCTGCACGATGCCTTCGTCGAGGGCTTTGTCGCGCGGGCGCAGGCGATCAGGCTCGGCGACGGCCTTGATCCGGCGGTCGGGATGGGGCCGTTGATCAATGCGGGTCGGGTCGCCGGGATGGAAAGGATCGTGGCGGGCGCGGTTGCGGCCGGCGCGACGATAGCCACCGGCGGCAACCGGGCGCCCGGCTTCAATGCGGGGCACTTCTTCCAGCCGACGGTGCTGACCGACTGCACGGACGGCATGCCCGTCATGGCGGAGGAGAACTTCGGGCCGATTGCCGCCGTCGCCCGGTTCAGGTCAGAGGACGAAGTGCTTGCCCGTGCCAACGCCTGCGACATGGGCCTTTCTGCCTATGCCTTCACGCGTGATCCTGCACGGGCGCGCCGGACCGTCGCGGCGCTGAAGGCGGGAATGGTCGGCATCAACTCCTTCGCGATGGCGGCCAGCGAGGCGCCGTTCGGCGGCACCAACCATTCCGGCATGGGCCGGGAGGGCGGGGTCGAGGGCATCCGCGACTACCTTGACGTCAAATCCAGCCAGATGGTGTGGGCATGATTGCGAACCGACTGAAACAGCTTTGGTCCGAAGGCCGGCCCACGATCAACGGCTGGTGCTCCATCGGCAATCCCTTCACCGCGGAAATCATGGCGGCGCAGGGTTTCGACAGCATCACCATCGACATGCAGCACGGGGCGCTGGACTATGCCGCCCTGCTGCCGATGTTCCAGGCGATGAGGGCAAGCGGCGCAACACTGATGGCCCGTGTACCCTGGCTGGAACCCGGTGTGATCATGAAGGCGCTTGACGCGGGTGCCTACGGGATCATTTGCCCGATGGTGAACACGGCCGAGGAGGCCGCGCGCTTTGTCAGCTACATGCGCTATCCGCCGCGCGGCCAGCGCAGTTTCGGTCCGACCCGGGTCTCCTTCGCGGCAGGGCCAAACTACGCCGGCGAGGCGAACGACAACATCCTTGCCTTCGCCATGATCGAGACGGCGGAGGGCATGTCCAATCTCGATGCCATCGCCGCGACGCCGGGTCTGGACGGCATCTATGTCGGGCCTGCGGATCTGACCCTGTCGCTGACCGAGGGCCGGCTTGCCCCCGGCTTCGATCGTGAAGAACCCGAGATGATCGGAGCGTTGCAGATGATCGTCGCGGCCTGCAGGCACAACGGCATCCGGGCCGCGCTGCATTGCGGGACGCCCGACTATGCCGCCCGCGCGATCGGCTGGGGCTTCGACATGACCACGGTCGGCGGTGACAGCCGGTTTCTTGCCGCCGCCGCCGGGGCAGCCGTGGCGGGCTTTCGCAAGCTGACGGACACGGCCGCGGGCAGCACGGAAAAGGGGGCCTACTGATGCGGCATATCCTGATCGCGGGAAAGCTGCACCCGGCTGGCCTGGCGCTTCTGGAGCGGACACCCGGCGTGACCTACACCCACATCGAGGAGATCAGCGAGGAAAGCTACGCCCCCCATTTGCGGGCGGCCGACGCCGTGGTGATCCGTACCCAACCCATGACCGGGCCCACGATCGCCACGGGCGGGCGATTGAAGATCGTCTCGCGGCATGGCGTCGGATATGACGCTGTGGATGTCCATGCGCTGAACGCGCGGGGGATCCCGCTTTGCGTCGTCGGGGACGTGAACAGCGTGTCGGTCGCGGAACATGCGATGATGCTGATCCTTGCCTCGGTGAAGCGCCTTCATCGGGCGGATGCCGCAGTGCGAACAGGCCACTGGGGCTGGCGCAACATGCTTGAGGCAGGTGAAGTCTCAGGAAAGCGTCTGCTTGTCATCGGCTTCGGCCGGATCGGCCGGAACCTGGCGCGAATGGCTGCGCTCTTCGGAATGGACGTTCGCGCCCACGACCCTTTTCTTCTGTCGCAGGGCTGGCCGGAATGCGAGGCAGGGCCAGCGGCGAGCCTGATCGACGGGCTGGCCTGGGCCGATGTCGTGTCGGTCAATCTGCCCAAGGCTGACCGCCCGATCCTTGGGGCGGCGGAACTGTCTGCGATGAAACGGGGTTCCATCGTCATCAATACCGCGAGGGGCGGGATCGTGGACGAGGCAGCGCTTGCCGCCGCCCTGGCAAGCGGCCAGATCGGCGCAGCGGGGATCGACGTGTTCGACACCGAGCCGCCGGGCCCCGATCACCCGCTTCTTGCCTTCGATCAGGTCATCCTGACGCCGCATGTCGCAGGACTGACGGCAGAGGCGGCAGAGCGGATGGCCGTTGCCTCGGTCCAGAACGTGCTCGATTTCTTTGCAGGCCGGCTTGACCCGGCGCTTGTCGTGAATGCAGCCGCCCTGAGTGGCACAAGGGATACCGTGAAATGACCAAACCCAGGCTTCGCATAGGACTTATCGGCACCGGCTTCATGGGCAAGGCCCATGTCTTCGGATTCACCTCCGCACCGCGTGTTTTCGACCTTCCCTACGAGCTTGAACTGCGCACCGTCGCCGACATCACGCCGCAAGCCGCCGATGAGGCGGCGCGTCGGCTGGGCTTTGCGCGGGGCACCGCGCGCTGGCAGGATCTTGTCGAAGACCCCGATATTGACGTCATCTCCGTCACCGCCCCGAACGCGCTCCACAAGGAGATGTCGCTGGCCGCAATCCGCGCGGGCAAGCACGTCTATTGCGAGAAGCCATTGGCACCTCTGGCGCAGGACGCTCTGGAGATGAGCGACGCGGCCGAAGCAGCCGGGGTCAGGACACAGGTCGGTTTCAACTATCTGTGCAATCCCATGTTGGGCCTTGCGAGAGAGATGATCGCCGCGGGCGAACTGGGGGAGATCCGAGGCTATCGCGGCATCCATTGCGAAGACTACATGGCCGATGCATCGGGCGCATTCACCTTCCGCCACGATCCCGCGGGCGGCGGGGCGCTGGCCGATATCGGCAGCCACGCGCTGGCGACCGCTGAATATCTGTGCGGCCCGATTGCCAGCGTCATGGGCGACTGCGTGACGGTGATCCAAGAGCGTCCGGACGGAAAGGGCGCAACCCGCAAGGTAGAGGTCGATGACATAGGTCGCGCCTTCCTGCGGTTCGAAAGCGGCGCCACGGGCAGTATCGAGGGCAACTGGATTGCGACCGGCCGCAAGATGCAGCACGACTTCGAGGTCTACGGGACCAAGGGAGCGCTGGCCTTCAGCCAGGAGCACTTCAACGTCCTCAATTTCTTCAACACAGACGACGCCAGGGGGCGGCAGGGGTTTCGCCGTATCGAGGCAGGCCCCGACCACGCCCCCTACGGGCTGTTCTGCGTTGCGCCCGGCCATCAGCTTGGCTTCAACGATCTCAAGGCGATCGAGGTCGCGGGATACGTCAACGCCATCGCCGGAAAGTCGCCGGAACCCTTCAACTTCCGCAAGGGGCTTCGCATCCAGACGCTGGTCGAGACGATTCAGGCGTCGAGCCGCGAAAAGCACTGGCTTGACGTGACATGAGCATCGCCGCCGGCATCATCGGTACCGGCGCAACGGGTGCCGGGCATGTTCGCATCCCGCGGACGGAGACAGCGGATGCCCCCCTCGCGGCGAACCGCGACACGGGTGATCTCCTGTGTCGAAGCGCTCTTGGGGAATGCATTGGTCCATACCGGTCCGACGGCACTGATCCTGAACCACCGGGCGCCGCTGGCGCCCCCGCCGGTGACGGCTATGTGGCGACGGCGACTTCCGGACCAAAGGTCGCATCGGTGCCACACGGCGATGGAGTGTCGCCTTCCATCGTTCCGCGTTCCACGCGCTTCACCTGACACGCGATTTTCACAGGATTCGTGACATGCCACTTCGACTTGCCTTGAACCGCACCTGCGCGCCACAACTGCCGTTGAAGGAATTCATCGCCCTCGCCACCGCCGTCGGTGTCGAGGCGATCGAGATCCGCAACGATATCGAGGGTCGCGAATTCGCCGACGGAACGCCCGCGGCCGACGTTCGCGCCCGGCTTGACGCGGCCGGCCTGTCGGTTGCCTCGGTCAATGCATTGCAACGCTTCAACGACTGGACGGCAGAGCGCGCGGACGAGGCCGAAGCGATCGTCTCCTACGCCGCCGCGCTTGGCGCGCCGGGCGTGGTGCTTTGTCCGGTTCACGACGAAGGTCACGGCTGGTCCGAGGCGGACAAGGAACGCAACCTTCGCGCCGGGCTGCGCCATCTTCGGCCGATCCTCCTGAACCACGGTGTCACCGGCTATGTCGAACCGCTGGGCATGAAAGGCTCGACGATGAAGCGTCAGGAGATGGCGGTCGCGGCGGTGACGGACATTGACGGCTGGGACGCCTACGCACTTTGCCACGATACGTTCCAGTTCTTCCGATGTGGTGACAAACACCTGTTCCCGGAGCGGATCGGCCTGATGCACATGTCCGGCATCGCGCGTAGGGACCTTGCCCCCAAAGACCTGCTTGAGCCGGATCGCGGCCTGGTCTTTGTCGATGACCGGGTCGGCAATGTCGCCCAGATCAAGGCGCTGCAGAACGCGGGCTACGATGGGTTCGTGTCGATGGAGCCATTCAGCCCGGCCGTCCAGAACGACCCCGAACTGCCAGGCCGTTTGCGGGCCAGTCTGGACTATGTTGGGTCGCTGCTTGTTGCATAGGCGAAACGCGGCGGTCTGCACCGCCGCCTCTGCGTCGCGCCGAAACCCCGGTCCATCGCCGATCGGTTCTTTGGCAAGCACCCAATTCTTGCAAGAAAAATTGCAGAAATGAATAATTGACAACTTGCGCGAAAGTAAATCAAATCGGGCTGGGCGACAATCGCCAAGCCGGCGGAGGCCGGTGATTCCATGGGAGGAAAACGTATGAGGAAGACCCTTCTGCTCGCATCCGTCGCGGCGGCGAGCCTGGCGTCGGCAGCCGCGGCCGCCGATCTAAAGGTCTGTGTATCCTGGTCGAACTTCCGCGAAGAGCGTTGGAAGACCGACGAGGCCGCAATCAAGGGCGCGCTGGACGCAGCCGGCGCAGAATACATCTCCGCTGACGCGCAAACCTCGGCGACCAAGCAGCTGGCCGACGTGGAGGGCATGATCACCCAGGGTTGCAGCGCGCTCATCATCCTCGCGCAGGATTCCGCTTCGATCGGGCCGGCGCTGGATGCGGCCGAAGACGCGGGCATCCCGGTTGTCGGCTACGACCGCATGATCGACGATCCGCGCGCCTTCTACCTGACCTTCGACAACGTCGAGGTGGGACGGATGCAGGCCCGCGAGGTCCTGAACGTCATGCCGAAGGGTCGCTATGTCATGATCAAGGGCTCGCCCGTCGACCCGAACGCGGACTTCCTGCGCGGAGGTCAGCAGGAAGTTCTTCAGGCGGCGATCGACGCGGGCGACATCACCATCGTCGGAGAGGCCTATACTGACGACTGGCAGCCGGCCAATGCGCAGAAGAACATGGAACAGATCCTGACCCAGACCGACAACGGGGTCGATGCGGTCGTGGCGTCGAACGACGGCACGGCAGGCGGCGTCGTCGCGGCGCTGAGCGCGCAAGGCATGGCGGGTATTCCGGTTTCCGGTCAGGACGGTGACATGGCGGCCCTGAACCGCGTCGCGCTTGGCACGCAGACGGTGTCCGTCTGGAAAGACAGCCGCGCGCTTGGCAAGGCAGCCGGCGAGATTGCCGTGGCGCTTGCGAACGGAACCGCGATGGATGCGGTTGAAGGTTCGGCCAAGTTCAGCTCGCCCAGCGGCAAGGAGCTGAATTCGGTTCTGCTGAAGCCGGTCCCGGTCACCAAGGACAACCTCGATGTCGTTCTTGATGCGGGCTGGATCAGCAAGGATACGCTCTGCGCGGGTGTCACCGGCGTGGCCGTCTGCGAATAAGCGGCTGAAACAGGTCTGCGGCGCCAGGGAGAGAGGGCGCCGCAGGCTATCGGCAAAGAGCGTACGGGGCGCTCTGGGGAGGGACAGGACCATGGCTGACACGGGATTTGAGCAGACGGACCCGGCGCCCAGGCGAAGCATCATCGAGACACTGGAGCTTGATGTCAGGCTTCTTGGAATGCTGGTCGCTTTCGCGGTCATCGCGGCTGTGTTCACCGTGTGGACGGGCGGGACGTTCCTGAGCCCGCGCAATGTCTTCAACATCTCGGTCCAGGCGGTGCCCGTCGCGATCATGGCCTGCGGCATGGTTTTCGTCATCGTCGCGCGCAACATCGATCTTTCGGTCGGGTCCATGCTGGCGATGTGTTCGGCCGTCATGGCGATGAGTCAGGCCTACTGGCTGCCGTCGCTTTTCAACCTGGAATACGGCAATCCGTTCGTACTTATCCTGACAATCCTGATCGGCTTCGCGACCGGCACCGCGATGGGCGCGCTTTCCGGCTGGCTGATCGGTTATCAGCGCATCCCGTCCTTCATCGTCACGCTTGGCGGACTGTTCGTCTGGCGGAACCTCAACTGGTTCACCACGAAGGGACAGTCGGTTTCCCTGACCGATCCGAACCTGCTGATGTTCGGCGGCACCGAGGGTGTTCTTGGCGCTCCGGCCAGTATCGCACTTGGTATCGCTGCCTCGATCTTCGCGGTGTTCGCGATCCTCGCGTCGCGCCGGAACAAGCTGGGCCACGGGTTCGTCGTCAAGCCGATGTGGGCGGAAGGGCTGATGATGGCGCTGATCGTCGGTGTCATCATGCTGTTCGTCGGCTGGCTGTCGCGTTACCCGATCCCGCCAAGCAAGATCCGACGGATGTTCGAAGCGCGCGGCGAGACCGTTCCAGAGGGCTACACGGCGATGCATGGCCTGCCGATTTCGGTGCTGATCCTTGTGATCGTCGTCGTTGCCATGACGCTCACGGCACGGAAGCTGCGGTTCGGCCGCTACATCTTCGCCATGGGGGGAAATCCCGACGCGGCCGAACTGTCGGGTATCAATACGCGTTTCCTGACCGTCAAGATCTTCGCGCTGATGGGATTTCTTTGCGGCCTGGCGGCGCTGATCGCCCAGGCCCGTCTGCAAAGCCATGGCAACGACATCGGCATGCTTGAGGAATTGCGCGTGATCGCCGCCGCCGTGATCGGCGGCACGGCGCTCGCCGGCGGTGTCGGGACGATCTATGGCGCTGTGCTCGGCGCGCTTATCATGCAGTCGCTGCAATCGGGAATGGCGATGGTCGGGGTGGACACGCCGTTCCAGAACATCGTCGTCGGTCTTGTTCTGGTGATCGCCGTCTGGGTCGACATCATCTATCGCAAGCGCATGGGGATTACGAAATGAACGATACCCGCACGCCACTTGTCGAGATGCGCGACATTTCCATCGCTTTTGGCGGCATCAAGGCCGTAGATCACGTTTCGATCGATCTCTACCCCGGCGAGGTCGTCGGCCTTCTTGGTCACAACGGTGCCGGCAAGTCGACGCTGATAAAGATCCTTTCCGGCGCCTACCAGGCCGACCACGGAGAAATCCGGGTGAACGGCAAGAAGGTCGAGATCGAGAACCCGCGCGATGCGCGCGACCTCAACATCGAGACGATCTACCAGACGCTGGCCCTTGCCGACAATCTGGACGCGGCGTCGAACCTGTTTCTTGGCCGCGAACTGATCCGCAACGGCTTTGTCGATGACGCCAGGATGGAGGCCGAGGCCCGCAAGATCATGGGGCGCCTGAACCCCAACTTCCGCAAGTTCAACGTGCCCGTCAGCGCGCTGTCAGGCGGACAAAGGCAGTCCGTCGCGATTGCGCGTGCGGTATACTTCAATGCCAAGATACTGATCATGGACGAACCTACCGCCGCGCTCGGCCCGCACGAGACGCAGATGGTGGCCGAACTGATCGAGGAACTGAAGGCGCAGGGGCTCGGGATATTCCTGATCGAGCATGACATCCACAACGTGATGAAGCTTTGCGATCGGGCTTCGGTGATGAAGAATGGTCAGCTGGTGGGCACCGTGAACGTCAGGGATGTCACGGATGACGATATTCTTGGCATGATCATCCTCGGCAAGAAGCCTTCTCATCTGGCGGCCTGACCGGCCTGCCAGGCGGCGCCCTCCATGCAACCGGTACGGGGAAGGGGCAACAAGGTGATCAGATACGCCGTCGTGGGGGCTGGCTGGATCTCGCAAGAGGCGTTCATGCCGGCGGTCGCTGCGACCGGGAATTCGCGGATGCAGGCGATCGTCTCCGGTAGCGCCGACAGCGCGCGAAGACTGGCCGAATTTCATGGTGTGCCCGAGGTCGTGGGCTACGCCGACTACGATGCGCTTTGCGCAAGCGACCGGATCGATGCGGTCTATGTCGCGCTGCCGAACTCCATGCATGCGGATTTCGCGATCCGGGCCCTGAGGTCCGGCAAGCATGTCATGGTCGAGAAGCCGCTTGCGACGACGCTGGCGCAAAGCCGGGACATGATTGCCGCAGCGCGTGAAAGCGGCGCCTTGCTCATGACGGCCTATCGCCTTCACAACGAACCGGGAACCCATGCGATGCTAGAGGCGGTGCGTGCCGGGCGCATCGGCGATCCGCTTTATGTCGCGGCGACGTTCGGCTTTCAGGCACAGGCAGGCAACCATCGTCTTGAAGCCGGGCATTGGGGCGGCCCCTTGCCCGATGTCGGGGTCTATTGCCTGAACGCGGCACGACATGTCTTCGGTGCCGAACCCCTTGCCGTGCAGGCCATGGCGAGCCGGCCGGAAGGCGATGCGCGCTTTGGCGAGATCGAAGCCAGCCTTGCGGTGACCCTCAGGTTTCCCGGCGAACGACTGGCGCAGTTCTTCTGCTCTTTCGGATCGGCCCTGTCCGAAAGCCTGCGAGTCGTGGGGACAGCCGGAGAACTCATCATGGACCCGGCGTTCCGCTTTGAATCCGCAATGACCTTGACGCTTCGCTCAGGCGGCACGCAAAGCGTCCAGAACTTCCCGCATGTCGATCACTTTGCAGGGCAGATCGCCTACTTTTCTGACTGCATCGCACAGGGAAGGCAGCCCGAAGCGGACGGCGAGGAGGGGCTTTCCGACATGCGCGCCCTGCTGGCGATCGAAAGGGCGGCGCGCACGGGCGAGACGGTCGTTCTGCAGCCGCGCGACTTCGGTCCGGCGATCACCCCGGACATGAGACGATCTTTGCCTGTGACACAAAGGCGGCTGGTGCTGTGATTGCGGTTGCCTCAGCCAGGGGAACCGCACGACGCCGGTCCGGTTCCGGAGGCGACGTGAACCGGGGCCACAGGTTGCTGTCTGTGGCCGTCTTGTCTTTCCTGGCACCGGAACCTGTGCGGGCCGGGAACGAGACAGGCGTGTTGTTCGTCGACCGTGCCTCGGCGCTGCCGGTGCGCCAGAGCTACGAGGGAGAGTGGAACCACTTCGTGGGCGGCGGCCTGGCGGTGCTGGACTGCAATGATGATGGCCGCCCGGATGTCTATGCTGCGGGCGGTGCGGCGCCGTCCCGCCTTTTTGTCAACGCCTCTGCCAAAGGTGGCGAAATCGCCTTTGCGGAACGCCCGATCCAACCGCTTGGCGCCGTGACGGGCGCCTATCCGCTGGATGTGGACGGCGACGGCCATCTGGATCTGGTTGTCCTGCGCGATGGCCCCAACATGATCCTGCGCGGCGAGGGGGCGTGTCGTTTTTCTTCCGCCCCGCCGGAGTGGACGTTCGATGGCGGCAGGGAGTGGACGACTTCCTTCAGCGCGACGTTCGAGGGGGACCAGGACTGGCCCACGCTCGCGTTCGGAAACTACGTCGACAAGACCGATCCGCAGGGCCCGTTCGAAGCCTGCGACCGCAACTACCTGATCCGTCCCCAGGGGCGGGCCTTTGGTCCGCGGATTGCGCTTGAACCTGGCTTTTGCGCGCTGTCGATGCTTGTCTCGGATTGGAAGCGCAACGGGGTACCGGACCTGCGCATCTCGAACGATCGGCAATATTACGTCCGCAACGGGCGGGAACAGATGTGGCATCTCGAACCGCTGGCCGAGTACACCGAGGCCGAAGGCTGGCCGGAACTGAAGCTTTGGGGGATGGGCATTGCTAGCCGCGACATCACCGGAGACGGGCTGCCCGAGGTGGTGCTGACCTCCATGGGCGACCAGGTGCTCCAGTTCAACGAGGGTGGCGGCGTGATGAGGAACGCGCCCTGGTCGGTCGGCACCTATTCCACGGTTCCCTACAAGGGCGACGATGGCCGCCCCTCGACCGGCTGGCACGCCGAGTTCGGCGATGTCGACAACGACGGTCGCGACGATCTGTTCATCGCGAAGGGAAATGTCGACCAGATGCCGTCGAACGCCATCCACGATCCGAACAATCTTCTGATCCAGCAGCCCGATGGAACCTTCGTGGAAAGGGGCGATGCCGCGGGGGTCGGCACGATGGACCGCGCGCGCGGCGCCGCCCTTGTGGACCTGAACGGCGACGGGCTCCTGGATATCCTGGTCAACAACCGCCGCGCCCCGATGGAGGTCTGGCAGAATGCCACCGCAGGCGCAGGCCACTGGCTGGCGCTTGACCTGTCCCTCCCCGGTTCGAACCGTCGTGCCGTGGGCGCGATCGTGGAGCTTCGACTGCCGGATGGAAGGGTCCTGACGCGGGAAAACACGATCGGCGGAGGGCATGCCTCGGGGGCCGCCGTACCGCTGCACTTCGGACTTGGCGCTTACGATACCGCCGAGGTCCGCGTCACCTGGCCGAAGGGCAGCGTATCGGATTGGGCACCTGTCCATGCCGACGGGGTGTTTCGGGTCGCCCCCGGCGAGGGCGAGGGCCTGACCATATCGCGGCTGGGTGGTGCGCCATGACGGGCCTGCGAAGGATTCTGGCCGGTGTGACGGTGCCGCTCGCCCTGCTCTGTGCGGTTTCGTCCGGCGTTCGTGCCCAGCCTGCGGTGACACTGCCTGAACCCTTGACGGACGCCGACTTTCCCAGCCATCCGCAGGCAGAGATCGACCTCGGGCGGCTTCTGTTCTGGGACCCGGTTCTTTCGGGCAACCGCAACATATCCTGTGCCACCTGTCACCACCCGCGCCTGGGGACGTCGGACGGGCTTTCACTCGGGATCGGGGAAGGCGGGCGGGGCGTCGGCCCGGACCGGAAGCCGGATCCGGCCGACTATCCGGAACAGCGAATTCCGCGCAATGCACCGGGTCTCTGGAACGTCGGCGCCAGGGGCTTCACCGTTCTGTTCGCCGACGGCAGGATCGAGGTCGATCCTGGTCGGCCAACCGGTTTCCGGACACCTCTGGAAGACGAGATGGTGTCGGGCTTCGCGTCGCTTCTATCCGCGCAGACGATGTTTCCGGTGCTTTCGAGCGACGAAATGGCCGGGCATTATGAAGAGAACGATATCTCTACCCTTGTTCGTCAGGGGCGGCTGACAGGGCCCGGCGGGGCCTGGGCCGCGATTGCCGCGAGGGTTGCCGCCATTCCCGTCTACCGGCAGATGTTCAGCGCGGCTTATCGGGACATTGCGGCAGGGCGCGAGATCGACTTTGCCGACATCTCGAACGCGATCGCCGCCTACATGACCTTCGACTTCCGCTCCGACAGTGCCCCGTTCGACGCGCGGCTGCGTGGCGAGCGGCGGCTGAGCCCGCAGGCCGAAGCGGGGATGAGCCTGTTCTATGGCAAGGCCGGGTGTTCAGCCTGTCACTCCGGCCCGCTTCTGACCGACATGAAGTTTCACGCCATGGGCGATCCGCAGATCGGCCCGGGAAAGGCAGAGCGCTTCGAGAACCATCAACGCGACACCGGTCGCATGAAGGTCTCGAACAACCCTTCGGAAGCCTTCGCCTTCAGGACGCCCTCGCTGCGCAACGTCACGCTGACACCGCCCTACGGCCACGCGGGCGCATACCGTGATCTTCGCGCCTATCTGATGCAGCACAGCGATCCGGGCAGTGCACTGAACACCTACAGCGTTTCGGATGCGATCCTGCCGGGCCTTGAGCTTGGCAAACCCGACTTCGCCCCCGGGGATGGGGGCGCAGATTTCAACGCAATCGCCGCCGCCGCGGCCGCCGCCCCGCGTCACGTTCTGGTCGCTGCCGAAATCGAGGACATCCTTGCCTTTCTGAAATCGCTTGAAGATCCGGTCGCGGTCGCTGGCGGGCGCATGGGCATCCCTGATGCGGTGCCCTCGGGTCTGGAGATCGACGGCTGACAAATCCTGTGAGGTCGGGTCGTCATTTTGTCGTACTCGCCTCCGGGGTGGCACGCATGCTAACGTCTGCGGGCATTATCGCGGGAGGACAGTGTGGGCGATCGGGACCACGTCACCGAAATCGAGCGGGTGCTTCTTGGTCATCCGACGGGGCGTGATGCGACGGTTGCCGAAAGCTGGCGCCGCTGTGTCGAGATCTACGGAATGGACCCGTCCCGTCCCGATCCCGCCCATATCGTAACGGATGCCAAGCTGCGCGAGCACCGGGAACAGGCCGAACGGCTGATCGCTACCGCCCGTTCCGGACTTCAGGCCCTGTTCCGGCAGGTCGCAGGCCAGAACTATGTTCTCTTGCTGGCCGACGCACAGGGGGTATGTGTCGATTTCTTCGGCGATCCGCGGTTCGAGGACGAACTGCGACAGGCGGGGCTCTACCTCGGTTCTGACTGGACCGAGGACCTTGCAGGAACCTGTGGCGTCGGATCCTGCATCGTGACCGGAGAGTCGATCACGATCCACCAATCCGATCATTTCGGCCTTGCCCATACGCCGCTTTCCTGCACAGCCGCCCCGATCTTCGATACGCGCGGCAAGCTCGCGGCCGTTCTCGATGTCTCGCTCCTGCGCTCTCCCTCTCCCAAGGCGTCGCAGAACCTGGCGATGAGCCTCGTTTCCGCCTCGGCCCGGCGTGTCGAGATGGCGAACCTCATGGCGATGACACGGCGTGACTGGGTGCTCAGGGTTTCGGCCTCGCCTGAGTTTCTGGAAGTCGACCCCGACGCGGCGGTGGCCCTGGATGGATCTGGCAACATCATCGGCACGACGCGCGGCGCGCTCAGGGCGCTGTTGCCCGGGGGGGAGGGCGAATTGGTGGGGCGCCACATCGAAGAGGTTCTGGATCTGTCCATCGACGATCTTCCCAACCTGATGCGGGGGCAGCCAACGGAGGACCGGGTCGTACACTTGCGCGATGGACGCAAGCTCTTCGGTCATGCGATCGCCCCCCAGACCCGGCCGGTCCTGCCGAGGGCAAGACCCAATGCCATGCCTGCGCCCCTGGCAGGGCTCGCAGGTCCCGACCCGGCGCTGCAACGCCTTCTCGGCCAGCTTGCGCGGCTCGTGACCGCGCCGGTTCCCCTGCTTCTGATCGGAGAGACGGGAACCGGCAAGGAAAGGTTCGCGCGGGCGATCCATGTCAGCGGCCCGTCGGGGCGGGCGTTCCATTCCCTGAGGTGCGCATCAGTCTCGACGTTCGAGGGTCTGGATGGCGTGGCCGCTGGTACGTTGTTCCTGCGCGGGGTCGAGGACCTGACGGCCGATGCACAGTCCGCGCTGCTCGACCTGATGGACCGGCGGCCAGACCTGCGGGTGATTTCATCGACCCATGTCGCCTCTTCCGTTCTTGCCGACAGGCTGCGTCACGATCTTTTCTTCCGCCTCGCAGGCGCGACCTTCGACCTGCCGCCGCTCAGGCTCAGGGCTGATTTCGGCTGGCTTATCGACCGGTTCATGCGGTTGCATCCCGATCATACGCTTACCCCTGCCGCGCGGGCCGAGCTTCAGGTGCGCGAATGGCCGGGCAATCTTCGCGAACTGGAACGCGCGCTTCAGGTCGCGACGGCGCTTGCGGAAACACAGGTCGTCGACCTGCCGGACCTTCCGCCGCCGGTGATCCGCCCAGACGATGACCCCGACGCAAGGGACCAGTTGGAGACGGTCCTGATCGCCACCGGCTGGAACATGGCGCAGGCCGCGCGGCGGCTTGGCGTCAACCGGTCGACGATCTTGCGCAGGGTCCGGAAAGCCGGGCTGGCGCCGCCACAATAGGGCAGGGCGTTGCGTTGCCGTTGCGCGCGCAACGTCGTGCGACCTCCGGGGCGAATTCCGCCCACGCAGTCCGCGAAATCGTTTCGTCGTCGCCTTCGCTCTGCCAGCCTGTCAGCGAACCTGGGCATGAGGGAGGAACACGATGCTCGATTCAACACCGACCACTGAGACACAGGCCTTTCTGGACAAGTTCGGCGCCGCGCTGGAGGCAGGCGACATCGCTGCGGCAAAGGCGATGTTCCTTGACGACAGCTACTGGCGCGACCTTGTCACCTTCACCTGGAACATCAAGACGGTGGAGGGCCCGCAGGGCGCAGAGGATCTGCTGAAGCATCAACTTGCCACAACAAAGCCGCGCAACTGGCAGATCGCCCAGGGCGAAACCCCGACCGAGGAGGGCGGGGTGACAACGGCTTGGATCAGTTTCGAAACCGACGTGGCGCGGGGCTACGGGCTGATCCGGCTGAAGGAAGGCAAGATCTGGACGCTTCTGACGACGATGGTCGAATTGAAGGGCCATGAGGAACCCAAGGGCTTTGCCCGACCGCTCGGTGCCAAGCATGGCGCAGGCAAGAATCGCACCACCTGGAAGGAGGAGCGCGAGAAGGAGGCCGCCGAACTGGGGTACACGAGGCAACCCTATGTCCTGATCATCGGTGGCGGGCAGGGCGGCATCGCACTTGGCGCGCGGCTGAGGCAACTTGGCGTGCCGACGATCATCGTCGAAAGGAACGAGCGCCCCGGCGACAGCTGGCGCAAGCGCTACAAGTCCCTGTGCCTGCACGACCCGGTCTGGTACGACCATCTTCCCTACATCAAGTTTCCAGAGAACTGGCCGGTCTTCTCGCCCAAGGACAAGATCGGCGACTGGCTCGAGATGTATACCAAGGTAATGGAGCTGAACTACTGGACCAGGACGACCGCCAAGTCCGCGACCTATGACGAGACGAAGAAGGAATGGACCGTCGTGGTGGACCGCGATGGCTCCGAGGTGGTGTTGAGGCCCAGGCAGCTTGTCATGGCCACCGGCATGTCCGGCAAGGCGCGGATGCCAAGCTTCCCCGGCATGGACAAGTTCAAGGGCGACCAGCACCATTCATCCCGGCATCCCGGTCCCGACAGATACGCCGGCAAGAAATGCGTGATCATCGGGTCCAACAACTCTGCCCATGACATCGCGGCAGCGCTGTGGGAACACGATGCGGATGTCACCATGGTCCAGCGGTCCTCGACCCACATCGTGCGATCCGAAACGCTGATGGATGTCGGGTTGGGGGCGCTTTATTCCGAAGAGGCGGTGCGCAACGGGATGACGACGGAAAAAGCCGACCTCATCTTTGCTTCCTTGCCCTATCGCATCCTGCACGAGTTCCAGATCCCGGCCTATGCCGAAATGAAGAAGCGCGATGCAAAGTTCTACGAAGGCCTGGAGAAGGCGGGCTTCTGGCTTGACTGGGGCGATGACGACTCGGGCCTGTTCATGAAGTATCTCCGCCGTGGCTCTGGCTACTACATCGATATCGGCGCGAGCCAGCTGATCATCGATGGAGAGATAAAGCTGAAGCGGGGCCAGGTGGTCAGCCTGGACGAAACCGGCGTCAATCTCGATGACGGGACGCATCTGGATGCCGACCTTGTCGTCTATGCCACGGGCTACAACTCGATGAACGGCTGGGTCGCCGACCTCATGGGGCAGGCGGCCGCGGACAAACTGGGCAAGTGCTGGGGTCTTGGGTCGGACACCACGAAGGACCCCGGCCCCTGGGAAGGCGAACAGCGCAACATGTGGAAGCCAACCCAGGTCGAGGGCCTCTGGATGCATGGCGGCAACCTGCACCAGTCGCGCCACTACTCCCAGTTTCTCGCGCTGCAGCTCAAGGCGCGGATGGAGGGGATTGCGACACCTGTCTACGGCTTGCAGCAGGTGCATCACCTCAGCTGAGGCGGACCGCACCGGCGCTTCGACCGGCCCGTCCAGCGCGGGCCGGTCTTCGTGCGCATCCCCTGATGCACCCCCGAAAACCTTCGGCACCGGTGCCTGCACCCAGGCGTGGCGCTGGCAGACGCGCCACTCAGTCGGTGGCGGGCGCGCGCATTGCGGGGTCGGCCAGGCCTGTCAGACGTGACTGCTCGGCGGTGACCCTGCGACGACACATTGACAGGCGCGGCAAGATCTGACTGTGAGAAAGGGGGTTGATGGTGGGCGACCCTGGAATCGAACCAGGCGTGGGTCTCCCCGGCGGAGTTACAGTCCGCTGCCGCACCTTGCAGC